>Ga0105242_10003816_pt1 | contig 11715 bp, 7 predicted proteins | sample KBSM24metaG_FD_81521 | JGI IMG/M metagenome (GOLD analysis project Ga0105242, IMG submission 81521) | Miscanthus rhizosphere microbial communities from Kellogg Biological Station, Michigan, USA - KBS M2-4 metaG | ecosystem: Host-associated > Plants > Roots > Rhizosphere > Soil | place: Michigan...
AGAATGTCACCACGGAGCTCGGGTACCTGGAGAGCATCGTCCTGCCGGCGGCGCCCCCGTGGCTGGCGCGGATTCCATTCGGCGGCGAGCGCCTGGCCGCTGAGTGGTCGCGGTTCGTCGCGCTCGAGCCGCAGCAGCGCCTGGCGGAACTCACGCCGTACGTGCAGACGGCCCTTCAGTGGTTCGTCGTCAAGGCGGGCAGCGTCGGCATGATGCTGCTCCAGTTCCTGCTGACGGCGATCATCTCGGCGATCGTCCTGGTCAGGGGAGAGAGCGTCAGGGACGGCCTGCTCCAGTTCGCCGCGCGGCTGGCGGGACAGCAGGGGCGCGAAGCGGCGCTGATGGCCGCGCGGGCCATCCGGGGCGTCGTGCTCGGCGTCGTCGTCACCGCGCTCCTGCAGGCCGCGATCGGCGGCGTCGGCCTGTTCATCGCCGGCCTTCCGGCCGCCGCCCTGCTGACGGCGGTCATGCTCTTTCTTTGCCTGGCGCAGCTCGGGCCGATGCTGGTGCTCGTTCCAGCGGTCGTCTGGCTCTACTGGTCGGGCAGCACCGGCGCGGGGACCACGCTGCTGGTCATTACGGCCATCACCGCCGGGCTCGACAACGTCGTCCGGCCGTGGCTGATCAAGCGGGGCGCGAACCTGCCGCTGGTACTGATCTTCGCCGGTGTCATCGGCGGCCTGCTGGCCTTCGGCATCATCGGGTTGTTCATCGGCCCGGTGGTGCTCACGGTTGCCTACACGCTGCTCGTGGCGTGGGTGAAGGAGGACCTGCCGGCGCGCGGGGCGGAAGAACCGGCCGCGAAGGCGTCGGTCTGAACGGACGATTCGCGCCTACGCGTCTTCGTCTTCGGCTTCGGCTTCCTCGATGCCGGCGTCGCGAAGGCGGTCGACCACCTTCTTGCGCACGTACTCGCTCAGCGGCCCCTTCACGTCCATCTGCATGTTGTCGCGCGCGATCATGAACGCGAGGTTGCGCGGATCCACGGGGTCGCCGTCCTTTTCGAGCTTCTCGAGATGCTGGCCCGAGACGCGCAGCAGATCCGCATGCCGGGCCATGTCCAGCCGGCTCTGGACGTACGGATCGTCCAGCATCGGCAGCGCGGCCTTGAGCTGGCCTTGCTCGTCGCGGGCGAACCGCAGGCCGTCCTTCTCGAACAGCTCGCGCGCGTCGCGGGCGGTCTCGTCGTGCTCCTTCGCGAGCAGCCGCTTGAACGCGTCCATCGCCCGCTCGTAAAGTTCGCGTCCCTTCAATGACTCGTCGGCCTTTGCCGACGCCGCGGCACGCTCCCAGAGATCCTTGATCGGTTTCAGGTCGCTGAACTTTCGATCGAGGACGGCGAACTGACTCGCGCTCTCGATCACCGTGCGTGTCTTCTCGGCCTCGCGCACTCGATCGAGATGCTGCTGGTCCTGCTCTTTGTCGAGCGAGCGCCGGCGTCCGCCGTCGGCGAGCTTCACCTGGTCGAGGAAGCGCCCGGCCAGCTCGAGGCGCTGCTGTTCAATCAGCTCCGACGTGCTGTTCAGGGCGTCGGTTCGCGCGCGGTAAGCTTCCAGCCGCTGATCGAGCGCGGCGATGTCGCGACCGAGTGCGGCCTGCTTCCGCGCATCGCCGGCCGAGGCGTCGCGTTCGCGGCCGACCTCCTGTCGAACGCCGTCGATGACGGCAATCTGCTTGCGGTTCCGCTCGAGGGCGTCCTCGAGGCGCGTGTTCAGCTCCGCCACCGCTTGCGGGTTGCGCTGGATGTCCTGCACGGCCGCGTCCCGCGCCGCCACCGTCTCTGCGGTCAACTGCGCCAGCAGCGCGTCGCGGCCCCGCTCGAGCTCGCGGATCTCCTTCAACGACTGCTCAGCGGACGGCGCGGCTGCGTTCGCCGGCGATTGCTGGGCATCGAGCGCCACTTTCTCGCGCGACTGGCTTTCGCGCAGCCGCGCGGCGTGATCGGCGCGCAGCGCGTCGAGGCGCTGCTCCACCTTGTTCGAGAGCGCCGACTGATCGGCGCCGATCGCCTTGAGCTGCGCCTCGACGGCATCTCGCACGCGGTCGTGGAGCTTGCCGAGGTCGGCGCGCTCCTTCTCGAATTGCTCGGACAGCCCGGCGCGTACGGCGCCGACGACATCGGCCGCCGATTCACGTGCGCGCTGGTTCGACCGCTCGTTCGCGTTCCGCAAGAGGCCATCCCTTCCGATCCTCGGCCGCCAGCGATCGATATGTCGCCGGCACTCTCACCAGGTGCATCGTCGGGCTGGTCTTCATGCCGTCGAGCGAGCCCAGGATCACGCCGTCTCCCTTGGCGAGGATCTGCGTCAGCACCATCGAGGGCAGGTTGTCGCGCTCGCGCAGCTCCTTCTGGCGCGATGTCGACAGGCCGTCCTTGCCGCGCGACATGCCTTCGCCCGTCACGTAGTGCTCGGACTTCCCGGCGAGCTTGACCGCCTCCTCGGCGGTCTCGTTGTCGGCCGCGCGCATGAAGATCTTGGCCCCGAAGTTCGAGAAGACGGCCTTCCAGTTCTCCTTCAGCGGCGACGCCTGCAGGTTGTTGACTGACTGCGTCGCCAGCAGTCCCATGCAGCCGTGCTGCCGCGACTGCGAGAAGAAGTCGCCATCGCCGACCGGCTTGCCCTGGAGCTCGCACGCGACCTGCGAATATTCGTCGGCGGCGATGACCAGCGGTCGCTCGTAGTTCTGAAGGCGCCCCGACATGACGCGCTCGTAGCGCCCGAGCACGCTGCGCTGGAACAGGTTCTTGACCAGGGTGCACAGCGTCCGCGCCATGATCGGATCGGACGGGGAGAAGCTGACCAGGACGATCTTGCCGTCTTCGATGATGCTGTCGTAGAGCGATCGACGCGACGGATCCGCCTTCGAGTAACAGAGGTACTTCGAGCGCTGAAAGTTGCTGTACGCGGAGATGATGATCGACTGCACCGTCTCGGCGTTCTCTTCCTTCATGCGCCGGAAGTTGTCGAGCTCCGAGATCGCCTTGAGCGCGTCCTGGCGGTCGGCGGCGTTGTCGTAGGTCGCCAGCTCGCGCCGCATCCGATCGGCGCGCAGTTCGATCGGGCGCTTCGGTTCCGAGACGCTGGTGTCGAGCGTAATCGTTTCCTCGAGGAGCTTGTTCAGCGTGATCGGCTCGCGGTCGATACGCAGCAGCTCCAGCGCGGCGCCAAAGATGTTGCCCCACGCCAGCATCCAGTAGGGATCGGAGGTGCCGGTGCCCGACGCCTGGGCCGCCATCACCAGCTGCAGCCCGAGCTCGTAGGCGTCGAGATCGACGTCGACCACGTTCAGGCCGCTTTTCTCCCGATTGAGCCGATCGGTATTGAGGACCACGAGATCCTGCTCGCGGCCGGCGGCCCTGACCATGTCTGCGACGTCCTCGATCAGCGCCGACTTCGGATCGAGGATGAGCGCGCCGAACTTCTGCGAGGGCTGCTCGGACGCGACTTGCAGCACCTGGTGCAGCAGGTACATGAGCAGATGCGTCTTGCCGCAGCCGGGCGCACCGAAGATGCCGTAGGACGCGACCAGTCCGTCGTCGGCGATCGACAGCTCGTTGCTCGTCGACTGCAGCGCGTAATCGAGCCGCTGAATCTCGAGCTCGCCAGGGCGCGAGGCGCGGGGAATGTATTCGATCGCCGTCATGCCGACCGGACGGCTCGCGTCGAATCCGGCGAACGACGGGGACGCCGAGGTGCGCTGCACCAGCTTCCGTTCCTGGCCGACGTGCACCGATCCGTGCGGCTGGATGCGCTTCGACATCGGGGTCAGGCCTCCCGTGGCTCGAACAGCGGACAGCGCGAGAAGCGATTGACGCGCTCGCAGAGCACGTAGGTCTGCTGAATGTCGCCGGCGACGGGGTTCACCGTGGCGCGCTGTCCCTCGACGAGCCGCGTCATCGCCTCGTAGTCCCCGTGGCGCGCCCGCCCGATCAGTTCAGCGGCCTCGCCGCGGCTGATCCTGGCCGCGTCGCGCGCCGTGTCGCTCAGCCCGGGCCGCTGTGCCTCGTCTGCGCCAATCGCCTCGTCGACCGCCCGCAGAACCGTTTCGTCGAACGGGCTCGCGGCGGCGCACCACGGGTGAAAGTGCGGCTCGTAGGTGAGCACCTGCGCGGCTTCGATCCGCTGCTGCTCGAGCAGGCGCAGTTGATCCTGCTGCTGCTCCCATTCGAGCGACGCCTTCAGCCCGCCGACCGATTGCATGTCGGCGGCCGAGAACAGCGCGGGACGCGCCCGCAGTCGGTAGAACGCGCATCCGGGACAGAGCGTGGCGGGTGCCATCGTCAGTACTTCAGGTTGTTGGCGACAGCCATCGCCATGCTGTGCTTCATGCTGAGGATGTTGGTCAGCATCGCGTTCGATTCGGCGGCGCGCTGGAGCGACTTCTGGATCTCCATCTGCAGCCTCGCCGCTTCCTGCTGATCGCCGCGCGCCTGGGCTTCCGACCACTGCTGCTGCAGCCCCTCGACGCTGGTGTCGGCCTGCCGGAACCGGTCCCATGACGACGGCTGCGCCGGCCGCCGCGGGCGCGCCGCGGGCGGGGCCGGGGCGGCCGACGGTGGCGCCGCGGGTTCCGACTCGACGTGGATGTTGAACTGCGCGGCGAGCTGCCGCCGCAGCGTCTCGCGCTCTGCCGCCGGCAGCGTCGGCCACGAGCGGCGAATCTCGTAGAGCGTGATCGGCGCGAACGCAATCCACAGGCGCTGCCGTTGCGGCAGCGTCGGGTAGTCGCGCGCCAGCTTTGCGATCACCGCCTCGAGGTTCTCCGGTGCTGCCGTCCCCGGTTCCTTGCCCTGGGCGATCAACTCGGCGAACGTCCACAGTTCGGCCCAGGACTCCGCGGCTTCGCGTGTCAGCGGCGGCTGCGCCGCCGCCAGCACCTGCTGCGCGTCGGCGTGCCACTGCCGCAGCGCCTGGCAGATCTCGTTCTGCGTGTTCCCGATCCACTGCACGAACGGGCCCTGGTTCTGCTGGCGCCAGCCGTGGCGCGCCGCCGCGTCGGCCCCCTTCGCTCCCTGGAAGTTCGCGATCGTCGACTCGACGATCTTCGCGTCGGCGCCGTCCGGCGCCGAGAGCGCCTTCACCGCGTAGGTGCGCAGCCAGTCGACCTGGCGCTCGGACAGGACGATGCCGAGCACGCAGCCGACGAAGTCGATGAAGTCGGCGACTTTCGCCTGATACGGCGCCGGCACGTTCGTCGTCTCCACTGACGCCAGCGCGAAGAGGGCGTTCACGTCGAGAATGGTCATCGATGCCTCACCTGGCGGGCTGCGTCACTTCATGTTGTTGATGATGCCCATCGAGATGTCGTGGTACATCTTCGCGATGTTGCTCTGCATCTCGAGGCGGGCGTTCTGATTCTGCAGTTCGACCTGGATCTGCATCTGCAGCTTCGCGGCCTGCTGATGGTCGCCACGCGACTGCGCTTCGACGAATTCGCGCGTCAGCCGATCGAGCGGCGACTCGGCAGCCGGCGCGCTCGCGGCAGCTGCGACGGGTTGCGGCGCTTGCGGCAAGACGAGCGGCTGCAGGAGCGGCAGCGACTCGGTCAGGTCAGGCGATGGAAGCGCGGATGGAGCCACCGGTGACGCCGGCACCCGCGCCGGTGGCGTTGCCGCAACCGGAGCCCAGAACGCACACGTCGCTTGCGGATTCTGCAGGACGCAGACGACGAATCGACCATCGCGCGACAGATGCCGGCAGTAATCGAGGTAGTTGGGCTCGGCCGGCAGGATGCCCTTGCGCTGATAGGTGTCGCGGGCCTCGTTCGCGCGCCGGTTCGCCGAGCTTTGCAGGTGTTCCTTCCAGAGATTCTCGATCATCGAGGCCGAATTGCCGGTCGCGGCCTTGCCGGAGCTCATCGCCGCGTAGGCCTGTTCCTGCTTCACGTCCTCGATCGAGCGGCTCGGTGTCGCCCGGTGGGCGCATGTCGAGCAGTCGTGCAGCGGCCGCGCCTCGGTCGTGAACTGTTCGCACTGCATGCCGCTGTTGCGGATTTCGGCCACGTGGTAGACGCCCGCCTGCTCGTCGAGCCCGCAGTACGGCGACATGGTCGGCCGCATGCCCCAGTCGCTCTGCCCGCGCTGCTCGAGCCTCGCGCGCAGCATGTCCTCCTGCGCGTCGAGTTCCTTCTCGTCGTCCTGGATCTTGCCAATCGCCGTCAGGACCGCTGTGTCGTTACTGCCCATCGCGTTCGAGAGCAGTTCGCTCGCAGGCCGGGCGATCCGGTAGCACGAGCAATCCGGGCATGGACCGCGCATGCCTACGCCTCGGCCGGCGCGTCGCCGTTCACACCCAGCCATCGGCCGAGCACGGCGCCGAATCGCTGGATATAAACCTCGACGGGAAGTGGCGCCCCTTGTTTGTCCTGTAACGCAATCCAGCGGTCGGTCGGGAATCGCCGGAGATCGAACTGGCCGAGATGGCCGAGCTGCGATCCGACGTCAATCCACACGTCCCCATTGCGGAGAATGTAGAAGCCCTGGTAGACGGGGTGGTTGTGCCACGAGACCAGCGGAAACACGTCCGGCTCCGCGGTCGGCTGTGCCGTGAATTGCGGTTCCATGCGGGGTAGTGCGGAGGTCGCTCGGGACGTTTCAGCGCGCGCGCGCGATTCTCTCTTGTCAGATCGCGGCGGCAGTTATATAAGGAGAGCCGGTGGCCACTTTAACGCTAAAGTGCGCCGTTTTGCCGCGAACCTCATCCGGTCCGCAGGCTCCTTCCCCATCGAACTGATGAACTGATGTCCGATCGGTAACCACGCGTCTTCAGGCTGTTCCGTTGAGCCTTCTGGGAGGATGGCATGACGAGAATCCGATCCTACGTGCTGGTTGGCGCAGCGCTGATCCTGACGGTGACCGGCGTGGCCGCGCAGGAGTTCCGCGCCACCGTCAAGGGACAGGTCGTCGATGCGAGCCAGGCCGCCCTGCCTGGCGCCTCCGTCGCGGTCCGTAACCAGGAGACCAACGAGGTCGCGACCGCCGTCACCAACGGCGAAGGCAACTACACGATTCCCTTCCTCAAGCCCGGTGTCTACACGCTCAGCATCGAGATGAGCGGCTTCCAGAAGTACACGCGCAAGGACATGCGGCTGGAAATCGGCCAGACCGCGCTCATCAACGTCTCGCTGCCGGTCGCCGGCGTCGCCGAGCAGGTCACGGTCGTGTCGGAGGCGCCGCTGCTCGAAACCGGCAACGCCAACCGCGGCACGGTCATCGACAGCCACCGCATCGCCGAGCTGCCGCTGCAGTCGCGCAGCCCGATGGCGCTGGCCACCCTGGTCGCCGGCGTCAACTACAACGCCCAGGCGATCTACCTGCGCCCGTTCGACAACGGCGCGCTCGCCGACTGGTCGATGAACGGCGGCGCCAACCGCAACAACGAGTTCCTGCTCGACGGCGTGCCCAACAACGCCAACATCAACGGCAACAACATCGCCTACGTGCCGCCGGCCGAGGCGGTGCAGGAGTTCAAGGTCGCGACCAATTCGTACGACGCGCAGTACGGCCGCACCGCCGGCGGCGTCGTCAACATGTCGCTCAAGTCGGGGACCAACAACCTGCACGGCGTCGGCTACGAGTTCTACCGCCGCAAGTGGCTCGACGCGAACTCCTTCCTGCTCAACGCCGCCAACAAGCCGAAGGTCGATCACTACCTCGATCAGTACGGCTTCAGCGTCGACGGGCCGGTGGCCATCCCGGGCCTCTACAACGGGCGCAGCAAGACGTTCTTCCTGTTCACCGGGGAGAAGTACCGCGAGGGGACGCCGGCGCCGCAGTTCAGCACCGTGCCGACCGAGGCGATGCGCCGCGGCGATTTCAGCGACTACCGCGACATCAACGGCAACCTCATCACCATCTACGATCCGGCGACGGGCCGGAACGTCAACGGCACCTGGGTGCGCGATCCGTTCCCCAACAACCAGATTCCGCTCGACCGGTTCGATCCGGTGGCGCTGCAGACCCTGCAGTACTATCCGCTGCCCAACTTCCACGATCCCGCGGTCGCCGCCTGGCAGAACAACCTGGGGTATACCGAGCACTTCAACAAGGACAAGTTCTGGAACTGGGTCGGCAAGGTCGACCACAACTTCGGCACCAACGACCGCATCTTCGGGCGCTGGGGCAAGAACGAGCGCAACGAGATCCGCAACACCACCGCGATCCGGAGCGGCCCGGCGCAGAACGGGCAGCTGCCGCTCATCCGCAGCAACGACGCGATCGTCGGCGACTGGGTGCACGTCTTCGGCGCCGGCTCCGTGTTCAACGTCCGCGGCGGCTACAGCGAGTTCCTCGAGTTGAGCCGCTCCGATGAAGGGCTCGGCTTCGACGCGACCTCGCTCGGCTTCCCGGCCGCGCTCGTGTCGCAGCTGCCGGCGCACCTGTTCCCGGTCATCACGATGGACGACTACGTGCAGCTGTCGCGCGGCGGCAACGAGAACACCAGCAAGATCTGGTCGCTCCAGCCGAACGTGTCCTTGACCAGGGGGAAACACAACATCCGCAGCGGTCTCGACATGCGGCAGACGACCGTCCTGGCGCGGACCATCGGCAGCGCGGCGATGCAAATCGGCTTCAATCGCACGTTCACGCAGCGCGACTTCAGCCGCGGCGACGCGCTCTCGGGCAGCTCCTTCGCGTCGTTCCTGCTCGGCGCGCCGTCCACCGGCTTCATCGACAACAACGCCCTGCCCGACTATCACTGGAATTTCGTGGCGCCGTGGGTGCAGGACGACTGGAAGGTCAACGACCGGCTCACGCTCAACGGCGGCTTCCGCTGGGACTTCAACAGTCCGCTCAGCGAGAGCGACAACCGGCTGAACTACATCTTCGATCCGACGCTGGTCAATCCCGTCTCCTCGGCTGTCGGCAGCCAGGTCATGGGCGGCCTCACCTTCGCCGGGATCAACGGCGCGCCCGACACGCCGTACAAGTACGACAAGAACAACATCCAGTTCCGCGGCGGGTTCGCCTACCAGCTCGCGGACAAGACGGTCTTGCGCGGCGGCTACGGCCGCTACTTCATGAACCCGACGGATCAGGGACAGAGCCAGGGCTTCAGCATCCAGACGCCGTTCGTCGCGTCGAACGACGGCAACCGCACCCCGCTCTACAACCTGACCAACCCGTTCCCCACGGGCGTGCTGCAGCCGCCGGGCAATTCGCTGGGCGCGTTGACGTTCCTCGGCCGCGACATCACGTTCAACAACCCCGATTTCGTGATCCCGTACGTCGACCAGTTCTCGGTCGGCATCCAGCGCGAGATCCCGTGGCGCGTCGTCATGGAAGTGAGCTACGCGGGCAGCCGATCGCGCAACCAGGAGACGCAGTTCCGCGGGGTCAACGAGCCGTCGCGGGCGCTGCAGGATCAGTGCGACGTGACGCAGGGGGGCAACCGCGCGATCTGCGATCAGCAGCTGCCGAACCCGTTCTTCCAGGTGCCGGGCTTCGAAGGCACGACGCGCTTCACCAGCCAGACGCTCTCGCGCTTCGAGCTGAGCCGGCCCTATCCGCAGTTCACCAACATCATCCAGACGACGCGCAACGACGGCAAGATCGACTACGACTCGCTGCAGATCGTCGGCAACAAGCGCTGGGCGAAAGGGTTCACGCTGAACGGCAACTACACCTGGGTGCCGCGGTTCGATGTGACCGGCTCGGCCCAGGGGACGCTGCCCAACCCGAGCGGCAACGCCCTCAACGCGTTCATCGACAACTCGACGGGGGAGGTCAACAAGTCGCCGTACTTCACCCATCGCAAGCACCGGCTGACGCTGTCGGGCGTATGGGAGTTCCCCTTCGCGCAGAACAGCACCGGGCTGACGCGCGCGCTCGCGAAGGGCTGGTCGGTGGCGCCGATGTTCGTCTACCAGTCGGGCCAGCCGTGGCTGCTCCCCAACAACGTCGAGATCGTCGGCGATCCGTCGATCAAGGTGGAGAAGACCGGGCAGTTCATCTACGGCGTCCAGCCGTGCGTCGCGCAGCGCAACGCCTCGACCGGCCAGTATCAGTTGCTCGCCTATTCGGTGGCCTACGGCTGCACGCAGCCGTTCTTCCTGATCCGCGAGCCCTTCCAGGCGCGCAAGACGATGTTCTGGGACGACCGCCTGCGCCGGCCCGGCTACTGGGAGCTGGACCTGAACTTCGCCAAGACGACGCAAATCACCGACAAGATGCGGTTCCAGGTCCGCATCGAGGCGTTCAACGTGTTCAACAGCCCGATGTACGACGAGCGCGACTACGTGCGCGACACCAACTCGGCGGACTTCGGCCGGATCAACCGCAACACGACCGCGCAGTCGAACTTCCAGCGCTTCATCCAGCTGGGATTCCGGCTCGTCTTCTGACGCGGTACGTTGCTCTCCTCGCCGCCGCGTGCCTGGCGTGGCCTCCCGGCCATGCCGGGCCGGGTGTCGTCCGCATAACCTGGCCTGATGCGGCGCCGCTGCAGGCGCGGCTCGAAGCCGGTGGCGTCACGGCCGCCGGCTTCGCCGCGTACGTCGAGCGGACGCACCGGTCGAACCTCCACCGCGTCCGCGACGGGGATCTCGATCACCTGATCTTTTACGCGCTGCAGTCGCGGCGATTCACCTCCGATCCGCCGATCGAACCGGCGCTGAGCGCGAAGGCATTCGTCGAGAGCCTCGGCGGCGAGCGGGACGCGTTCCTGCGCACCCGCCGCGCGCCGCTGGCGGCTGTCCCCGTCGCCGTCCGCGGCAGGATCGCCGCGCTGCTCACGTCGCTGGACCGGCCGTCCGACGACACCCGTCTTCACTACTTCCGCGAGCTCGTGCAGTCGGCGTTCCCCGATCGCGGCACGCGCCTCGACGAACTGCTCGGCGAATATCAGCGCGTCATGCAGTTCGTCTACGACAAGGAGTTCGTCGCGCAGCGCTCGGCGCAGGCCGACCAGGCGGTCGCGGATCTCTATCGGACGCGCGGTCTGAGCACCGACACCGCCGTCGAAGCCGGGTATGTCGTCTATCTCGGGCTCGGCGTGATGAAATCGCTCTCGCCCGATCGTCCCGTGCGCCGCGTGCTCATCGTCGGCCCGGGTCTCGATCTCGCGCCGCGGACCGGGCTGCTGGAAGAGGGACCGCCGGAGAGCTACCAGCCGTGGGCGGTCATCGATGCGCTGCTGGCGCTCGGCCTGTCGCGCGCCGACGATCTCGAGGTGATCGGCGCCGACATCAACCCGCGCGTCGTAGGCCACCTGAATCGCTCCCGCGCGGCGCCGCCGGCGCTGACGCTGACGACCGGCATCGGTGAAGACGAGGGCGTGCGGTTCTCGGCGGATTACCGCGATTACTTCACCGGGCTTGGCCGCGCGATCGCGGCGGCGCCGGCTGTCGCAGCCGCCGATACGTCCGGCGGGCGGCTGCGCAAGGCGGTTCGCGTCCGGCCGGACGTTGCCCGCACGCTCAGCGCGATCGAGCTCGACATCGTCACCGAGCGCCTCGACGATCGCCCTTTCGATCTGGTCGTCGCGACCAACATCCTTCCTTACTTCGACGATCGGCAGTTGATGCTCGCGATCAGCAACGTCGCCGCGATGCTCGCGCCGAACGGCGTCTTCCTGCACAACGAGTCACGCCCGCTGCTGCGCGAGATCGCCGCGGCGCTGGGCTTTCCCCTCGAACAGTCCCGGCACGCCACGATCGCGACGGTTCGCGGCGCGGCCGCGCCGCTCGGCGACAGCGTCTACCTGCATCGAAGGA
>Ga0105242_10003817_pt1 | contig 11715 bp, 6 predicted proteins | sample KBSM24metaG_FD_81521 | JGI IMG/M metagenome (GOLD analysis project Ga0105242, IMG submission 81521) | Miscanthus rhizosphere microbial communities from Kellogg Biological Station, Michigan, USA - KBS M2-4 metaG | ecosystem: Host-associated > Plants > Roots > Rhizosphere > Soil | place: Michigan...
CGGATCCGGAAAGACGCTCGCCGCGTTTCTCACCGCCCTCGACGACCTCGTGCAGGAGTCGATCGCGGCGCCGCTCCCCGATGAGGTTCGCGTCGTCTACGTCTCCCCGCTGAAGGCGCTGAGCGCCGACATCCACAAGAACCTGGCGGAGCCGCGCGCCGGGATCGAGCGGCTCGGCGAGACCGCCGGCCTCGCGCCGGCCCGCATCACGTCCGCCGTGCGCACCGGCGATACGCCGGCCTCGGAGCGGGCCGCGATGCTTCGCACGCCGCCGCACATCGTCGTCACCACGCCGGAGTCGCTGTATCTGCTGCTGACCGCGGCACGCAGCCGCGAGATGTTGAAAACGGTGCGGACGGTCATCGTCGACGAGATCCACGCCGTGATTGGCACGCGCAGAGGTGCCCATCTCGCGCTCTCGCTCGAGCGCCTGCAGGAAGTCGCTCAACAGCCGCTGCTCCGCATCGGGCTGTCAGCGACGCAGAAGCCGATCGAAGAAGTCGCCCGATTCCTGATCGGCTCCCGATCTGCGATCCAATCTGAAATCCAATCTGAAATCTGCCCCCTGAAATCTGAAATCTCAATCATCGATGAAGGCCACCGGCGAGCGATGGATCTCGGCATGGAAGTGCCGCGCTCGCCGCTGGACGCGGTGATGTCGCACGAGATCTGGGAAGAGTACTTCGCGCGGCTGACCGAGCTCATCGAGCAGCACCGAACGACCCTCGTGTTCGTGAACACGCGCCGGATGGCCGAGCGCGTGGCCCGGCATCTGAGCGAACGACTCGGCGAGGATGCCGTCACCGCGCACCACGGCAGCCTCTCGAAGGAGAAGCGTCTCGACGCGGAAGTACGGTTGAAAGGCGGACGCCTTCGAGCGCTGGTCGCGACGGCGTCGCTCGAACTGGGCATCGACATCGGATCGGTCGATCTCGTCTGCCAGATCGGATCGCCGAACCGTATCGCCACGCTGCTGCAGCGCGTGGGCCGATCGGGTCACACCATCTCAGGCACGCCGAAGGGCCGGCTCTTCCCGGTTTCTCGCGACGACTTGATCGAATGCACGGCGCTTCTGCGAGCCGCCCGACGCGGCGAACTCGATGCCATCGTCTCGCACGATGCGCCGCTGGACGTCCTCGCGCAGCAGATCGTGGCCGAGACAGCCTGCCGCGACTGCGGTGAAGACGAGCTCTTCGCGCTCGTGACGCGCGCGTGGCCGTATCGCGCGCTGACCCGATCGAATTTCGACGCCGTTGTGACGATGACATCGGACGGCTTCGCCACCAGGCGCGGACGCCGGAGCGCGCTCGTGCATCGCGACGAGGTGAACGCGCGCCTTCGCGGCCGGCGCGGAGCCCGAATGGTCGCGATCGCTTCAGGCGGCGCGATTCCTGAAGTCGCCGACTATCGCGTGATTCTGGATCCCGGCGACACGTTCATCGGGACGCTGAACGAAGACTTCGCGATCGAGAGCAACGCCGGCGACGTCTTTCAGCTGGGCAACGCATCGTGGCAGGTGCTTCAGGTCGGCACCGGCGTCGTGCGTGTGGCAGATGCGAAAGGCGCACCGCCGACCATCCCGTTCTGGCTTGGCGAAGCGCCGGCGCGCAGCGACGAGCTGTCCCGCGCGGTCAGCGATCTGAGGGCGGATATAGAGGTCCGGCTTACAGCCGATGCGGCGGACCGGGCGGGCCTGAAGGCCTGCACTACAACTGAGGACGTTCTGGAAAACGCAGGCCTGAAGGCCTGCGCCACACAGGATGTGGCGCACGGCTTTAGCCGTGCGGATCCGTCGTCGATCGCCGCATGGCTCGTCGACGAAGCCGGGATCCCGTCCGCGGCGGCCGAACAGGCGATCGCCTATCTGGCCGACGCACGAGGCGCGCTTGGCGTCTTGCCGACACAGGACACGATCGTCCTCGAACGATTCTTCGACGAATCGGGCGGCATGCAGCTGGTCCTGCACGCACCCTTCGGAAGCCGCGTCAACAAGGCCTGGAGCCTGGCGCTCCGCAAACGGTTCTGCCGTCAGTTCAACTTCGAGCTGCAGGCCGCGGCCACGGAGGACGCGCTGCTCCTCTCGCTCGGCCCGCAGCACTCGTTTCCCCTGGCCGACGTCTTCCGCTACCTGCATCCGTCGACGACTCGCGACGTCCTCGTGCAGGCCTTTCTCGACGCGCCGGTCTTCCAGACGCGGTGGCGATGGAACACGACGATCTCGCTCGCGGTCCCGCGAAGCCGGGGCGGCAAGAAAGTGCCGCCGCAGCTTCAGCGGATGCTTGCGGACGATCTCATGGCCGCCGTCTTTCCTGACGCCGCCGCCTGCCTCGAGAACATCCCGGGCGATCGCGAAATCCCGGACCATCCGCTCGTCAGCCAGGCCGTGCGCGACTGCCTGGAAGAAGCGATGGACTTCGACGCGCTGTCCGCCCTGCTGACCCGGATTCACAGCGGCGGCATCCGTTGTGTCGCTCGCGACACGCCGGAGCCGTCCGCGCTCGCGCACGAGATCCTCAACGCGCGGCCGTACGCGTTCATGGACGATGCCCCGCTCGAGGAGCGGCGGACGCAGGCCGTCTACGCGCGCCGTGCCGGAGAGCCGGGCGGTGCCGGCGAGTTGGGCGCGCTCGATGCCGCGGCCATCGAACGGGTCCGCGACGAAGCACGGCCCGATCCGCGCGACGCTGACGAACTGCACGACAGTCTGCTGACCGCCGGCTTCTTGACGGCAGACGAAGCCCGAAGCATTCCAGACGGGCTCTTTGCCGAGCTCATCGCGAACCGGCGGGGGACGGAATTAAGAATTCGGAATTCGGAATCAAGAATTCGTGTGGCCGCTGAGCGCCTTCCGGAGCTGCTTGCGATACATCCCGACGCAACGTGTGTTCCGCCGATTGCGGCGCCGGCCTCGCGGACCGCTCGAGTGTGGACTCGTGATCAGGCGATCGTCGAGCTTCTTCGCGGACACGTCGCCATCGTTGGGCCGACGACGGCACAGGCGCTGGCCGCCGCGCTCGCGATCGATGTGGCCGACGCCGACGCGGCCTTGATCGCACTGGAGTCGGAAGGATTGGTCCTGCGGGGGGTGTTTTCCGGGACGCAGGGCGCCGTGGTCGAGTGGTGCGACCGGCGTCTGCTGTCGCGGATCCACCGCTACACGCTCAACAGGCTGCGAGCGGAGATCGAGCCGGTCAGCCCTGCGGACTTCATGCGTTTTCTGTTCGCGTGGCAGCACGTCGCTCCCTCGAGCCGCCTGACCGGCATCGACGGCCTCCGCGCCGTGCTCGAATCGCTCGATGGATTCGAGCTGGCGGCCGATGCGTGGGAGCGCTCCGTCCTGCCGGATCGGGTGGACGGCTATCAGTTCTCGATGCTCGACACGCTCTGCCTGACCGGCGAGGCGGGTTGGGCGCGGCTGTCCTCGTCGGCGCGCGATGCGACGCAGCTCGTCGGGGCGACGCCGATCGCGCTGTTCCTGCGCGAGCACGGCGATGCGTGGCAGCAGTTGCGAGAGCTCGACGCTGAAGATCCGGCTGAGATCCTCGCTCCGGCGAGCCGCGCCGTGCTCGACGCGCTCCGCACGCGCGGCGCGTCGTTCGTATCGGATCTGATCGCCGCCTGCGGCCTCGGCGAAACCGCCGTTCGTGAAGCGCTCGCCGATCTCGTGTCGGCGGGACTCGTCACCTCCGACGGATTCGGCGGGCTGCGGACGATCGTGCGCGGGCCGGGCGGACGACCTGCGCCCACCGCCGCGCGCAACGTGACGGGACGCTGGTCGATCGTCAACCGCGAAGGACAGAGCGCCGTGTCACACGAAGACGCCGTCGAGCTCCAGGCGCGCGCGCTGCTTCGCCGCTATGGCGTCGTGTTCCGGCGGCTCCTCGGGCGCGAGGCGAACGCCGCGCCGTGGCGCGAGTTGACGCGCGTGTATCGACGGCTCGAAGCGCGTGGGGAAATCCGCGGCGGGCGTTTCGTGACCGGCATGTCCGGCGAACAGTTCGCGCTGGCCGACGCGATCACCAGCCTGCGCGAGATTCGGCGGACGCCGCCGGACGGACGGTGCCTGGTCATCAGCGGCGCCGATCCGTTGAACCTCGCCGGCATCGTGACCACGGGTGAACGCGTTCGCGCCGTGGCCGGTACACGGGTGGCGTATCGCGACGGTATTCCAATGGCAGCACTCGAAGGCGATTATGTGCGACCATTGATCGCAGTGACCGACGTCGCGCCGGCGCTCGCGGCTGAAGTCGCGACGCGGCTGACGGGGAGACCGATGCCAGCGGTGCTCAGCGGTTTTGTCGGGAGGTCATGATGCGGCCCATCGCGTTCGTTCTCGGTCTCACGCTGATCGTTACGCTGCCCGTCCGCGCGCAGGACAAGGACAAGAAGGCACCCAAGCCGCAGCCCAAGACGATCTCGCTCAGCGGCTGCGTCGTCACGAGCGAGAAGACACCCGATCAGTTCACCATTGACGACGCCAGCGAAGGCAAGTACCGGTTGACCGGCATGAAACTGGGGGACTACGTCGGTCAGCGCGTGCAGCTGGCCGGAGCGGTGGCCGAAAGCAAGAAGCTGGTGATCAAAGGCGGACTGCTGCCGAACGCAAATGTCGCGGCGCAGGCGGGCGCGATGGACCCGGCACGAGCCGCGGTCGCCTCATCCGGCGGCGCAGCTGGACCGGGAACGGTCGACCTGCCCGAGTTCAAAGTGAAAAGTGTCCGGCCGGTCAGCGGAGGTTGTCCGGACTGAAACCGGCCGGCGCGCGGACTCGCAGAAATGAGGGCTATTCGGGGGAAACCGACGTCTTGCCGCAATCGTCGCAACGAAGGTACAGCACGGGAAGCGCCTCCGACCGACCAATGACGCGTGCGCTCGGCACGCCGCAGCGTGGACAGACAATTCCCGAAGTGGATCGTTTGGCCATTGGGTATTCTCCTTACACTCGTTTAGACTCTGATCCGACTGATTAAGATACACCGTTTGGCCGGTCCCGGCTGTACGAGTTGTGTATTTCCTTGTCTCTAAAGGCTTTCCCAAGCACTTCCGCAGAAAACGGTCTCAACAGAAGAGCTGGTCACCGATGGCACCGCTCTTTGCAATACCACCCTGTGGAGGATTGAGATGCTCTACACACTGGCCGTGATTCTGTTGATCGCCTGGCTGCTCGGCGTGGTCGGCACCTATACGATCGGCGCGTTCGTTCACGTTCTTCTGGTGGTCGCCGTCGTGCTCTTCCTCGTCGGCATCATCCAGGGCAACCGGACGGTCGTTTAAGGCGTGGGGCGCGAGTCCGCCGGCGAGTGCATCTGATACTCGCGCGGCGGCTCCGCTCCCAGCAGGTATTTCACGAAGTAGTCCCAGCGGCGCCGCACCATGTACCCTTCGTTGCCGAACCCGTGACCACGGTTGGGCAGCATCAGTAAGTCGAAGTCCTTGTTCGCTTTGATCAGCTCGTTGACGACGAGCAGTGTGTTGTTCGGGGGTACGTTGTTGTCCATCGTCCCGTGCGCCAGGAGCAGCTTCCCCTTCAGGTTCCTGGCCTGCAGCTGGTTCGCCTGGTTGTCGTAGTTGGTCGTCCCGTCCGGTTTCTTCTCGAGAAGCCCCTGCCACTTTTCGGCCCAGTCGTCTTCATACACGCGGTTGTCGTGGTTCCCAGCCTCGGAGATTCCCACCTTGAAAAAATCAGGGTAACGGAACATGGCGTCCGCGGTAGCGTAGCCGCCGCCCGAGTGTCCGTAGATACCGGCGCGGTCGATGTCGATCCACGGGAAGCGTGACGCGAGCTCGCGCATTCCGGCGACCTGATCCGGGAGGGTGTTGTCCCCCATGTTGCCGTAGTAGGCCTCGTGAAACTGTTTCGACCGCCACGGAGTTCCCATCCCGTCGATCTCGACGACGACGAATCCGAGCTCGGCGAGAGCCTGCGCGTCACCCCGCGCGGGGTTGAACGTGCGGCCGCCGACGCTGCCGGTCTGCGGCCCAGGATAAATGTGATTGACGATCGGGTACTTCCTGGCGGGATCGAGGTTCGTCGGCTTGTACATGAGGCCGTACAGATCGGTGACGCCGTCGCGCGCCTTCACGGTAATCGGCACCGGGGGCTTCCAGCCGGCCGCCACGAGCCGCGTGATGTCCGCCTTTTCAAGCGGAAGCACGAGTTTCCCGTCTGCGTCGCGGACCTGTGAAACCTGCGGCACGTCGGGCTTCGAGTACGTGTCGACGAAGAATCGTCCCGACGGCGACAGCGTGACGTCGTGGTCGGCATCCTCCGGCGTCAACAACTGGAGATTCTTCCCGTCCATTCCGACGCGATAGAGGTGCCGGAAATACGGATCGCGTCCCTGCTCGCGTCCAACCGCCACGAAATACAGCTGACGGTTCTTCTCGTCGACGCGCAGCAGCTGCGTGACGTTGCCGTTGCCCGTCGTGATCGGATGTTTCTCGCGCCCGGTCTTCAGGTCGTGCAGATAGAGATGCCCCCAGTTGTCGCGCTCCGAGAACCAGATCACTTCGTTGGAGGCTGGGAGGTAGCGCCAATTGACGGCGCCGTTGCCCGACTCGTAGAACGTCTCGGCCTTTTCCTCGAGCACGTCCTTCACCGCACCGGTTGTCGCATCGGCCACGCGCATCTGCTCGTGCCGGTGATCGCGCGCGGTGGAGACGAAAGCGACGTTGGCGCTGTCCGGGCTCCACTGCACATCGCCCCAGTCACCGCGGCACGCGAGGTCGTCGCAAAGAGTCGAGCGGTGCTGATCCGGCGGCAGCTGGAGTCGAACGACCGAGCCTTTGTCGACATCGACGATGACGCGCTGAATCATCGTGATGGTGGCGTCGCCTGGCAGCGGGTACTTCCACGCCTGCAGCGCCGGATGGCCGACCGTCGTGTCGACGAGATACATTTCGCCGACGCCGCGCTGATCCTGTTGAAACGTGGCGATCTTCTTCGAATCCGGCGACCAGCGCACGATGGGCCGATCGCTGCGCGCCCAGCCGGCGTTGTCGGTGGCGTAGCCGAAGTCCTTCACGCCGTCTTTGGTCAGCTGCGTCTCGCGCCCGGTCGCCACGTCGCGCACCCACAGATTCCAGTCGCGGATGAACGCGGTGCGCTTGCGATCCGGCGATGTCTCCGCATAGCGTCCGCCGGCCCCCGGCCCGCCGCGTCCGCCCTCTTCCCGCTCCGCCGCCTTACACGGCTCCAGATCGCAAGGCGCCTTGGCCGCCCTGACGGGATCCACCAGCACGACCTCGACGCCTTTCTCTGTGGTGACGCGGTACCAGAAACGATCCGACGCATCTCCCGGCAACCAGGACGCGCGAACGCCGGTGCGCAGGACGAGCGGCGCGGTGTTGTAGGTCATGAAGGCTTCGGCACGTGCATAGTCGGCCGTGGTCAGCTGGACCGGCGGGTTGGCCGCTTGCTGAGCGAGCGCGGATGTCGAAACAAGCGCGCAGGCGGCGCCAGTCACAGCCAGACGGGGGATACAGGACATGAGCGGATGATACAACCCCGCGGCACTGTCCTCGAAATGCCTCAGCCGGGGTCACGAAACCACAAAATCCCAATAAATTCGATGGCAGGCTACTTGCGCTTCATGGCTGTGCCGGAGGGCACCATGACCAGACTCACAAAGCTCATCCCGCCAACAGCACTGCTCGCGGCGGTGACGCTTGCCGCGACGCCCGCCGTCGCGCAGGAGAAATATCACGGACGCGGAAATCCATCGGCGCAGCAGTCCGGCGGTCGCCCGGAACGCGCGCAGCCGCGCAGCGAGGCCCCTCGTCAGGCGGAGGCGCCGCGACCGCAGGCTGGCGCAGCGCCGCGGGTGGAGTCCCGTCAAGAGACGCCTCGGGCGCAGCAGCCCAGGCCTGTCGAGACACCGCGCGCCGAAGCGCCGCGGCCGATGGCGACACCGAGGGCCGATAACCGGAACTTCGACAACCGTCGCAACGACAACCGAGGCTTCGACGACCATCGCAACGACGACAACCGTCGCAACGACGTCGTCGGACATGCGGTTCCGCGCCCGCAGGTTGTCGTGCCGCGCGGGAACGTCTACGCGCCGCACTACTCACCGCGAGTGTATGCGCCGTCGCGGGCGTACGCGATCCACTCCTACTACCGCCCGTACGCGTTCCGGCCGCGCGTGTCGATCGGATTCGGCATCTACGCGGGCTACCCGGTTCCGTACACGTACAGCTATCCGTACCCGGTTGAGGTCTATGGCTACGGCGCGCCGCGCGAGGTCGTCATCAACCCGAGCGTCCCTGCGTATGGCGGCGTCGCGCTCGACATCACGCCGTCCGACGCTGACGTCTGGGTCGATGGTCAGTACGCCGGTAAGGTTCAGGACTTCGACGGGACCACTCAGCCTCTGACGCTAACGCCGGGCACGCACACCATTCAGGTGCAGGCGCCCGGGTATCAGCCGATGACGGTGGACGTCGGGATCCAGGCAGGACAGGTCATTCCGTACCGCGGCGACCTGATGCCTTACTAATCAGGAACGACGAGCGACCGCAGATTCAGGACGTAGATTTCCCGACCAGCCGCGCCGGTATACGGCGAGCATCGGGAACCACCGCAGCAGCTTCAGAAGACCAGAAGCTGCTGCGGTTTTTTTGTGGGACTACTGAGTCCTGACGAGCTGGCCACGCGCCACGCCGCCGGGATTGGCGGTCGAGTGCACGTTGAAGTAGAAGCCGGCCGGGTTGTTCAAGATGGTGTTCGCGAGGGCGGGATCAACGGTGATATTCGCGGCCGTGAAGGATCCGGATCCGTTGGTCAGCACGTTCTGACCCGCACTGATACCGCTGTTCACGACAATCGATCCATTGACGCCGGCCGCCGCCTGGTGAATGTGCGCGATGTTGATCGGGGTGTTCGGCGGGAACCCCGAGAGGTTCACGACGAATGTTGCCGTCGCCGAAGTGATGTTTCCAGCGCCGTCTTTCGTCGTCACCAACGTGACGGTTGCGTTGCCAGACCCCGAAGCTTCGGCGCCCTGAATCGCCGGCACTTCGTTCGCCGGCAACAGGTTCGCTGTGAATGTCGGATTCGTCGGCGTCGTCGGCGATGTCGACGACGAACCGCACGCTGCGGCGAGAACACCAAGAGCCACGGTCAAGAGGGAGAGACGTTTCATCGGACTAACTCCTTTTCGAGAGAGAGACATCAATAGAATTTCCGGGTCAGGTTGAACCCGAGGGTGAGGTGCTCCGGCACGCCGCCGCGCGCGATCTGCCGGAACGTCGTGCCTGGTCCGTTGGTGAACGTGAGCGAGAACACGTGGGCGCCGACCCGCTCTTCGATCGCGAACGCGTACTGCGCGTCGGCGATCGCCAGGCCGCCGATGCGCGGCGAGCCCTCGAGCACGAAATACGTGCTGTGCCAGAAGCGCAGGCGCCCGCCGAGCCCGAGGATTCCAGTGTCACGTGTGTCGGCACCGCCAGTGCCGGTGTTGTGCACCCACAGCGGCGTGGCATAGAGCGCCACGCGATCGCCGATCGTTCGCGAGACGACCAGCCCGAGTGCCGGCGCAAAGTTCGCCTGAGCGCCACCATCGGTGTTGTGGAAGTTGTTGTCGCCTTCGATCGACACGATCCCCGACAGCCCGAAGGGCATCGATGCGGTCTGATGCCAGCCGTCGTACTTCGCGGTGAACTGGAAGGTCTTACTGATGCTGGTCCGCAGGACGATCGCTTCGAGGTGTTTCGTCACCCCGTAGCGGAATTCCAGGCCGATGTTGGCGCCGTTGTCGAGGCCGAACAGGTTGCCCAGCTGCGTCTCGAAACTATCACCGCGCAGGTCCTCGTTGAACCTGTGGGTCAGGTGAAAGGTCATGCCGTTCTTCGGCAGCGGCAGCGTCGTCGGCAGGTTGATCGTGACGAAGTCCGGCTCGGCGGGCCGGAGCTTCGCGTGATCGTCATCATCCGCCGGTGGAGTTTGCGCGGCCGCCGGCTCTGCTTCAGCAGCCGGTGGCTGCGACTCAGTGGATGGCGGCTGCGCGTTGACGGGCTTCGCAGTGGAAACAGCGAACGTCAGGAAGAGTGCGAAAACAGTCCAAGAGTATCGGGTCACAGGGCGCCTCCTCAGCAAGGTCGGGACCAGTCGCTAAAGCGTTGAATTGAAAAGGGGAACGGACGAGAGTGCGTTACTCGAATCGTAAGGCCTTACGGTCTGCGATACACAACGGTACCGCCCACCATCGTCATCGACACCTGCATCTGTTCGATGTGCTTGTCGGGACACGTGAGGATGTCCTCGGGAAGGACGACCAGATCAGCCAGCTTGCCGGTCTCGATCGAGCCCTTCAGCCGCTCCTCGAACGTGAGATAGGCGTTGTTGATCGTTTCGACCTGAAGCGCTTCCTTGCGCGTGATCTTCTGATCGGGACCGAGCACGCCGCCGCTGATCGTGTCGCGCGTGACGAAGTGATAGAAGACCCAGAGCGGCGGATACGGCACCACCGCCGAGTCGGTTCCTCCGGCCACGACAAATCCGGCGTCGAGAAACGCGCGCATCGGGGTCGTCCGCGCCGCGCGAACAGGGCCCCAGTAATTCACCAGGCTCGGACCCGCGAGATACAGGTGATTCTGCGCGGAGATCACGAGGTCGAGTTTCTTCAGCCGCGCAATCTGATCCGGCTGCGCGATGAATCCGTGCTCGAGCGCCCATCGGCGTCCGGCAATCGACTTCTCCGCGTTCGCGGCCTCGTAAGCGGCCAGCACTTCGTCGATCGCGGCGTCGCCGACCGCGTGAGTGGCGACGCGCCATCCCAGCCGGTTGAGTTCCTTGACGACGTCCGTGTACGGCGCCTGCTTCATGGTGTTGACGCCGTAGAACGTGCCGCCTTCGCCCCATGGCTCCGCGTACGGCTGCCGCATCCATCCGCCTTCGAATCCGCCGTCGACGCCGAGCTTCATGCCGCCGACGCGCAGCCATTCGTCGCCCTCATCGGGCTTGACGCCAAGCGCGGTGACGGCCGTCCGCATCTTCTCGGCGGTGTCCGCGCCGACACGCATCAACTGGCTCACCCGGATCGTCAACAGCCCGCGGCGTTTCATTTCCTGCAGCAGGCGATACTGTTCGATCGGCGCACCTGGATAGCGGATGCTGGTCAGCCCCGAGGCATTCAGCTTCTTGTGCTGCTCGATCAGCGATTCGATCGTCAGCGGCGCGGACGGCGGCAGCTGAACGAGCGCTTTCGCGCGATCGATCAGCTCGCCGTTCAGTTCGCCCTTTGCGTCGCGCGTGATGCGGCCGCCCGGCTGTTGCGGCGTCTCTTTCGTGATGTTCCATTTCCGCAGCGCCGCCGAGTTCAGGATGTATTCGTGGCCGCCGCGCACCAGGACGACTGGATTCACAGGCGACACCGCGTCGAGATCGGCACGGTACGGGAGCCGATGCTCCTTCAGCTGCGCTTCGTGCCAGTCGCTGTTCGACACGACGATCGCGCCCGGCTCGGACTGCTTCACGCGTGAGGCGACGGCCGCGAGAATGTCGGGCAGGCTGCGCGCCCCTGAGAGATCGACGCCCGGGCCGCCGCCCGCGTCGTGCAGATGCCCGTCGGCGAGCCCCGGAATCACCGTCTGGCCTTTCAGATCGATGGTCGTGGTCTTCGGACCGGCGAGTTTGCGGATTTCCGCGCTGGTCCCGACCGCGCTGAACTTGCCGCCGGAGATCGCGACGGCCTCAGCGATCGAGAATCGCGCGTC
>Ga0105242_10003818_pt1 | contig 11714 bp, 10 predicted proteins | sample KBSM24metaG_FD_81521 | JGI IMG/M metagenome (GOLD analysis project Ga0105242, IMG submission 81521) | Miscanthus rhizosphere microbial communities from Kellogg Biological Station, Michigan, USA - KBS M2-4 metaG | ecosystem: Host-associated > Plants > Roots > Rhizosphere > Soil | place...
GGTTCCTGGGTGATGATGTTGAGGTCGACGCGGGGGGCGGAGGATTGCGAGGGTTCGGGGTCGAAGGCATAGCGGAAGATGCGGCGGACGATGTCGAAGGTCTCTGCGGTTCCGTAGGCGGGGATGGACATTTTCTGGTGGTAGTTGAGGGGGCGGACATCGTCCAGGCCGAGGATGTGGTCGGCGTGGGCGTGGGTGTAGAGGATAGCGTCGACGCGGGCGATCCTGGCACGTAGGGCTTGGGCGCGGAAGTCTGGGGTGGTATCGATCAACACGTTTTTGCCGGCGTACTGCATTAACACGGAGGGGCGGAGGCGGTTGTCGCGCGGGTCTGTGGAGGCGCAGGTGGCGCAACCGCAGCCGATGGTGGGGACTCCCGAACTGGTGCCTGAGCCTAGCACCCTGATGCGAAGGGATTCCGGCATTAGGCTGAGGCTGGCGGTGGCTCCGCAGGTTTCTTATCCGATACTTGCACGAAGCGGAAGCGCAGTTCGGTTAGGGCGTTTTCGATGAGGCGCTGCTCGTCCAGCGCCAGGTTGCCGCGGGTTTTTTCGGCGATCATCGCGAGCAGGTCGATGGCGTGGCGCGCGGCGGGGAGGTTGGGCTGATCGCCGGAATTCTCGTCGAAGCGGAGCAGGCCGAGCTGCATTTCGGCTTGGGTCTTGAGCGAGAAGACTAGAAATTCGAAGGTCGCGGGCGGAAGGGGGAAAGCGGAATCACTCATGGTCTTTATTCTTAGTGTAGTTTGGAATGGATGTCTTCGCCGGAAGAAACGGGGCGGCCGGGTCAGGAACGGATGGACGCGATTTCTGGCGCTCTCGCGCGCTTGATCGAACGGCAGGACGCGGTGGAACAGCGGCTGCTGCGGATCGAAGACGCCATGGGATTGCTGCCGGCTGCGGCCCCGGTGGCTGAGCCGGTGCGCGAGGTGGTGCCTCCGCCATTGCCGGTGCCGTCTGCTCCGCCTACTTTTGCTGAGATTGCCCCGGCGCAGGGGCTCGAAAGTCGATTCGGGTTGGGGTGGATGAACCGAGTGGCGGTGGTCACGCTGATTTTCGGCGTGGGCTTTTTGTTTAAGTACGCGGTGGACAATCAATGGATTGGGCCGGGGATGCGGGTGGCGCTGGGGGTGGCGGCGGCGACCTTGTCTCTGTTTGTGGGGGAGTGGATGTCACTGCGCGGGCAGAAGGTTTTTGCTCGCGGGCTGACGGGGCTGGGCCTGGCGCTGCTGTATTTGTCGTTCTACGCGGGGTTTGGATTTTATCATTTGCTTCCCCAAAGCGCCGCGTTCCTTTTGATGTTTCTGACCACTTGCGCTGCGGCGGCGCTGGCACTGCATTATGATGCGCAGGCGGTGGCTTGGCTGGGGCTGACGGGCGGGTATCTCACGCCGGTGCTGCTGTCGACTGGCGAGAATCGCATGTGGGTGCTGGCGGGTTATACTTTGCTGCTGAATTTGGGGGCGCTCGGCATTGCGCGCGTGAAGCGGTGGCCGGCGCTGGACTACCTGGCATGGGTGAGTAGTGGCACCTTGTTTCTGGGATGGAGTGACCAGTGGCTGTCGGACGAAACGCGCATAGCGGCGTTCGAGTGGCTCTCGATAATCTTCGTGGTGTTCTTCGCGGCAAGTGCGGTGGGGTCGCGGTTGTGGCTGCTGGCGGCGAATACGGCCGTTTACTTCGCTGGATCGTATGCTCTGCTCGATCACTCGTATCACGGGGGGATGGGGGCGTTCGCCTTGGTGTTGGCGCTGCTGCATGGCGGGTTGGCGGTGGCAGTGTGGGGCAGGCGGAGGAAGTTGGGACAACTAGCGGGGGCGATGGCGGTGGTTTTGTTGACACTAGCGATTCCGATTCAGTTTGTAGGGTTCCGCATCACTATTTTGTGGTCGTTGGAGGCTGCCGTGCTGGCGTGGTTCGCGGGGCGATTTCAGGCTGGGGCTTGGGCGTTATTCGGGTTGGTCTTTGTGCGGCTGCTTACGCTGGATAGCAGGATATATGCGACGGACGCGTTGATCAACCGGCGTTTTTTGACGTTCGCGGTGGCGGCCAGCAGCTTATGGATCGCTTCGTGGGTAGCCCAATCCGCGGAAACGAAAGCTTTTAGTTATGGCGCCGGGCACTTCGCATTGCTGTGGGCGTTGGTGCTGGAAGTGAATGGATGGGCGGCGCGAAACGCGGATGTCCAGGATGTTTCGAACGCCGCGTCCACTGGAATTTCCATCTTGATGGCGGTGTATGCGGCGGCGCTGGTCGTCGCGGGGGTAGCGCTGCGGTCCGCCGTCAATCGCATTTTAGGGTTAGGGTTAATGGCGCTGGTGATCGCCAAATTGTATTTGCTGGATGTGTGGTCGCTCAGCCGCGGCTTCCGGATCACGGCTTTCCTGGCGTTGGGCGGGCTGCTCTTGCTGGTATCGTATCTGTATTCGCGCTTTAAACCGGCAATTGAACGATTATGGAAAGATCGGTCCGTTTAATTCATGCCTCGACATTTCACACTGGCACAAGCGGAGCAGATGCTTCCCGAAGTGGAGCAGGCTTTGCGCGACGCCTTGTTTCACAAGTCTGAGTACCAGTCTGCCGAGGAAGAACTAAACCAGAGCACGCAACGCATCCGGATGGCGGGTGGGTCGCGCGTAAATCCTGGGCCGATTTTGGCGGCGCGGGCGCGGCGGGATACCAGCGCCACGGCACTCAAGGAAATCTTCGAGCGGGTGGAGGAACTGGGGGTCCTGATTAAGGATCTGGACATTGGCCTTATTGATTTCCTGACGCGGTATCACGGACAGGACGTGTGCCTGTGCTGGAAACTGGGCGAGGACCGCATTGGCTTCTGGCACGGGATGGAAGAAGGGTTTCGCGGGCGCAAGGCCATCGACGAGGAATTCCTGCAGAATCATCGGGGTGACGCCGTCGTCTAGGGCCTTAGAACCCCGCTCACAGTACCAAGGGTTTTTGAAATCGGTACTGTGGTCCGGTTATGCCCCATCTAAATGGCCCGTATATTCGATTCATGCGAGCCATACTCATCTGCCCCAACGAAGACCTTAAAAAAGAATTCGAGCAAGCCATCGCGCCTCATTGGATGTTAAACGTGTCGCGGACTCTGGACACCTATCCTTCGGCAGATGACCTGCGGCGGGTGGTGCGAGCGTGGGCGCCGGAGATTGTATTCCTTAATATCGAGAGCGCAAACATGGCGGAGATCATTTCGCGCGCGCTCGAAGCCGAGTTCCCAGGGATTCAGCGCGTGGCGATTCATCCGTCGCAGGATGTTTCCGTGCTGCGGCAGGTTTTGCATTTGCACATGACGCAGTTCCTGGCAGCTCCGTTTGAAAACGGAGAGGTTGCGCAGGTACTAGACCAACTGGAGCGAGATTTGGAAGTGCGGCCCGCGACCATCGATTCGACGGACCGCTTCTTTGCGTATGTTCCGGCCAAGGCGGGCGTGGGCGCATCCACCATCGCAGCCAACACCACCTGGGCGTTCAGCCAGATGGAGAACACCCATACGCTGCTGGCCGATTTCGACATGGCCTCGGGCATCACCGAATTCTTGTTCGACGCGACACACGACCGCAACCTGGCGGACACCGCGGCTCATGGCAAACAGCTGGACGACGATGCCTGGCGCAGCCTGATCAAACGGGTGGGCAATATCGATTTGCTGCTGTCAGGGGCTCCGCGAGTAGGAGAGGGCATTCCCAGGGCGCAGGTCGTGCACCTGATCGAATTTGCGCGCCGCAACTATAACGTGGTGAATGCCGACCTTCCTGATACTTTCGACGAGATCACGCTGGCCGTGTTGCGCGACGCTAATAAGATCCTGCTGGTGACTACTCCCGAGCTGCCGGCGCTGCGGTTGGCGCATTTAAAGGTGCAGTTGCTGAAGAAACTGGAGCTGTTCGATAAGGTTTCGCTGGTGGTGAATCGCGTTTCCAGCCGGGGCGAACTCAGTTTCACCGAAATCGAGAAGACTGTGGGGCTGCCGGTGTATATGTCGTTCCCCAGCGACTATGCCGACGTTACGGCGGCAATCCGCGCGGGGCGGCCCTCGCCGAAGCTCGCGGCGAACGCCCAGAAATTCGCGGCGATGCTGTTGGATCGAGAGACTAAGCCCAAGAAACAGCGCAGCTTCATCGAGCGCTTCGGGATCGTCCCGATGCGCTACGGATATCGCTAGGAAAGGGCTCCGATGACCAACAGCGGGCGAGTACAACGCCGGCGGACTAGCCGGAAACCAAGCGATCCCACGGTAGTTAGAGTCCGTATGAAGGACCAGCAGGGAGTCGCGCGTTGGGCCACGGGATACTTGAGCGACTTGACTGACGGCGGCATCGGCCTTTCGGTAATGACGCCGCTGCAGATTGGTTCGATGGTGGTGATTCGCGGCAATTTGGGCGACGAACGTACCGATGTCCAGTTGCAGGCCGATGTGAAATGGTGCTCGGAGCGCGGCGAGGGCGTGTATCAGGCGGGTTTGGAGTTGGCGGGCGTCCGGCCGGCGGGCTCGGCGAACGAACGGCAGCAACAGGCTCCGGCCAGCGATCATGAGGCATTTTCAACGGATCCCGAACAATTGGATTGTTACGAGATCATGCAATTGAATCCGAAAGCGGACGCCGATACCATTCATCGCGTCCACCGGATTCTGGCGCAGCGCTATCATCCCGATACTCCCGATACCGGGAACGCGGAGATGTTCATCCGGTTGACGGCGGCGGCGCGGATTTTGAGCGACCCGGAAAAGCGGGCGAAGTACGATGTGCGCTATCAGGCAACGAAGCAGCTCCAATGGAAGATCTTCGACCAGGCTGAGGCGGTGCAGGGGCCGCAGGCGGAACGGGCCAAGCGGAGCGGAATTCTGGGGCTGTTGTACGCGAAGGCCGTTCACGATCCGGAACATGCGTCCATGACAGCCGTGAATTTTGAAGAACTGCTGGGCTGTCCGCGCGAGCATCTGCAGGCCGCGCTGTGGTACTTGAAAGGCAAGGGTTTCATCGCACGCGGCGACAACGGGCGCTATACCATTAGCGTGCAAGGGTTTGACGAAGTGGAAATGCACTCGATGACGCCCGCGCAGAGCGAGCTCAAACTACTGGCACCAGCCAGCCAACAAGTGGCCTAAACTGCACGGGAGTATCGTTTGTGCATTTCGAGTGCACGCGAGTGAGTAAAACTTACAGCGCGTAGTGCTTCTGGAAACTACCCATCATCCGGCTTATCAGTTCGCGCCACAGCCCGCTATCGTCGTGGCTGCGGACGAAACGTTCGGAGCAGACCGAGCAACGAAACGCGATGAGCCGGAACCAGCGCTCCCAGGTGTTTCTTCGGGAGCGTTTCGTATGAGCGCATCCGCACTTAGGACAAGATTGAGTCATAGCTGACCGGGTACGCTCTGGCCTGTATAGGCCGAAAGGTGCTGGGCGAATATACGGGCTTGCTCGCTGTCTGCGCCGTAGCGTTCTACGGAAGTTTTATAGAACTGCTCGATCAATTGGCGGTGAAGATCCTGTTCCGCGGGGGTGAAGGATAAGGTTGTTGTGTCGGAAAAGAGAGGGGTATTCATAATGATGGTTCCTGCCTATCTAGCTCTCTAAGGAGTTGGTGAAAAATCGGGGCCAGCACTTGGAATCGCTGGCCCCTGTGTTGAATCCAGTCGCATGCGGTGAGCGAACCGTATTCCTTAAACCACAGTGCGAGTCCATGCAATCGGCTCACCAAAGGTATCCAATGTCGTAGGAAGGAGGTAGGGCCGTTTTTTTGACGGGGTACCGTCAGGTGACCACAGGCGGTCACATGTCGGTTCGCTAAGCTGGTGGTTTTCACAGGAAGCATTGGCGGGCTACTTGCAGTCGAAAGGCATGCCCTCCGCTGCACTGTCTTTAGTCCGCTCCAAGAATTACAAAATGGAGCATTTTCTGCAGACGGCCGTGCTCGAGCGGCGGTCAAAGGTGCGTTTTCCGCTGGAACTCCGCGTGCGGTACCGCAGTTTAGCGCGGCGGTATCCGGCGGTGGGGACGGGTATGGTGATGAACATCAGCAGGAGTGGCGTGCTGGTGTCCTCCGAGCACGAAATCAGCGAGGGCATGCCCATTGAATTGAACATCGAATGGCCGTCTTTGTTGGATGGGCGGGTTCCTCTGCAAGTGGTCACGGTAGGTAGGGTGGTCCGTTGCGAGAAGTCCCGTTTCGCGGTGGTGTTGGCGCGGTACCAATTCCGCACTACGAAGCGGACGGAGCGGCCCATTCACCTAGTGGGCGGGGCGTGCTGATTCACCTCCGCGTAGAGCTCGGGTGGGTGGTAGAGGCCTACTGAGTGGTGCTTACGTCGACGATCTTGTAGTCCGGAGGCGGCTGGAACAGGCCGGGGTAGGGGGCTGGGCGCGACTCAGGTTTTCTAGCTTGGTGATGGTTTCTCCGGTGTGTGGGTCGGAGCGGTCTTGCAGGATCATCAGGCCTAACTCTGTGTTGCTCCAGATTTCGGAGACGTTGGCGATTTCGCGGTCGTTTCCCAGCGATCCCACGGGATAGATAACGGTGGTTCGCCTTCCATGGACGCTTAGGCCCTCCATGAATTGCGTTCCCAGATCCTCGATCTTGAACTGCGATTGGGACCTTCCTGGCGCCGAGCGGGCCGGTGGCGTGTCCTGCGCTAGCGGGAAATTCATAGGCGGTCCGGCGGCGCCGCCTCTGGGCATCACAGGGCGGCGCGCGATTTTCTGGGTGGTGTCGAGGACGTAGCTATAGCCGGCGAGGGGATCGGTGATCAGGATGGTGGCCGGAGGCGGCGGCGTTCCCGCTAGCAAGGGGCGCCCGCTGAGTCGAGGTACACGTTTCACGGTCATGGTTTGCCGGGTGATGTTGTTTGATAATTTCAAGATTGGCCGAATATTATGAAATTCCCCGGTCAATTTCAAGGATGGGTAGCGCGAGCGACGACTATAGGACCGTTAAATCGCGGAAATTCTCAGGGAAGGTATAATTGCGTGTGGTCCGCGATCTGGAGTGCACTGAAGAACGCCACTACGAAACGATGAGGCCGGGCTCCAGGGTGTTCACAATTCTTCTATGGGTCGCGTTGCTCGCGGCCGTCGCTCTTGAGATTGCGGGTCTGCGGACGTCCCATCTTTTTCGGCAAGAGGTTTGGACGCCCCAAGGACTGCAGCGCTTCCTGTGGTACGCGCTGGTATTTACGGGGCTGGGTGTGGGGTTGTTGTTCGCCCGGCGTTACTTCGTGCCTGTGGTTTTGGGGGCCGTGGCGCTGGGGACCTGGATCGCCGTTGGGTCCGTGGCCTTGGGTGCGGCGCTGTTGTTCGTTTTCTCCGCGACGGTGCTGGGGAAGCTTGTGTTTGGCAGGGAGATGGAAGGGCCAGTGGCATTCCTGGGTGGCGCGGCGGTGTGGATTCTGGTCCTGAGCTGCTTGATTCGGGTTCCGATTCAATACGCGGCGGTTTATTTAGTCCTGTTGGCGTTGCCTGCGGTGGTGGGCTTCCCGGTCGCACGGCGGTTGGCGGGGGTTTGGCGGCATTTGTTGCGGCCAGCGTGGACTCCGACGCTGCCGGAATACCTGGCGGTTTTTCTGGTGGCGCTGGTGAGCGGGGCGCACTGGCTGGTGGTTCTCAAGCCGGAAGCCAGTTACGACGGCTTGGCAATGCACATGGCGGCCGCAGCGAATATTGCGATTCATCATGCGTTCACCATCGATTTCCGGCAGTTTGTGTGGGCATTGATGCCAATGGGCGCGGACTGGTGCTACGCCGTGCTGTACGTGCTGGGTGGCGAGTACGCGGCGCGGCTGTTGAACCTGGCTGTGTTGGCTGTGATTGGACTGCTGGTGTTCGGTGTCGCGCGGCGGTGGGTCTCAAATGCTACGGCGGCATTGGTGGTGTTTTTGTTTCTGTCGACTCCGATGGTGCAACTTGTGACGGGGTCGCTTCTGGTGGAGAATTTCGTGGCGGCGATGAGCTTGGGCGCGGCGGTGGCGCTGTGGAAATTCCAAGAGAAAGGCACGACGCGACTATTGATGCTTACGGCGTTCTTGCTGGGGACGTCGGTTGCGATGAAACTGGGGGCGGTTGCGGTGGCGGCGGTCATCTTACCGTTCTTCATCGCCACGATGTGGAGGCAGCGGGGGCAGTTCGACCGCAAGGTTCTGGTAGGCGCGGTGGCTGTTCTGCTTGTGAGCGCGGCGGTGCCTTACGTTACTGCTTACGTGCGGTCTGGCGATCCAATTTTTCCCTTTGAGAATGCGCGATTTCATTCTCCGTACTACGCGAATGAGAATATTAAGGACGCACGCTACAGGGAGCCGCTGACGTGGCGGATGCCGTTCCGGCTGACTTTTGGAACTAGCCACTACTACGAAGCGCAAGACGGATCGTTCGGTTTCCAGTACCTTCTCTTCTTGCCGCTGACACTGGTGTGCTTGGCGTCCAGCAAATCGTATGCGGGGCGTTCGGCGGCGATCATTGGGTTGGGGGGCGGGCTGATCATCGCGATCGCTCTGCCGAATGCGCGCTACTTTTATCCGGTGTTGCCGTTTCTCACGCTGGGGGCGACGGCGGCGGTGGCGGGGTTGGCCGTTCGACACAAGACCCTTTTTCGCGCTAGCCTGCTAGCTGCGCTGGTGGCTGGTTTGTTGAATACTTATTTGCTGCCGGCTTCGGGGTGGCTGCATAAGGACTTTTTTTCAGCACCGTTGTTCTCAAAAAGGGGCCATCGCGAATATCTTTTGAGCCAGGCTCCAGTGCGGGAGTTGATCGGCTACATCAATGGCGTGGACCGGGTGGCGCCGGTGGCCTTCCTCGATAGTTCCACGTTTGCGGGGCTGGTGGCTCCGGCTTACGCGCGGAACTGGCACGATTACAAATTTTGGGAGCAGGTGGAGGAGATCCAAGATCCGCAGGACTTGTATCGTTTGTTCACGGGATTGGGAGTTCACCGTGTGATTGTGGAGCCCACGAGCGAGCGGGGGGCGATCATGAAAACGGTTTTGGATGTGTGTACACAACAGGAGTTTTCTGTTGCCGGTAATTCGATTCTGCGCCTGAAAGCGGACTGCGAAATCAAGCCGCCTCACTTGGCGCCCTTAAGTGCGGGCACGTACGACGAAACGGATCCCCGCATTGCGCTGGTGGGAAACTGGACGCGGATGCAGGATCTTCCTTTCGCCTATCAGCACACGGAGGCTTACACGAGCCGGGCGGGTGCCAACATCCGCTTCCTGATGGTGGGGCGCGGTTTCCGCTATACCTACGCGGGAGCTTACAATCGCGGCCTGGCTGAAATTCTGGTGGATGGGAAGCGTGAGAGGGTGGTGGATCTTTACGATCCGAAGATCGTATGGCAGGCGCAGGTGACGGTTACGGGACTCGCGCCAGGGATGCATGACATCGCGATTCGCGCGCTGGGGCAACAGAACGCGGGGGCGAACGGACATTATGTGGATATCGATTCCATTGAAGTTCTGAAGTAGACACGGGATGTCTCAGTCTAATACTCAGGTGGCGGTGGTGATTCCGGCGTACCGGCCGGGGGCGCTCCTAGTGTCGCTGGTGGATGCTTTGCTCGCCGGGGGCGCGGGCGGCATTGTCATTATCGACGATGGCAGCGGAGCTGACTTCGCGGAGTGCTTTCGACGGGTGGCACGGCGAGACGGCGTGCGCGTCTTGCATCACGCCGTGAATCTGGGCAAGGGGGCGGCGCTCAAGACCGGGCTGAACTATGCGCTGGCGGAGATGCCTGGGTTGCTGGGCGTGGTGAGCGCGGACGCGGACGGACAGCACGCTGCGGACGACATCCTCCGCATCGCAAGGCTGCTGCGGGAGCATCCGGAACGTCTGATTCTGGGAGTGAGGCAGTGGGAAGAGCGTGTGCCCTGGAAGAGCCGGGTGGGGAATCTGGTGACGCGGATTTTGCTGCGGCTGATGGTGGGGCAAGCGCTCGCCGATACGCAGACTGGGTTGCGCGGGATTCCGGCGGCACTGATTCCGCACCTGCTACGCATTCCTTCCCAGGGGTATGAGTTCGAGCTGGACATGTTGATCACGTGCAAGCACCAGGCGCATCCCATTCTCGAAGAGCCGATCCGCACGATTTATCTGGAGGAAAATCGCGGCTCACATTTCCGCCCGGTAGTGGATTCGATGCGGATCTATTTCTTGTTGTTTCGCTTTGGGGCGCTGTCGTTCCTCACCGCGGTGCTGGACAATGTGGTGTTTGTCGCGGCGTTCGGCTCGACGGGCAGCATTGCGCAATCGCAGATCGCGGCGCGGCTGTGCGCGATGACGTTCAATTATCTGGGCGCGCGGCGGATGGTGTTTCACTCGCAGCAGCGGCATGCGGTGGTGCTGCCGAAATACGTTCTGCTGGTGCTGGCGAATGGGCTGGTATCTTACGCCTTCATTCGCTGGCTGCATGACGGTCTGGGCTGGCGTGCGGTCCCGGCGAAACTGGTGGCGGAAGGGTTGCTGTTTGCCGCGAACTTCGTTTTACAGAGGGACGTGGTATTCACCAGGAAGCGAAGCATGGGCAAAGCCACGGATTGGAACGCTTATTACGCCCAGGTGGCGCCGACGGCGAAGTTGACGCGGCGCTACACTACGGCGGTTCTACTGGACGCGATCCGGGCGCACGCGTCGGCTGCGAATGGAGACGGGCGTTTGGCGATCGTCGAGATCGGGGGCGCGAATAGTTGCTTTCTGGACTCAATCCTGGCGGGGGTGGGCTGCCGTTCTTATGACGTGGTGGACACCAACGAATATGGGCTTTCTTTGCTGGCTGGGAAAGTAGGAGGCAGCGAGGTGCTGCGGCTCCATCAGCAGAGCGTGCTGGATCTGCACATGCGCCCCAACGCGGACCTGGTCTTCAGTGTGGGGCTGATCGAGCATTTCGATCCGCGGGAAACGCGGAAGGCGGTACAGGCGCATTTTGAGGTGTTGCGGCCGGGCGGGGTGGCGATTATTTCGTTTCCGACTCCGACGTTGCTGTACCGGGTCACGCGAGGGTTCATCGAATTGGTGGGGATGTGGAAATTCCACGATGAACGGCCGCTAGCGCGGGGCGAGGTGACGGCATCGGTGAAAGAGTGCGGGGATGTGCTCCAGAGCGAAACTCTGTGGCCGCTGCTGTTGACGCAGGAGCTGATCGTGGCGCGGAAACATGCGAATCCGCGGTCTGATAGCGCGGCGGTATGAAACTTGCGACGCTCGTGGGCCCCGGCGTCGAATCGACCAACTGGGAGCCGTGGCGTTCGGGTCACTGGAATTCTAAGGGGAGATCACCCTAGCAACAAACGATTGGCACCCTAGTAACTTGAGTCCTGACATCTCTCGTGGCAACCTATCGTTAGCAGTTTTCAGTCCAATTGTAGTCCGCGACCCTCGCTGCCTGAGCCAGGCGCGACGAGGAAGCGGTTAACCTAATGACAATGCGTGCAGCCGCCGATAGCCGAACCATGAGAATCGTGTCGATCCTGGCGTTAATCGCTGTATTCGCTGGTGCGGTGCCGACGAAGACAGGGGATTACTACAAACTACCGAGCATCGAACGGATTGGAAAGAATTTGTACCAATCCTCGAAAGCGATCATTGAAACGCACGCCTGTGTTCACCAGCCCGTCGACAACGAAGATGCCCTGTTGAAATATCTGGGACCAGAACAGTACCAAATCGTATGGGAAGACCGCTCGACTTGCGAGGTCCAGAGGGTCAC
>Ga0105242_10003819_pt1 | contig 11713 bp, 6 predicted proteins | sample KBSM24metaG_FD_81521 | JGI IMG/M metagenome (GOLD analysis project Ga0105242, IMG submission 81521) | Miscanthus rhizosphere microbial communities from Kellogg Biological Station, Michigan, USA - KBS M2-4 metaG | ecosystem: Host-associated > Plants > Roots > Rhizosphere > Soil | place: Michigan...
CTGCGAGTCACGCGCGAGTATCCGCTGTCGATCTCATCGAACGCCCTCGTCGCCTGGACCGGCAACCTGATCGCCACCGTCGTCGACGATCTGTCGCTGGAAAACGTGATGATCGAGACGGAGGGCGTCGCGGGATTCAAGATCCGGTTCGAGGGGGATGGGGTGGTGGTGTCGGAACAGTAAAAAAGTCCTGAGTGCTGAGTGCTGAGTGCTGAGTTGTTCCACTCAGGACTCAGCACTCAGCACTCAGCACTTTCTACTACTCCTCGTGAGCCGATCCCCACTCGACCGCCAGCCTGTACGCTTCGCGGAGCTCTTCGTCGCGTTCCCATTGGGCGAAGTAGGGGCGTAGCGCGGAGTCTTCGAAGGCGTGCTCGAGAACGCCGCAGGCGATGCGGTTCTTGATGGCGTCGTCGCCGCGGCGATAGAGGCGGTCGAGGTCGAGCGCGATGCCGCGCAGCGCTTTCGCCGCGTTGCGGCGGCGCCATTGCCGGAGACAACCGGCGAGCTCCCAGGCCGCCTCGTATCCGCCGTGCAGGTAGTCGCCGGGAGCGGGGTTTTCTTCGAGGCAGCGAAGGAGATAGCGGCGCATGAAGTCGATCTGCTCGCCGGCGGGAATCTCCGGCTCGATGCGCGGCGAGGCATCGCGCATGAGCGTGTAGACGGCGCTCCATGTCAGCAGGTCGCCCGAGTCGATCCAGCGCTGCACGTCGTCGCGCGAGATCTTCTCCTCACTGCCGAGGAGAGGCACGACCTCCGCGTAGGTCGACATCGCTCAGGTGCCGGCGCCGATCAGCTTGAACGCGATCGGGACGATGACGAAGAGTTGGATGGCGTCGAACACGCCGTGCGCGATCACGCCCGGCAGCACGTTCTTGGTGCGATAGAACGCGATGCCGATGATCAGCGAGATGATCGTGACGCCGATGAGCAGCAGCGGATTCCCGTACGTGAAGTGGGCGAGGGCGAAGAGGATCGTCGACGCGACGAGGCCGATGCGCTTCTGCAGGAAGGAGCGGAAGAACGCCTCCTCGACCGTCATCGCCGAAATGACGATCGTCGCTTTCTTCCACAGCGGCAGCGCCGCCATCCAGCCGATCATCGCCGGAGGCTCCGCGGGCTCGTTGATCAATCCCACCGCGCGCAGGATCAGCGCGACGAGGAGCGCCGTGAGGAGCGTGATGATCCATCCGCCGACGCCGACCGACAGTCCGATGGCCACGACTTCCACCGGCCGTTCGTGACGGATGTTGAGAAATGTGCGGAGGTCGGGCATGCCGCTGAGCGCCCACCACCCGAGGAGAAAGATCAGCAGCAGCGCGTGCAGCAGAAAGAGCGCGTAGAACGGCGTCGTCGCCAGCTGCTTCGCGGTCGCCGGTGCGAGCGCCGCGCCGGTGACCAGGAACGCCAGCAGGAGCATGAAGAACCCGAGCCACGCGTACGCGAAGTATTTCGCGGTCGTCGTCGGGAAACGATCGCAGCTGAGAAGGTTGGAGCGCTCGTTCAGGAAAACGATCGCGGCCCAGACGATCAGCGTGAAGGTGATGGAGGCGGCGTACGGAAGCATCAAATGAAGTGTATAGGAGTGCGGCGGCAGAGCCGCCGCTATGAGAGCGGTGGCTTTGCCACCGCACTCCTAGAAACCTCCACCAGATTGTCGAAGAACGTCGCGCCGCCTCCGATGTCCGTCAGCGCCTGCGACGTGGTGTGGTTCGCGTTCGAGCGGTCGTCGGTGAGCTTGGCCCACCAGATCGACGGCGCGACGACGACGCCGGGGCGGACGCGGTCTGTGATCACCGCATCGGCGGTGAATGTGCCGCGGTCGTTGTAGATCGTCACTCTCATGCCCTCGACGATTCCGCGGGGCTGCGCATCGTCGGCGTGAATCTCCAGCGTCGGCTTGCCCGCCGCGCGGCGAAGCGATCCGACGTTGACGAACGTCGAGTTGAGAAACTGGTGCGCCGGCGGCGAGATCAGCGCGAGCGGATAGCGCCGCGCCAGCTCCGGGTCGCGTTCCTCCGACTCGTACGGCGGCACGTACTCGGGGAGCAGGTCGAGCCCGTGCGCCGCCGCGCGCTCCGACTCGATCTCGATCTTTCCGCTCGGCGTCGGCAGGCGCGTGCCGCTGCGGTACGGCAGATGCGGAGTCGGGACGTCGAGGCGGATCGAATCGCGCTCGCGCAGCTCGTCGAGCGTGAACGGCATCTCGCTCAACGCCTGGCGCATCATCGTCTCGTCGCTTTCCTTCAGCTCGGGAAAATCGAGGTTCATCCGCGCGGCGATGCGCCTGAAGATCTCGCTGTTCGGCAGCGCCTCGCCGGCCGGCTCGATCGCGCGATGGTTGTACATCACGTACAGATGTCCGTACGCCTTGTGCAGTTCGTCGTGCTCGAGCTGCGTCGTGGCGGGAAGGAGGACGTCGGCGTAGTCGGCGGTGTCGGTCTGGAAATGCTCGAGCACGACCGTGAACAGATCTTCGCGGCGCAGACCCTCGAGGACGTTCTCGCGATCGGGCGCGATCGCGCCTGGATTCGAGTTGTAGACCACGAGCGCCTTCACCGGCGGGTCGTCGATGCGCGTCAGTGCCTCGCCGAGACGGGTCATGTTGATCGTGCGCGTGCCGGGAGGCGAGAGGTCTTTGCGCTGCAGCGCGGCGAGGTTCAAACCGGAGAACGTGCCCGAGGTCGAGAGGAGGCATCCGCCGGCGACGTCGTTCCACGCGCCGGTGACGGCCGGAAGTATCGAGATCGCGCGCACGGCCGAGCCGCCGCCCGCGTGACGCTGCAGTCCGTAATTGAGGCGGATGAACGTCGGACGCGTCGTCGCGTAGCGCCGCGCGAGATGCTCGATCGTCGCCGCGTCGAGGCGGCAGATCCCGGCGACGCGCTCGGGTGAGTAGTCGCGCAGCACGCGCTCGCGCAGCTTCTCCCATCCGTGGGTCATCTCGTCGAGATAGGCGCGGTCCTCGAGGCCGTCGCGGAAGATGACGTGCATCATCGCCAGCGCGAGCGCGGCGTCGGTTCCGGGACGGATCGGAATGTGCTCGTCACTCGCCTCGGCGGTTCGCGTGCGCAGGGGATCGATGCAGATCAGCGTCGCGCCGTTGTCTTTCGCCTTGCGGATGAACGGCCAGAGGTGCGGATTCGCGGTGAGCGTGTTCGTGCCCCAGAGGAGGATCAGCTTCGCTTCGCCGACCGTCTCCGCATCGGTTCCCATCCGCGTTCCGTACGTCACGTTCAGCGCCTCGCTGCCCGCGCTCGCGCAGATCGTGCGTTCGAGGAGTGATGCGCCGAGGCGGTGGAAGAAGCGGCGGTCCATCGACTCGCCCTGGATCAACCCCATCGTGCCGGCGTAGGAGTAGGGAAGGATCGCCTGCGGACCATGCTCCTCGATGACGCCGCGCAACCGCGTGGCGATCCGATCGAGCGCCTCGTCCCACGTCGCGCGGCGAAACGTTCCTTCGCCTTTCGCGCCGGTGCGAATCTGCGGGAACAGCAATCGCTCGTCGTGATACGTCCGCTCGACGTACTTATTCACCTTGTTGCAGAGAAAGCCCTGCGTGAACGGATGATCGGGATCGCCGGCCACGCGAATCGCGCGGCCGCTGTCGTCGACGGTGACGAGCATGGAGCAGGTATCGGGGCAATCGTGCGGGCAGACGGCGCGGATGACGTTGGACACATCGGAATTGTATGAGAGGTTGGGGATCGATATGTGGTCGCGATGGTGTGGTGCGCGCCTCTGGCGCGCCTCTCAAGGGCGCGCCGGAGGCGCGCACCACACCGTCACATGACACGCGATAGACTTGTTGCTCACCGTGATCCTCCGCTCCGCCGCGCGATTCTGCATGTTGGCAATCGTCGTCAGCTTGCCGCTGGCGGCGTTCGCCCAAGACACGCCGGCGCCGAGCGCCGTCGCGGAGACTTTCCTGCGCGCCTCGCTCGCGGGCGACGAGGAGGCGGCGGCGAGACTCTGGAGCGAGTCAGCGGAGAATCGCGTGCGCTTCGAGCGGACGATGCGCCGCCGGCAGCGTCTCGGGTGCGCGTTGCGGACAATCGTCGATTCCGCGCAGGCCGGCGAAACCGTCGTTGTCGGCGTCAGTCAGTTGTTCGAGAAGGGCGCCGCGACCGCTCGCTTCGACTGCCGCCTCGTCCTCGAGCGCGGGGCCTGGCGGGTGGCGAGCTGTGAGGATGAAGACGACCTGTTCGCTGCATCGCTGGCCGCGATGCCGGAGCCGGAGCGATGGAATGCGCTGCGATCGCAGCCGGAGCGCATCGGCGCCAGTTTGATTCGCGCCTTCATTCGGCGGGGAATCGACATCGTGAATACCTCCAGTGCCTTCGCCGACGCACATAGTCTCGCCGCATTCGCGCTCGAGTTGTCCCACTGCGCAGGTGACCGCGGAGGCGAGTCCCTCAGCCTCGGCCTGCTCGGCATCGTTGCGCGGCTGCAAGGCAGGCTTCCCGAAGCGCAGGAACTCACGGAGCGGGAGCTTGAGATCGCGCGCGAGGTGCGGGATGCCGACGTTCTGGGGCGAGCGCTGTTGAACATGTCGCGCCTCGATGTTCGGGATCCCATCGAGGGGAAACGGAAGCACGAAGCGCACCTCCGTGAGCTCATCAATCTCGGGGAACAGGTGACGGACGAGATTGTGGTCGTCCGCGCGCTCCAACAGCTCTCGATGTTGTTCAAGGGTCGCGGTGACTACATGCCGGCGCGTGCATTCGCGGATGAGAGCCTGAGACTGGCGGAGGTCCTCGGCGATCCGGCCGGCGCGTACTCCGCGGCGATGTGGATCGGCACGCTTTACGGCGACAACCATGATTACCTGCTGGAATTGCAGTACCTGCAGCAGGCTGAGACGATCGCACGTGCAGACCATGGCCGCGAGTTGGCGCTCATTCTCACGACTGAAGCCGATACCTTCGACAAGCTCGGGCAAGCGGCGAAGCGAGACGCTCTCCTCAAAGAAGCGATGGCGATGGTGATCGCGTCCGGCGATGAAGTCCTGAAAGCGAAAATCGATGAGATGCACGCCGAGTTTCTGCTCCGTCAGGGATCCATCGACGAAGCGGAGTGCCGCATGCGCAAAGCCGCTCGCATCCACCGCTTCGAAAATGACCCGCTCATTTTCTTCCCCTACATCAAGGCCTGCCTCGAACACGGCGACTTCCGTCACGCATTGCGGCTTGCTCACGAACAGCTCGCCCAGGTCCAGGCGCCGGCCTGGGATGTCCTCGCGCGGACGCTCGAAGGACAGGCATACCGCGGACTGGGAGACCGGAAACGGGCACTGGCCTCGTTCCTCGACGCTGCCGCGACCGCATCCGCGGAGTACGGGACGACGGTGGGAGAGGACGAGCGCAAGATCGGCTGGTTCAAGGACGGCGCGACTGCCTACCGGCATGCCGCCGATCTTCTTCTCCATGACGGGCGCGTCGAGGAAGCATTTCATTACGCGGACAGCGCGAAAGGAGGTCTTCTCGCCTCGCTCATCCATCATCGAGACAACGTTGCCGATGACCTCTCGCCGGCCGAACGGCTCGAGGAGGCCCGGCTTCGGAAGCGAGTGACGGAGCTGAACGTGCGGTCGCGCGTTCCCGCGCCGGCATCGCAGCGCCGCGGGCTCGAAGAGGAGATTCGCCGGGCGCGCGGCGACTACGCCTCCTTCCGCGACGGCGTCCAGGCCCGGCATCGCCGTGTGCGCAGCGGAAACGAGATCGTCGAGACGCCGCCGCTGACGGCGGTCGCGGCCACGCTCGACCGCGAGACCGCGATCGTCGAATACCTCGTCATGGACGATCACGTCGACGTGTTCATCGTTCGCCGCGACGTTCATGGGAAGCCGCTGATGACGACCCGGAACATCCGAATCTCGAGGAAGGACCTTTCCGGACGTGTCGCCGATCTCCGCGCGCGCATCTCGCGCCGCGACTTCGCATTCGCCGGCCGCGCGCACGAGCTGTACGAGCTGCTCCTGGCGCCGATTCGAGAGGACATCCGGTCGCAGCAGGCGCTCTGCATCATCCCCGACGATGTACTTTGGGATGTGCCGTTCGCGGCGTTGATGAACGACCGGCGCTATGTCATCGAGGACTACATCGTCACGTACGCCGCTTCAGCCGGTGTTCGTGTCACGACGTCCGCCGAACGGTCCGTTGCGCGGCGCTCGACGACCGAACGGCGGCTCGAGATCGGCGTCTTCGCGAATCCGAGCCTCTTCGACGACGACCGCAAACGGGTCAAGGCCTACTACCGCAATGCGGAAATCGGAGATCTGCCGGACGCGGAGCGGGAAGCGAAAGTGGTCGGCGGGATCTTTCCGGCGGGGGAGAGCGGACTCTATCTGGCGCGCGAAGCGACCGAGGCGCGGGTCAAGCGGGACGTGAACCGCTTCCGCGTCCTTCATTTCGCGGCGCATGCGATCGTCGACGACGCGACGCCGATGTACTCGCGGATTCTCCTCAGCCGGACGGCCGGCGACGGCGAGGACGGATTCCTGGAGGCGCAGGAGATCTCCGCGTTGCCGATCGATGCCGATCTGGTCGTCCTCTCGGCCTGCGATACCGCGCGCGGTGAAATTGCGCCCGGCGCGGGAGTCGTGGGATTGTCGTGGGCGTTCTCCGTTGCCGGCGCACGCTCGACGATGGCCACGCAGTGGCCGGTCAGCTCGCCGGCGACCGCGGATCTCATGATCGATTTCTATCGCGCCTGGCGGAGTCAGGAGGGTCGGAAGAGTGCCGTCGCGCTGCGCGCCGCGCAACGTGAGCTCATTCGCCGCGCGCCGTACAAGCATCCGTTCTATTGGGCGGCATTCGTCCTGTTCGATTGAGCGCCTCCGGTTGTGACGTCCGTTCGCGCGACGTTTACCGGGAGTTTCACGCGGGCGAACATGGATTCTGCATACTCGTTGAATCTTCAGCTATGAGTCGAACAACAGTCTTCCTGACGGTCCTGCTCCTTGGCGCCGCATCCGCGGGCCGCTCCGCGAACTGGCCGGACCGGCCCGTGTTGCACGCCGTGCGCGTGACGGCTCCGCCTTCGATCGACGCCGACCTGTCCGACGCCGCGTGGCAGTCGGCGCCGGAGTTCACCGACTTCACCCAGCACGATCCCGTCGACGGAGCGCCGCCCACGATGCGCACGAGCGTCCGCGTCGTGTACGACGACAAGGCCATCTACTTCGGCGCGAAGATGAACGATCCGCAGAAGCCGACGGCGCTGCTCGTGCGGCGCGACAACTTCGGGACGTACGACTTCCTCTCCATCAACATCGACCCGCAGCACGATCGACTCTCCGGCTCGGCGTTCACCATCACCCCCACGAACGTGCAGGTCGATTCCATCCTCTACAACGACATCGGCGAAGACGGGAGCTGGGACGCGGTGTGGGAGTCGGCGGCGAAGATCGTGCCGGACGGTTGGGTCGCCGAGGTGCGCGTGCCGTTCTCGCAGCTGCGATTTCCGGACAAGCCGAGCCACGTGTGGGGCATCAACATCACCCGGCGCACCGTGCGCAATAACGAATGGGTGCGCATCGTCAACACGAAGAAAGGCGAGACCGGATTCGTGTCGCACTTCGCCGACCTCGAGGGAATCGAGGGAATCCATCGCGAGCGGCCGCTGGAAGTCGTGCCGTACGTCGTCGCGCGCTCCGACATCATGAGCCGCTTCGACCGCTCGAATCCGTTCCTCGATCAACGCGCGCAGCGCGCGGACGCGGGGCTCGATCTCAAGTACGCGCTGACCTCCAGCCTCACCCTCACCGGAACGGTCAATCCCGACTTCGGCCAGGTGGAGGTCGATCCGGCGGTGGTGAACCTCAGCCAGTTCGAGACGTTCTATCCGGAGAAGCGTCCGTTCTTCACCGAAGGCCTGAATATCTTCCGCTTCGGCGACTCGCCGGCATCGTCGCACTTCAACTTCTTCTTCCCGCCGAACATGTTCTATTCGCGGCGCATCGGACGCTCGCCGCAGGCGGGCATCGACGCCGAGTTCGTGACCTCTCCCTCCGAGACGACGATCCTCGGCGCGGCGAAAGTCACCGGCAAGCCGGGCCGCGGCTGGACGATCGGCGTGCTCGACGCGCTCACCGATGCCGAGCGCGCGCGCTTCGTCGACGGCACGCGCAGCGGCCGGCAACAGGTCGAGCCGATGACGAACTACTTCGTCTCGCGCGTGACGAAGGAGATCGGCGCGAACTCACGCGTCGGATTCCTGCTGACGTCCGTCAATCGCCGCCTGCCCGACACGTTGACGTCGTTGCGCGAGAACGCCCTCACCGCGGGCGTGGACGGGTTCACCTGGCTCCGCGCGAAGTCGTGGATCTTCGAGTGGTCCGGCGCCGGCTCGCGCGTCTCCGGCAGCAGCGAGGCGATCGCGCTGACGCAGCTCTCCTCGGCGCGCTACTTCCAGCGGCCGGATGCGGGACACGTGGAGCTCGATCCGGCGCGCACGTCGCTCACGGGCTGGTCGGGACGGGCGATGGTCTCGAAGCAGACCGGCCTCTGGCGGCCGATGGTGCAGGTGCAGGCGTATTCGCCGGGATTCGAGACGAATGACGCCGGCTTCATGCTGCGCACGGACATGATCTCGTCGCACGCGCTCGTGCAGTACGTCAATCAGAATCCGACGAAGCGATTCCGCGAGCGGTATCTCTGGACCGGTGCGTGGAACAACCGTAACTTCGACGGCGACTCGCTGGAGTACGGCGGGTTCGCCGATACGTTCGGTACGCTGCAGAGCTACTGGAACTATCGCGCGGCGCTGTTCGTGAGCACCAGCGGCGTTTCCGATCAGGCCACGCGCGGCGGTCCGGTGGTGCGGACGCCGGCCAGCTGGAGCTCGGATCTGAGCGTCGGCAGCGACGAGCGCAAGCGGTTCTTCTTCAGTCTCAACGGCCACCTCGAGGGAGACGGCGAGGACTCGTACTCGCGTTCCGGCGACGTCGATCTCACGTTCCGTCCGGCGTCGAATCTCACGCTCAGCGTGTCGCCGTATTACCTCCGCTCGCACGATTTCAATCAGTACGTGACCGCGATTCCGGATCCGTCAGCGACCGGGACGTACGGCCGCCGCTATGTGTTCGCGGAGCTGGAGCAGCATTCCTTCGAGCTCGCGACGCGCGCGGACTGGACGCTCAGCTCGCGGCTCTCCCTGCAGCTCTATGTGCAACCGTTCGTCGCCGCCGGCGATTTTCACGACTATCACGCGCTCACCCGCGCCCGATCGGCCGATTACGTTCCCTACGCCGCGTCTTTCTCCGATCCCGACTTCAATTTCCGCAGCGTCCGCGGCAGCGCCGTCATGCGCTGGGAGTTCCGCCCCGGCTCGGCGCTCTATGTCGTCTGGAACGAGAACCGCGCCGACGTCGTCCCCACCGGCGACTTCCGCGTCCGCCGCGACTTCCGCGCGATTCCCACGGCGCCGTCGCATGATGTGTTTCTGGTGAAGGTGTCGTACTGGCTGCCGTTGTGAAGGTTGCGCGGTGCGCGGTTGTGCGGTTGCCCGGTAAAAAACCGTAGCGCAGAACCGGCGTCCTTGGTGTGGTGCGCGCCTCCGGCGCGCCTCCGGGGGAAAGGCGCGCCAGAGGCGCGCACCACACCAAGGATGAGCTAGTACCGCTGAACGTTCAGCGGCGCGAGGCTTCGAGCGCCGTGACGCGCCCTTGCAGCTCATCGAAATTCTCGCGGGTCTCTTTGCGAAACCGGTCGACCTTCTGCTCGACGGCGATGACACCTTCGAGAACGTGATCGATCTTCGTGTCCAGGTTTTCGATTCGAATGTGGGCAATACGGGCTTCCAACTCGACCGCTTCGAGCCGCTTTTCCACTCCGCCAAGCCGTTTGTCGACTCCATCGAGCCGTTGGTCGATCCCATCGAAACGTTGGTCGATCCCATCGAAACGTTGGTCGATCCCATCGAAACGTTGGTCGATGCGCTCGCCGAACTGATCGAACTGCTGTTTGATGAGCTCAAGAACGTCTTCGTTCGTCATGACAGAAATGCTACCTCGGTCATGTCGCCTGTCAACGATTCTATTATCCGTAGAATCGTCCGCGAGCTCTCGGCGTAGACGCGCGAGCCACTCGACGACCGGTTGCCATCGCTCGTCCTGTGCTCGCATTTCAACGCAAAACGGATGTCCTGGATCGGTGCAGGCGCGTACGTCCGCAAGCGTCATGTGGCGGGAGAGGTCTTCGGCGCCCATTGCTACTCCCTCTCCAACACCATCGCCACGCCCATCCCGCCCGCGGCGCAGACGGTGAGGAGGCCGTAGCGTTCGCCGGTGCGTTGGAGCTCGTTGCACACGGTGGTCACGATGCGCGCGCCGGTGGCGCCGAAGGGGTGGCCGAGGGCGATGGAGCCGCCGGTGCGGTTGATTTTTTCGGGATCGATGGTGCCGACCGGTTCGCTGCGGCCGAGGTTTTCCTGGGCGATCTTCTTCGACCCGAGCCACTGGATGTTCGAGAGCACCTGCGCCGCGAAGGCCTCGTGCATCTCGATCACGCCGATGTCGTCGAGCTTCACCTTCGCGCGCTCGAGCGCGGTCGGCAGCGCGAACACGGGCCCCTGCAGCAGCTGGTCGAACGGATCGGTGGCGGCGTACGCGTAGCTCTTGATGAAGCCGATCGGCTTGATGCCGAGGGCCTTCGCTTTCTCCTCCGACATCAGCAGCACGGCGGCCGCGCCGTCGGTCAGAGGGGACGCGTTCCCCGCGGTGATCGTTCCGTACTTGCGGTCGAACACCGGCTTCAACTTCGCGAGACCGTCGAGCGTGGAGTCGGCGCGAATGAGGTTGTCGGTCTCGACGATGTTGTCGAACTGCGGCGGCACGAGGACGGTCATCACTTCGTCCTTGAAGCGGCCGCTCGCCGTGGCCTCGGCGGCGCGATGGTGGCTCTGCAGCGCGAAGCGGTCCTGGGCCTCGCGGCTGATGTGATTCGCCTTGGCCATCTTCTCGGCCGACTCGCCCATGGTCAGGCCGGTCGTCGACTCGGCGATGGCCGGTGCATCCGGCGCGAGGTCTTTGATGCGCACGCTCGAGAACGCGCCGAGCTTTCCGCCGAACGATTTCTGTTTGCTCGACGACACCAGCGCGTCCGCAAATTTCTTCGAGAACAGAATCGGCACGTCCGACAGCGACTCGGAGCCGCCGGCGATCACGGTGTCGGCGTAGCCGCGCCCGATCATGTCGGAGGCCGCGGTGATGGCCTGGTTCGCGGACGCGCAGGCCTTGCCGACCGTGTAGCCGGGAATCTTGCGAGGCAATCCCGTGCCGAGCACGATCTCGCGGGCGAGGTTCGGCGCCTTGACCGACGGAATGACGTTTCCGAACACGACTTCCTGCACCTCGGCGGGATCGATGCCGGAGCGCTGCACGAGCTCCGCGACGACGAGCTTCCCGAGGTCGAGCGCGGAGAGATGTCCGTAGTGCGTTCCTGATTTCGCGAAAGGCGTGCGGAGGCCGCGGATGACGGCGACGCGAGGGGTGTATTGCCAGGTCATAGCGGCAGCATAGTCGTCGAGTCGTCGAGTCGACAAGTCGTCGAGCGGGCGAATTGTCTCGACGACTCGAAGACTCGACGACTCGGCGATTACAATGCCGACATGACCGCAGTTGCACTGGAGCCCAACCCTCTTCGCGAGGGTCTCGACCAGGAGCGTGTCCCCGAGGCCTCCTGCCTCGTGATCTTCGGCGCGTCGGGAGACC
>Ga0105242_10003821_pt1 | contig 11711 bp, 10 predicted proteins | sample KBSM24metaG_FD_81521 | JGI IMG/M metagenome (GOLD analysis project Ga0105242, IMG submission 81521) | Miscanthus rhizosphere microbial communities from Kellogg Biological Station, Michigan, USA - KBS M2-4 metaG | ecosystem: Host-associated > Plants > Roots > Rhizosphere > Soil | place...
ATTCCCGACAGTGTGCTCACAACAATCTCGCCCAGGACCTTTGCCAACGAGCCGTCACTCTGGCTTGCCGAATTCCCCTGGCCCAAGCCTGAGGGTCACAAATATGCGCGTGGCCATGTGGTTGTCGTGTCGGGACCTGCCTACAGCACCGGAGCGGCAAGACTTGGTGCGCGCGGTGCATTACGGGTCGGCGCCGGCCTCGTCACCGTCGCGTCGCCGCGGGACGCAATCAAGGTCAATGCGGCGCAGCTAACGGCCATCATGGTGCGCGAGGCTGACGATGCGCGGGCGCTGGCAAGTCTGCTCGCCGATGAGCGCAAGAATGCTGTCTTGATCGGACCCGGCATAGGGGTAGGTGAGCACACAAAAGAACTTGTGCGCTCAGCACTGGCCTCTAAAGCCGCGGTGGTGCTTGATGCCGACGCGATCACCTCGTTTGCTGACGACGCCAAACAGCTCTTCGCCGTGATAAAGTCGCGCGAGACGCCGGTGATGATGACCCCTCATGACGGTGAGTTCGCGCGGCTGTTCGGCGACATTCAGGCCACTTCCAAGCTCGAACGGGCGCGTGCAGCCGCCGCGCGTTCTGGCGCCACTATTCTTCTCAAAGGCTCAGACACGGTAGTCGCCGCGCCTGACGGACTTGCGTCCATCAACGCCACCACGAGCCCATGGCTTGCCACCGCCGGCAGTGGAGACGTGCTGGGCGGCATGGTCGCGGGTCTGCTCGCGCAGAGAATGAATGGATTTCATGCAGCTAGCGCTGCCACATGGCTGCACGGGGCCGCAGCACGCGACTTCGGTCCCGGGCTGATCGCCGAGGATATTCCCGAGATGTTGCCCTCTGTCCTGAGCGACCTCGTAAACCTTGCCTCAATCGAGAAAACCTAGGAAATAGGCCGTCCAACCGGGCGTCGTGACCCTTTGTTGACACACTCCGACCTTATGGGAGACACGAAGGGGAAGAATTCCGGGCAAGGGATTTATTCGCAGTCGATGCAACCGTCGTGGATCAGGCTTTTCAGCCTCGTTCTTCTCCTCGCTGTGCTGGTTCCGGGGCCGGCCCGCACAGAGGAAGACAAGACTCTCCTGCGCGCGCGGGAGGGCGCGGCGGCGCTGATGCGCGAGCAGTACGATAAGGCAATCGCCTCTTATGACGAGGCGCTCACCGCGCCCGAGATTGCCGACGACATCGAGGCGAGCATCTACAGCGATCGCGGCGTCGCCAAATGGCGGATGAAGCAGACCAAAGAAGCGATCGACGACTTCAACAAGTCGATCCAGCTCTCGCCCGACAACGCCACGGTCTACAACAACCGCGGAAACGCGCTGATGGATTTGGGTCACCCCGACGAGGCGGTGAAGGATTTCGACCGCGCCATCGCGCTCTCGCCGAACTACGGCGCCGCCCATAACAATCGCGGCAATGCCCACGCTGCACTTGGCCAATACGAGCCGGCTTTCCAGGACTACCGCAAGGCGGTCGAGCTCATGCCGCAAAGCGCCGTGCCGTTCAACGGACGTGGCAAGGCTCATGAGGAGCTCAAGCGCTATCATGCCGCAGTGCGCGACTTGACGCGCGCCATCACGCTCAACCCGAAATACGCGGCGGCCTATCACAATCGCGCCGACGCCTATCTCGTCATCGGCATGTACAAAGAGGCCGCCGACGATGCCACTCAAGCCATCAATCTTCTGCCCCCGGACACGCCTGATCCGGATCTCCTTCTCCTCCGTGCCCGCGCCTATTCGGGCGACAAGAAATACAATCAGGCAGTCGATGATCTGAACAAGCTGATCGAGCTCAAGCCCGATCTCATCGAGGCTTATGTCGAGCGCGGCATGGTGTTCACCCAGGTCCGCCGCTTCGATGATGCCATCGGCGATCTCACGCGCGCCATCGAGATCGACCCGAAGAACGTGAAGGCGTACGCCATGCGGGCCGAGGCGCGGCTTCAGGCCGAGGCCAATGACGATGCGTTGAGCGACGTCAACCAGGCGCTCGAGATCGCCAACAACGATCCGCTGTCCTTGCGCATTAGGGGACAAATCTACGAGGCGCTGGCCCGGTCTGACGAGGCCATTGCCGACTATCGCAACGCTCTGGTGCAAGACCCGTTTCAGACAGAAAGCCGCGATGCGCTCCAACGCCTGGGCCAAGAGGTGCCCCCCGAGGAGGGACAACCGCTAGGGCCGCCAGTGTCAGGCTGGGTGATCAAGGAGCCGCAGCCGGACCGCTACATCGCAAGCAACGAGAAGTACCCCGCGCTCAGAGTCGAGCTCGAGATGTTCGGTTCCGGCATACCGAAGATCACCGAATGGAAGCTGATGAAGGACGCGCTGTCCGGCATCGGGCTTCTGCAATATTACGCCGGCGATTTCGGCGAAGGACAGAACACGGGCCTCGAATATGTCGCCATCGTCGACGTCCGCGCTAACAAGGTTCTCTCCGTCGAACCGCATAGCTGGGGCTCGGCAGCCGCCCAGTGGAACTGGCAGGCCGTCTCCGTGGTCGTGACCGATCCTGACGGCAACGCCAACGAGGTTCAGCTGCGCAAGGTGCGGCGACAGGCTCCGGTTGACCGCGGCGATTTCTGGGACTTTGGCGGGCGCGCTGCCGAGAGCGGCGCGAGTCCAGAGGGTGGTCCCGCGGGTCGCCGTGCAGCACGCCGGGGTGGCGGTGGTGGTGGCGGCGCTGGCGGCGGGATGTTCGACTGGCTGTTCCACCGTTGATTTTTTTTTTAGCTGCCGGGTTTCTCCCATGACCTTGTTCCTTGCGAGCGTGCGCGATGCCGCAGAGGCCGAGATGGCCCTCGCGTGCGGCGCCGATATCATCGACTTGAAGGACCCGAGCCAAGGCGCGCTCGGAGCGGTCTCCCTCGATGCCATCGCCAATACGGTTAGATGTGTGGCTGGGCGCGCGCCGGTCAGCGCCACGATGGGGGATCTTCCTTTGGACAAAGCGACTACCGGCAACGCCGTACGTCGCACGGCCGCTACCGGCCTCGACTACGTTAAGCTCGGTCTATTCCCCGACGCAAAAGCAGAAGCCTCCACAAGCCTCCTTGCGCCCGAAGCTTCCCGAGTCCGACTGATCCTGGTGATTTTCGCCGATGCCCTGCCGGGTTTCGATGCGGTTGAGACAGCGGCAAAGCTCGGCGCCACAGGAGTGATGCTCGATACTATGGGCAAGGCTGCCGGCTCTTTGCTCGAACACCTCCCCCTCGAGGTGCTCGCCGCGTTCGTAGCCGCCGCCAAAGCCGAACGGCTGAGCGTCGGTCTTGCCGGCTCGCTCAAGGCAAAGCATGTGCCGACACTCCTCACCCTTCGGCCTGATCTCCTCGGCTTTCGCGGCGCGCTTTGCCACGGCGGGTCGCGGGAAGCTGCCTTCGATCCCGTCGCCGGTGCCGCGATCAGGGCACTCATTCCATCGCGGCCATCGCCGCTGCAAACCGCGGATTCACCCGCTCTCGCCCCGCAAGCGTTATGCTAGGACTGCGCGGCGCATTCTCGCGCGATGACGGAGCGCCCAAGATGGCGGAACAGCGACTACGGCGGTCCGCACCAAAGAGTGTAGCCCATGAAGCCAACGTCTCGGACCGGGTGTTCGTGCACGATCTCGTGCTCGACGTCGAGATCGGTGTCTACACGCACGAGAAGGGCGTGACGCAGCGCGTGCGCTTCTCGGTCGATGTCGATCTCATCCCCGCTGACGCGCTCAATGACGACATCCGCCAGGCGTTCGATTACGACACCATCATCAAAGGCATTAAGGCGATCATCGCGCGCGGCCACATCAATTTGGTCGAGACCTTGGCAGATGAGATCGCCACGCTCTGCCTCGCCCATCCTCGCGCGCAATCGGCGAGGGTCATGATCGAGAAGCTCGACAAGGAGCCTGGCGCCGTCGGCGTCGAGATCGTGCGCGCCAAGGCGGGAGCCTGATCGTGGCAAGCCAGCAGCTTCGCGCCGGGGCTCGCCCCATGCGTGTCACTGAGGAGGCGCGGACTATCGTGGTCAAGCTCGGCGGCAGCGTCGTGCGCTCGCCCGAGCTTCCTGCCTGGCTTGATGCGGTCACCGCATTGTCGCAGCCGGTCATTGTCGTTCCCGGGGGAGGGGCGTTGGCCGACGAGGTTCGCGCCTGCCAGACCAGTCTCGGCTTCGGCGACGATGCGGCTCATCGCATGGCGCTGCTCGCCATGGACCAGCTCGCTTGGGCCATCGCCGGCTTGCGGCCGGGCTTCGCCGTGGGCGCCACCGAGGCCGATCTCACGGCCGCATGCGCTCGCGGCACCGTTGCCGTCTGGGCGCCTTACACGCTGGTGGCTGGGCGGACCAACCTCGAGGAGTCCTGGCGGCTGACCTCCGACAGTCTCGCGCTTTGGCTTGCGGCGCGTATCGGCGCGGCCCGCTGCTATTTGATCAAGTCCATCCTGAGGCAGAGCGCGCGGCTTAGCGCCGAGCAGCTCGCGCGTGACGGCGTCGTCGATCACGCCTTTCCGGCCATGCTGAAAGACGCCGGCGTTTCGACATTCCTGCTCGGCCGCGGCGACCAGCAGGCTTTCATCGCCGCGCTCGCGGGACCCGAGGGTTGCGGCGCCACGATCGATTAGTTTCTTCATAAACAATGACTCGTTATGCCCGGCCTTGGGCCGGGCATCCACGATTTTACGGCCGTGCGGCAGGCTTAATCGTGGATGGCCGGGACAAGCCCGGCCATGACACGTTAGAAGGACTGCGGATTTGAAGCGTGCGGGCCGACATGGCTGAAAGCATCCTGTTCCTAACCGGCCACCTAGCTCGGGCGAGGCTCGAGGCCGTGCTAGCGGGCATGGATGGGGCCTTCGACTGGAAGGTGCTGGATATCGGAGTGAAGGTCGCGGCGCTGATGACCGAGGAGATCATCATGCGACGGCTGCCGAACCCAGTCGAGGCGGACCAGGTCATGCTGCCGGGCCGCTGCCGAGCCGATCTCGAGCGCCTAAGTTCGCGCTTCGGCGTCCCGTTCCTGCGCGGACCGGATGAGCTCAAGGACATCCCAACTTATTTCGGCCGCGCCCGTAAAGCGTCCGACATGACCAAATACGACATCCAGATCTTCGCCGAGATCGTCGATGCCTCTGCGCTATCCGTCGATAGCACCTTGAAGCGCGCGTCAGATTACATCCAGAAGGGCGCCAATGTGATCGACCTCGGCGGCCTTCCCGACACGCCGTTCCCTCATCTCGAAGAGGCGATCCGCACCCTCAAACAGCAAGGTTATAAGACGAGCGTCGACTCGGCCAACCCGGAAGAGCTCTTGCGCGGTGGCAAGGCTGGCGCCGACTATCTTCTCAGCCTCAACGAAGACACGCTCCATATCGCCGATGAGGTCGCTTCTATTCCCGTGCTTATTCCCAAGGAGCATGGTGACATGGCCTCGCTCTATCGCGCCATGGATGCGCTCGACAAAAAGAGCCGCAAATATCTGGTCGATCCCGTGCTCGATCCCGTCAATTTCGGTTTCATGGAATCGCTCGAGCGCTACGCACAAGTCCGGCGCGAGCGGCCCGATGCCGAGATGCTGATGGGGACCGGAAATCTCACCGAGCTCACCGACGCCGATACCACTGGCATCACCGCAGTCCTGCTTGGCATCGCGTCCGAGCTTCACATCAGGAATGTGCTCGTCGTGCAGGTGAGCCCGCATACGCGCCGCACCGTCGAGGAGCACGATCTTGCCCGGCGCATCATGTTTGCCTCGCGCGCAGAGCACGAGTTGCCCAAGGACTATGCTGACAGGCTGCTCTGCCTGCACGCGCGTCGGCCCTTTCCGCAAAGCTCCGATGAGATCGCCGAGTCTGCACGCGAGGTGCGCGACAAGAACTTCCGCATCGAGATCGCCGAGGATGGCATCCACATCTATAACCGCGACGGACATCACATTGCTCAAGACGCTTTCGATCTCTATCCCAAGCTCGGAGTCGACCAGGACGGCGCGCATGCCTTCTATCTCGGTGCCGAGCTTGCCCGCGCCGAGATTGCCTGGCGTCTTGCCAAGCGCTACGCCCAGGACGAGCCGCTCGATTGGGGCGTAGCAGCCGACGCCCCCGCCGACGACAAGACGCGGCTGAAAGAAGCTGGCCACACGCTGATTGCCAAGCGGAAACGCGAAGCCTCCTGAGGCATGTTTGAGGCGCGATGCCATGCCCATGATCCGCGAAACCATCGTCACCACCTTGAGCGAGGAGGGCAGGGTGCATATCGCACCGCTCGGCCTTATCGCCGAGGGCGACGGCTGGATTATCGCGCCGTTTCGACCATCGACAACGCTCGACAATCTCCGCGCCACGCCCTACGCGGTCGCGAATTTCACCGACGATGTCCTGATCTTTGCGAGTTGCCTCGTGGGACGCAAGGAGTGGCCGACGCGCCCCTCCACACATGTCCCCGGCGCCGTGCTTGAGGGAACGCTGTCCCATGCGGAGCTTCAGGTCGATCATGTGCAAGAGGACGAGCAACGCCCGCGCTTTCACTGCCGGGTGGTGCACGAGGCAAGCCACGCGCCATTCAAGGGCTTCAACCGGGCGCAAGCCGCCGTGATCGAGGCGGCGATCCTGGCAAGCCGGCTGCACATGCTGCCGCGCGAAAAGATCGAGCGCGAGCTCGGCTATCTCCAGATCGCGGTGGAAAAGACGGCAGGGCCGCGGGAGCACGAGGCGTGGCGTCTGCTGGTTGAGAAGATCGAGGACCATTACAAACACGCTCCTCCGCCCGAGACGCACTAAGCCGATGCAGCTTCAGGCGATCGACTGGATTGTGGTGGCGGTCTATGGCCTCGCCAGCCTTTTGATCGGCATCGTATTCACCAAGCGCGCCGGCCGTAGTCTGGAGCAATATTTCCTCTCCGGGCGCAAACTGCCGTGGTGGTTGCTCGGCACCTCGATGGTGGCCACCACCTTCTCGACCGATACCCCGAACCTCGTCACCGACATGGTGCGGAACGGCGGGGTGAGTCTGAATTGGCTGTGGTGGGCTTTTCTCATCACCGGCATGCTCACCGTGTTCTTTTACGCCAAGCTCTGGAGGCGGTCCGGCGCTCTGACCGATATCAATTTCTACGAGTTGCGGTATTCGGGTCGCCCTGCGGCCTTCCTGCGCGGCTTCCGCGCCATCTATCTCGGCGTCTTCTTCAACATCATGATCATGGCCACGGTCACGCTCGCCGCCATCAAGATCGCGGGCGTCTTGCTAGGCCTCGACCCTTACGTGACGGTGGTGCTCGCGGCGCTGATCACCATGGTCTACTCGACCACGGCGGGCCTGTGGGGCGTGGTGGTGACCGACTTCTTCCAGTTTGCTCTAGCGATGATCGGCTCATTCGCCGCCGCCTATTACGCGGTCTCGCAGCCGAGCGTCGGGGGCTTGAGCGGCTTGATGTCCAATCCCCTGGTGCAAGAAAAGCTGCCGCTGCTCCCGGACTTTTACGATTCCACCGCCCTGTTTGCCGTTTTGATCGTGCCGCTCGCCATACAGTGGTGGAGCACCTGGTATCCAGGCTCCGAGCCAGGTGGTGGCGGCTATATCGCGCAGCGCATGCTCGCTGCTCCCGACGAGAAGCAAGCCATGGCGGCAACGCTCTGGTTCAACATTGCCCACTACGCGCTGAGACCATGGCCCTGGATCCTGGTCGCGCTTGCCTCGCTGATCGTGTACCCGGAGCTGTCAGATATCCGCGCGCGCTTTCCGCATCTCGACCCGGGAATCATCCGGCACGACCTGGCGTATCCGGCCATGCTGGTGTTCGTGCCGCACGGAATGCTCGGCCTGATCGTTGCCTCGCTCGCGGCGGCCTACATGTCCACCATCAGCACGCATCTGAATTGGGGCGCGTCCTATGTGGTCGACGATGTCTACCGCCGCTTCGTGCGGCCAAACGCACCAGAGCAGCATTATGTGAATGTCGGCCGCGGCGTCACCGTTGCCCTTATGCTCCTTGCCTGCCTCGTCGCGCTTTGGCTCAGAAATGCGATGCAGGCATTCCAGATCCTGCTGCAGATCGGGGCCGGCACCGGCCTCATCTTCCTGTTGCGCTGGTACTGGTGGCGCATCAATGCGTGGGGCGAGATCGCCGCCATGGTGATCTCGTTCCTGGTCGCGGTCTATTTCCATTTCGGCCATGCGCGGCTCGGCTTTGCGCCGCTTCATCCCATGCTCGCCCTCGTGATTGGCGTCATGATCACCACGTTAGGATGGCTGGCCATGACGCTGCTCACGCCGCCCACCGACACTTCCGTGCTGCAGTCCTTCTATAACAAGATCCGCCCGGCGCCCGCGGGCTGGCGTGGTGCCGTGGATACCAGCGGCGGAGAAAGCAGCGGCAACATCGCCGCCTCGTTCCTCGCTTGGTTTCTGGGCTGCCTTTTCGTTTACGCGACATTATTTGCGACCGGCTATCTGCTCTATGGCCGTCCCGCGATTGGCATTTCCTGCGCCGCAGTCGCCGTGGTTGCGGCTTTTGGCCTCTGGCGAACTATACCCAAAGTTGGCTTTTGGACGGCCTGAGCCTCCTCTATAGACCATTCAGCAAAACACGACTTCCGGGAGAGCGATGAACCAAGTCAGGGAGGTTACCGGGACTGCCTTTATTGTGGCCGAGTTTCGCGCCCGCGAGAACGAGCAAGCCAATCCGCTCTATCGCGATCCAGTCGTCCATATTTTCCTCGACGAGAGTACGAAGAAGGCTGCCGCGGCAATCCGCGCTGACTTCCCAGCCGGAGAGAAAATGCCCCGGCTTAGGACCCGCTATTATGACGACAGGCTCGACGCGCAACTCGCCGATGGCTGCCGCCAGGTGGTGATCCTGGGCTCAGGCCTCGATACGCGGGCGGTGCGCAAGCAGACCGACGGTGTTGCCTTTTTCGAGATCGATGACGCCAGAACCATTGAGTTCAAGAGAGCACGGCTTGCGGCGAATGGCTTCAATGCGCGGGTCACCTTCATTCCGGGCAACTATGTCGCCTCGGGCGTGCTCCCGCTGCTTCAGAGCAACGGGTTTGATCCTGACTTGCCCAGCTTTTTCATCTGGGAAGGCAATACGATGTACCTGACGCGCGGCGCGGCAATGAAAGTGTTGGACGATCTTAGGAAGAGCGTACGCGCCTTCAGCATTTCGTTCGACTATATGGACGAGGCCGTCGTCGCGTGCACCACCGGCGATCCCGAGACCACGGGCTTCGTCGAGCGCTTCGCCGCGATGGGCGCGCCGTGGCACTATGGCATCGACGATCTTCAGGCCGTCGCACGCGAAGCTCGCATGCAGGTCGCCGACTGCATGACCGTTGCGGACCTTTATCGCACCTATTGGCCGACCGAGCCTTTGGACTCGATCATCTACGAGCACTACTCGCTCTGCACGCTCACCCCTCGCTGAAGAGAAGCGCCCGCGCAAGCTTCGACTAGCGCGGTCCGATGTAAGGCGTGTTGTAGCGAGCGTCGACGCAAGCAGTGCCGTTCTAGTAGCGGAACTCGCCGCAACTCACAGGACGCGCGGGCACGACCGCGATCACCGGTGGGCTTCCCGGAACCACGACGGGAGCGGTGGGGACAGCAGGAGTTGGTACCACCACGACATTCGTTTCGGTGCAGTCGTTATACCGACAGTAGCGGCGCCAATAGCCGACGGGCTCAATGAGTGACGCCCCGGACGCGCCGGCTGCGACTTGAGGCGATGGCGCCGCGACCGCGCTTGAGGACACGAGAATGCCGCAGCCGATGAACGCCATAATAGCAAGGAGGATGGGACGCATTTGACGCTCCGTGGTTCGCTTCTTCTTAGAGCCTCTAAGGGCGATGGAAGCGTGGCCTAGAAAGCATCAAGAAAGTGTTTCCGCAAGCAGTGCCACGGCAACGGCCGGAGCCGATCGTGCAGCCATTTCACGGGCTTCCTGAGCGGAATTAATCATGTCACCAAAATCCCGGTAGGCACGCCCGAGCCTTTGGGCAATGCTGCTTGCCATGAAGCGCCCGCAGCCCGCGCCAATCACTGGCGCCTCGTGCCCTAGCCCTTCGCCCAAGATGAGCGCACTCGCCGCTGCTTCGATCTCGGCAAGCTGAAGCTCAGCGAGATAGCGCGCAATCGCGATCCAATCGGGAAGCTCGGCTTCACCCAAGTCGCGGCCAAGCATGCGTGCGAGACGCGCCGCGCTCTCCTCGGCGCTTTTCCCGCGGAGATCCGGAGTCGGAAAAGGATCGGCATCGCGGGGCAGCTCACCCGCTAGCCGCCACACGTCGGCCATGGTGGCGAAACGTTCGGCCGCGATCCTCTGCGCGCGTCCTTTGAATGGAACTTCGCGTGCCATCGCCATCACTGGCGTGCGGACCACGCCGGCATAGATCAGCTCGCCCTCGGCAAGCCGCTCGGCGTCGGTGTAGCCTTGCGCTATCGGCAATCCCGCTTTGAGCGGAATGATGTCTGTCGTGGTGGTGCCGGCATCGACGAAGAGTCCGTCGCGGCACTTCGTTGCGACGAACGCGGCGCTGGCATGCCAATTTGCCGACGCCACATCGAGATAGCGCTCGGTCGCCTGCTCAGAATTGAGGAAGCCTGCCCTGCCTCCATAGAATCGCGTGTCTTCGCCGGTCGCCTTGCGCATCATCGCGACCAGATAGGCAACGCCTTCGCCGCGATCGGCAAACACATCGGAGAGCTCGCCGGTCATGGTCACGGCATGGCGGGCGCCGCTCGGGCAAAGCTTGAGCGCTTCGCCGAGGGCCTCGTCGAACTTGCCGCGATCTTGCCTGATGGGGCAGGGGATCTGCGCCACCTGTACGACGCGTCCGTCTTCGACGCGCACAAGCTTGAGGTTGGCGCCGCCCAAATCCCACCCGATGATCGAGGTCATTTTGTTCCTCACTGCCATCGGGGAGTGCTCTACCAAAGTTTGGATGTTAGAAGCTAGTTCCTGTGGATGCCCGGCCTTGGGCCGGGCATCTACGATTTGGAAGCCTACCGCGCGAAATCGTGGATATCCGGGACAAGCCCGGCCATGACGGCTAAGTAGCGATGGAGAGTGATGACCAACTTCACCGTGATCCCGGCGCTCGACCTCAAAGGCGGCATGGTGGTGCATGCCGTCGGCGGCGACCGCGCCGCCTATAGCCCGATCGCGAGCCCATTCGGCGCGGCCGATGACCCGGCCGCAATCGCCCGCGGGCTTCTCGCAACGACAGGTTCGCCGGACCTTTACATCGCCGACCTCGATGCTATCGCCGGCATCGGCAATCATTTCGAGCTGGTGCGAGGCCTCTCTTATGCGCTGCCGGGGGCGACGCTGTGGATCGACGCGGGATTCTCCGACGTTGCCGATTGTGCCTTCTGGCTGCCGCTTGGCGCCACGCTCGTGATCGGTAGCGAAAGCCTGCTCGCCGTCGACGATTGGCGCAATATTCACGGGGCGTTCGGCGAGAGCGTCGTCCTGTCGCTCGATTACGGCACTGACGGCAGCCGCGGGCCCGAACCTCTGTTCAGCGATCCTGCGCTCTGGCCGCTAAGGCTCATCACCATGGATCTCACCCGCGTCGGCACCGATACGGGTCCCAATGTCGAGCGGCTCAAGACCCTTATCGGCGAGGCAAGCGGCCGCGCAGTGTATGCCGCGGGCGGCGTGCGCAATGCACGTGACCTCGAGGCAATCGCCGCGCTCAACGCGCAGGGCGCGGTGATCGCGACC
>Ga0105242_10003822_pt1 | contig 11708 bp, 14 predicted proteins | sample KBSM24metaG_FD_81521 | JGI IMG/M metagenome (GOLD analysis project Ga0105242, IMG submission 81521) | Miscanthus rhizosphere microbial communities from Kellogg Biological Station, Michigan, USA - KBS M2-4 metaG | ecosystem: Host-associated > Plants > Roots > Rhizosphere > Soil | place...
AACTGCATCGCGCGGTCGCGCCACGACGCGGTGGCCTCGGCGGCGAGGAGGACCGGGACGTCGGTCACCGGTACCATCTTCGCGCTGGTCGCGAATTTGGCGGGCTGAGAGCCCGCCGCTCCACTTGGGGCGGCCGCGGGCTCGTACGCGCGGTACGCGGTGACCACGAACATCGCGAAGACGAGCGTCAGCGCGGAGCAGGACACGGCGTAGCGCGTGTTCGCGCTGTGCCGCGAGAGCAGCGCCAGCACCGCGGCGAGAATCCCCGCCACGATCACGGCCTGCCACAACAGATGAAGCAGGGCCCAGCCGACGGCCTGGGCGAGGGGAGCAGTCAAGAGATCCATCGCGTTCATTCCGCGTCTCCTTCCATCTGGTCCAGTAGTTGACGAATCGCCGTGACCTCCTCGGCACTGGCGCGCGTCGAGGAGAGCGCCTGCATCACGAGGTTGGCCGGGGAGCCGCGGAACGCGCGGTCGATCAGATCGCCGAGGAGCTGGCGCTGCGTGCGCTGCTCGCTGAAGCGCGTGGCGTAGACGTGCGCGCGCTGCGACTCATCGCGCACGACGAGCCCCTTCTCGGTCATGATCTGCAGGAGCTTCAGAACCGTGGTGTAGCCGGTGTCGTGCGTGTCGCTCAGCGCGTCGTGGACCTCGCGAACGGTACTGGGTCCGCGTTCCCAGAGCACGCTGAGGATCGCGAGCTCGGCATCGGTGGGTCGGGGGATTTTGTCGCCCATGCCTGCCTCCGTGAGTAGTACGCCGGAGGATACGAAAGGTTTCGTATCAAGTCAACGAAATTCTTCGTAGAGAGAGCGTCAGGCCAGCGAATCGATCAACTCGTCCTTCTCGCGCCAGACCTGCTCGATCCAGGCCTTGAAGCGCTCGCGTTCGGGTCCCGGCTCGGTCGCGGCGCCGCTGCAGAACTCGGGCGGGATGTCGAGGCGGCGAGCGCGGATGACGATGCGCCGCACGCGATTGGTGATGAAGTCCCACATCGTCAGGTCGGGATCGGGATAGACCAGGGTGACGTCGATCATGGCGTCGAGCTGTTCGCCGAGGGAGGCCAGGACGAAGGCGACGCCGCCGACGCGCGGGCGAAGGAGGTGCTTGTACGGCGACTGCTGGTCTTCCTGTTTCTCGCGCGAGATGCGCGTGCCCTCGACGAAGTTGAGGATCGCCACGGGGATGTGGCGATAGAGACGGCAGGCCACGCGCGTGGTCTCGAGATCGCGTCCGCGTTTCTCCGGATGGTGGGCGAGGTAGTCGGGCGTGTAGCGGCGCATGAACGGAAAGCTGAGCGCCCAGCAGGCCTGTCCGGCGATCGGAAACCAGATCAGGACGCGCTTGAGAAAGAAACGGATCAGCGGCGCCCTTCCGTGAAAGGTGCGGAGGAGCGCGAAGATGTCGATCCAGGAGACGTGGTTGCTGATGATGAGATAGCGCCCGTCGCTGCGGAGGCCGTCGAGCCCTTCGATGTCCCACTGCGTTGTCAGAAACGTGTCGAAGATCCGGTCGTTGATCCCCACCCACCGCTCGGCGAGCCAAGGCAGTCCGCGATTGACGCGGCGCCGCGGCTCCCCGAAGGTCAACAGCTTGACCAACCCGCCGAGGAGCACGGGCGTGCCCCAGAAGAGGAGGTTGAGGATCAAGAGGAGGATGATCGCGAGGGCGCGGAGCACGTGTAGAGTCTAGCGGTTGCTGAGTTGCTGGGTTGCTGGGATGTGAATGGAACTTCCGCCTCTTGAAGATGATCCGCGATTTGCGCAGGCGATGACTTTCTTCGGAAATGAAGATTGGCTCGAGGCGAGCGACTTGTTCGAGGAGTTGTACTTCGAAGCGGTGCGTGACGAATTGCCGTTGGTGCGCATGCTGCTTCAAATCAGCACCGGCATGCATCACATCTCGCGCGGCCAGCGACGCGCGGCACGGGAGCGGCTGGAAGAAGGATTACTGGCGATTGCCGATGTGACGAATTCACGCGGAATCGATTTACGTACGCTCGCAGCGGACGTTCAGCGAACTCTCGCAGCACTCAGCAACCCAGCAACCTAGCAACCGCGTCAATCCGGCTTCTTCTCTCCCGGCGGCGTCATGCCTTCCGGCGTCTTCTTCTCGTACAGCTCGCGCACGCAGCCGAGGTGCTCGAGGACTTTCTCGCGGTCCACGCCGGCGGTGTTGCCGCGGCCCTCGACCCATGACTGCGTGCACTCGCCGCAGCACGGTCCGTTCGCATCGATCACTTCGCGGCAATGGCATTCGCCGGCGCTCAGCGCGCACTGGCGGCAGGCGGGCTTCACGCAGCAGTCGTATTTCCCGTTCGCCTTCAGATCCTCGCGGAAGCTGTCGATCTGCGCGAGCAGGAGCGACTGCTGCAGGGCCAGAGGCTCGGACGAGAACGCCGCGACGGTCTTCTGATCGGCGGGCAACGCGCGCGCCGCGTCTTCGGTGCGCGTCGTGTTCGCATCGACGCCGCGGTGTTGCGCGTGATAGGCAGCGCAGTTGGCAAGAAGCAGAACGACCGGCACGGCAAGGGCGAGCGGTTTCAAGGGTGGCCTCCGAGTTGTTTCGGAGATTGTAAGGCCCGAAGCGCGCCGATCGCGGCAAACGAACCGAAAACGGCGAACAGTCCCGCACGCCAGTCCGGCTCGCGCCAACCGCCGAAATCCATCGCCGTGGCGATCGCGCCGAAAAGGACGGCGGTGACGACCGCGACGAGCAACTCGCCGATCCACGACGGCCGCCGGGCGAGCGGAACGACTCTCGCAAGGAGAAGCGAGACTAGGCCGGCGGCCAGCCAGAGCGCGATACCCATCACGGGGATTATCGCGGCGGATCAGTTTGCATGGAAATCGCAAGGGGGCCCGGGGAGGAGGGCGAACATGCTGGAGAGTCGATCGAACGGTAACGACAACAACAAGATCCTCGCCATCGAAGACGACCCGGAAGTCCTCGCGCTCTACAAGTCCTTCCTGCAGAAGCGCGGGTACGAAGTCCTCTCGGCCACCGGCGCCGTCGAAGGGATGAGCCTTCTGCAAAGCAATCCCGACACGCGCCTGATCCTGCTCGACCTCAACCTGCCCGGCATGAGCGGCGAAGAATGGATCGCCTGGTACGTTCAGCAGGGGAAACAGACGCCCGTCGTCGTCGCCTCAGGCAAGGGCGACATCCTCACCATCACCAAAGGCAACAACATGACCGCCGCGCTCACCAAACCGTTCCACATGGAAGAGTTGCAGGAGCTGATCGAGGTATTGCTCGCCGATGACTGGCATGAGCAGGTGAGTGTGGATAAGAAGCTGCACTAGAAGTCCTGAGTGCTGAGTCCTGAGTCCTGAGTAGTTTTACTCGGCACTCAGGACTCAGCACTCAGGACTCAGCACTTTTTCCATCACTCCCGATGGCTTCCACCGGGCAGTTGTCCATCGCATCCTTACAAAGCGCCTCTTCTTCGGCGTTTTCCGGTTGCTTGAACACGTACGAGAAGCTTTCGTTGTCGTTGCGGGTGAAGTTTGCGGGCGCGGTTTCGCGGCACAGGTCGCAGTCGATGCACTGACTGTCGACGTAGTATCGGCCCGATGTTTGCCCTGGGACTTTATCGTTCGGATCGGCCATGGTCGCCGGCAGCAGCAAACGAGGAGGTCGTATGAAAAGATTTCTGATCCCCATCATCGCGGCGATGCTCGCCGGTGTGGCGCTCGCGCAGGCGCCTCCGCCGATGGAGACCGTGACCGTCAGCGGCACCGGGCGTGCGACGCTCACGCCCGACCGCTTCACGTTCACGGTCGGCGTGCAGTCGGTCGCGCCGACCGTCGACGATGCGGTCGCCGAAAACAACAAACGGGTGCAGAGCGTGATCGCCGCGCTCAAGCGCGCCGGCGTCACCGACAAGGACATCCAGACGTCGAACTTCAACATCTGGCCGCAGCAGGAGTACGGTGAAGGCCGCCTCCCGCGCATCCTCGGCTATCAGGTCAACAACAGCGTCACCGTTCGCAGCACGAAGATCGCCGATGCCGGCCGGTTCCTCGGCGTCGCCATCTCTGCCGGAGTCAACACCGCAACCGGTCTCAACTTCGAAGTCGCCGATCCGGCTCGCGGACGCGAGCAGGGACTCCGCGCCGCATTCGACGACGCGAAAGCGAAGGCGAGCGTGCTCGCTAAAGCCGCCGGACGTACGCTCGGGCGCGCCTTGGTGATCAGTGAAGGCGTGCAGCAGAACACGCCTCCGCCGTATCCGATGAAGGCGATGGCGATGGAGGCCCGCGCGGCGCAGGATGTCCCCGTCGAGGCCGGCACCCAGGAGTTGACCTTTACGGTCACAGCCACGTTCGAATTACGTTAATCGTTTCAATCATTTGGGCACCGCCATTGCAATTCAAATAACTGTTCCGACACATCGTCCGGAACCGGAAAGGAGACGCAATGGACAATCGCGAGAGAGATCGCATGAATCAGCGCGGTTCGAGCTCCGAGTCCAGCAAGAACATGGAAAGCTCGGAACATCTCGGCGAAGGAGGAAAGATGCGTAACAAAGACCAGGAGAACCTGAAGAATCAGAACATCGAGCCGTCGCGACGTCCGAGCGGCGACAGCGGTTACGGTTCGTCCTCGGGCCGTTCGGGCTCGATGGAAAGCGACATCGAGCGCGACAAGGATCGCAGCTCCGACCTGAACGAGAACGTCGAACAGCCGCGCCGCAGCGGTTCGTCCGAACGCGAACACTGACTCGGGCAGTAAACGTTGAACGTTGAATGAGGCCGCGCGGTACGCGCGGCCTTTTTCGTTATCATTCCGTCGCTCCATGCCGGACGACATCACCATCAGCCCCGCGAAGGCGAACGACATCGATGCGATCAAGTCGATGCTTCGCGCGAACGATCTTCCGGTCGAAGGCGTGGACGACCACTGGAAGACGTTTCTCATCGCGCGCGACGGTGAGAAAGTCGTCGGCGTCGGCGGTGCCGAGGCGTATCAGTTCGCGGCGCTGATCCGGTCGATTGCCGTCACCCCCGAATATCGAAGCCACGGCATCGGCCGCCGTCTGGTGCGCCAGCTGCTCGACCGCCTCGCCTCGCGCGGCCTGCGCGAGTTCTACCTGCTGACCACCACCGCCGAAGACTATTTTCGGAAGCGGGGATTCAAGACCATCGACCGCGACGAAGTGCACCCGCAACTTCTCGGTTCGCGCGAGTTTCAAGGTGCCTGCCCCGACACCGCCGTCTGCATGCGATTGGTGATGCTCGTATGACCAGACGGCAGATGGCAGAGGGCGGATGGCGGAAGGGGAGGGCGGAGGTCTTCTGCCGTCTGCCGTCTGCCATCCGCAATCTATGAGGGTCTTCGACGTTCACGTTCACGTCCAGCCGTGGCAGATGATGAACGCGGACGCGCTGGCGATGGTCGTCGCCGATCCGGCGCATGCGAACGCGCAGGACATCCTCTCGTCTCCCGAGAACCTGCTCCGCTATCTCGACGAGAACGGCGTGGAGCGGGTCTGCTGCATCAACTACGTCTCGCCGGACGTGATGGGATTCAAGCGCGAGGTCAACGATTGGATCGCGAACTTCACCCGCGCGCATCGCGACCGCCTGGTCGCGGTCGGATCGGTGAATCCGCTGCACGAGATGGATGTGCGGAGCGAGATCCGCCGCGTGCTCGATCTCGGCATCGGCATGATCAAGATCCATCCTCCGCATCAGCTCTTCTCGCCGAATGCGTATCGCGGCGAGCTGTGGCAGCTCGCGGAGGTCTATCGCGAATGCGAAGAGCGCGGCGTGCCGGTGATGTTCCACACCGGCACCTCGGTGTTTCCCCGCGCCCGCAACGTCTTTGCCGACCCGATGCCGGTCGACGACGTGGCCATCGATTTCCCGAAGCTGCCGATCATCCTCGCGCACGCCGGACGTCCGTTGTACGGCGAGACCGCGCTCTTCCTCGCGCGCCGCCACGCGAACGTGTACATCGACGTCTCCGGCATCCCGCCCAAGTCGCTCCCGAAGTACTTCCCGCGCCTCGCGCAACTCTCCGACAAAGTGCTCTGGGGCACCGACTGGCCGTCGATGGGGGTGGTGTCGCTGCGAAAGAACATCGACGAGTTCCGCGCCCTCGCGCTGGGAGAGGAAGTGGAGCGAAAGGTGTTCTGGGAAAACGCTGCGCGGCTGTTCGGCTTATCCTGAGTGTGGGAAGCCCCTCACCCGGCCCTTCGGGCCACCCTCTCCCCGCAAGCGGGGAGAGGGGCACTCGCGGCACGCCTGCGTCGAGAGCCTTCTCCCCGCTGGCGGGGAGAAGGTGCCGAAGGCGGATGAGGGGTGTGTCGTTAGAAGCCGTCTTCGCGGCTCAGAATGACACGCCGATGCGGCGCAGGGCCTCGAACGAGCCGACGTCCGACCATCCGAACTCGCCGCGGATCGTGGCTACGCGCTTCGTTTTCTCCATCAGCGCGTAGTCGATCGAGATCGACGGCATCGACTCGTAGGTGTCGATGCTCACGCGCGCGATCTCGGGCGACTGGGCTTCCAGCTCGCGGCGGAAGACGTCCGTGCGCCAGACGAACATGCTCGCGTTCCAGGTGTAGTTGCCGGCGCGCAGGAACTCCACGGCGCGCTCGTACGTCGGCTTCTCGGTGAATTTGCGGACGCGGTGTACATCGCGCTCGAGGACTTCGCCGACTTCGAGATATCCGTACTCGGTATTCGGCTCCGTCGGCGCGATGCCGATCGTCATCAGCTCGTCGTGGGACTCGGCGAATTCGTACGCGCGAGCGAGGATGCGTGCGAACTCGGGCTCGTCGGCGATGTAGTGATCCGAGGCCAGGAAGGAGATCGTGCAAGGGCCGACGCGCGACTCGATCATGAATGTGCAGAGCGCGATCGCGGGCGCGGTGTTGCGGCGCGCCGGCTCGGCGATCACGTTGGCCTCCGGCAGGCGCGGGAGCTGTTCGAGACACTTCGCCGCGTATTGCGCATTCGTCGAGACGTAGATCGCGTCGTCCGGCAGCAGCATCGACAGCCGCTCCCACGTCCGCTGCAGCAGCGACTGGCCGTCGAAGAGCTTCAGAAACTGTTTCGGATTCTCGTCGGAGCTGAGCGGACGCAGACGCGTGCCGGCGCCGCCGGCGAGAATGACTCCGGCGCGGATCACGCGGGCTTCCTTCCGATCGCGATGAGGCTCAGTCCCGAGGACGGGTTCTCGCCTTCCATCGCGCGCAGCAGCGGCACGAGGAAATCGAACACGCGCGACTGCGCCGACGGAAGCGCGCTGCGGCCGAAGAGCTGAGAGTTCAGGAGCCAGGCCAGCTTCGCGATCTCGTTCTGATAGCTGACGTGTTCCACTTCGAAGCCGCTCTCCTTCAATTTCGCGATCAGCTCCTCTTTCTCGTAGCGGCGCTGATGGCCGATGCCGCGGTCCATCGAACCGAACAGCGACTTGCCGGCCGGGACGAAGATGACCACGCGGCCGCCGGGCACTAGCAGTTCATGCGCGTTGCGCAGCGCGCGCAGGTCGTCGGCAGTGTGCTCGAGGACGTTGATGCAGGTGACAGTGTCGAAGCGATGCGCGGCGAGCTGCTTGGCATCGTCGAGCTCGAGATCGAACCGCTCAACGATGACGCCCGGGCGGCGACGGAACGCATTGCGCAGGCGATCGACGTACGGCGTCTCCTTGTCCGTCGCCACGATCAGCTCGCGGCCGTACAGGAAGCGCGTCATCGTCCCGCTTCCCGCTCCCGCCTCGAGCACGCGCTGCCCAACGTAGGGTTGCAGGCGCTCCCACACCCAGCGGTTGTATCGCTTCAACCGCCCGCGCCGCCGGAGCTGCGTGTACGTGCGCGGCTCGCTGGAGCGATCGTCGAAGAGACCGTAGCGGAGGATGGTCCAGAGCGCGCTGAAGCCGTCCTTCCAATTGATCTTTTTCCCTTCCCAGTAATCGCGGCCGTAGTACGAGATGGGCACTTCGAAGATGCGGTAGCCGCGCTTCGCCACTTTCGCGGTGATCTCCGGCTCGAAGCCGAAGCGGTTGGAGTTGATGCGGATCGACTGGATGACGTCGCGGCGGAAGGCCTTGTAGCAGGTCTCCATGTCGGTGAGGTCGAGGTTCGTGGTCATGTTCGAGAGAAAGGTGAGGAACGTGTTTCCGACGCGGTGCCAGAAGAGCATCACCCGCCGCGGATGGCCTTCGAAGCGGGAACCGAAGACCACGTCCGCGTGACCGTCGAGGATCGGCTGGACGAGCTTCGGATATTCGTCCGGATCGTATTCGAGGTCCGCGTCCTGCACGATGACGACCTCGCCCCGCGCCTCGGCGAACCCGCGCCGCAGCGCCGCGCCCTTGCCCATGTTCGCCGGCTGCACGAAGTGACGGATCTCCGGCCACTCGTTTGCCAGCGCGGCCACGACGTCGCGCGAACCGTCCGTCGACTGATCGTCGACGACGATGATCTCCTTGTCGATCGGAACGGCGCGGACGCGGCGCAGCAGCTCCGCGACGGTGGCGCGCTCGTTGTAGCACGGCACGACGACGGATAGGACGGGAGTGCTCACGCGCGCGCATTGTAGACTCGCCGCGCGCATGGCTCACACCACCAACGAAATCCTCCGCAAGGCCCTCCACATCGGCTTCGGCCTCTTCGCCTTCAGCCTGAAGTGGCTGCCGTGGTGGGCCGCGGCGGGCGTGGCCGCGTTCGCGGTGCTCGGGAACTGGCTGGTACTGCACAGGATCGTGGGCACCGGGGTGTCGCGGCACGAGCGGGGGTACGACCCCGGGATCGTGCTGTACCCGGCGGCCGTGCTGGTCCTCATCGTCGTCTTTCGCAATCACATCGCGTACGCCGGCATCGCCTGGGCGATGCTCGCCTTCGGCGACGGATTCGCGACGCTGGCCGGACGGACGCTGCGCATCGCGCCGCTGCCGTGGAATCGCGAGAAGAGCTGGGGCGGGTTTCTCGCGTTCTTCATCGCCGGATTCGGCATGGGCTGCGCCGTCGGTGTTTGGCTCGGATACCGCGGCTGGATCGCGATCGCGATTACGGCGCTGGCCGCGGCGATCACCGAGTCGCTGCCGCTGCATGTCGATGACAACATCACCGTGCCGTGCGCCGCCTCGGTCGCGCTCATCATCGCCGGCGTTCATCCGACGCTTCCGTTCGGGATGTGGCCGCACACGCCGGAGTGGATCATCGTCAACGGCGTTCTCGCGATCGCCGGCTACTTCACGAGGAGCGTCACGTTCTCCGGCGCCCTCGGCGGATGGCTCCTCGGCACGATCATCATCTTCGGAGCGGGCTGGCCGCTCTACGTCGCGCTGCTCGCGTTCTTCGTCATCGGCACGGCCGCGACGAAGCTCGGGTATCAGCGGAAAGCGAACGCGGGGCTGGCGCAGGAGAGCGGGGGACGGCGCGGCTTCTCGCACGCATTCTCGAACGTCGGCGTGGCCGCGATCTGTGCGATCGCTGTGTCCCGCTTCAGCCGCATCGACGACGAGCCGCTGATGTGGATGACGCTCGCGTACCTGATGGGCATCGCCTCGCTCGCCACCGCCGCCGCCGACACCACGGCATCGGAGATCGGGCAGCTCATCGGGCGGCGCGCGTTTCTTCCGCTCACGCTGCAACGCGTGCCGGTCGGGACCGAAGGAGCGATCTCGATCGAGGGCACGCTCGCGGGAGCGGTGAGCGGAACGCTCGTCGCGGTTGCAGCCGTCCTCGCATTCGACTACGGTTTGCCGCGCCCGTTCGAGCCGATGAGCGGTGTGAAGGCGATCGCGCTCGTCGCGGCCTGCGCGTTCGCGGGGTCGTACATCGAGAGCCTCGCAGGAAATTGGAACCGGAAGCGCATCGATCCGGTCCCGAACGGCGTGCTGAATTTCTTCAACACCGCGGTGGGCGCGCTGCTGATGTACGGAGCATGGCAAATCAGCCGATGAAAAAAGTCGTGATCGTTGGACGTCCGAACGTCGGGAAATCGACGCTCTTCAACCGTCTGGCCGGGCAGCGCCGCGCGCTCACTCACGATCTTCCGGGCATGACCCGCGACCGCCTGACCGGCGTCGTCGAGCTCGATGACGGGAGACGGTACGAGCTCATCGACACCGGAGGACTCGAGTACGGCGACACCCCGATGTCGGCGTTCGCGGGAGAGATCCGGCAGCAGGCCGAGCGCGCGCTCGCGGACGCGGACTTCATCGCCTTCGTCGTCGACGGAGCGGCGGGAGTGCTCGCCGAGGATCGCGACATCGCGCAGCAGTTGCGGCGGGAGGCGGCCAAGACCGTGCTCGTGGTCAACAAGACCGATCGCAAGGATGCGGAAGAGAGCGTGCCGGAATTCTGGGAGCTCGGCTTCGAGCGCGTGATGCCGATGTCCGCAGAGCACGGCGACGGCGTGGACGATCTGATCGACGCCATCAGCGAGATCGTTCCGGCCGAAGCGGCCGAGGTCGAAGAGGAAGATGAGAGCGCGCCGGTGCGCGTGGCGATCATCGGACGGCCGAACGTCGGCAAGTCGTCGCTGCTCAACAAGCTCATGAAAGAAGAGCGCGCGGTCGTGTCGCCGATCTCCGGCACCACGCGCGACGCGATCGATTCCGAGCTGATTCGCAACGGCCGGCGCTACACGATGATCGACACCGCGGGCATCCGCAGGAAGGGAAAGACCACCGACGAAGCGGAGAAGCTGGCCGTGATCTCCGCGCGCAAAGCGATCGAGCGCTGCGAGATCGGGCTGGTGATGATCGACGCCACCGAAGGCGCGACCGCGCAGGACGCGACGGTGGCGGGTTACGCGGAAGACGCCGGCAGGGCGGCCATGCTGCTCGTCAACAAGTGGGACGTCGCGGCGCACGAGCAGGACGACTACAAGAAGTTCGAAGAGCAGCTCCGCTTCCGCCTCAAGTTCCTTTCCTACGCGCCGGTGCTGTTCATCTCCGCGAAGGCGGGGCGGAACGTGGAAAAGATCTTCCCGAAGATCGACGCCATCGTCGCCGGCTACCGCAAACGTTTCCGCACATCCGAGCTCAACACCATCCTCGAACGCGCCGTCTCCGCGCACAATCCGCCCACGGTGCGCGGCAAGCCGCGGCGCTTCTACTACGTCACGCAACTGAAGGCCGGACCGCCGACGTTCGCGCTGTTCTCGAACGTGGATGAGCCGCTGCATTTTTCGTATCGGCGCTACCTCGAGAACCAGTTCCGAGAGGCCCTCGGGCTCCCCGGCTGCCCCATCCATTTTGTGATTCGGGCGAGGAAGGGGATGAAGAGAGACAAATGAAGGCAGAGGGCAGAAGGCAGAAGTAAGAAGTTGATCAGGTTTGCTCGTTTCTCACTTCTGCCTTCTGCCTTCTGCCCTCTGCCTTCTGCTTTTATTCGTCACCACACCCGCACCCGCTCAGCCGGTGCGAGATAGAGTCTCTGTCCTGGCTTCACCGCGAATGCCGCATACCAGGGATCGAGATTGCGAACGGTGTCGGCGCGGAATTCCGCCGGCGCGTGTCCATTGGTGATGATCATGTTTCGCAGCGCTTCGGGGCGCACCTTCCGCCGCCACGCTTGCGCGAACGCGAGAAAGAATCGCTGGTCGCCGCTGTAGCCGTTCGCCGAAGGCGGCTCTTTTCCGCCGAGAGACGCGCGGTAGCCGTCGTACGCGGCCGAGAGTCCGGCCATGTCGGCGATGTTTTCGCTGAGCGTCAGTTTGCCGTTGACGTGCAGGCCGGGGAGCG
>Ga0105242_10003826_pt1 | contig 11704 bp, 8 predicted proteins | sample KBSM24metaG_FD_81521 | JGI IMG/M metagenome (GOLD analysis project Ga0105242, IMG submission 81521) | Miscanthus rhizosphere microbial communities from Kellogg Biological Station, Michigan, USA - KBS M2-4 metaG | ecosystem: Host-associated > Plants > Roots > Rhizosphere > Soil | place: Michigan...
ATCTTTCGCACTTTTTTACTCATCCATAGCGCCTTCGGCTATGGATTTCACAAAAAAATGCAAAATTTCATCGAAAATTTCTCTTGAAGCTGAGGGAAACGAACCCAAAACTCAGGTTAATAGGCGCCAGAGATGGTTGTTCACCTGATTTACAATCTATGGCACTAGGTAAAGGAAAATCAGTGCGTGAACGCAGTGCTGTGCCTGACATACATACTCCCATTTTCTGGTTGTTGTTGAAAGATACGCATAATTTTAAAGAACTGATTTAGGATCAGCAAAGTTTTTTTAAGCAAACAGGACATTCTGCGAAGCCCTCTGGCAAGTGGAAAGACAGATGGAGGATCAACGACTGAGAGGGTTGTTAACAGTTTTATATTTCTGTCGCTTCTTGGGTTCTTTTGAGCCGATTTTCGATCCAAAAACGGCCCAAGCAATTCCGAAAAATCGACAAAACCTTAAATTGCTAACATCCCTCGTAGGGAACGCCTAGTGTTTATCTTCGAATCTTAACCAAACGAAAATCAGTTTTGCTGATATACTCGTCGGCCAGCTCTCGAGATCGCTTCGTAAGGTAATCCCTAGGACTTGCTTCGCAATCCACGTCATCATCGTATTCCGGTTCCGCCTCGCTTTCGCACGTAGAATAACGTAGACGGTCACCTACCGACGAAGGAGGTAGGTGAACATTTACAGAATAACCATCTGTGGTTTCAGACATGTTGGATGGAGCTAGAGAATCACAGTCATCACGGTCATTTCTCTCTGTGATCGTGCGTTGGATAAAAGCGCAGTTTTTCTCTGAACGCAATCCACTTAAACTCTCATGGATAACAGGTGCCAGAGATGATTTTTTACCTGATTCACGATCTATGGCACTAGGTAATAAAGGAACATCAGAAAGTGAACTTATTGGTTTGCTTGACATACATACTCCTATTTGGTTGGTTTTTAGTGAAAGAAGCGTGGTATTCTAAAGATCTGATTTCAAAAAAGCAAGATTTTTTTTTAATCTGACAGAGTGTGTTAGCAATTTTAGATTTCGCTTTTGTCAATATAGCCCCCAGCTTTTGGATTGAAAAGCGCCCAAAACAATCCCGAAAAGCGACAGAAATTTTCTAAACTGCTAGGACCTGTCGTCGATTGAACTTCTGGGAGATCTCAGATGGATTTTTCTGCATGGAGATCGAATTCAACAGAGAGCGAGAGCTCTCCGTAGATTCATTGGGGACACTCTCTAGTGCTCCTTTTCAAAAGTTTTTGAAAAGGAGCACTAACCTCCTCTGAGAAACTCTTCTGCGGTCATGATCTTGGCGCCTTTGTCCTTCATGGCGTCGATAGCTCGATTCTCATCCCCTAGCCGGCGGTTAATCGCACGGCAGGCATCGAGAATGACCGTAACATGGTAACCGAGCTTTAGAGCATCCAAGACCGAATAGAGGATGCAATAATCGGTTGCCACTCCGACAAAATAGATCTCCTTGAGTTTATGCTCCTCGAGAAAATTGGCAAGGCCGGTCGAGCGATGATGGTTGCTGTCGAAAAAAGCGCTGTAGCTGTCGATTAAGGGATCCGTTCCTTTATTGAACACCGCTTCGATCTTTTCAGTTTGGAGTCCATCCGCCAACTGCGCTCCGCGGGTATCTTGGAGGCAATGGTCGGGCCAGAGAATCTGCTCGACGCTGCCGCTCTTGATTGTTTCACCGGTCCGTTTTCCGTGAGTGGAAGCGAAGCTGACATGTCCGGGCGGATGCCAATCGCGCACCGCCACGACATGGTCGAACTTGGGAATCAGCTGATTGATGGTAGCGATGATGAAATTGGCTCCGCTAACTCCAAGAGACCCGCCGGGCATGAAATCCCTCTGCACATCGGTTACGATCAATGTTAAGACTCTTTTTTTGGCCAATGCCCACCCCTCAGTTCGCGGATCAATTCGATTTTTTTTTGGTACAGCCCCTTCTCAAGTCCGGCAAAATAGGGCTGCGGGTTTACAAGCCGCTCCATACTAGGCGGAAGCCGCGACAATTCTATTTGAGCGCGACTTTGGATTTCAGGAAGGGAGGGGAGATCATAGACTAAATTTCCTTTCCTGAAAATGGGCACTAGAAGATCCTCAAAATGCAGCAGCTCACCCGACAGCGATCGCTGGTCGTTTGGATCGAGAATGTCGACGATTTGGAGCGCACCTTTAATTTGAGTCAGTTCATCGAAGATCCCGTCTCCGATATAAAATTTCCCGTCGAAAAACCGGCGTATTTGCAAAATTCCCGGATTGGTTACTTTTGCCGTCTGCTCAGATAGTTTAATCTTATGAACCCACTCCCCTTGTTTATTCTGGATCGCCGAGAGCTTGTACACACCGTCGAGAGCAGGTTGGTCTTTTCCCGTCACGAGGTTGGTGCCCACGCCCCAGATCGTGATCTTGGCCCCTTGCTGCTTCAAGTCGCGGATTAGATATTCGTCGAGTTCATTGCTCGCCATGATTTCCGTTTTGGGAAATCCTTCCCGATCCAAGATCTTCCGAACCTCGATGCTTAAAAGGGCTAAATCTCCAGAATCGAGCCGCACTCCATACAGATCGGATCCTCTCTTTCTCATCTCACGCCCCACTTCGACAGCCAGTTTCACTCCTTCGATCGAATCGTAGGTGTCGATCAGCATGATACATCCTTTCGGCATGATTTCAGCGAACGTTCCAAAGGCCGCTTTTTCTTCATCGAAGGCCATGACCCAGCTATGCGCGTGAGTTCCCCGAACGGGAATCCCGAAGAGTTTTCCTGCAATCACGTCGGAAGTCCCTACACAGCCCCCGATGTACGCCGCTCGGCTAGCCGAAATTGCTCCGTCGGGGCCTTGCGCCCGGCGCATCCCGAATTCAACGACGGGATCAGGACGGGCCGCCATGCAGATGCGCGCAGCTTTTGTGGCGATCAGAGTTTGAAAATTAATCAAGTTGAGCATCGGGCTTTCCAGAAGCTGCGCTTGCCAGATCGGCCCTTTGACCCGGATGAGCGGCTCGTAGGGAAAGACGGCGGTTCCCTCCGGCACTGCATCGAAATCGCAGCAAAAATCGAACCTAGACAGAAAGTGTAAAAATTCCTTCTCGAATAATCTCTCCCCTCCTGCGTCTTCCAATCCGACCAAATAGTCGAGATCGCTTTTCGAAAATTTGAAATTTTTGAGGAAATGGACAGCGGTCTCCAATCCGGCCGCGATGGCAAACCCTCCCTTGAACGGCCATCTGCGAAAATTCAGATGGAACACAGCCTGGCGTTCCGCAAGCCCCGCCTTCCAATAACCATACACCATCGTCAATTGATAAAGGTCGGTCAGAAGGGCTAACGATTGATTGTAAGGAAGGGAAGATTCAACGCGTTTCATCCTGATTGCAAAAGTTTGCGTCTTTCAGCCTGAAGACGGTCAATCTCCTGCTGCACTCGATCAGCTTTAGCCCTGTTTTCATCCGCCAGCTCATTATGGCGCCGGGTCTCCAACATCGCCCTATCCTCGAACTGAAGCCGTTGGGCGTAGTCTTCATGCCTCATAGCGCGCGCCTCAAAACCTCGTTTCAAATTTTCAAGCTCAGAAATCTGCCGGTCGATTTCTACTATCTGAGCTTGAATCGTCGGGTTCTCCGCAAGGAATTGAATTTCTTCAGACGTCAAAGATGCAAGGCATGCAGACCTCTCCTTGGCTTGCTTGACCCGGTCGGCGCCAATGCGGTCAATCGCGGAAAAAGCCCAAACGAAGAGAAAAAGGAGCAAAGTGATTGAAAATGTTCGCTTCATGGCCATGGCTATTACTCAATTTTTTACATCTATCCCCCCTAATATCCCATTTGGCACCTGATGGCAACTTAAAACGAGTAGCCTCTAAAAGGAGGGTAGACTAAACTTAGGCAGTATGTTACGAAGCTTGATAACTTGGGCCATCCTTGCTGTTGCACCCCTTTTAGGCTCCCCTTTGCAAGACCGAATCAACCGGGCATCTTCCGGCGACTACCTCGTACTCGAAGGCGGAAAGATGATCTCCATCCTATCGATTCGATCCGTAACCCCTTCCTCGATCGTTCTCGAAGAGGTCAGCATCCCCTCTCAAAACCTAAAAATGAGACCTTCTTCCTGGTGCGAATGGATTAAGGCCAAAGCCCCGGGCCATACCTCATGGTCGATGATTGAGCTCGATCGTTCTACCGGAGACATCCTCGAATGTTACTCTTTTACCCGTTCTTCCTGGATCCAACTCTCCTCCCAAGAAAGCCTTTTGGCCACTCTGATTTCCCTTTCCCTAGAGCCCGTTCCTCTTGATCAGAGACGCAAGATCGGCCCGCCTCCATCCCATGGAGAACCCGATACCAGAAAAATCTGGGATCCGCCCGCCCTCTTCGAAGGCAAAAAACAAGAAGGCGTCCACTTCGACGTTTATGAGACGACTTGGCCGAAAGACAACTCCCCTCTTTCAGGAAATAACGTGATCCTCTATTTCGACCGGGATGGAAAATTTCCCCTCCCTTTTTGGATTCAGGTGGAAACAGCCCATGCAAATATCGCCCTCAGGACAATTGATACGGGAAAAAATTTTCCTTCTCCCTACCGCAAATTCCCAAAGCGGATTCCCCAATTTGTTGGCGAACCCCAAAAGAGTAGAAACGGACTTAAGCTTTCCCTGAAAAGTCCAAAATATTTCCGGCATTTCGATCTATTCGCGATTGATGTCACTAACCGCGAACGACAACTTTCTCCCATTTCTCATTCGCTTATCGAAGGAAATGAAGAATTGCTAACTCTTGAAATCCCTGAAGAAGAATTGAATCAAGTGCTGAAAGCCGACCATCGCTATACTTGGCTAGTTGTCCCCGAAGGGCATACCGACTCCTATACAGAAACAACCAAGCCTTTCACCTGGGAATCGCCACGATGATGAGAGAAAGAAAAATGAGGACCGTTAACGGTTTCTTAACGACTTTTGAACAGATCATTCCCAACTATTTTTTCTCGATCTCAAAAAAACAATTAAGCTCCTCATTCACAACAACTTACACATTACTACAAAGCTCTCTTTAAGAAACACACTTTCAAGAGGTTATTGAACTTATGAACAAGTTTTCCACACCTCTTTTCCCCTTGTCATTTACCCAAAGAAAACATATCCTTGCCGAAATGGAGTAAGCTTTCTCATGGTCGTAAAAAAAGTTACATCACTCTACACCTTGAACAAGATGAAGCGGGTTCTAAGACAAACTTATCGCCTTTATCGCAGAAAGTCGAATAACCTAGATTCCGCATCTCAAGAACGGCTCCAATCACACCTTACGAGCCTCCAAACAGCGATTCTTCAAAAAGATGCTGGAATCGCCGCGCAAATTGGAGAGCAGCTCTCAAAAACTGCAAGACGCCTGATGCCGCGAACCTTCTGGGATAAAACAAAAGATTTTGTCGGCGCGATCACCTTCGCGCTTCTTGTAGCTGTGGCGATCCGAACCATGTGGTTCGAACCCTACACCATTCCGACAGGCTCAATGCGCCCTACATTAAAGGAAGGCGATTTCCTGGTTGTCTCGAAAACCGATTACGGAATCAATGTCCCATTGCGCCCAGCCCATTTTTATTTCGATTCCTCTCTTGTCCAACGAGGGGGCATTTTTGTCTTCTCCGGTGAAAATATGGATATTGCCGATGGGGACACGACCTATTTCTATATTTTTCCCGGAAAAAAATTGTTCGTCAAACGATTGCTCGGAAAACCTGGGGATGTCCTCTATTTTTACGGGGGACAGATTTATGGCATTAATGCCCAAGGTCAAGAGATCACCGCTCTGCGAAATCCCGAATGGATGCAGTCGCTCGAACACATCCCGTTCATCCGTTTTGATGGAAAAGTGGAAACTTCAGGACTCAAGCAAGGCGTTTTTACGAGCGCAATTTTCTATCAGATGAACAAGCCGGTCGCCAAACTGACCCTCAATCAGATCGGAGCGGTTACAGGAGAAATGTTAGCGAACAAAGGGAAAACTCCGCTTTCTTCTTACAGCGATCTTTGGGGATTTAAAAATTATGCCATGGCGCGGCTTCTCACTTCGGAACAAGCCCAACAATTTTATCCCGGGTCCACCCAGGATATCGGCAAAGGCGTTCTTTACTTGGAGCTGACTCATCACCCGAATCTGCGAAACGGAACTGTCATTCGAGATGAAAACAATCGTCTCCGGCCCGACTTAGGATCTTATACATCCCTCATGGCGCTGACACAAGAACACGTTCAAGAGATTGCTCGCCATCTCATCACCTGCCGGTTTGTCGTTGAAAACGGGATCGCCTACCGCTATGGGATGAACATTAAGAATCCTGCATCCGTTTCCTACTTGCCGCATCTGCCCGATGTTCCCGATGGAACCTATGAAATCCAAAATGGCATTGCTTATAAAGTGCTGTGGGGAGGCGCCACCCGCGAACTTCCCGCGGATCATCCGCTTTACCACAACGATCCCGAGCGAGTCCAGCTCTTGTATAACCTCGGCGTCGAATTCGTCAACTTTTATAATCCGGCCAAAAATAGCCGCGTCCATCCTTCTCGGTATGCCTACTTCCGCAACAACGACCTCTATCTTCTAGGCTCTCGCATAGTGGAAAAGGGAGATCCTGAGATGACGCTTTTCCTCAAAAAAGAATACCAAAAACAATCGATGTCGACATCGGTCCGTCCCTACCTTCCTTTCGATGATGCGGGACCGCCGCTGACAAACGATGGAAAAATCGACGCCGATTTCATCCGCAAATATGGACTCGTCATCCCTGATAAGATGTATCTTGCCCTCGGCGATAATCACGCGATGAGCGCCGATAGCCGCCAATTCGGATTCGTCCCTGCAGATAACATCCGTGGCGGCCCCAGCTTCCTTTTCTGGCCTCCGGGATCCCGTTGGGGGCGCTTGGCTCAACCGCTATTCCCTCACCTTACATTCCCGAACCTTTTTGTTTTGTGCGGAGCGATCGCGATCGGATTCGGATCTTCCTACTACTTGCGGCGCCGACTCCAAAAACCTTTGAAGTTTGACTAGCTGAAGATTGCTTTGATGGTTTATGGGTTCTTTTGCGCCGGATTTTCGATGTACAATGAAACCGTTAGAGACTGTCTTAAACCTTTTGTAGATGGATGACTGCTTCCTCGCCATTTAGGTCCCATGCAGTCCCTTCGCTCGGGCCGAATTCGACATCGACTGCCAAGACCTCGCCTGCGATATAGCTTTGATAGAGAGAGAAACATTCTTCTACCCGCGCCGTCGTCTGAATCCGGATCCGGATCCGGTCAGTTACTGCGAAGCCCTGGTCGCGGCGCATCGTATTGATCTTGTTGACCAGTTCTCTTGCAAGCCCTTCGCGAAGAAGCTCTTCATTGACCGCCGTATCGAGAGCGACGGTCAAATCCCCCTCATTGCCTGCGGCAAGCCCTTCCCTCACCTTCCGTTCGATCTGGACATCGCCCGGCTCGAGTTCGACTATCTCCCCACCGATCTCGACCTGCAGCGTCTTGCCTGAAGAAAGAATTTGGATTTGCTTGCGATCGAAACCTTGGATCACTTTTTGCGCTTGAGGCATTAGTTTGCCGATCTTCTTGCCCAAGACGGGAAAATTCGGCTTGGCCAACCACTGGACGAATTTCGCTTCGTCGCTATGTAGCTCGATCTTCTTCACATTAAGCTCGTCCGCTATGAGCTGCGCTTGTTTTTCAAGTGCGTGAAGAAGCTCCCCGTTCGAAGTAATGAGATGCGCCTTTGCCAAAGGCTGGCGCACTTTCAGCTTATATTCCTTTCTAAGCGCGTGGCCGAGCGAAACAGCCACTTGCGCAGCAGCGACCTCTTTCTCTATTTCCTCGTCGCGATAACGTGCATCGGAAACAGGAAAATCGGAGAGGTGGACCGATTCAGCCATCCCGTCGGATTTCAGCTCCAGATAGACTGATTCGCTCAGGAATGGGATAAACGGCGCGGCCGTTTTGGAAAGCTGCAAAAGCGCCATGTAGAGAGTCGCGAACGCCTCGCGCCGGTCCGGCGTATCGACGTCAGCCCAAAAACGGGACCGGCAGCGGCGGATATACCAGTTTGTCAATTGGTCGATGAACCCGACGAGCGGCTCAACTGCGCGATTGAGCTCATAAGCTTCCATACCGCTTTCTACGTCTGAAATCAGCTTCTGCGTCAAAGACAAAATCCAGCGGTCGATCAAGGCCGATGGCTGCTTTATTAATATTTTGGGGTGCCATTTGTAGATTGTGGCATAGGTCGAGAGAAAGACGAACGCATTCCAGAAAGGAATCAAAACCTGGCGGAGTGTTTGTTCCACTCCCCTCTCGGCAAAACGAAGATCTTCAGCCTTCACGGCTGGACTATTGAGCATATAAAGACGTACCGCATCAGCGCCAAATTTATTGATCACTGTTTCCGGATCGGGATAGTTCTTCAGCCGCTTCGACATCTTATTGCCATCTTCAGCTAAAATGATCCCGTTCACAATGACGTTCTTGAAAGCGGGCTTGTCGAAGAGAGCTACAGACAAAACAGTCAGCGTATAAAACCAAGCGCGCGTCTGGTCGATCCCTTCGGCGATGTAATCGGCCGGAAAACTCATCGCGAATCTTTCGCGATTCTCGAACGGGAAATGGTTCTGCGCATAGGGCATCGAGCCTGACTCGAACCAGCAATCAAACACTTCCGGCACACGGCGGTATATGCGCCCATTCATTTCGAATGTCAGATCGTCGATGAAATGGCGGTGCAAATCAGTGATCTTCGCGCCGGTCAACTTTTCCAGTTCTGCGATGCTCCCCACAGCGACGATATCGCCTCGGTCATTTTTCCAAAGAGGGATCGGCGTTCCCCAATACCGGTTACGGCTGATCGCCCAATCGCGCGCATTTTCCAGCCATTTGCCGAAGCGGCCTTCTTTGATAAAACCCGGAACCCAATGGATCTCCTCGTTGGCCTTTAATAGTTTGTCTTTGATTTTTTCAACCGCCACGAACCAGGAACTGACCGCCTTGTAGATCAAAGGCGTATCCGAGCGCCAGCAGAACGGATAGCGGTGGCGGATCGTGGCGTGATGGAAAACGGATCCTTGTTTTTTCAGATCCCGGATGATCGACGGATCGGCGTCTTTGACGAGTTGGCCCGCGTAAGGAGGCGCTTCATAAGTGAAGCGTCCATTGACGTCGACTGGGCATACGATGTCGATGTTTTCCCGCTTACAGGCGTAGAAGTCGATTTCTCCGAAAGCCGGCGCCGAATGGACGATTCCTGTTCCATCCTCGAGAGACACCGCCTCTTCCAGGATGACGCGGAACGCGTTCGAACGATCGGCGAAGAACGGAAAGAGCGGCTTGTACCGTTTCCCTTCCAGAGTTAGCCCGCTACACCGGTCCAATACTTCGACCTCTTCTTTGAAATTCGCAGTTAATCGGGCAGCTGCCAGGACATATTTCTTCCCTGATTTCGGCTCGAGGACTTTTACATATTCATGCTCTCCCCCTACCATCAGCGCTAAATTCGAAGGCAGCGTCCAAGGAGTCGTGGTCCATGCAAGGAAATAAGTACCCGGCTCATCGACCCATTCGAAGGCCACCGTCACAGAAGGATCGTCTACCTCTTTGTAGTTGAGGTTCGCTTCGAAGTTAGAAAGGGGCGTTCCCAATTTCATGGAAAACGGCATCACCTTGAATCCCTCGTAGACAAGGCCTTTATCATAGAGCTGTTGGAAAACCCACCAGACGCTCTCCATAAAAGAGGGATCCATCGTCCGGTATGCGTTGTCGAAATCGACCCAGCGTCCCATCCGGTTGACCGTTTTCTTCCATTCGCTCGTATAGCGGAGGACGATCCCCCGGCACTCCTCGTTGAAATTGGCAATGCCGAATTCCTCGATCGAAGCCGATCCCGAAAGCACCTTTGCTTTCTCGATCTCGTTCTCGATCGGCAGTCCATGGCAGTCCCACCCGAACCGTCGGGGCACGCAGAAGCCTTTCATTGTCTTATATCTAGGGACGACGTCTTTCAAGGTTCCTGCCAAGATATGGCCATAATGGGGCAACCCTGTAGCGAAAGGGGGGCCATCATAGAAACAAAAGAGAGGGCGCTCCTTTCTTGTTTCAATCGATTTTTCGAACATTTTCCTCTCGTGCCAAAAACGGAGAATCCGCTCTTCTCTGCGGGAAAACGTCTCTTCCTGATCGAATTGGAACATAAAAACCTCTCAAAAAGGCTTTATTTTAACTAGTTTATCCCTAAAAGGCTACCCCCTTTCAAAGAATTCCCTTTTCAGATATAATTAAGGTATAATCCATTGCTGCTTAACGTCCCCGCATTGGGCATGAATTTCATGCCCAATGCGGGGGTGTCAAGGTTTCGACTTGGGAACTAAGCATAGGTGGCATGCGGAGGATGATCGGTTGGCCTCCTAAAAAATCCGGTCAAAACAATAATTGCTGAATCTAATGTAGATTTGGAGCTGGCTGCGGCTTAACCGCCAAAGCGAGCCGGTGGCCTGGAATCGGACCGAGAGTTCCAGAGATCCACCGTCATACATCTCGGTATGGATCCTGTGTATTCGAGCGGTTTTTGCGGGAATCCGAGATCAAAACGGTTTAGTCGGCCCCTAGCGGAGCGCCTTCCGGCAAGGCCGACTTAATAAAAGGGCACTAAGCATGTAGTCATCGATGTAGCGTTTGCTAAGGACGAGAGTTCGATTCTCTCCACCTCCAAAACGACAGGCCCGGAAAAACCGGGCCTTTTTGTTTAGAATTATCGCCTCGAAAGTGCTATAATTTTCTTCTACTAAAATCTCTCTATGAGGCCCAAAATGAAAAAAATCTTTCTGACTCTATGTATTTCCACGATCTTTAGCTGGACATTGGAAGGAACTCAAATCCTCCATACCAAACCAAATGACAAATCGTATCGAACTCATGATGAATTTGTCCAGTTTGTGGAGACAACATTCAAAGAAGCAATCCCTCTCGAATCTGATGCCGATGTTCTCCACTATGCATCAAACCAAGTGGGTATCAGCGGAATTTTCATTGAATTAGGAACAGGGCTTGGAAGAACAACAAATTTTATCGCTGCCCTTAATCCCCAAAAAACCATCTACACTTTTGATTCATACCTTGGCCATCCCGCAGATTGGGATAAAGGAGACAAAATATTACCTAAGGACTTTTTTGCTTGGCCCGCGGACAAACCTTTGCCCTCGTTTTTGAATAATGTATGCTTGATTAAGGGATGGTTCGTAGATACTCTCCCCTCTTTCATCTCTTCTCAGCAAGATATCATTGCCTTCATTCATGTAGATTGTGAAATTTATGAATCAACAGCCCTAGCTCTTGATATATTGGCACCAAAGATAGTAGATGGAACTATTCTTGTTTTCGACGAACTCTATAATTATCCAAATTATCGACTTCATGAATACAAAGCATTTCAAGAATTCCTCGACAAGCAATCTTTTGAAGCTGAATATTTAGCTTTTAATGTATTTCATGAACAAGTAGCTATTCGACTCCACAAGAAATAGTTTTTTAGGAAACGTTCTGAATGCGTCTCTCCACCTCCAAAATAAAAGGCCCGGGAAAACCCGGGCCTTTTTTCTACCGCCAATTCCTTCATTCTCGAAAATCAGAATCAAACCGGCATTATGGACCATTGTGTCGCCTG
>Ga0105242_10003832_pt1 | contig 11694 bp, 10 predicted proteins | sample KBSM24metaG_FD_81521 | JGI IMG/M metagenome (GOLD analysis project Ga0105242, IMG submission 81521) | Miscanthus rhizosphere microbial communities from Kellogg Biological Station, Michigan, USA - KBS M2-4 metaG | ecosystem: Host-associated > Plants > Roots > Rhizosphere > Soil | place...
ATGTCACCGACCCCATCCATGGTCAAGTGGTGACCGGGTTCCAGCAGCAGGCCGCCGAGCACGGGTACTCGGTTGTCCTGTCCAACGGATTCCGCGACGTCGAGATCGAGCGGCGGGCGTTGCGCGAGTTCGCCGCGCACCGCGTCGCCGGCGTCGTGGCGATGGGTTGCGAGCTGCCGCAGGCGGAGGTGAGGCGCCTACTCGCGCCCAGCCCGGTGCTGTTCATCGGCTCCGAGCACGTGCCGGCGAAGGGCGAGCTCGACCTGCCGCGGGGCTGCCTGCGACCTGACGATCACAGCGGCATGCAGCAAGTGGTCGAGCATCTGATCGACCGCGGCTACGGCGACATCGCCTACGTCAGCGGGTCGTCGGGTGCAACCCAGATCATCCGCCACGATGCCCTCGTCGCCGCACTTCGCGAGCACGGCCGCGACCTGTCGGCGGTACATCAGGCCGACGACGTCGACACCGCCGGCATGCGCGTCGTGGCCGCCAAGATCCGCCGTTCGCGGCCCGACGTCGTCGTCTGCTACGACGACAAGACGGCACTGCTGTTGATGGATGAACTGCGCGCCGCCGGGGTGGGCGTGCCTCACGAAGTCGGCATCGTCGGTTTCAACGACATCCCGTTCGCCAGGATCTCGAATCCCAGGCTCACCACCGTGTCGCAGCGCGCCGACGACCTCGGCCGCAGCAGTGTCGGATTGCTGTTGACCGCCGTCGAGCGCGGCAAGCTTCCACCAACGCAATTGATGCCGGTCACCCTCGTAGTTCGAGAAACCACACCGGGCCCGTCCCGTCGGGCGTCGAAGAAGGGCACACGTTCATGACCAGGAAGATCTACACAAGGTGGCCCGCCGTCGAGGGGTACGCCGATCGGCAGAGCTATCGCGCGGGCGATGTGGTCGAGGTGCGGTGCAGCAGCCGCGCGTCCAGCGTCACCGCCATCGTGTCGAAGGTCGGTCGCGCGCTCGACGAGGTGTGGCGCCGCGAGGGTCTGGCAATCGGTGATCACCCGTATCCCGACGACTCGTACGCCACGGGTTGCGGATGGCCGGTCGCCTTCACGATCGAGACAGATGAGTCGTGGCCGTCGGGCTTCTACGAGATCAGGTTGCAAGCCGAGGATGACGATGGCGAGGCTTCGAGATCCGAAGCCTTCTTCGTGGTCCGTCCGAATTCCTCGACCACGGCCGACGGGATCCTGGTGCTGTCGACGAACACGTACAACGCCTACAACCAGTGGGGCGGCAAGTGCTTGTACAGCGGTGCCGTGAAGACGTCGTTCGATCGGCCCTTGGAGCACGGGTACTTGCGGCGGCGGTCGGCTCCCGACGAGGTGCCGTACGACGGCAGGGTCAACAGCATCGTCGATCCGCCCGACGAGGAGCATCAGCAGATGCAGGATTACCTCGCCGACTTCGACTACCCGATGTGGTGCGCGTCGTCGGGTTGGCACACGTGGGAGCGCCGCTTCGTTCGCTGGGCCGAGAACGAAGGCCTGACGCTCGACTACGCAGTGAACTCCGACCTCGAATTCCATCCCGAGGTGCTCGACGGTCAGCGGCTGATGTTCAGCGTCGGCCACGACGAGTACTGGTCGTGGAAGATGCGCGACACCGTGGATGCGTTCGTCGAGGGCGGTGGCGGATGGGCGATCCTGTCCGGCAACACGTGCTTCTGGCAGGTTCGCTACGAGGACGACGGCCGCACGATGGTCGGCTACAAGGGCAAGGCCCACGACCAGGATCCGGTGGTCGGCACCGATGACCATCGCACGATCACGTCGATGTGGTCGCTGCCGTCGATCGGCCGGCCCGAGGCGCAGACGACTGGTCTCAGCTTCACTCGCGGTGGCTATGCGCGTGTTGGCAAGGCGACGCCGCGCAGCGCCGGTGGCTACACGATCCACCGCCCCGACCATCCAGTGTTCGAGGGCACCGACCTGCGCTACGGCGACCAGTTGGGCGCATCCGATCGGATCGTCGGCTACGAGGTCGACGGCTGCGAGCTGACGATGGTCAACGGCGATCCGGTGCCGACGAATGCCGATGGCACGCCGGAAGGCTTCGAGGTGTTGGGCACAGCGCCCGCTCGTCTGATCTCGATCAACGACACGGTGTGCGAGGCGCCGTCGGCGCTGTGGGCAAGTGTCGACCCGCCCGGCGACCTCGAGGGTGTCGCCATGGCCCTGTTCGGTTCGGCGTCGCCGGAGAACGTGGCACGTATCGCCCACGGTCACGCCGTCATGGGCGTGTTCTCGAAAGGCACGGGCAAGGTCTTCAACGCCGGCACCACCGATTGGGCGCACGGCCTCGACACCGACCCAGTGGTCCAACAGGTGACTCGCAACATCGTCCGCTGGCTCACCGCCACCTGACGAACTTTGTCGCTCTCACGGGGCTGAGCCCCACGGCAGCGACAAAGTTGCGCTTGATGGCCCACCCCGACCGTGGTGTGGTGAAGGTCGTGGGATATGGTGCGGCGCCGCTCTGACGGGACGGGCGCACCAACAAAGGGACGGGACACATGAGGCGAAGCATCGTTTTGCTCAGCCTGCCGATCGTTGCATTGGCAGCGTGTGGCAGCACCGGCAACAAGGCAGCGTCTACCACGGTGCCAGTGGTCGCGACGTCGGCGGTTGCAACGACTGAGTCCACCACGGAAACTTCGGTAGCGACGCTGGAGACTGTTGCCGTCAGCGAGGCTTCGACGACTGTTGCCGCCACTGCTGCTCCGACGACGGTTACCAATACCGAGGCTCCCACGACGGTGGAGCCAACGACGATCGTGACGTATCCACCTGGGTCGAACAAGGATGACGGAATCGTCGACCCGGCCGAAGGCGAGTTGGTGCGCAATGACCTGCGGGCTCACAGCTACACGGTCGTTCCCGACATGTTCACCGATGAACGGTTGCAGAAGCTCGCGACCGAGTCGTGCGGGCGATCCTCGGAGTACGCCAGGCTGCCTCTGTTCTACCTGGGCGAAGGCCCGGCGATCCTGAACGCACTCGACATGTTGCACAGCGATGATTTCAAGACCATCGAGGCGGACAGAGATTGGATGGTTCTGGCCCTGGTCGACGCAACCAGTACCGCTTGCGGCACCGAGGTGGCGAGAATTCTCGCGGGGTAGCTCAGTTCGTCAGGCCAGGATGTCGGCGAGCTTTCCCTGGAACCAGGCGACGCCGGTTTCGTGGCGCGGGCTGAGCGGGCCGGGGCGGTAGCCGCCGGTGGCGTAGTTCTGGTGTGTGATCTCGCAGATTCCGAAGTCTTCGCGGACGACACTGAGGCTGCCCTCGACGGCGACGTCGCGTGATTCGCGCGTCTCCTCCGAGAGGTCGGCGAAGTAGTAGTGGTACAGCAGCTCGGTGCGGCCCTCGTCGATCGGGTTGATGCGTGACGTGTTCATCCCGCCGTCGAACAGTGACAACGTGAGGTTCGGCCATGTCGTCAGCCAGGTGCCGCGGTAGAACAGGTCGTCCTTCGGTGGCGCGGTCATCTTGATCACGTTGTCCATCGCGATGGTCTCGAACTTCTCGAAATCGATCGCCGCGTAGAAGCTCGGGTGGATGCCAGGGATGTGGTAGCCCTCGATGAAGTTGTCCGTGTAGATCTTCCAGTTGGCGTCGAAGACCAACTGCTCGGTGCGATACAGCTGGAACGTCTCGATCGGTTCGTCGGCGAGCACGCTCACCGTGTCGCCGAGATTGGCGAGCAAGGGCTCGACCGGATCGATGGCGACGAACAACAGGCCTCGCCATTCGCCGACGGTGATCTGCTGCAAGGGCCAGTCGGCCATGTCGAAATCGGGGTCGTCACCGAACCAGGGCGTGCGCTTCAGCGTGCCGTCGAGGCCATACAGCCAACGGTGGTACGGACATTGGATCGCGCTGCAGTGGCCGGTGCCTTCCTCCAGCAGTCGAGCGCCGCGGTGGACGCAGACGTTGCGAAAGGCGCGCAGCACTCCGTCGTCGCCGCGGATGGCGACGACCTTCGCGCCGGCGATCTCCGAGGCGACGTAGTCGCCGGGCCTGGCGACCTGCGACGTCGGCCCGAGCAGCTGCCATGCTCGCCAGAACACGCGCTCCTGTTCCCGGCGGTAGATCTCCGGGTCGACGTAGAACCGCGGATCGAGGTTGCGCATCACGCTCGCGACCGTACCCGACGGCGTGCGACCGTATACGCAACTAATGGTTGCGTATCGGCTCGACTTCAGGTATGGTGACACGCAACCAAACGTTGCAGGAGGAAGTCATGGAATTCGGAACCATCGAGCGAGAGATCTTCGTCGAGGCTTCTCCCGAGGTCGTGTTCGAGGTCGTCAGCAGTCCCTCGCACCTCCAGCAGTGGTGGCCCGACGAGGCCCACTACGAGCCGGTCGCCGGATCGAAGGGCGACATCGTCTTCGGCCAGCACGGCAACGACGCCGCGGTGGTCGCCTTCACGGTCGTCGAGGTGCGGCCGCCACGAACCTTCTCGTTCCGCTGGACACACCCGGCCGAGGAGCCGGCCGTCCCGGGCAACTCCTTGTTCGTCACCTTCGATCTGACCCCGTCGGGCAACGGCACGTTGCTGAAGATGACCGAGAGCGGCTTCCGCGAGATGGGCTGGGACATCGCCCTCCTCGAGCAGCAGTACAACGATCACGTCACCGGCTGGGACTACTACCTGCCACGGCTGGTGTCGTACGCGGCAACGGCGAGGGTACAGCAGTGACTGCCGCCGTCCTCGATCGCATCGACGACGACCTGTGGTCGGCGATCGGCGACCCGACCAGGCGACGCATGGTCGATCTCCTCCTCGCCGACGGCGGTGGCACGGCGACGACATTGAGCGATCAACTGCCGGTCACCCGGCAGGCCGTGGCCAAGCACCTCGCCGTGCTCGACCGCGTCGCGCTGGTCCGAGCGACCCCCATCGGCCGCGAGAAGCGCTACCGCGTCGACGAGGCGCAACTGGCACGCGCCGTCGCCCAACTGACCTCGGTGGGCTCCGCATGGGATGCCCGACTGCAACGGATCAAGCGGATCGCCGAGTCGATCCAGCGAACCAAGAAGCACTGAACCAATCACGAAGGAGACAATCAAATGGTGGACATTCTGCATCGGGTCGGAGTCAACACTCCGTCGCCGCACAAGGTGTACGAAGCGCTGACGACGATCGAAGGTCTGGCGGGCTGGTGGACCGACGACACGACGGGAACCGCCGAAGTCGGTGGTGTCGTGCAGTTCCGATTCCCGCCGGGCGGCTTCGACATGGAAGTCGTCGAGCAGCGGCCGAACGAGTCGGTGGAGTGGAAGGTCGTCGATGGTCCCGAGGAGTGGATCGGGACGACGGTCAACTGGCAACTTCGCCAGGACGGTGACTACACGATCGTGATGTTCAAGCATCAGGACTGGAAGGAACCCGTCGAGTTCATGCACCACTGCAGCACCAAGTGGGCCACGTACCTCATGAGCCTGAAGTCGCTCGTGGAAACGGGCAAGGGCGCGCCGGCACCACGGGACGTGCACGTCGCCTACCCGGACTGACGGGCGTCCCGGCGTTCAGGCGACGTCAGTGATCGGGATACCGGTTGGGGATGTCGCGAAGGCCCATGAGCTGTAGCAGCCCGTCGGGTTCGACGAGCTGTGCATCCCATGTGCCGTCGACTTCTAGGTCGAGTTGCACGACGCCACTGCGTTTGAGGCCGATGGTCGGCTGCATCTCGTCCGGAAGGACGGCCCACGTCGTCGGCGCCCACAGATGATGCGCGCCATCGAGATCGAGCCGAAGGTATTGGTGGACGTGGCCGCTGACGACGAGGCCGACGCGATGGGTACGGACGACGTCCATGAGCCGTTGGCGGGCCGGCTCGGGTACGTAGCGATGCGGGTGGGGTGCCTGAAGTTCGTCGCCTGTGAGGCCGAACGGCTTGTGCAGAATCAGGATGGTCGGACCGTCGCGGTCTCCGTCGGCGAACTGGGTCTCCAAGAACCTCCATTGCGCGGCTTCGTCGTCCAATCCCGAGCCGAGCAGCTGGGCATTGATCCCGACGAGCAACCATCCGCCGATCTCGATCGACCAGTGGTCGTCGCCGACGATGTCGCGCCACTGTTCCATCCGGGTTGCGTCGATGTCTTCTCGAGGCTTGCCGGGAAAGGGATTGTCGCCGGTGTCGTGATTGCCCGGCACCGCTCGCCACGGCACCTCGAGGCGATCGAGTTGCCGTCGTGCATGGTGCAGATCGTCCACGCGAAAAGCGCCGTCGAGCGAAAGGTCCCCGACGTGGATGACCAGGTCGGGGTCGATGCCATCGATGTAGCGGAGCACCGCATCCCAGTTGGTGTCGGCTTCCGGTGCGAACGTCGACAGATGCGTGTCGGACACGATTGTCACCCGAACGGCCGACATTCGCTGGACCCTACATCCTGCGCAATGACCTCAGAGTTGGAATCCGTGGGTGAGTGAGTCGCGCTCGTCGATGACCCATTGGCCGAACCCGCAGATGTAGGCCTCGCCGCTGATCTCGGGAACAACGATCAAGTTCGCGATCGGCGAAAATGCACGCGTTCGACTGAGTCGACCCAGGGTGTGTCTCCTCGGCGTCTCGTCGCCAGCGGCTCGTGGACGAGATTCTGAAACGTCGCGGATTTTGGGAGCCGAGGCGCCGCGTCGATTCGGGCTAGCTACCGATTAGTCGTCGTCAGGTGGATCCGTGAGATCTTTCATCGTGACCGCGCCGGACTGGATTGCCTCGTTGGCAAGCAGCACCCGTCGCGACTGCTCAGCATCCGGAAAAATCTCGAACTTGTCGTACAGGTGGATCAAGTGCTGTTGGATCGCACCGACCCCGACGTACAGCCTCTTGGCGATCGCGGCCCTAGATGCAGGTGGTGTGAATGCCTTCCCCAAAAGCACAGGTCGACACAGCTCGTTGAGGACCCGCTGCTCCGACCGCGTGCGGCGAGGTGCCTTGCGGATCGGAACTGTCGTGACACCCCCACGACAGGTGTCATCGCGCAGGATCAGGACCGTTTTGCCAACGCGAATCTCGTCCTGATCCGAAAGCTTGTGCGCTCCGAAGATCTGCTCGCCGTTGACGAACGTGCCGTTGGTCGTGCGCAACGCCGTGACACACCACGCCGGGCCGATCCGTTCCAGGTTGGCGTGCACGCGTGACACCGTCGCGTCGCCATCCACGACGATGTTGTTGTCGGCGTCGCGGCCGATCGACATGCGACCCAAAGTCTCGTCGAGCATCAAGAGATCCGACCCGCCCGATCCCCTGCGCTCGAGCATCGCCATCCGACCGCCTCCTCCCGTGGTCGACCGCATGCTAGCGACAGCCGGCGATGCCATCGGCCGCGTTCGGTGAGCCGACGCCGAGCGATTACAGTGCCGACACACTCTTGTCGGAAGGGATGGAATGGCGTTGTCCGAGCTGGGGTTCGGTGATCTCGCCGACGCCCACATGCGGGCACTGCCACGCCCCCGTCGCGTCAGCACACCAGTCATTCTGAAGACCGGGCTCGCGGTGATCCTTCTCGCGGTGACCCTCATGACCGCAATCGGATTGCAGGCTGCGAGCAGGCGCAGCCATGCAATCACAGACCTACGCGAGCGCGCCACCCCGTTGCTGACGGACGCCGAGACGTTGTACGTGGCGCTCGCCGATGCAGACGCCGTGGCATCGACTGCATTCCTCCAGGCCCCCTCCGGCTCGTCCGAGTTGCACCTCCGCTACCTCGCCGATCTAGATCGTGCCGGTCGCCGTGTCGCAACGGTGAGCGGCGAGCTCGGCTCACCGGCGAATGTCGGCCAAACCAATGAGATATCGGCGGGCCTGCCCACGTACGCAGCATCTGTCGAGGCCGCACTGACCCACAACCGCTTGGACAACGCCGTTGGCGCGGCGTACCAGCGGCGGGCCTCCGATCAAATGCGCGGGTCACTCATTCCCGCTGCGATCGGGCTCTACCGCGCGGCTCTGCAACGCTTTGACGCCGACTCGCGTGTTGGAACCGATCGCTCTCTGCAGGTCGCGCTGATCATCGCGGCGAGTGTCGCCGGAATCGCGATGTTGGTGGTTCAACTGTTGCTCACGCGGCGCACCCGCCGTCTCGTCAACATCGGGCTGGCGATGGCGACGGCTTCGCTGGTGGTCGCTCTGGTAGTTGTTGTCGATCGTTTGGAACCGCAGCGGAGCGCGCTGATCCAATCTCAGCAGCAGGGATCCGATCAGCTGGTCGCGTTCTCCACTGTGCGTGTTCTCGCCATGCTCTCGTTGAGTTATGCCAACCTCGACATCATCGAGCACGGGACGGCAAATATCACAGGCTTCGATGAGATCGTCGCCAAAGTCGTCTCTGAAAGCAAGGGCGATGGGATTCTCCAGGTCGCCCAGCTACGAGCCAACGATCCTGCCCACTTAGCCGAGATCCGGCGCTCCTGGTCGGCGTATCTCGACGCGCACGAACGCGTACGCGAGTTGGTCGAATCTGATGGCTACTACGAGGCCAGCACACAAGCGGCCGTCGAAGCCAGGTCGAAGGCCGCAGACGCTGTCGGTGACGCGCTCGAAGACCGCATCGATGTCGCCCGCGAGGACCTCAAGCGCGGCCTGGCTAACGCAGCGGAGTCGCTGACTCATCTCCGCGAACTGCTCGTCTCAGTGTCAGTCATTGTTGCTCTGGCAGCAAGCGCAGGCATCTGGCTGCGCGTCCGGGAGTACCGATGAGTCGAACAACCCGGGCCGCGTTCGTCACGGCCGCCCTTCTTGTGGGATGCAGTGCGGCGCCGGCGTCCGAGGCGACACGCAGCCTCGACGAGTTGCGGACGCTCACGACGTCGTCCGCCAGTTCGACAATTCCGATCGAGACGACCACCACGACTGAGCCGGCGTCGGTCCGAGACTGCGAGGACCGCGGCATGGCAACTGCGAGCCTGTCGCCAGACCCGAACCTGACGAACGGTCCAGGGACCTTCATGGACGCGATCCGCCAACGCGGCCAGCTACGCGTCGGAGTTGACGAGAACACGGAAGGGTTCGCGGCACTACACCCGCACACGCGCGAGATTGTCGGCTTCGAGGTGGACCTTGCCCATGCGATCGCTTACAGCCTGTTCCATGACGACGACGATCGTGTCGAACTCATACCTCTGGTTACGGCTCAGAAGACCGACCTCGTGGCGGAGGGAACGGTCGACCTCACGATCAGTGCGGCGTCGATGACCTGCGATCGGTGGAACCAGGTTGCTTTCAGCGCCGAGTACTACACCGCGCATCAGCAGTTCTTGGTACGTGTCGACTCCGACATCCACGACGCGGCCGATCTCATCGGGCGCGAGATTTGTGTAACTCGCGGCTCGTCGTCGAAGCGGATATTGAAGGCACAGGTCCCAGAAGCCAGACTGGTTGAGGTCGACTCACGAACCGATTGCCTCGTCGCCCTCGAAAACGACGAGGTCGACGCGTACTTCGGTCACGACACGTTCCTTTACGGGATGATCGCACAGGATCACAGCGTCGAGATCCGGCCTGACCTCCTCGATCGAAAGCTGACGGTGTCTCACTACGGCATCGCCATCGCCAAGGAACACGAGGACTTCGTGCGCTATGTCAACGGGGTGCTGGAGTCCCTGATCGCCGACGGAACTTGGCAGAGGCTGATCGAAAAGCGCTTGGCGCCACTAGGTATCCCGGAGATCCCGCCGCCAACCCCTGACTACAGACGCGACCATGCCTGATCAGACGGAAGCGATCGACCCTGACTGGCGACCACCGACGAGGCCTGCCGTCCCGACATCGCGCCAACCACCGGCGCCACCGCCACACGACTCGATCGTTCAGCAGTCGCCTGCCGCGCCGATCGCACTCAGGACGGTGCGGATGGGCGCTCGACTCGTGGACGTGCCGTTTGTCGCTGCCCGCGATCCGGTCTCCATGCTGGTCGAACCCTCGGTCGCCGAGCATCATCGCTTCTGTCGGCGTTGCGCGTCCCCTGTCGGCCGCAGCACCGACCGCGCCGCTGCCGCCATGTCAGGGGAATGCAACGCATGCGATGAGCCGTTCCAGTTCGAAGCCCCCCTGCGCTCGCGCCAGGTGCTGGCGAGTCAGTACGAGATCGCCGGCTGCCTCGCCCACGGCGGGAACGGATGGGTGTACCTCGCACGCGATCGTGCAATCGACTGGTGGGTCGTGATCAAGGGTGTCCTGACTGGCCACAATCCCCATGCCAGGTCGGCAGCCCTCGCCGAACGTCGGATCCTGGCTGACGTCGATCACCCAAACATCGTGAAGATCCTGAACCTTGTCGCGCACGGCGACGAGGACTACATCGTCATGGAATACATACGGGGGATCAGCTTGCGGGCCATGCTCGACGGGCGCACCACCGACGATGGTCATCCATCCCCACTGCCAGTCGAGGAGGTGATCGAGTACCTGCTCGAGATCTTGCCGGCCATCAGCCACCTGCATCAGCTCGGGTTCGCGTACTGCGATTTCAAGCCGGACAACTTGATGCGCACTGAGGGCTCGGTGAAGCTGATCGACCTCGGGAGTGCTGTCCGCCTCAGCAAAGACCCAATCCTCGGACTCTCGGCCACGCGTGGCTACTACGCCCCTGAACTCGAACAGACGCGTCGACCGAACGTGGCATCGGACATCTTTACCGTCGGTCGAACGCTGGCCGTGCTGTGCACGGAGTTCGTCGGGTTCCAGAGCAGCTTCCGCTACACGCTGCCGTCGATCGAGTCGGTGCCCCTCTACGCACGGTATGAGTCACTGTACGGGTGGCTACAGCGGGCGACGGCTGTACAACCCGCCGCGCGGTTCGAATCGGTTACCGAGGCGGCCGCACAGCTGAACGGCGTGCTACGCGAGATCGTTGCGGAACGGACGGAGCTGCAGCCGACCCCGAGCGTCGCCTTCACTGGCGAGCGCACCGGGTCGGTGCGTGCCGCGGACCCGCGCCGGTTGCCAGCGCCTCTCATCGATCCCGAGCAGGATCTCGAGCAATGGCGGGTGCAAACCCTGCTCGACAACGGACAGTTCGACGACGCTGCGAATGCCATCGAGTCGCTCGACGAGCGCGACTCAACGTGGCGGGCCCAGTGGTATCGCGGCGTACTTGCAATGCTGACCGGCGACCAGTCGGGTGCTCATTCGTGCTTCATGGAGGTTGACCGCGCACTTCCCGGCGAGCTGGCACCCAAGCTCGCACTGGCGATGTCGGACGACATCAGCGGCAACCGGGCAGCAGCGGCAAGCATGTACCGGCGCGTCGCCCGCACCGACCCGGCCTACCGGTCGGCGGTGTTCGGTCTGGCGCGATGCTGTGTGTCCAGTGGTGATCGCCGGGGTGCGATCGACGCGCTGCGGTTGATCCCGGAAACGTCGAGCAACTTCGTGACTGCGACCATCATGCAGGTGGAGTTGTTGTTGCTCTCGGACGGCGTCCTGGACCCCGTCGACGTGGACACCGCTGCGGCATTGGTGGAGCTTCTTCCCCGTGAGCTACCGCAGAGGAGATGGCTGGAGGTGTACGCGTTGGAGGCCGTGCTCGATCTCCTTCTCGATGGACGTCCGGAGGATGAAGCTCGATACGTGTTGGGCGTGCCGCACACGCAGCGCAGCGTGCGACGCGCCCTGGAGCGCGCGTACCGGTCGCTCGCCCGTCACGGTGAAACACCGACGCGTCGAATC
>Ga0105242_10003835_pt1 | contig 11688 bp, 10 predicted proteins | sample KBSM24metaG_FD_81521 | JGI IMG/M metagenome (GOLD analysis project Ga0105242, IMG submission 81521) | Miscanthus rhizosphere microbial communities from Kellogg Biological Station, Michigan, USA - KBS M2-4 metaG | ecosystem: Host-associated > Plants > Roots > Rhizosphere > Soil | place...
CGGCGGCGAGCTTCAGCGAGTTCCGGAACGCCGGCCAGATCAGGTCCGAGACCGGCACCTTGTACTGCAGAGACGTGCCGAGGTCACCGCGGAGGAAGTGCGAGAACCAGTCCCAGTACTGGACGACGAGCGGGCGGTCGAGGCCCTGCGCGTTGTTGAAGTTGTCGACGTCCTGCTGGCTCGCGAACGGCCCCAGCACGTTGCGCCCGACGTCGCCGGGAAGCACCTGGGCGGCTGCGAACACGATGATGCTGAGCAGGAACAGCGTGATCAGCGCATAGGCGAACCGCTTGAGCAGGAATCTGGCGATGGCGGTCTTCCTCCGAGAGAAGCGAGAGCCGGGCCGAGATTTCCCACGCCGGCGAGAGCCGATAGCCGCCGAGGAGGTTGAACACGAACGGGTAGTCGAACGAGCCGGGCCTGAGCACGCCGTCGAGACCGGCGTGGCGCGTCCGCGAAAACGACAGGTTGCCCTGGCCGTACAACTTCGACGTCAGGCGCTTCTCCGCGAAAAACTCCACCCCCTCGGCATAGCCCTCGCCGGCGCTCGTCAGCGGAAAGAGGATCTCGCGCACGTCGAACGTATCGCCGATATTGGCGAGGGACACGGTGGGCAGGCCGCTCGCCACCGGATAGTCGCGGTAGTTCTTCCGATAGGCTTCGGCCGTCACGCGCAGGTCGGCGCCGGGCGCCCAGGCCAGGCCTGTCACGAAGTGATCGGCGCGCCACGGCACCAGCGAGGCGTTCTGCGGGAACGCCGACACGAAGAGGAACGCCGGCTGCTGATAGTAGGAGCCGGCGCTCGAGTTCCACGACAGCGCGCTGGTGAGGCGCACGTTGACGCCAGCGCGCGGGCTGACACGGGTCTGCGACAGGATGTCGTAGTGGTCGAAGCGCCCGCCCAGTGTGAGGCCGACGCGCGGCGCCATCTGCTTCGAGGCCTGGAGGTAGGCACCGGTCTGGTACGACCGGAAGCGCGTGTCGAGGAAGAACGGGTCGATACCCGGCACGGGCGAGTACGGCGTGTCGTTGCCGTAGGGCGAGTCCGCCGTGTAGTTGATGCGGAACGTCTTGAAGCTGCCACCGGCCCGCACGGTATCGAAGAACCGCAGGTGCAGCGTGAGGTCGTACTTGATCGTGGTCTCACCTTCGCGCGAGTCCTCGAAGTAGACAACCGGGCTTCGCGCGATGATGATCTCGGGCGGCACGCCCGGCGGCGGGACGCCCCGCGCCACCAGATCCTTCACCTGCTGGCCGACCTTGGCCTCGGAGTGGGTGACGCCGAGCAGCCCCACGCCCCGTGATCCGAAGATGCGCTGCCAGTTGAAGCCCGTGGCGCTGCGCCACCCCTCGTACCGGATGTCGAAGTTGGCAATCTGGTCTTCGAGGTCGGTGGAGTCGGTCAGGCCGAGCCGGATCTCGTCGATGCCGGCGATGTTGACCATCCAGATGCGGTCGCGCGGCGTGAGGTCGTACACGGCCTTCGCGTTGAACGAATACACCACCGGCACGCCGCCGAACCCTACGTCCTGCGTGAACAGATCCAGAAAGCTTCGCCGCGCCGACACCACCCACGAGCCCTTTCCGGCGTTGAGGGGCCCTTCAAGAATGGCGCCTGCGCCGGCAAAGCCGAGCGTGGCCCACCCGCCGAACTTCTTGCGGTTGCCCTCGCGCTGCGTCACTTGCAGCACGCTCGACGTGCGGTTGATATAGGGCGCCGGGTACCCGCCGGTCAGGAAGGTCACCTCCTGCAGAAGCTCGGCGTCGAGCAGGCTCACCGTACCGCCGGCCGACGCGAAGTTCGCGAAGGCGTTGATGTTTGGAATCTCCACGTTGTCCACCACGAACAGGTTCTCGAGCGGACTGCCGCCGCGGACGATGATGTCGTTGCGGAAATCGTTGCTGCCGATTGCCACGCCAGGCAGGCCCTGCACGTAGCGCGATACGTCCTGCAGAGCTCCGGCGCTCTTGAGGATCTCGCGCGGCTGCACGACGAAGCCCGAGTTCTTCACTTCGGCCGGCGCCTGAAAGGCAGGGGCCGTGACGGTGACGGTCTGCTGCACGCTCTCCACCCTGGGCAGGGTGATTTCCACGATGCCGTCCAGCCCGGCCCGGACGTCCACCGGGTCGCTGGTGAACGGCAGACCCTCGAGTGGCAGAATCTCCAGGCGATAGGCGTTCGCGCGCAGTTCGCCGATACGGAAGACGCCGCGGACGTCACTGGTCGCGCACGAGGCGGTGTCGAGGGCGCACACGCGCACGCCCTCGGCCGGCTGGCCGGCGGCGTTCACGACGACGCCGCTGATGGCGCCCACACCGGTGGTGTCCTGTGCCGCCGCGGAGACGGCGACGAACAGCAGCATGGCCGCGGCCAGCGTCGTCAAGCTGTGCGTCCGCCGATGCGCAACAGTTCCTGCTGGTACGCGTTGTAGTCGGCCACGATCAGGCCGCGCGGGCGGATGATCGACGCGTGACGTTCGGCGCCGCGCCCGCCCGCCCACAACTCGACACTCGGCGGGAGCTCGCGAACGATGGTCTTGAGCTCGCGTTCGCGCGTCTTGTCCGCCGCGGCCGTCGTCAGGCCGAGCACGAGCACCTGGGCGCCCGCAGGCTCGACACTGTCGACGATTTCGCGCGCGGGCAGGTCGGCGCCGAGATAGGAAACGCCGAGTCCCGCGCTCGCCGCCAGCATCGCCGCGCCGAGCGTCGCGATCTCGTGACGCTCGCCAGCGGGCGTCGCAAACAGCAGGCGGACCGACGCCTCGCGGCGGGCGTACAGCCGGAGAAACGCGCCGAGCAGGTTCCGCATCGTGGCCGACATCAGGTGCTCGTGCGCGATGCGCGTCCGCCGGCTGTGCCAGTCGTCGCCGACTTTTGTGAGCACCGGCATCAGCACGTTCTGGAGGAGGTCGAGCGGACGCAGGACTGCGGCCAGACGGGAGAGCTCCTGGTCGATGCCGACGGCGTCGTACTCGCGCAGCGCGGTGAGGAGCGCCGTCGTATCGAGCGGTGTCCGCCGCGACGCATCGACAGCGGGCGCCGTGACGCCGCCGGCCGCGGCGCAGAGGTCGCGCAATTGATCGTCGCTGAGCGCGGCGAGCCGGCCGATGCTGTGTCCCTGTTCTACGGCGCCGTTGAGGAGCCGGAGGCGTGCGACGTCGACTTCCGTGTACATCCGGCCGCGATCGTCACGGGTCGGCGTGACGGCGCCGTAGCGGCGCTCCCACGCGCGCAGCGTGTCGATACCGATCCCGGTCAACCGGGACGCCGCGCGGATGGGGTAGCGTGCGGGCGCCTCATGTCGTTTGCTCATCGGGCCACACTCCGGACGGCGACGGCGCACGCCGCCGAGGCCACAGCGCCCCACGCGACGTCGGTCAGCGCCAGCGCGAGCGGCCACTGACGCAGCGTTGAGAAGTTGGTGAAGTCGTAGACGCCGTAGACCACGAGGCCGAAGAGCGCGCCGGCCGCCGCCGTGGCCCCGAAGGTTGCCGCCCGCGGGATGACGAAGAGGCTGATCCCCATCCCGAGCAGCACGTACACCACGAACGCCGCGGGCCAGTTCGGCGCGATGCCGCCCGTGCTGCCCAGCCGTGCGATGGGCGCGAGCTGATCGCGATAGAAGTGCTTCATCAGCACCCCGAGCCACAGGCCGTCGAGCACCATGAACGCGACGGCGCCGACGGCGGCAAGCCTGATCGTGAGTCCCATGTGACGGCAGCGTAGCGCGAATCGGCCGCTGTGTCAATGATTTGTCATGGACAAAAGATTGACACAGCCCGATTCGTACTGCTATTACTAGGGGTCGTGAAGGACATCGCGGTCATCGGCGGGGGCATTTCCGGTCTGGCGGCCGCGCACTTTCTGAGCCGCCGGCACCGCGTGCACCTCTTCGAGCAGGAGAACCGTCTCGGCGGCCACACCAATACGGTGGTGGTCGAGACGCCGGCCGGCCGCGTCCCCCTCGACACGGGCTTCCTCGTGCACAACGACCGGACCTATCCGAATCTGGTGCGGTTGTTCGGCGAGCTCGGCGTGGCCACGCGCGATTCGGACATGTCCTTTGCCGTGTCGTGCCGGCGGAGCGGTCTCGAATACAGCAGCCGCGGCGCCAACGGCTTCTTCGCGCAGCGACGCAACCTCGTCAGCCGCTCGCATCTCTCGCTGCTTCTGGACATCGTGCGCTTCAACAGGGAGGCGCCGGGACTGCTCGCGGCGCCTGGCGGCGGGCTCCAGACACTCGGCGAGTTCCTCGAGTCGCGCCGCTTCGGCGAGGCGTTCATCCATCGGTATCTCCTGCCTATGGCGTCGGCCATCTGGTCGGCCTCGCTCGACGCGATCCGATCGTTTCCCGCGCTCACGCTGATCCGCTTCTTCGACAACCACGGGTTGTTGTCGCTCACGTCGCAGCCGACGTGGAAGGTCGTCGCCGGCGGCAGCCACACCTACATTCCGAAGCTGACGGCGTCCGTCGTCGGACGCATCCACAAGGGCGCGCAGATCGAGAGCGTGCGGAGAGGCGAACGCGGCGTGACGATCAGCTTCAGGGATCGCCCCTCGATGAGGTTCGACGATGTGGTGCTGGCATGCCACGGTGATCAGGTGCTGCCGCTGCTCGCCGATCCGAGCGACCGCGAGCGCGATGTCTTCTCGAGCTTCACGACCACGACCAATGCGGTCTGGCTGCACACGGATGCCTCGGTGCTCCCCACGCAGGCGCGCGCCCGGGCGTCGTGGAACTATCTGCTGGCCGTCGATCCGGAGAGCGCGCCGACGGTCACCTACGACCTGAATCGGCTTCAGGGACTGACCGGGGCCGACCAGTACTGCGTGACGCTCAACCCGAACAGCGCGATCGACGAGAACCGGGTGTTGCGCCGGTTCCTGTATCGGCACCCCCTCTACACGCGTGCGGCCATCCGCTCGCAGGCCTGCTGGGCCGAGGTGAGCGGCGTCAACCGGACGCACTACTGCGGCGCCTATTGGGCCAACGGTTTTCACGAAGACGGGCTGAATTCGGCGCTGCGCGTGTCCGCGGCGCTCGGAGCGGCGTGGTGATGGAACCGGGCGTCTTCGTCGGCACGCTGCGTCACCGGCGGTTCTCGCCCGTCGCGCACGCGTTCACGTATCCGCTGTTCATGGTGCTGCTCGACGTCGACCGCATTCCCGAGCTGATGCGGGTGTCGAGGCTGACGAGCCACAACCGCTGGAACTGGGCGGCCTTCGATGACCGGGACCATCTCGGCGATGCGGCGCGCCCGCTGCGCGAGCGTCTCGCCGCCGACGCGGCGGCCCAGGCAATCGATCTGCCCGAGGGGCGGATTCTCCTGCTGACACACCTGCGCTACCTCGGCTACTGCTTCAACCCGGTGTCGTTGTTCTACTGTTTCGACCGCGCCGAGCGGCTGACGGTCGTGCTCGCCGAGGTGAACAACACCTTCGGCGGCTCGCATCGCTACTGGCTGCGTCCCGGGTCGTGGTCGCGCACATTCAGGGCGGCGGCCGCCAAGGCGCTGGACGTCTCGCCCTTCATGCCTCGCGATATTGCCTACACGTTCGCCTTCGCGCCGCCCTCCGCCGGCCCGCTCGTCGTGCACATGCAGGCGGCGCGGGAGGGATCGGCGTGCTTCGATGCGACGTTGTCGCTCGACCGGCGGCCGTGGACCGCAACCGAGATTCGGCGGGCGCTCGTGCGTCATCCGGCGATGACCGCGCACGTGATGGCCGGCATTCACTGGCAGGCCTTGAAGCTGTGGTGGAAGGGCGTGCCGCTCGAGCCGGCGGTGGAGCGACGAACATGATGAATCGGTGGGCAAGGCGCGCGCTTCTCTCGGCGCTCGAGTGCGTGCAGGGTGGCACGCTCAGCGTGGAGGATCGCGGCGCCACGCACCGTTTCGGCGCACCCGGGGAGCTGAACGCCAGCCTCGTCGTCCGCGATGAACGATTCTTCCTCCGGGCGTTGGCCGGCAGCGACGTCGGCATCGGCGAATCCTTCATGGACGGCGACTGGACGACGCCGGATCTGGTGCCCCTGGTCCGCCTGATGCTGCGGAGCCGCCGGGCGCTGGACGGCCGGCGTTCCATTCTGCGCGCGATGAACACATGGCGAGGCGCGATCGCGCGGCGGCTTCGGGACAACTCCCTCTCCGGCAGCCGGCGGCACATCCACCGCCACTACGATCTCGGCAACGACTTCTTTCGCCTGTTCCTCGACTCCGAGTTGCTGATGTACTCGTGCGCCCACCTCGAGTCGGCCGCCGATTCGCTCGAGACGGCGCAGGTGCAGAAGGTCGATCGGATCTGCCGGAAGCTGTCGCTCACACCCTCGGATCGCGTCCTGGAGATCGGCAGCGGGTGGGGCGGGTTTGCCGTCCGGGCGGCGACGCAGTACGGCTGTCACGTGACGACGACGACGATCAGCGACGAACAGTACCGGCACGTGCTCGAGTGGCGGGCGAGGCTGGGAGCCGCGGGCTCGCGTATCGACGTCCTGCGGGCGGATTACCGGGAGCTCACAGGCCGGTACGACAAGGTGGTCAGCATCGAGATGTTCGAGGCCGTTGGTCTCGGCCGGTATGACGAGTACTTCGCCGCCGTGGACCGCCTGCTCACGCCCGAGGGGGCGATGCTGTTGCAGACGATCACAGTAGACGATCACTGGTTCCCGCACTACCACGGCAAGCCCGACTGGATTGAGAAGCACATCTTCCCGGGCGGCGAGCTCGCGTCGGTCGGCGAGATCATGAAGTCGCTCGCGCGGACGACGGCTCTCTCGATGTATCACGCCGAGAACAGCGGACGGCATTACGCGCGCACGCTGCACGCGTGGCGGGCGCGGTTCCACCGCCACCTCGATCGCGTCCGCGAACTCGGGTTCGACGACCGCTTCATTCGGATGTGGGACTTCTATCTCGCCAGCTGCGAGGCGGCGTTCCTCGAACGCCATGTCGGATTGTTCCAGATGCTGCTCGTCAAGAACGGTTCGAGGCGAGCCCTATTCAACGACTCGTGGCTCGATGTCGCCCGAGCGCCGGCCGCCGCGTCCGAAGAGTCCGCGGCGTGATGGTAGCTGGTGACGGTAAGGAGACTCCCATGCGTGTCTGTGTGACCGGCGCCACCGGCTTCATTGGTCGGGCTCTGATACCCGTCCTTCGTCGCGAGGGCCATACCGTGGTCGCCTGGGTTCGGTCTGAGGCCCGCGCCCGGAGTCTGCTTGGCGCCGAGGTCGAGACTGCTGACGCCGGCGGGGGGCTCGAGGGGCTGATTCGCGTGCTCGAACGATGCGACGCCGTCGTCAACCTGGCCGGTGAGCCGATCATGGGCGGGCGGTGGACCGCCGCGCGCCGGAACGTGCTCGCAAACAGTCGTGTGCAGACCACCGAACAGCTGGTGGCGGCGATCGCGGTCGCGAGTCCGCGGCCGCGCGTGCTGATTTCGGGAAGCGCGGTCGGCTATTACGGCGATCGGGGCGGCGAGCGTCTCGACGAATCGGCGGCGCCGGGCGACGACTTCCTTTCGCATCTGTGCCAGGCGTGGGAAGGCGCCGCTCGTCACGCCGAGGCATTGGGCCTCCGCGTCGTAATCCTCCGGACGGGCGTGGTGCTCGGCCGTGACGGCGGCGCACTGGCGCCGATGCTGTTGCCGTTCCGCCTCGGCGTGGGGGGACCCGTCGGCTCCGGGAAGCAGTACTTCCCGTGGATTCACCTTCACGATCTCGTCGCCATCATTTCGACCGCGCTCGTCGACGAGCGGTACCGGGGGGCGGTCAACGGCGTGGCGCCCGAGGAGGCCACGAGCCGCCAGTTCGCGAAAGCCCTGGGATGCGCGCTCCACCGGCCCGCGATTCTGCCGACGCCGGCATTGGCGCTCCGGCTCATCTTCGGCGAAGCCGCCACGGTCCTGCTCGGAAGCCAGCGCGCCGCGCCAGAGGCGCTCGGCGAATGGGGCTTCCGGTACGCGTTTCCCACGCTCGACGCGGCGCTCGCGGACATTCTCGGTGGCGCTGCGGTCACGGTGGACGCCCTGGCCGCGCCGCCCGATCCCAGGGCCAACCCGTCGAGCCGGCAGTACCTGGACGCACGCCGTCCAACGCTCGAGCTGCGCGCCACCACGGTCGTGAACTCACCGCTCGATGAGACGTTCGCGTTCTTCTCGTCGGCCGACAACCTGGGCATGATTACCCCCGCGGCCATGAAGTTCTCGATACTGGGACGCGCGCCGGAGATTGCCGAGGGCGCCACGATCGACTACCGCGTGTGCATCGGACCCTTCACCTTGCGGTGGCGCTCGCGCATCGTCAGCTGGGAGCCAGGACGCCGCTTCGTCGATCTTCAGGAGAAAGGCCCGTACACCTCGTGGTGGCACGAGCACTCGTTCCGTGCGGACGGAGACCGGACGGTGATGGAGGATCGCGTGTGCTACGCGCCGCCGTTTGGCCCGCTGGGCCGGCTGGCCAATCGTCTGTTCATCGTGCCGGCGCTGAGGAAGATCTTCCAGTATCGTGGCGATGTCATTCGTCTGCGATTCGGGGCGTGCTGACATGCGCCACGTGCCCTTCGATGCCGTGCTCATGGTCGCGTTCGGCGGGCCCCAGGGCCCGGCCGACATCCGGCCGTTTCTGGCCAACGTCCTGCGCGGGCGCCGGGTGCCCGCCGACCGGATCGAAGAGGTCGCACACCACTACGAGCGATTCGGCGGCGTGTCGCCGCTGACCGCGATCACGCGCCGGCAGGTTGACGGCCTCAGGACTCGCCTGGCGGCCGCCGGGATCGACGCGCCCGTCTACCTCGGGATGCGGAACTGGCATCCGCTGCTGCCTGATGTCCTTCAGGCGATGGCGAAAGACGGTGTACGCCGGGCGATCGGCTTCGTCTGTGCCGCGCACCGCTCGTATTCGAGCTGCACGCAGTACAGACAGAATGTCGCCGACGCACGGGCGGAAGCCGTTGCCGAAGGGCTTCAGGACGTCGCCGTGACCTATGTCGGCGACTGGCATGCGCACGAGGGTTTCATCGACGCCAACGCCCGGCACGTCCGCGCGGCGCTCGACGGTCTGCCCATGCCGCAGCGTGTGCGTGCGCGGGTCGTGTTCACCGCGCACAGCATTCCGGTCGCGATGGCGGGCGCGGAGCGCTATCGCGCGCAGTTGATGGAGTCGGCAGGCCTCGTTGCGCGGAGGCTCGAAGCAAAGGACTGGGCCCTCGTCTTCCAGAGCCGGAGCGGTCGTCCTGAGGATCCCTGGCTCGGGCCGGACGTCTGCGACTACCTCCGCGCCGAACGCGCCGCGGGGCTCGACGCCGTCGTCCTGTGCCCGTTGGGTTTTCTGTGTGACCACATCGAGGTACTCCACGACCTCGATCACGACGCCGCGCAAGCGTGCCGCGACGCCGGCCTCGCGATGACCCGGGCCGAAGCGGTCAACGACGATGCGGCGTTCCTGGACATGATGGCTGACGTGGTGATGCAGACGTGGAATCGCCATCGATCCGGCATCCCGCTGCCGCTGGTGCCCTCGTTGCCGCCCGCGCGTGCCGAAGGCCCGCCGCCCTTTCGATGACGTTGCCCGACGCTCCCGTTCGTCTCGGCGTGTCGTCGTGCCTGCTGGGAGAACGCGTCCGGTTCGACGGCGGCCACAAGCGCGATCAGTTCCTCGTGGGTCTGCTCGGCCGCTTCGTGGAGTGGGTCCCGGTGTGCCCGGAGCTCGAGAGCGGGATGGGCTCGCCGCGCGAGGCACTGCGACTGACGCTCCGTCACACGGCGCTGCGTCTGGTCACGGCAAAGACGGGGCAGGATCATACGGCCGGCATGCGGCAGTACGCTGCGAAACGCCTCGAGGAGTTGGCCGGCGAGCGGTTGTGCGGCTTCGTGCTCAAGAAGGACTCACCGACCTGCGGTCTCGAGCGCGTGCGCGTGTACAACCCGAGCGGCGTACCGACCCGATCGGGCCGCGGACTCTTCGCCGCCGCGCTGGCGGAGCGCTTTCCGCTGCTCCCGCTCGAAGAAGAAGGCCGGTTGAACGATCCTCGGCTCCGCGAGAATTTCGTCGAGCGCATCTTCGCGTACGACCGGCTGACGCGGCTCTTCGATGGACGCTGGACGCCGGGTGATCTGGTGCGGTTCCATACCGCCCACAAGATGACACTGCTCGCGCACGTTCCCGACGCCTATCGTCGCCTCGGCCAGATGGTCGCGCGGGGAAAATCGATGCGGCCGCCGGCGCTCGAACGAGACTACATGACGTTGTTCATGGAGACGCTGCAGGTGATCGCGACACCCCGCCGCCAGGTGAACGTGTTGCAGCACATGCTGGGCCACCTCAAGGATGCGCTCGACGCCATGTCGCGGCACGAGCTCCTCGAGGTCATCAGCGCGTACGCGGCCGGGCACGTCCCGCTCGTCGTGCCCATCACCTTGATGCGGCACCACGTGCGGCGCTGCGACATCGTGTATCTCGCCGGCCAGATCTATCTGGATCCGCACCCCGCCGAGCTGATGCTCCGCAACCACGTCTGAGGCCCTTCCGAGGCCGCCGTGCGTATACTGACCGGATGTGGATGCCGGCCTGCACCTTCCTCGTCTCGGCGCTGGTTCTGCTAGCCGCGGGACTGCCGCCGGGCCAGCAGACAACGCCGACAGCAAGCCTTGCGAGCCTGGGCTGGATGTCGGGAAGCCGGGAAACGACCCGCAGCGGCGCGTGCATCGAAGAACGCTGGACGCGGCCCGCCGGCGGCACGCTGATCGGCATGAGCCGCACAGTGGCCGGCGGCCAGACTCGCAGCTTCGAGTTCATGCGCATCGAGTCGAGAAGCGACGGCGTCTTCTTCGTGGCGCAGCCCGGCGGGCGTCCGCCCGTCGATTTCAGGATGGCGTCCAATTCGGGATCGGAGATCGTCTTCCTCAACCCCGGCCACGCCGATCACCTGAAACGCATCATCTATCGGCGCTCCGGCGAGAACGAGCTCACGGCGCGGATCGAAGGCGAGGACGCCGGCAAGCCGTTCGCCGTCGACTACGTGTACCGCGCGGCGACTACAGCAGGGTGCCCTTGAGGACGACGAGTCCCACCGAGAAGTAGATCACGAGGCCGGTGACGTCCACGAGCGTGGCCACGAAGGGGGCGGACGAGGTGGCGGGATCGAATCCGAGCCGGCGCAGGACGAGCGGCAGCATCGATCCGACCAGCGTGCCCCACAGGACAATCGCCACCAGGGCCAGCCCGACCGTCGTGGCGACGAGCGCCCAGTGCGGGCCGTACAGCGTCGAGAACATCGACCAGATGCTGATCCGGAGGAACCCAATCGTTCCGAGGATGACGCCGAGCAGCAGCCCCGACACCGCCTCGCGCCGGATGACGCGCCACCAGTCTTTCAGCCGCAGCTCGCCGACGGCCATCGCCCGGATGACAAGTGTTGACGCCTGCGATCCGGAGTTGCCGCCGCTCGAGATGATCAGCGGCACGAAGAGCGCCAGGACTACCGCGCGCGCGATCTCGTGCTCGAAGAACCCCATGGCCGTCGCCGTCAGCATCTCGCCGAGGAACAGGATCACCAGCCAGCCCGCGCGCTTCTTGATCATGCGCGACAGCGCGATGTCCATGTACGGTTCATCGAGCGCTTCCGATCCGCCGACGCGCTGCATCTCGCGCGTCGCCTTCCGCTCGGCCACATCCAGCGCATCGTCCACGGTGAC
>Ga0105242_10003842_pt1 | contig 11680 bp, 8 predicted proteins | sample KBSM24metaG_FD_81521 | JGI IMG/M metagenome (GOLD analysis project Ga0105242, IMG submission 81521) | Miscanthus rhizosphere microbial communities from Kellogg Biological Station, Michigan, USA - KBS M2-4 metaG | ecosystem: Host-associated > Plants > Roots > Rhizosphere > Soil | place: Michigan...
AGCCAAACATCTTCTGTTGGTCGTCGCTACGCAAGTAGTTGATCCAGACATCGGCTGCAGCGGTTTGCTCCGGTGTCACCCAGCCTGCCGAGACGACCGCCGCCGGGTTGTCGTTGAGGACGGATCCTTCTTTCGGATAGATCATCACCAGGTCGGGGCTTCCCGACACCGGCTGCGGAGTCCCGTCCAGCCCGATCGCCTGCTCGTTGCCGAGGTTGAGGCTCACGAGGCTGTCCTCAGGCATCGCGAAGAACTGTCCGACACTCTCGCCTTGCTCGATCTTGGTGTTCAGAGCGAGGGTGGTCGGCATGTAGTGGTCCACCAGGCGCTGGAACTCCGTCACGTATTCCTTGACAGCCGGTCGATCGATGTCCGCGACAGTGAGACCGGCCGGCTTCTTGTCCGCCGCAATCGAGTAGAGCGAGACGAGGACGTTCCTACCGCTTGTCGACCGGCTCGGGTTGGTGAACGCGAGAAGGGGGCGGCTGCCCCACGCGGCCGACGCGCAATCACTGTGTGATCCCCACCCATTCTCTCGGAGATCCAGAATGTCTCCGTAGCCGAGTGGGTCGTCGGGCCAACCCAGGCACGTCGCCATGTCTCGATAGGTCACAATGCCGAGCCACGTCTGAGCGATATCCGGGGACGCGGTGTCGACGACCGTTCGGCCAGCGCGGTGGTTGATGTCGACCAGCTCGTCGCGGGATTGGGGCGTCACGATGGTCGGGCCATCAGCCGGGGAGGAGTTGGTTTCGCAATGGTTGTCGGCCGGTCCAGCGCCCTTGATGCGGGAGACCAGGTCGTCGGTCTGCACAAACGAATCGCACTTCACCACGACGACCTTGATGAGTTTGCCCGACGGGGTCTTGTGATGTTGGCGGTTGAACGCCTCCGCCATGTCCGGCATCAGACCGTCACGCATCGGATGGCTGTTCGACCAGTGGACGATCACCACGGTTTCCTGATGCGCCTCGACGACGTGTCTCACCAGCAGCGAGCTGGCCAACGCGCCGACGATGACGATGGGCACGATCAGAAGACGCTTCACGACGACTGCCCCACTTCGCGGTCGCTTCCATGAGCCCGGCGATCGAGCTCCTGGGTCAGCACGGTCAGTTCGTCGATGTTCCGGCGAGCCGTGTCGAGCCCTTGCTCACGCAGCTTGCCCGCCGCGTCGAGGGCGGCGACCAGTTCGTGGTGGGCTTGAGTGAGCTTGTCCATCGCAATCACCGGATCCTGATAGAGATCACCGATCTCCTCGGTTTGGCGACGGACGGCTGTCGCATTCGACACGATCAGCTCGCCGAGGAACTGTCGAGTTCGCTCCGTTGCCTCCTGAACCTCGCGCTGGCGCACGAGCGCGGCCTGCAGGGCGAGGCCGACGGTGACGACGTTGGTCGCCAGTGTCAGTGTTCGATCAACTGCCTGACCTAGACGTTGGTTGTTCTGTCGCGTCAGCTCGATGCCCACGAAGTACTGCACATGCACCTCTTGCATGGTCAGCAAGTCCTGCACTCGGCTGGCAACGTCGTGCTTGGCAGCTTGGAGTCGATCGCGCTGCAGAGGGTCATCGTCGTCGACTCGCAACTCCTCGAGCTCTTGGAGCAGCACCTGGCCGAGATAGGTCTGACGCTTGATCGCGTCCTGCTGCCCTTCGATGTCCTCGTAGAGCCGGCGCAATTCGACGTTGTCGCGAACGAGCAGGGCGCGCCCTTCGCGCAACTTGGTCTCGATGATCGTGATCTGCTTGGTCGCCGGCTCGTAGCGAATCGCGACCTTCTTGAGGGTCCGCAGCATCGACTTGTTGCGAACGAACGGCAGGCTCCGACGAAGGCGAGAGAGTCGACTGTGGCCTCCTGACGAGGGGTCGATGTTGTCGAGGGCAACTCGCAAGTTGACGAGCTCGCTCGCCAACGACTTGCTCGCGCTGCCGCCGTCCAACAACGTGGCCATGCGACCGCGGACGAGCTCGAGTTGCCGGCCTGCGTTGCGCTGTGATTGCAACCCGACGCTACTGACCTCATCGATCGCTGCGAGCTGGTCACCCCCGTCGGAGTCGCGCACACAGCGAACGAGCTCACGCGCCTGACGGCGAGCTTCGATCACCTCCGACGCCGACATTGTCTTCGGTGGTGCGAGGAGCAATGCCGACGCGCTCTCGCCCTCCTCGAGCGGCGCCAGCGCGGTCGTTACACGATTGACTCCCTCTTCACTCATTTCTGTCTCTCTTTCTCTCGTTCTCTCGTTTGTCACGGCGTTCACCCGAGTCCTCGCCGTCGCAATTCGTCCATGACGTCGCGTACACGCTGGATGGTCTGCTCGATTGTCTCTACGACAGCGTCGACATCGAGATGCACCTCACCTGCGCGCGCCGACGCCAATTCGATGCGCGCCTCCGTCAGCGCCGCCGTGCAACGCTCGGCCTCGGAAACGAGGTCGCAGCCGCGCTGTCGGGACGTCTTCTGAAGAGCGAGCAGCCGAGCAAGGCGATCGCGCTGTAGCTCGTCCCGCTGACGAGCGTGCTCGCCGGCATGCGCATCGCGCTCGAGGCGCTCTTCGATCTCGGCCAGCTGGTTTCGCATGCGGTCGTGACTCGAACCCTCGGTCGACTCGAAACGCTCGAGAGCATCAGAGAGCGCGCTCACGCCGCTCCGGTAGGCCTCTTCCGCGAGGGCGGGCAAGAGCGACGGAAGCATCGCTGACGGACGGCTGTTCGACCGCTGCAAGAGCTCCGTGATCAGATCGAACTCGAGAGCCAGACCACGTAGAGCTTGTGCCCCCTCGCTGGCCTCGTCGGAGCCGAGCCTGTCGAACCCGTCGAGCAATTGCTGCCGCAGCCGGAGTCGCTCGGCGGCCTCCTCCCGCCGCTTGTGTTCGTCTTCGTCGTCCTGGACCTTCTTGCGCCGTGCCTGGTCTTGCGCACGCAGATCGCGGGAGTAGCAGCTGCAGAACGAGACGATCGCACCAACGATGCCGACGAACGCGACGACGCGACCCGGCCACTCGAGTTCGAGCACGGGCGACAGGACCGTTTGGAAGATCACGCCGATCGCCGCGATGGTGATGAATGTCAACGTCGATGTGTGCCCAAGCGCTCGGCCGGCTGCGGCAGAGCGGGAGATTGCGCGAGCCGTGATCGGTTGGGGGCGAGGAGGGTCGGGGGACGAAGGCGCTGGATGAGTCGCGTTCTCGGGGCTCAACGTGAACAGGCGACCGGCCTGACCGGCGCTCTCTGGCGCGACGAACGGCACGAGGGTGATGCCATGTTCGACCATGTCGACGAGCAGAATTGCGGCTGCCTCCGATGTCAATGTGGTGCCGGGTCCCGCCACTTCGCGAAGTCGCGCGGCCTGATCGACGAGTCGGGAGTCAAAGCCGTTGACCGTTTCACCGGCGACGATCGCGGCTCGCAGCCGAAGATCGAACCCCCGTGACGGTGGGGCCCAGCGTGCTCGTTCGTGCAGGTCGAGCGCAGCCAAGGCCGCCGAGGTCGGCTCGCGAAACACGGCAACCAACTTGTCGAGTTCGTCCAGTGTCGCGACGAGTCGTCCGCCTCTCGCCTCGATCACCTCCTTGCCGGCGTCGCGCAACTGACGGGTGGCAGCGCGCACCTCGTCGTCATGGTGGTGCCCCAAGCGAGCAGCGTCGTCGACCTCGATCGAAAGCACCGCCACGACGGTCGGCGGAACATCCAGGAGCCGACGCAAGCTCTCGATGAGCTTGCGCGCGGAGCGCGGGCGCTTGGCGGGGTCGGTGCTCAGCGCGTTCCGCAGGACTCGAGTGAGCTCCGCCTCCTGCTCGACTGATGCAACATTGGAGATCCTCGTCGATGAGCGGGGTGTGTGACCGGTCAGCAAGGTCACCACCGTCGCGGCCAGTCCATAGATGTCTGCCGCTGGGCTCGGCTTGTCACCGGCGACGACCTCGGGAGCAGTGAACCCGGTCGTTCCAGCGCGTCCGTGCGTCCCGGTGACCACAGCGACGTCGAAGTCGACCAACACGACGCGTCCCTCGTCGGATCGAACGAGATTGGCGGGCTTGACGTCACCGTGCACGATCGGCGGGTTGTGAGAGTGGAGATGGTCCAGCGCCTCGGCCACGGACGAGAGGTCTTCGATGACGTCCTGCAGGGCGAGGCCGGGCTCACCCTCATCGTTCAACACCTCCTGCAAGTCGAGTCCGTCGATCCAGTTCATGACGAGCACGTACTTGTCGCCGTCGGCGGTGAAGAAGTCGCCACGCACCACCGGGAGCGCGGGGTGGGGAACCATGCTCATCAGCACGCGGCCTTCGGCGAGCAGATTGTCCCGGTCCTCCCCAACTGACGGATAGACCTTCAGCGCGACGAGCCGGTCATGAAAATGGTCGAGGGCTTGCAGCACCGTCGCCCGGTGTCCTTCGCTGACCGTTCGCAGGACTTCGTACCGATCGATGAACCACCCGCGTCCGTCCATTGTCAACATCCAAGATCGCGTCGGGTCACGCAGCCGCGCTGGATCGCCAGCGCGGCCAAGAGCTTGCGGCGACTCATGCCCTCTTGCTTGTGCAGCTCGAACTTGTCGTACATGTTCGTGAGGTGCGCCTGCACGGCGTTCCGACCGATGAAGAGACGCCGCGCGATCTCATTCACCTCGGCTGCTTCCCTGATGATGTCGAGGCAGAGGATCGGTCGGCACAGCTCCGCGAGGACCGCCCGCTCCATCCGAGTGAGCGGTGGACAATCGTTGTCGATCGGGGTGGTATGTGGCCGGACAACTTCCTCGCCGTCGACGTAGCGCAGCTCGACCTTGCCGATGCCGATGGAGTCGTTGTGCCGAAGGCGATGTTGGCCCGTCACTCGCTCCCGGTTGAGAAAGGTTCCGTTGCGCGAGCCGAGGTCGCGAACGAACCAGACCAAGCCGATCGAATCCAGAGCAGCGTGCACACGAGAGACCTGCGGGTCGTCGAGCGTGATGTGGGTCGACTCGGGGTCGGACCCGACGACATACGACGCTTCCTCGAGCGCGATGACGCATTCGCGACCACGCGCACCCCAGACCTCAACGGCCGGCCGAGTTAGCAGCCGTGTAGACGTGACCGGCCCCAGGGCAAGTTCCGCGACTCCGCTCGTGCGGTGATCCGAGTGGTGGTCTGAGGTCGTCACGAGGGTCATGAGACCACGACCGAGGCCGGGCGAACCATGTGCAAATGCACAGATTTTTCTGTGCGCGGCTGGGACGAATCTGTGCGCCGGCACATTCTGCGAGGACCCCTCGCGGCCGTCCGATGGGCGGCATGACCGTCACCTGTTCATGCCATGCCGACAACCGAGCAACCCGACGCCGAGTGCTCCGATGCATCGTCCTCGCGGCGGTGTCGATCACGCTGGGCTTCGCGCCAACTCCGGCACATGCGGTCGAGCGCAATGCGTGTCGCGGATTCACCGCCACTGATCTCGACGGCCTGTTCGCGGGGCGCGTCGGCGATGTCGTCGGCGGCGACTACGTGCGCGCCTACAACCTGCCGACGGGCAACACCCTGTTCATCTATCAGGATGCCTTTGTCGCGCGTAACGGACGAGAGGTGACCAACCTGGCGAAGGCTCGCTTCGTGCACAACGCCGCGGTGCTCGTCGACTCAGGTGGGTGTGTCGTCCGCACGGTGAGCGGATCACGCGGCTTCCTCGGAGGTTCTCGGACCCGTCCATTGCGTCGTTGGTTCTGGGCGATGGGCGGCGACGTCGGAGCTGACGGACGACTGCACATCATGGTCGTGGAGATGCGCAATCCGAACCGGACGGGCGCCGCGCTCGGCGCGGTTCCAGTGGCGACCTGGCACGCGATCGTCGATCCGACCAGCCTGGCCGTCGTCTCGTTCCGTCCGGCAGTGAACGCAGGTGCTGATCTCTTCGGCTGGTCCGTGACGTCGGACGACGCCTTCACGTATCTCTACGCACACTGCTATCGCCAGTTCGTTCCCGGCACGATGTTGGGACACGACCCACAGTGCGCCGGCGTCGTTCGGGTCGCCCGAGCGCCGAAGGGTCAGTTCGACGCGCAACTCGCGTACTTCGACGGCTCCGGGTGGGTTGCCGACCCGACCGTTGCCGCACCGCTGTCCTTCCCCGGTGAACGTGTGGTCAACCCGGTGTCGGTCCAGTACCTGGGTGGACAATTCGTCGCCGCATCGAAGGAGGGGGACTGGTGGGGATCCACCATCTACATCGACACCGCACCGACGGCGGTGGGTCCGTGGAGCACGGCGACGACGGTTGTGCCTGCCGTCCAGTGTGAGCAGTGCAACACCTACTTCGCCTCGCTGATGCCGTGGCGGGGGCCAAGTGGTGAGCTCGTGATCGGCTTGTCGAACAACGCCTGGGACATGCGCAAAGTCGCTTTCCCGAACCCCTGGATCTACCGACCCTCCTTCCTGGGCGTCAGTATCAACCCGCAGCATCGACGCTGACCGGTTTCTCCAGGTGAGGATGTCAGGCGATGCCGAGAGCGTCGACGGCGTATTGCCTCGCAAGCGCGTAGTCGGCCTTGCCGTTCGGGGATCTCGGCACCTCGGCCACGAACACGACCCGCTTCGGCGCCTTGTATCGGGCGAGCTGCGTCTTCACGTGGGCGATCACGTCGGCCTCGGTGAGCGTGCTTCCATCGGTCGCGGCCACTGCCGTGACAGCCTGGCCGAAGCGTTCGTCGTCGACCCCGACCACTAGGCAGTCGAGGACTCCGGGGAACCGTTTGACGGCTTCTTCGACCTCCTCCGGGAAGATCTTCTCGCCTCCGCTGTTGATGACCTGGCTTCCCCTGCCGAGCAGGATCAGCGTGCCGTCGGCGGCGACCTTGGCGAGGTCGCCGGGGAACGAGTAGCGCACGCCATCGATCGTGCGGAAGGTGCGGGCCGACTTGTCGGGGTCCTTGAAGTAGCCGAGCGGGACGAATCCGCCTGCGGCAACCATTCCGATCTCGTCGGATCCGGGGACGACCTCGCGACCGTCGTCGGTGAACACCTTCGTCGTGGGATTCTGGGTGAACTTGGCCGTCGCGGTCGGGCCGCCGCGCATGCTCATCTGGTTGCCCATCGAGCCCTCCGTCGAACCGATCGCGTCGAACAGGAGGACCTGCGGGATGCGATCGAGCAGTTGCTGTTTGACCTCGGCGGTCCACATCACTCCCGACGACAGGATCACGCCGACGCTCGACAGGTCGTACGGTTCGCCACGGTCGGCGGCCTCGTCGAAGGCCGCGACCAACGGTTTGGCGAACGCGTCGCCGACGATCACCAGAGACGTGGCCCGCCGCTCCTGCGCTGTCCGCAGCACTTCATGCGCGTCGAGTGTGCGGCTGGTGAGCAGGACGACCTCGCCGCCGGTGAGATGCGAGGCAAAGGCGCCGAGCCACAGACCCGTGCCGTGCATCAGCGGCGCGCACGGGATGGCGATCATGCGCGTACCGGCTTCGGTGATTGCACGAACGAGTGGCGCAACGTCGTCGCCGGTCTCCGGCACGGGTTGGCGAAGGAACGGGAACCCCGACCGAAGGAACAGGCCGACGTGCGACGCCATGTCGTACATCACACCCTTCGGCATCCCGGTCGTGCCGCCGGTGTAGAGCATGTAGATGTCGTCCGCGCTGCGGACGATTCGCTCCATCGGCAGATGGTCGGCCAACACCGAGTCGTACGACACCGAGGTCGGCACCTGGCCGGTGCCGCCGTCGTCGACCTCGATCAGCAGTTTGAGCTTCGGGAGGCGAACGGCCACCTCGGCCACCCGGTCACCGAGTGAGGAGTGGAACACCAACGCCTCTGCGTCGGCGTTGTCGAGCAGGTACCACAGCTCGTCGTCGAGGTAGCGGTAGTTGACGTTGATCGGCACACCGCGGATCTTGAACGCCCCGTACTGCGCTTCGAGGTACTCGTTGCAGTTGTACATGTACAACCCGACCTTGCTGTCGGGCCCGAGACCGGCGGCCGTGTACGCCGCGGCGAGGCGAGCGGCGCGATCGTCGTATTCCGCCCACGTTCTGACCGTGTCGCCGTGCACGACGGCGGTCGCAGTGGGGATCGTGTCGGCGATCGACTCCCAGATCGTGGCGTACTGCAACTCCATGGCTGGCGAGCGTAGGTGATCAGGTCGTCGCGCAAAGGGTGTCGAACGACGCGGTCGGTCGACCTTCGCGGATAGGAGTGCATTCGTCGGGGAAGGTCTGCGACCACGTCGCGCCGCGCAGTTCGACCGCTGTCAGGAACTCGTCGAGGTGATCGAGCGCAGCGTCGACGACGTCGTGCAACACGACCACGGAACGCTCGTGACGGTCGATGTCGGCCAGCGCGGCGTCGACCCAACCACCCTGATCGCGCCAGTCGCCCGGCAGCACGTTCCACAACACACACGTGTAGCCGAGCGAGCGGAGCGTCGTCGCACCGAAGATGCTCATCAGTCGCTCGTCGATCACTCCGCCGGCGCCGTATGGACGGAACAGCAGCCCGTTTCCGCCGGCGGCGTCGACAGCCGCGCGTGTTCGCGCCAGCTCGTCGGCGACGACCTCGTCGTCGGCCAGCCCGAACTGCACCGAGTGGGTCCACGTGTGGCCTCCGAGCTGATGCCCCGCTTCGACGATGCGCTGTCCCAGTTGCTGCCCGTTGGGCGTCGCCAGCTTGCGGCCGATCGCAAAGAACGTCGCCGGCACAGCGTGCTCGGCGAGCACCTCGAGCACCGGCTCGGTGATACCCGGTGTCGGGCCGTTGTCGAAGGTGAGGCAGACGCTGGGCGCGCTCGGCTCGGTCATCCGGGATGCTCGACGAAACCGCCCGGGTGATGGGCGAAGCGATCCTCGTCGCCGTGCACCGGGCCGTCGTCGTCCCACGGCCAGCCGCCGAAACCGGTGCGCTGATAGTCGGCGAACGCCTGCTCGATCTCGGCGCGGGTGTTCATCACGAACGGCCCGTACTGGGCGACCGGCTCGCCGATCGGGCGGCCCTGCAGGATCAGGCATTCGATCGGTGAGTCCCCGGCTCGCAGCTCGACCTCGACCTCGCTGTCCACGACGGCGCCGGTCGACGCCGCCAACTCGTGGCCGCCGATCGACATGGTGTCGCCCTCGAAGAAGTAGACGCCGCGAACCACTCCCTCATGGCGCGTGCGCGGCATCGTCCACGACGCACCGGCGTCGAGCCGAACGACCCAGATCGCAACCTCGGCGTCGTCGCGCGCAGCCCACGAGTTCGGCGGCGGGGACGCCGGCTTGGTGTCGCCGATCGACCCGGCGACGACCGTGACGCTTCCGCCGGGGAACTCGATGACGGGAATGTCGTTCGCCCACAGCATCGTGAAGTAAGGGTCGACCATCTTGTCGGCAGCCGGGAGGTTCAGCCAGATCTGGAACAGTTCCGTCGGGTTGGGCGCGTCAGTGTCGACGAGCGGGAACATCTCGCTGTGCACGATCCCGCTGCCGGCCGTGAGCCACTGCGTGTCGCCGCGCCCGAACCTGGCGATCGCGCCGAGCGAATCCGAGTGGTCGATCAAACCCTGTCGCACGACCGTGACGGTCTCGAATCCGCGGTGAGGATGGTGTGGGAAGCCAGGCACCTCCGACCCGTGGTACATCCGCCAACCGTCACGCGGTTCGAAGTCGTTGCCGATCTCGCGCCCTTCAAGAGTGGACGGATCGGGCCCGAAGTTCCCGTTGCCGGCGGGGTACTTGTCGAGGTGATGGACACAGAACAGAAATGGGTCGATCGTCGGCCACTGGAAGCCCAGTGGCACCTCCTGCAACACCGGATCGTTCATGACACCAAGGCTATGGGATGCCTCATGCGTTCGCCCCGCAGGGGCGCCGTGCGCCGATACGGGCACGAGGCGCGTAGCAACCCGCGTGGAGCCCTCGGGCTCCGCCCAACTCGACATCAACTAGTGGCCTCGCGACCGCGACGCATGACGAGTTTCTCGCGTGTCATGCGGCTCGGGCGGTTGGTGGGGCGTGGATCTCGATGTCGCCGTTTGGTTTGGTGATGGTGAGGGTGCGGTCGGCGGCGAGCTGGAGTTTCCAGCCGCCTTCGTGGGCGAGGTGGTGGTGGCGGCGGCAGAGGGGCAGCAAATTGTCGACGTCGGTCAGGCCATGCTCAAGGGTGTACCAGGCGACGTGGTGGGCCTGGGTGTGTTCGAACGGTGTGTCGCACAACGCACAGGTGCGATAGAGCACCTTGAGTGCACGCCGCTGCTCGCGGTTCGCCAGCCGTGTTTCGCGACCCAGAAGGATGCGCACTCCATCGGCGGCGACGACCACAGGTGTGACTGTGCCGATGCATGCCCAACGGCGCACCGTTTCTACCGGCAACCCGAACCTCCCGAGCCCGGAGTCGATCACCGAGCCCTCGTGACGGCAACCGTCGAGAATCGTTTGCTCGTCGATCAACACCGCCACATCGGGGACCCCCGAGCTTGACGATTTGCCATCGAAGATCAAAGTCAGGGCCTCAGCGGCCAGAAACTCCAGCCTGTCCAGCGGATCGGCGGGCGCGTCATCAGGCGTCTTGTCATGAAACAGGGTTTCGACGGTGTTGCGAAGCCGTCCTTCGAGCTCCTCGCCGCGGACCGGGTCGAACCGGCCGGCTAGGTTCCACATCCCAAAGCTGTCGCTCCACCACCGCAACCGCGATGCCTTGCGCTGCCGGGCAAGTCGCCCCAACCCGTCATCGTCGCGGGCCGCACCGACAATGCGCTCGACGGTTTCTCGATACTGACGCGGAGTTCCCGTCGCAGCCATCGCCGCCAGCTGGGGACCGTGTTCGGCAACCCGTCCGAGTTCGGTCGCTGTCATTCCTTTGGTCGCGTTGGCCAACACGTCCACCCGATCACCCGTCGTAGCCCCATCAGCCAGCGCGGCCGCCAGTTCGGGGACCCGTTCGCAGGTGTCTTTGCGGTTGCGGATTTTGACCGCGTTGTTCAGCGACGATTTGGCCGCGGTCGCCAACTCGGCTTCCGGGAAGATCGCCGGCTCGTCGACCGTCAACTCGTCGAGCCGGGCCAGCAATTGCACCTCGTGGGCGTCGAGGATCCCTCGGGCACTGCGAACATCAGCCAGCCCGCGGCGGCACGCGTCCACATCGGCCACGACCGTCTGACCGATCAGGGTGCGCAACGACGACGAAAGCTCCATACCCGCATCATCCCAAAGGGGTGTTACAGAGTGCCCGAACCAGGACTGGAAAAAGCGAGCACCGATCGGCAGCTCTGCGCTGTTCGTGGAATGAAGCGGCCTCAGAGCAAGTCCACGCAAATGCCGAGAACGTCGCTACCTCGGAACCTCGCTCGGGCCGACGAGGAGATGAAGAGCGATCAAGCTCAACAACCCAAAGCCAATTGCAACCCACAGCCGCTGAATGAGCCCGGCAGCGGCCGCCAGAGGAGAGTCGGTGTTGAAGGCGACGAGGATGACTATGAAGCCCACGGCCAACAGGGCACCGCAAATCGTTGTGCAACGCGCCCATCCGGTCGCGCCGAGGTTGCGGAACTGCCGCGCAAGTACGAACATTGCCGACGGCAATCCCACGAAGACGGCGACGGAGACCACGTCGTGGAGGTGTCCGTGCAGTGTGGGTCCTGGGTCCGCCTGGCCGCGCGGTGGAAACCCCAGTCCCGGGTCCGTGGGGAAGATCCCCGCGCCGATCAGTCCGATACCCACAATCGCGATCA
>Ga0105242_10003843_pt1 | contig 11679 bp, 14 predicted proteins | sample KBSM24metaG_FD_81521 | JGI IMG/M metagenome (GOLD analysis project Ga0105242, IMG submission 81521) | Miscanthus rhizosphere microbial communities from Kellogg Biological Station, Michigan, USA - KBS M2-4 metaG | ecosystem: Host-associated > Plants > Roots > Rhizosphere > Soil | place...
ACGATGTTGACGCCGAAGCCGCCGTGGAAGTCCTTGTACTCGGTGCCGTCCACGTCCCAGACGCTCGAGCCTTTGCCTCGCTGGAGATAGATCGGGTAGGGGTCGCCGACCTGGAAGTTCGAGGACACGCCGCTCGGCAGGCTCTTCGACGCCCGTTCGTACAACTGCTTCGATCCGGGTGTCGTCGCAAGGAGCTTCCCGGTTTCTTCCTCGGCGATCTCCGCCGCGCGCGTCTTGAGCCGCTCAAGGTCCACGACTATCACCTCCTGAGGCCGCCCAATGTACCGGATGGCCCGGGCGGGAGGCGATCCGGCTGCCTTCAGCGGTAGTTCGTGAACTGGAGCGCGATCCCGAAGTCGTGCTCCTTGACCGCGCGGATCGCAGCTTGGAGATCGTCCCTCGACTTGCTACTTACCCGGACCTGGGCGCCTTGGATCTGCGTCTGGATCTTCGGCACCGCCTGCCGGACGTGCTTGGAGATCTCCTTCGCCTTCTCGTCGGAGATGCCGGTCACGAGCGAGATCGTCTGGCGGACCGAACCCTTCGCGGCGGGCTCGACGTCGCCGGGCTGGAGGGCCTTGAGGGGCACCTCGCGCTTGACCGCCTTCTCCTGGAGGACCTGGTACGCGGCCTTGAGACGGTCCTCGGTCGCCGAATGCATCTCGATCTTCTCGTCGTCGAGCGTGAGCGACGTATCGGTGTTCTTGAAGTCGAACCGCTGGTGGATCTCGCGCGAGGCCTGGTCAACCGCGTTGCGAACCTCCTGCAGATCGACCTCCGAGACGATGTCGAACGAGCTCTGGGCCATGGCCGCAGGATAGCGGTTGCTATCATCGCCGGTCGGGGCGGGTGCCCGAGCGGCCAAAGGGAGCGGTCTGTAAAATCGCCGGCACAGCCTACGGAGGTTCGAATCCTCCCCCGCCCACCGAACGAACGAAGGAGTGTTCTCCAAACCGAGGCGCCCGCGACTCAGAACTCCGCTGAGGAACGCCTCGATCGAGGCTTCTGAGTTCGCGGGGTAGTAGATCACTGAGCCGGGCCGATGGGGCGCCACCTGGGGCGTGATTCGACACCTAGCCGGACAGGGGGTTCAATTTGGAGGAACACGGGTGTCTCGCTTCGGCCAGTTCGTGATCCAGGAGAGGGGGACGAGATGGCAGCGATGATCCAGGACGGGCGACACACGTACCGGCCTCAGACCATCGGCCGTGTCTTCGGCTGGTTCTTCCTCGCGACGTTTGTCTTCTCTATCCCAGCGTTCTTCGTCGGCTACCACAACATGCTCAACAACCCGAGCTGGATCACAGGGTCCGGGGGTGATCCCTCCACGGGCATCTCGTTCGGTGCTGCGTCCGAGGTTCTGCTCATCGTCTTCAACGTCGGAACGGCCGTAGTGGCGTACCCGGTCCTGAAGCGCGAGAGCGAGCTGGGGGCGATCGGATACGTGGCGGCTCGACTGTGCGAGGCGATGTTCATCGCGATCGGGATCATCGCCGCCCTCGCGTTCCTGCTGATGCGGCAGGACGGTACCGCGATCTCTACTCCGGTCCTGGGCAACGTCTTCGATGCGATGTACTACCGAGCGTTCCTCGTGGGACCTGGTTTCTGGGCCGGACTCGCGAACGGCGTGATCCTTGGGTACTTGATGTATCGGTCAGAGTTGGTGCCGCGCCCGATGACGTGGCTGGGTCTCATCGGAGGTCCCCTCGTGATGATCACCGGCATCCTGGTCATATTCGATGTGATCGAGCCACGAGGGAGCGTGCAAGGCTTGGCGGGATTCGTCGAGGGGCTCTGGGAGCTGTCGCTCAGCATCTACTGCATCGTGAAGGGCTTCAGAGCCTCTTCCCCGCTCTTCAGCATGGGGACGGTGACACTGCCCGACTCCGACAGTGCGTTGCGGCACGACGCCTAGCCGCTCCGCTCGACCATCTTCGGGTACGCGGCGATCCATTTGACCCGTCATCCTTGAGAGGGAGGCTTCTCGAATGGCAGAACCGAGTGAAAACACCTTTCCGATGGACTTCTACGTTGACGACCCCTCGCCCCGTCCGTGGAAATTTCAGCCCACGGGGTATCTGGTGGCGATCCTCGCCGACGCCGAAGAGGGTCGAAAGGCGGAGGACGCGCTCATCGCTGCCGGATTCGACGATCGCGACCTGAAGGTGTACACGGGCTCGCAGATCCTGGAGAACTACAACGTCTACGTGGGCCGCCGAAACCTCACGGACAGTGTTGCTGGTTCAGTCATAGATGACTCAGAGGGCAAGGCCCTCTACCTCGAGTACGCACAGGAAGGTCGGAGCGCGATGTGGCTGCGTCTGCCCGACGAGAACTACGTCCGCAAGGCGATGATCGTCCTGGCGGACTTCAACTACACACACGCCCGCTACTACGGGGACAAGGGCCAGACAGACTTCAACGTCTAGCACGGCCCGGACTCAGGCGGCTGCCGTCACTTTCTGCCTGAGAACAGAGACGTGAGGTTACGGTGAGAGGAGATCGCTCCTGGAAAGCGGGACGGAAAGGCCAAGGCCGGAGGCTGGCGAGGCCCTGAGCGAGGGAAGCACGGCCATCAGGATCTCCCTCTTGGGTGGGTTCCAGCTGGAGAAGGAAGGCCCCGCCATTCTTCTTCCGGAGGGATCTCAGCGGCTGCTGGCATTCCTCGCGCTGAAGGGTCGTTTGATACAGCGACGCACTGTTGCCGGAACGCTGTGGCCGGTCGCCACGGAGGCCCACGCTTCTTCCAGCCTCCGATCGGCCCTCTCTCGGCTGGGAGGTGGGGCTCGGGCCTCAGTTGCGGCCACCGCCCGCGATCTCGGATTGTCTGATGATGTGACCGTCGATCTCTGGGACGCTCAAGCCCTTGCTCATCAGCTGCTCGAACCCACAGAGTCGTCGCTTTCAGCAGACCCGGGGCCCGACGCGATCCCGACCCTCTCTTCGGAGCTTCTGCCGGACTGGTACGACGAGTGGGCACTGGTCGAGGCCGAGGACTGGCGGCAGCTCCGCCTTCACGCCCTGGAGGCACTCTCCGATCGCCTCACTACACGGGGGAACTTCGGCGATGCTGCGGCGGCGGCCCTTGCTGCCGTGCGGGCTGAGCCGCTGAGGGAAAGCCCACGGGCTGCTTTGATCCGGGTGCACATCGCCGAGGGAAACCCCACCGAGGCGCTCCGGGAGTTTGCCAGGTACGGGGAGCTCTTGATGCTCGAGCTCGGGGTTGAACCAACCGAACGGCTCCGCGCGCTGGTTGCCGACCTGTGGGCCGTCACGCAGCCGTGACGGACGGTCCCCCAGGATATGGGCATGCTCGACACGACGGGGACCGCCCTGCTCACGATTCGAGCTTGGTGCGAGGAAGGTTCGCAGCAACCCCTGCGGGTCGAGCTCCGATTCTCAGATGATGTCGCCTTCGGTTTCCGGTCAACCTCCACGTTCGTTCATGCGGGCGACGTGATGGAAGCAGTTCGCGATTTCCTCGACCGTGTTCTCTGTCCTCGATCCGACGACCCTCCCGTCACACCAGTGTCACGCCCCGGTCACGGTTGATCGCGCAGGATGGGCGCCACGCATGCCGACCCCGTAGAGATCGCGCCGGGTCCGACACGGAGAGAGTGGAGGACTCAAGAGCCCGCGGCCCGGCACCACGATCCGGACGCACGGATGGGCTTGTCATCACGACCTGGGAGGAAAAGATCATGGACGCACGAATTGACGTGACGGCCATCCCGCGCATGTGGCTGTGGGAAGTGGCGATCCTCGTCAGCCTCCCTATTGGAGGGTTCGTCGCAGATCTAGTCGTGAACGGAGTCGATTCCTTGGGGGCAGCGCTCGCCGGGGGACTCATCGTCGGCGCAGTCATCGGGGCGGCAGAGTGGTTCGCCATCCGAAAGCGAGTCTCGTGGCTTTGGATCCCGGCGACGATCGCCGGGATGGCCATCGGCCTGGTCATAGGAGCCGCCTTGGTCGGCTACGGGATAGGCCGCGGGGACCTCGTTCTCATGGGCGCCGTGAACGGCGCTGCGGTGGGCACGATGCAAGCGTTGGTGCTCGCACAACATCGGATCCGGGGTGCGTTGTGGTGGGCCATCGTGAATCCGCCTGCCTGGGCGCTCGGTTGGTTCGTGAGCTCGTACGTGATCTCGCGAAACATCGATGAGCGGTTCCCGATCTTCGGCGCGAGCGGAGCGCTCGTCTTCGGACTTCTGACCGGGCTCGTCCTCGTAAATCTCTTCCGTAGAGCTTCACAAGCACGGGGAGCAGCCGTCGAAGCTACTGCTTGAGGCTCGAACTCGCGGCCGAAGCGATGCTTATCGTCGCGGTCGCCACATCTGGGGTTGGGAAGACCAATGAGTGACAAGCACGTCGTGTTCGGGACCGGCCAGGTTGGGCACGCTCTGATTGGCCAGCTGGCCGGATCAGGCTACGACGTGCGGGCTGTGTCATTGCATCGGTCGACCGAGCTGCCTGAGGACGTCGACTGGCGAGGGGCAGATGTCACCGATCCTGAAGCGGCCGCCGACGCCGCGAAGGGTGCGTCGACGATCTATCAATGCCTCAACGCTCCATACACCAAGTGGCCCGAATCGTTCCCCCCGTTGCAGAGAGGGGTGCTCGCGGCTGCTGAGCGCACCGATGCGCTGCTCGTGACCCTCGAGAACGTGTACGCCTACGGTCCGAGCGGGAGCGAGCCGATGACGGAGGACCACCCGCTTTCCGCCACGACCGTCAAGGGCCGGACCCGTGCCGCGATGACGAGGGAACTGTTGGCCGCGGTCGACGCTGGCAGAGTTCGAAGCGCGATCGGCCGGGCATCGGATCTCTTGGGGCAGGGGCGACCGAGTCGGCGCTTGGCAGTCGGGTGTTCGCCAATGCCCTCGTGGGGAAACGCGTCGATTTCATCGGGAACCCCGGTCTCCTCCACACCTACAGCTACGTTCCCGATGTCGCGAGAGGGCTCGCCACCCTCGGTACTGATGAACGAGCCATCGGCGGTGTGTGGCACCTGCCTGGCCCGGAGACCGTGACGACGCGAGCGATCATCGAGCGCGTGGCCGCCGAGGTCGGACGGACCGTGGGCATCCGCAGAGTGCCCACCTCGGTTGTGCGCGCGATGGGAGTGTTCAGCCCCATGATGCGAGGCCTTGCAGAGATGTCGTACGAGTTCGAAGAGTCATTCGTCCTGGACACGACCAGATATCGGTCGACGTTCGGAACGGACATCACGCCCCTGGCGACCGCAATCGCAGAGACGGTCGACTGGTACCGAAGCAACAGGAACACGCCGTGACCATGGCGCAGAGCCCTCGTGGTGCAGGCTCAGCCGCCGCCTCCGAGGGAGGCGGTCGACGAGCGCTTCCGAGAGTTCGAGGCTGGTGGTACGAAGGGAGTTTCGATGAAGGCGATCGTTCAGGAGAAGTACGGCGGAGCAGACGTCTTGCACCTAGAAGACATCGACACCCCGACGGTCGGTAGCGGTGAGGTGTTACTGAGCGTTCAGGCCGCAAGTCTTTTCGCTGGAGACTGGCACTACATGGCCGGGATGCCGCTGGCGTTCCGTCCGGCGAGTGGTGTGACGAAGCCGAGGATCCGGGTGCGAGGCCGGGACGTCGCGGGTCGCGTGGAGACCGTAGGTCCAGACGTCAGCACCTTCCACGAAGGTGACGCCGTCTACGGCATCTGCAACGGCGCGTTCGCGGAGTTCGCGACCGCCACGGTCAAGAAGCTGGCCCCGAAGCCGGCGAACCTGACGTTCGAGGAGGCGGCCACCGTTCCGATCACGGGCACGACCGCTCTTCAAGCGGTCCGGGATCACGGGAAGGTTCAAGCCGGACAGTCGGTGCTGGTCATCGGCGCCGCCGGAGGTGTTGGGTCGTTCGCGGTCCAGATCGCGAAGGCGTTCGGGGCGGTCGTAACCGGCGTGTGTAACACGAGGCAGATCGACGCGGTGCTCTCGATGGGAGCCGACGCCGTCATCGACTACACCCGCGAGGACTTCACCGCGTCGGGAACCCGATACGACGTCATCCTCGACACAGCAGGGAACCGCAAGCTGTCGGTTCTGCGGCGTGGACTCGCGCCTCGGGGGACGCTCGTCATCGTCGGTGGCGAAGGCGGCAAGGGCAGGTTCCTCGGCGGCTTCACTCGAGGGACGGTCGAAGCGCCGATGGTGTCCATGTTCACGAGCCAGAAGATGAAGGGGTTCGTCGCCAAGGAAAACGCCCGCGACCTCGTGGCTCTCAAGGACCTCATCGAGGCCGGGAAGGTCTCGCCCTTGATCGACAGGACGTTCTCTCTGGGTGACGTCCCTGAAGCGATGAGGTACCTCCTCGAAGGTCGCGGAAGGAAAGGGAAGATCGTCATCACTATCTGATCGACGGACGGTCGGATCTTCCGACGCAGGGCGAGGAAGAACCTTACGGCTCGACTTGGCCGGTGGGTCTTTGACGCTCACTTCGGCGATGGGGTGACCGTCGTGGGGCAACGCAGCCTGGGATGTGTTCAGCCCTTTGCGTTTGAGGCGTGCCTGTGCCTAGAGTCGTTCTTGGACAGCTACGAAGGAGGGGTCGTGTCTGCCAAAGCTATGAGGTTCGTGCTAGTCCTTGGCGCGATGCTGGTCGTCGGCGCCGTACTCGCCGCGCCGGCCTTCGCGACCAACGGTAGCGATGAACTCAATGACCGCGATCAGATCGTGATGAACGGGCGACTTATCGTCGCGGACGGTGACACCGTTGACTCGGCGGTGCTCTTCCATGGTTCCGCGACGATCGACGGAACGGTGACGAAGTCAGTGGTCGTCTTCGACGGACCGACCGAGATCTCCGGTCACGTGCAACAGGACGTGTTCGTGTTCAACGGACCTGTGACGGTGCGATCCGGCGCCCAGATCGACGGCGATCTCGTCACGTCCGAATCCCCGACCGTCGAGCCGGGAGCCACCGTGTCCGGGCAGCAGCAGCGCGTCAGCGCGCGATTCGACGCTGGAGCCGTCGGTGTCGCAAGCCGCTTCGCGTGGTGGCTCGGCTACTCCATCTCGACGTTGATACTGGGGCTGCTGATCCTGTTGTTCGCGCCGGGGCTGGATGGTGCGATCGTTCGCGCGGTCCGGGAACGGATAGGTGGGGCTATCGGGTTTGGCGCGTTGGTCTTCTTCCTGTTGCCGATCGCGGCCGTCGTCTTCCTCGTGATCGTGGTCGCGATCCCGCTCGGCCTGTTCTTGCTCCTGGCCCTCGCGCTCTTGTACACGGTCGGCTATGTGGCTGGCGCCCATGCGATCGGTCGACTTCTGTTGAAGACCACTCCTTCCCGCTTCCTCGCGTTCCTCTTGGGATGGGGGATCCTTCGCGTGCTCGGCTTGATCCCGGTCGTGGGCGGGCTCGCATGGGTCCTGACTTCGATATTCGGTCTCGGGCTCCTGTGGGTGGCGAGTCGTCGAGCGGCGGGGGCACCGACGCCGGATCGTGCCGTTCCCCCGACGCCGGCCACGCCAGCCTGAACCGACGAGGTTAGAGGATCACGGTACGGGCGAACAGGCACTCTCGTAGTGCTCGGCTGACGTTTCTGTCGTTCGACATTCGGGGACACGGCAGAAAGCGGACAGCGGAGGTCGAGCGAAGATGGACGAGGGCGCCAGCGGACTCGCGGGCGTCGATCTCTATTGGATCCTGCTGGGTGCCGGCGATCACATCGTCCGCGTGAGCGGGAAGCTCTACGAGGCGCTCAAGGGCATATCCGAGCGTCGGCCGCGCACGGACCTCTATCACTCCGCATTAGAGATCATCCTCCCCGGTGACCGATTCATCATCGAGTCGGCGCCGATCCCGGATCTCCGCGGAAGCGGACGGGGTGTCGCAGCCGAAGGGCCGGTCGGGATGCGGTGGCTCGGTCGTTTCCGGCTGTTCCGCTACGAGATCCGCTCTTGGCGCGGTGGTTCCATCCCCGACGTGAGGTACGCGGTGGCGAGTCCGGTCCGAGCAACTACCGACGTCGAGTGCGCCGAACGCGTGATCGAGCTGGTCCCTCGCGTCCCAACGCCGGTGTGGGGCCGCGACGAGCTAGCCACCGGCGATATGTGGAATTCAAAACTCCTTGGTCTCGTGGCTCCTCGCGCGAGCGGGCATCGAGACCGCCGCGCTACAACCACCGGTCGGCGGCCGAGCTCCGGGTTGGGAAGCAGGACTCACCCTCGCAGCGCGCCAAGCGAGGCACAGGCCTTCGTGAACGAGATGCCCCGAGGAATGCGTCCGCTGTGTCAAACCGTCTCTGACCTGCTGTGGGTACTAGCGGTCTTAACCTGTGGGTACTCCTCTGATAGGTCAGCGTTCAGCGAGGTCAGGAGGTTTTGAGAACACCCCACAACGGTGTGTTCTCATAATTGGGGCCCCTGACATCTTAGAAGTCCGCTGAAGAGGGGCGCGGCCGATCTGTCGCTAGCGGAGCAGGGCGAGGCCAGCGGTCGCCCCGATGCTGGCTCCCGCGAGCAACAGGGCGCAACCTCTACGCTGTGATCAGCGCTCGAGACACTTCGAGGGGAGGACGCGATCCCACGCGTATTCGTTACCGGCTCCGCAGACGGTCTCGGCCGATTGGCTGCGCAGACGCTGCTTGCGGACGGGCATGACGTCGTCGTGCACGCCCGCAACGCAGACCGGCTCAAGGCGATGCGTGACCTTCGGGACCGCGGCGCGGCGGCAGTGGTGGGTGACCTTTCCGACCCGGACGAGACGCGCCGGCTCGCCGCCGACGTGAACGATCTCGGGCGCATGGACGCGGTCATCCACAACGCCGGTGTCTATGGCAGCCCTGAGGTTCTGCCAGTCAACGTGGTGGCGCCGTACCTTCTCACTGCGCTTCTCGACCGTCCCGAGCGCCTGATCTATCTCAGTAGCGGCCTGCATTACCGAGGGCGTGCTCGCCTTGCGGACATCGACTGGAGCGGGCATCGGACCCCTGGTTCCTATTCGGACAGCAAGCTATTCGTCACGACGCTCGCGATGTTGGTCGCGCGAACGTGGCCGGAGGTGTTCAGCAACGCGGTCGACCCCGGATGGGTGCCGACGAAGATGGGCGGGGCCGGCGCCTCCGACGATCTGCGGCTCGGCCACCTCACGCAGGAGTGGCTCGCGACAAGCGATGATCCGGAGGCTCGCAGCACCGGCGGCTACTGGTACCACCAGCGCCGCAGGGAGCCGCATGCGATGGCCCACGACCAGCGGTTCCAGGACGAACTGCTCGAGGACCTCGTAGGCTTCACGACGACGCGTCTCGTATGACCGTGCCACAGCTGGTGCGCACGTCATCGTTTCCCGCGTGGCGCCTGCTGACCTACAGTAGGTACTACGCTCCTTAACCTGTGGGTACTCCCCGAAGGAGTTCCGATGCCGCGTGATCAGGAGTCCCGATCAAGTACTTCCAGTCGGTGTCGAGAGGGTAAGGAAGAGCGCTTCAGGAGGAATCGTCTTCCGGCATGCCGAAGCGGTATCCCAGAGGGTAGAGCATGTGGATGAGCAAGGCCCTGAACCAGGACGGGTCCCCAGGCTGATACTCACCCTCATCGTCTGAGCCTTCATCATGACCGATCCACGAGTACGTGAACGGCTTCCCTTCGTAGGGACGGACGATCCCTTCCAAGCGGTCGCGCTCGTTCGCGTCCGGGATGTCGTCGAAGTCCACGGTCCCGCGCCAGAATGCGATACTTCCGAGAGGCCGCCCTTCCCTCGACAGCTCAACTCTCACACTTCGATACTTGCAGCTCCCCTCCGATGCGTCAGCAGGAATTTCACTGGGGATCTGATGGGCGTCACGAAATCACCACCGGACGGGCGTCGCCGGGCGGCGGCCGGAGGGGCCGTCCTATCGAGTGCTATCGGCATCGCTGTCTGGGATGTCGCGCGAGGGGAGCACGGGGTGAGCGAGTGAGCGATCTGCCGATCGACCGGCCCGGTGCCGGACCTCCCGCCGAGCGACTCGCCCGGCGGCTCGAGACACGCCAGACGCCGCGGCCGACGATCGCCCAGGTGTTGCACGAGCTCGGGGGTCTCGACCTCGCGGTCTATCGCGCGATCGCGGCGACGCCGACCCAGACGCTCGACGAGCCGCTCCGGCGCCTCTCCGAGGTCGCGAGCCGGTCCAAGCTCTGGTTGGGGATCGCGGCCACGATGGCGATGGTGGGGGGTCGAACAGGCAGGCGCGCGGCCCTGACCGGCGTCGCGGCTCTCGCGATCAACTCAGCGGCCGTGAACCTCGTCGCCAAGCTGTCGATCCGCAGGGGGCGGCCCGACCCCGCGGCGGCCGGCGTGCCCGAGCAGCGCCGGGTCGGGATGCCCTCGTCTCCGTCGTTCCCATCGGGGCACGCGGCGTCTGGCTTCGCCTTCGCCGAGGCGGTTGCGGAGACGATGCCGGTCCTTGCGGGGCCGCTCAGGGTGCTGGCGGCGGTCGTCGCCTACTCGCGCGTGCACACCGGCGTCCACTACCCGGGCGACGTCATCGCCGGGTCGCTGATCGGCTCGTCGATCGGGGAAGGCGTCGGCCTCGTCGCGCGCGGGATCCAGCTTCATCGTCGGCAGATCGGAGGATGACCGGTATCAAGGGTCAGGTGAGCTAAGCGTCCAGGTCATGAAGCAGCTCATCTCGAGTGAGGAGGAGGATCGGGCATGGTCGCGGACCTCGACCACCGTCATCGCGACACGCTGGAGAAGATCTTCAGTCATCCGTCCAGCGCCAACATCGAGTGGCGTCAAGTGCTCTCGCTGCTCGAGGCTATTGGCGTGACGCGCAAAGAGCACAACGGCAAGCTCAAGGTCACGCTGGGATCCGAGACCGAGATCTTCGAACCACCTCGTGGCAAGGACATCGATCAACAGATGACCGTCGACTTGCGGCGGATGCTCGCGAACGCGGGGTTCGCACCTGAATGAGATGGCCAGCCTCTCGGTCAGGGCCGCGCGAACGATCCTGTCGCGACACGAGCGGCGTCGGTGCGTCCGGTTCTTCCGCGCTTGTCTTCCGTTCACCATAGGCCTCTGAGCTGCTGTGGGTACTCCCCTCCCTGATCTGGGGTCGGTCGTACCTGCACAGAACGTCTGCCGCGCAAGTGTGCACACTACCGTCTTACCCTGTGGGCGCTCGCCCTACGGAGAAGTGTTCCCGCTGGTCAGCGAGTTCTGAGAACACCCCACGAACGAAGGGGTGTTCTCGTCACTGAAGCCCCTGACATCTCAATCTTGATCCCAAGGTCGCGCGCCTATGCTCTTCACCGGCTTACCGCTTCTTCGGCAGCTGAGACAGCGCCCGGTAAGGAGGTCTTGATGACTCGCATATCAACCACCACTGCAGCGGTCGGCACACGATGAACGCCTCCGCGCCGATCACCATCACGCCAGTCCGCGTTGCCGACCTGCTCGCCGAGGGCGAGCGGATGCCGGTCTACGTGCACGTCATCGACCACCCCGATGCGCGCGTGCTGGTCGACACCGGCATGACGGAGCTGCATCCGGCGGTGGCCGACCTCGATCCCCGCCTCCTTCCGTTGAGCGAGCAGGACTTCGACCTCGCCGGCATCGACATCGTCGTCAACACGCACTTGCACTTCGACCACTGCGGCGGCAACCACCTCTTCGCCGGCAGGCCGATCTACGTCCAGCGTCGGGAGCTCGACGACGCGCGCAGCGAGGACGA
>Ga0105242_10003845_pt1 | contig 11676 bp, 12 predicted proteins | sample KBSM24metaG_FD_81521 | JGI IMG/M metagenome (GOLD analysis project Ga0105242, IMG submission 81521) | Miscanthus rhizosphere microbial communities from Kellogg Biological Station, Michigan, USA - KBS M2-4 metaG | ecosystem: Host-associated > Plants > Roots > Rhizosphere > Soil | place...
ATCGGCAGCGCGAAGGCGGCCGTCTTGCCGGTGCCGGTCGCTGCCCTGGCCAGCAGATCCTTTCCGGCAATCAGCAACGGAATTGCTTCACGCTGAACGGGCGTCGCTTCCTCGTAGCCGAGCGCGCTCACGGCCGCGGACAGCTCGTCGACGAGTCCGAGACCGCCAAACCCGCGTGGTGCGCCGTTGTCTTTTGCCGGGCTCAATGCGATGTCGCTCCTTCACGGAATGGTAGCTGTTTCACGATCCGCCTGGGAACCAGGGAAAGAAGGCCGGCGTTCGAGCGACATAGGCGCTGTAGCCGGGCTTCGAGCGTTTCAGGCTCTCTTCGAGCAGCGTCAACCCGGAAACCCGGACGAGGAGAAACGTCATCAGAAGCGGGCTCAACAGCGTCAGCCAACCGCCCGGCGTTGATGCAGCCAGCGCATACACGCCCCACCAGAGGACGGCATCGCCGAAGTAGTTCGGATGCCGCGTGTAGCGCCACAACCCTCGTTCGAGTACCCGGCCACGGTTCGACGGGTTGTTCCGGAAACGCTGAAGTTGAGCGTCGCCGACTGCCTCGAGGCTGAACCCGACGGCGAACAGGAGGATCCCCACGCCGTCGAGCACCGTCAGCGAAGGGGGCCGCGCGGCGCTCGCGGTCAGAAGAAGCGGCAGGGACACGAACCACAGGATGATGGCCTGCAGCCAGAACACCGTGAACAAGCTGCGCCACCAGAAGGCCTGTCTCTGCGCGGCCCGCATCTTCGCATAACGCGGATCCTCGCCGTGGCCGCGGCTCCGGCGAGAGATGTGGACGGAGAGCCGCATTCCCCACACCGTCACCAGCACCGCGGCGAGCCATGCCCTGGGCGTCGCTGCACGCGACAGCGCAACGTACATCCACGCCAACAGCACGAACCCGAGGCCCCAGCAGGTATCCGCGATGCTGGCATCGCGAAGCCTGACGCTCTGCATCCACGCCAGCACCGCCACGGCCAGGATCGAGACGAGGGCGACGATCGCCACCGCGGTGTTCGTCACGCGGCCGTCATCGCTCGGAAGGTTCGGTTGCGCGTCGCGCGATCGCGCGCAGCAGACCGCCAAAAACTACGGCATGCACGGGGAGCAGCAGGTACCAGTAGATGAGTCCCGGCAATCCGGCCGGATCGAACACGGCGGTCTGGTGCAGGAACGCGCCCTCGGCATCCGGCACCACGTTGAACTCGAGCCACGCGCGCCCCGGCAGCTTCATCTCCGCCGCGAGCCTCAGCCTGCGTCCCGGCTCGTACTGCTCGACTCGCCAGAAGTCGAACGTGTCGCCGACGGACGGCACGTCCGGGTGCCGCCGTCCTCGACGCATACCGACGCCGCCGACCAGCAAGTCAATCGCGCCGCGCAGTCGCCACAACCACGTCGCGTAGTACCAGCCGCCCACGCCCCCGAGCTGGGCGACGGGTGCAAACGCGCGGTCCGCGCCGACGGCGACGTGGATTCGCCGTGCGTCCACGAACTGCGTGCCAGACGCCGCTCCTATCGATCGCGACTCGCCGCCAGAGGATCGGGCGTCCGACCAGCGCGTCAGCGCGAAGCTGTGATCTTCATGCCGGATCGCCCGGGCGATCGTCTCCGGCAGGCCGACGGGTCTGATCGCGAAGACGTCCAGCGCGCTCGGATCGGTGACCACGGAGCGGCTCTTCAGGCCCTCAATCAATTCGCGTCCCACTCGGGCGTAGACGGGCGTGACCAGCCCCAGCCAGAGGCTGGACAACCGAGGCGTCAGCAACGGAACCGCAATCATCAGGCGCTTCAACCCGCGCTGCCGCGCGTACTCGCGCATCAGCTCGCCGTAGCTCGCGTGATCGGCGCCGCCGATCTCAAACGTCCGGCTGTCACTGCCCGGCAGATCGAGCGCCGCCACCAGGTATGCGAGCAGATCGTCGATGCCGATGGGCTGCGCCAGCGTGGAGACCCATCGCGGGCAGATCATCACAGGCAGACGTTCCACGAGCGCCCTGATGAGCTCGAACGAGAGGCTGCCCGATCCGACGACGACAGAGGCCCGGAACTCGACGACCGGAACGCCGCTTCGCCTGAGCACCTCGCCGGTTTCGATCCGGCTCCGGAGATGGTTGCTGAGCGGACCTTCTCCGGAGGCGAGGCCTCCGAGGTAGACGATTCGACGAACATTCGCGCGCCGCGCGGCGTCGCCGAAATTCGCGGCCGCGACGCGGTCTTTCTCCAGGTAGTCGCCGTGGGCCCCCATCGAGTGGACGAGGTAGTACGCCACATCGATCCCGGCGAGGGCGCGATCGAGGGACGCCGGATCGAAGAGATCGCCGGCGACGACGCTCGTCGCCGGCGAGACGCGCGAGGCGAGCGCTTCGGGATGCCGGGCGAGGCAGCGCAGCCGTGCGCCTGACGCTTCAAGGGCTGGCACCAGGCGTCCGCCGATGTAGCCGGTTGCGCCGGTGACGAGCACGGCCGGTGCTGTCGATTCCCGTCGGGAGTCACTCATGGCTCGCCCCGGCGTTCCGGGGCGTCCGCGAGCGACTCGAGGACGCCCTGCAGTTCGACCGCCCGCGACTGCTCGAATGCTCCGTGATGGAGCCACCGCACGACTCCCTCCCTGTCAAGGACGACGAGATAGGCATCGTCTCCGTGCTGAGGAGAATAGGAGAGCCGTCGCTTCCAGTCGTCCGTGCCTCCATAGACCGTGATGACGCGCTCGTGCAGTGCAGGGGGAGTGCCGTTTCGCATCCCCCTGTCGATGAACCACCGGCCGAGCTTCGCCAACCCGCCAATGATCGGGACCTCAAAGAACATGACGTCCGTCCTCGAACCGATTGCCGTCCGGTACCAGTCCGCCCACGCTTCGACCGGAAAACGCGACTGGTAGGTGAAGCCGATCGCGACGAGGGCGACGTGGCCAGATGCCGCCTGCGGCAGCACGGCATCGCGGCCGGTCAGGAACTGCCCCTTGAGTTGAGGAAGTGGGTCGGCGGCGCGCAGGGAGCTTTGTACGGGCGCGGCTCGAAGCGTGGCAGCCGACATCAGGAGTACTCCCACGAAATGGGCGGTTGAGGAGAGGGTCACGCGACGCGCCCGCCGATGCGTACGAGTTCCTGTTGGTAGGCGGCGTAGTCGGGCAGCACCAGGCCTCGCGGGCGGATGATCGCCGCGTGTCGCTCGGCGCCGCGCCCGCCGGCCCATAAGTCGACGCCCGGCGGAAGCTCCCGGACGATGGTCTTGAGCTCGCGTTCGCGCGCCTTGTCGGCCGCAGCCGTCGTCAGTCCGAGCACCAGGACCTGCGCGCCCGCGGGCTCGACGCTGTCCACGATTTCGCGCGCGGGCAGATCGGCGCCGAGATAGGAGGCGCCCAGTCCCGCGCTGGCCGCCAGCATCGCCGCGCCGAGCGTCGCGATCTCGTGACGCTCGCCCGAGGGCGTCGCAAACAGCAGGCGGATCGACGTCTCGCGGCGGGCGTACAGCCGGAGAAACGCGCCGAGCAGGTTCCGCATCGTGGACGACATCAGGTGCTCGTGCGCGATGCGCGTCCGCCGCCCGTGCCAGTCGTCGCCGACTTTCGTGAGCACCGGCATCAGCACGTCCTGGAGGAGGTCGAGCGGTCGCAGGACTGCCGCCAGCCGGGAGAGTTCCTGGTCGATCCCGACCGCGTCGTACTCGCGCAGCGCGGTGAGGAGCGCGGTCGTGTCGAGCGGCGACCCTTGTGTGGGACGGACCGCGGCCAGGGCGACGGCGCCGGCCGCGGCGCAGAGCTCGCGCAACTGATCGTTGCTGAGCCCGGCCAGCCGCCCGATGCTGTGTCCCTGCTCGACGGCGCCGTTGAGGAGCCGCAGGCGCGCGACGTCCGCTTCCGTGTACATCCGACCCCGGTCGTCACGGGTTGGCGTGACGGCGCGGTAGCGGCGCTCCCACGCCCGCAGCGTGTCGATGCCGATCCCGGTCAACCGGGACGCCGCGCGGATGGGGTAGCGTGCGGACGTCTCGGGCCGTCTGCTCATCGCGCCACACTCCGGACCGCGTCGCGAGAGAAGCCCTTCATCACCATGACGGCAGGGTAGCGCGAACCGACCCTAGTGTCAATGATTTGTCATGGACAAAACATTGACAACGCCCGATTTGTACTGCTATTACTGGGTCGTGAGGGACATCGCAGTCGCGCCCATTCGTCTCGGCGTGTCGTCGTGCCTCCTGGGGGAGCGCGTGCGGTTCGATGGCGGCCACAAGCGCGATCAGTTCCTCGTGGACCTGCTCGGGCGTTTCGTCGAGTGGGTGCCTGTGTGTCCCGAGATCGAAAGCGGGATGTGCGCGCCGCGCGAGGCGCTCCGGCTGACGCTCCGTCACACGGCGCTGCGTCTCGTCGCGGCGAAGACGGGGCAGGATCACACGGCCGGCATGCGGGAGTACGCTGCGAAACGCCTCGAGGCGTTGGCCGGCGAACAGTTGTGCGGCTTCGTGCTCAAAAAGGATTCACCGACCTGCGGTCTCGAGCGCGTGCGCGTGTACAACCCGAGCGGTGTGCCGACGCGATCCGGCCGCGGACTCTTCGCCGCCGCGCTGGCGGAGCGCTTTCCGCTGCTCCCGCTCGAAGAAGAAGGCCGGCTGAACGATCCCCGGCTCCGCGAGAATTTCATCGAGCGCGTCTTCGCGTACGACCGGCTGACGCGGCTCTTCGCTGGACGCTGGACGCTGGGCGATCTCGTGCGGTTCCATACCGCCCACAAGATGACGCTGCTCGCGCACGTGCCCGAGGCGTATCGCCGCCTCGGCCAGCTGGTCGCGCGCGCGAAATCGCTGCGGCGCCGGGCGGTCGAGCGCGATTACGCGACGATGTTCATGGAGACGCTGCGGGTGATCGCGACACCCCGCCGGCAGGTGAACGTCCTGCAGCACATGATCGGGCACCTGAAGGACGCGCTCGACGGCCCGTCACGCCACGAGCTCCTCGAGATCATCGACGCGTACTTCGCCGGGAACGTGCCCCTCGTGGTGCCGATGACGCTGATGCGTCACCATGTGAGGCGCTGCGGCGTGGCGTATCTGGCGGGCCAGATCTATCTGGATCCGCACCCCGCCGAGCTGATGCTCCGCAACCACGTCTGAGGCCCTTTCGAGGCCGCCGTGCGTATACTGAGCGGATGTGGATGCCGGCCTGCACCTTCCTCGTCTCGGCGCTGGTTCTCCTTGCGCCGGGAGTGACGCCGGGCCGGCAGACAACCCCGACAGCGAGCCTTGCGAGCCTGGGCTGGATGTCGGGCAGCTGGGAAATGACCCGCGGCGGCGCGTGCATCGAAGAACGCTGGACGCGGCCCGCCGGCGGCACGCTGATCGGCATGAGCCGCACGGTGGCCGGCGGCCAGACCCGCAGCTTCGAGTTCATGCGCATCGAGTCGAGAAGCGACGGCGTCTTCTTCGTCGCGCAGCCCGGCGGGCGCCCGCCCGTCGACTTCAGGATGGCGTCCAACTCGGGATCGGAGATCGTCTTCCTCAACCCCGGCCACGCCGATCACCTGAAGCGCATCATCTATCGGCGCTCCGGCGAGAACGAGCTCACGGCGCGGATCGAAGGCGAGGACGGCGGCAAGCCGTTCTCGGTCGACTATGTGTACCGCGCCGCGACTACAGCAGGGTGCCCTTGAGGACGACGAGTCCCACCGAGAAATAGATCACCAGGCCGGTGACGTCCACGAGCGTGGCCACGAAGGGGGCTGACGACGTGGCGGGATCGAACCCGAGCCTGCGCAGGATGAGCGGCAGCATCGATCCCACCAGCGTGCCCCACAGGACAATCGCCACGAGGGCGAGCCCGACCGTCGCGGCAACGAGCGCCCAGTGCGGGCCGTACAGCGGCGAGAACATCGACCAGATGCTGATCCGGAGAAACCCGATCGCTCCGAGGATGACGCCGAGCAGCAGCCCCGACACCGCCTCGCGCCGGATGACGCGCCACCAGTCTCTCAGCCGCAGCTCGCCGACGGCCATCGCCCGGATGACAAGTGTTGACGCCTGCGATCCGGAATTGCCGCCGCTCGAGATGATGAGCGGCACGAAAAGCGCCAGGACCACCGCGCGCGCGATCTCGTGCTCGAAGAACCCCATCGCCGTCGCCGTCAGCATCTCGCCGAGGAACAGGATTACCAGCCAGCCGGCGCGCTTCTTGATCATGCGCGACAGCGCGATGTCCATGTACGGTTCGTCGAGCGCTTCCGATCCGCCGACGCGCTGCATCTCGCGCGTCGCCTTCCGCTCGGCCACATCCAGCGCATCGTCCACGGTGACGATGCCGATGAGGATGCCCTGTGTGTCGGTCACCGGAAGGGCCGTGCGATCTTCGCGTTTGAAGACCTCGACGGCCGCGTCCTGCGAGTCGGTGGCCGTCAGCGCGACGAACCGGCGATCCATCAGATCGGAAACGTGCCGGGTGAGCGGCACCACGAGGAATTCGCGCATCCGGATGTCGTCGATGAGCAGGCCATTCTCGTCGATCACGTAGATCACGTTCAGCGTCTCGCTGTCCTGGCCATGAGTGCGGACGTAGTCCATCACCTGCTGGACCGTCCAGTCTTCCCGCACCGCGATGTAGTGCGGCGTCATCAGGCGCCCGATCGTACGGGGCTCGTAGCCGAGGAGCGTGATGGCTTCGTTCCGTTCGACCGGCGTCAGCAGCGACAGCAGCTGCTTGGTGACGTTGGCCGGCAGCTCGCCGAAGAGCAGCGTGCGGTCATCCGGCGACATGTGGTTGAGCACCGCCGCGACGTCTTCCTGACCCATCGTTTTCACGAGGGCTTCCTGGAGGGCTGGCGGAAAATACTCGAAGACGTCCGAGGCGAACCGCCGGGGCAGCACGCGGAAGGCGATGACGAGGTCGCCCCTCGAGAGCCCCGACAGCGCCTCGGCCGCTTCCGGTGGCCGCAGGCTCGTCAGTGCCGCGCGCAGGCCCGCGAAGTCGCCGGATTGGAGAAACGTTGCGATCATCGATGCATTATCCTTGAACGACCGATGATCCTCTCACGCGCTCTTCTCGAAACACCCGTCGGCGAGATGCTCGCGCTCGATTCGGGTGAAGGCCTGTGCGCGCTCGAGTTCACCGGGCCGGAGAAGCGGCTCGTCGGTCTCGAAGCGCGGCTGCGGCGATGGTTCCCGCCCCACGACATTGTGGACGGCGAGACGCCGACGATTGCCCGGGCGCGCGCGTGGCTGGACGGGTACTTTGCCGGCGTGAGCGCCGACATCAGCGGGCTTTCGCTGGACATGCGGGGCGCGGATTTCGAGAAGCGCGTCTGGGAGGCGCTGCGTCGGATTCCACCCGGCGAGACCACGAGCTACGGCGCCATCGCGAAAGCCCTCGGATCCGCGGGCGCCTCACGCGCCGTCGGCGCGGCCAACGGCGCCAACCCGATCGCGATCGTGGTGCCGTGCCACCGCGTCATCGGGGCGTCCGGATCGCTCACGGGCTACGGCGGTGGACTTGAACGCAAGAGCTGGCTGCTCGAGCACGAGCGGCGGTGGAGAAGCCGGCCGCAGGCCACGCTGTTCTGATAACCGTCGCGGCCGGCTTCCGCCGGCCGACGAACGTCCGCCTGAAGGCGGACGCTACGGCTGGCCCCTGGCTTTCAGCTCTTCCTCAGGCGGCCGGACGCCCACGAACGCGCGATACAACAACAGGTCGTACACGATCTTGAGCGTGCCGGCGATGAAGAACGGCACGTTGATCCATGACGGCCGCGCGAACATCACGCCGACAAACAGCGGGCTCACCGCCGCGCCGATCGTTCGCGCGACGCCCGTGATGCCCGCCGCCGCCGATCGCTCCTCGGGGCTCACCACCGCCATCAGGTAGGACTGCCGGGTCGGCACGTCCATCTGGCTGATGCTGAACCGGGCCAGCAGCACGCCGATGGCCAGCGGCAGCGTGGGCATCAGCGGCACGAGGATAAGGAGGATGTTGGACGGCAGGTGCGTCGCCACCATCGTGCGGATCAGGCCGAAGCGTGCTGCCAGCGTCGACGCGAGCAGCGCCGAGATCCCCGCCAGGATGTTCGCCCAGAAGAAGATCACTCCCAGCGTGCCGGGGTCGACGCCGAAGCGCAGGTAGAACCAGTACGCCGCGAAGCTCTGAATCACGAAGCCGCCCGCGAACGCGTCGATCGCGAACAGCGCCGAGAGTTTCAGGACGACGTCCTTCGATCGGCCGAGCCCCGAGAGGTTCGCGAAGGCCGACTGCGGCGGCTGCCGCTCGCCGCGGGTGGCCGGCTCGGCGGCCGGCGACAGGCGTGAGAAGAGCGCGGCCAGCAGAACGCCGAGCGCGGCGTACGCGATGACGATCACCCGGTAGCTGTCGCCGCGGGCCATGGCGCCGGACTGCAGCACTCGCGTCGCCACGCCCGCGGCCAGCGCGCCCATCGCTGTCGCCACCGACCCGGCCAGCGTGTACCAGGCAAACACCTCCGTCCGGACCCGGTCGGGGATGACCGACGACAGCGCGGCCTGCTCGACGGAGAGGAAAGGGCCGACCTCGTTTCCGCTCGGGCTGATGACGCCGATCGTGCCCGCGACGAGGAGCAGCCAGAAGCGGCTGGTGGACGCGAACGCGATGCCGGCCGCGGCCATCAGCAGCGCCCCGGCGATGAGCACGCGCCCGCGCCCGAGCCGATCGGCCCGCGTGGTCAGGTACAACGACACCAGCGTGTCACCGGCGAGCGTCAGCGCCAGGAGCGTGCCGATGCGCGGTTCGCTCAGGCCGGCGCCCACCAGGTAGAAGACCAGGACGACCGACACCGACCCGTACGCGAACAGCCGGATGAAGCGGGTGGCGAACAGCAGCCACCCGTCCCTCGTCAGGCGCCGGAGGCTGGCCGGGATCATCAGGCCGGCAGCGGATTGCGGTCGGCCACCTGTCGCTGGTGCCAATAAGGGTACGGCAGCGGCAGCGCGCTCGCGGCGTCGAGCTTCGCCGTCTGCTCGGCCGTCAGCGACCAGCCCACGGCGCCGAGGTTCTGGCGCAGCTGCTCTTCGTTGCGCGCGCCGATGATGACCGACGAGATCGTCGGCCGGGCGGCGAGCCAGTTGAGCGCGATCTGGGGCACGCTCTTGCCGGTTTCCTTCGCCACCTCGTCCAGGGCATCGACGACCTTGTACAGCAGATCGTCGGCGACCTGCGGGCCGAAGGCCGCCGTCTTCGGAAGACGGCTGACCGCGGGCGGCGGCTGGTTGCGGCGGATCTTCCCTGTCAGCCTGCCCCAGCCGAGCGGGCTCCACACGAGCGTGCCCACGCCCTGATCGTGGCCGAGCGGCATCAGTTCCCACTCGAAATCTCGGCCGACGAGCGAGTAGTACGCCTGGTGCGCCAGGTAGCGCGGCCAGCCGCGGCGGTCCGACGCCGCGAGCGACTTCATCAGGTGCCAGCCCGAGAAGTTCGAGCAGCCGATGTACCGGACCTTGCCGCTCCGGACGAGCGTGTCGAGCGTGCTGAGCGTTTCTTCGACGGGCGACAGCGCGTCGAACCCGTGCATCTGGTAGATGTCGATGTAGTCGGTGCCCAGCCGGCGCAGGCTGGCTTCGCAGGCGCTGATCAGATGATGACGCGAGTTGCCGAGATCGTTGACGCCGGGGCCCGTCCGAAACGACGCCTTGGTCGCGATGATCGTCTGTGCGCGGCGTCCCGCGATCGCCTTGCCCAGGACTTCTTCGGACCTTCCGGCCGCGTACACGTCCGCGGTATCGAACATGTTGACGCCGGCGTCGAGGCAGATGTCGACGATCCGCGTCGCGTCCTTGACGCCGGTGGCGCCCCACGCGTTGACGAATTCGGTGCCGTCGCCGAACGTGCCGGTGCCGAAGCTGAGCACCGGCACCTTGAAACCCGATTCGCCGAGCCGACGCACGTCCATGTGGTCTCCTGCCGTTGATTATAGAATGCGGCTTCATGCCACAGAGACGTTCGTCGCCGCAAGCCGAGATGCGCAGCCTGATCGCGGGCTACTGGGTGTCGCGCCTCATTTACGTCGCTGCCAGGCTGGGCCTGGCCGATCTGCTCGAGAAAGGTCCGTTGACGGCCGACGAACTCGCCGAACGCGCGGGCGTGCATCCCGGCGCCCTGTACCGCATGATGCGGACGCTCGCGAGCTACGGCGTGTTCACCGAAGGAAGAGGCGGCCGGTTCAAGTTGACGCCGCTCGGCACGACGCTCCGGTCGGACGTGCCCGCGTCGATGCACGGGTTCGCGCTGTTCCTGATCGGCTCGCCGGTGTGGAACGCCTGGGAAGACCTCGAGTACGCCGTGAAGACCGGGCAGCTTCCGTTCGATCGCCTGTTCGGGATGCCGTTCTACAACTACCTGGAGCAGCATCCCGAGAATCTCAAGATCTTCGGCGAGGCGATGACGAGCCTGTCGGGGACCGAGAACCCCGAGTTCGCCCGCGTCTTCCGAACCATCCGGCAGCGTGCCGGCATCCGCACGGTCGTGGACGTTGCCGGGGGCTTCGGCAGCCTGCTGGCGCTGATCCTGACGCAGAACCCGAAGCTGAAGGGCGTGTTGTTCGACATGCCGCCCGTCGTCGCGCGTGCGCGCCAGGATCGCCATCTGACGAACGCTCGCATCGGCGCACGGTGTACGTTCGCCGGAGGCGACATGTTCGACGCGGTGCCCGCGGGCGGCGACGCGTACGTGCTGAAGTACATCCTTCACAACTGGGACGATGATCACTGCGTGACGCTGCTCACGAAGTGCCGGGAGGCCATGAACCCCGGCGGCCGCATCCTCGTTGCCGACGCTGTCGTGCCGCCGGCCGAAAAACCCGACTGGGGGAAGCTCCTCGACATCCAGATGATGGTGGTCGTGCCCGGCAAGGAGCGCACGAAGCAGGAGTTCGCGGCGCTCTTCAAGCGCGCCGGCTTCCGGCTGACGCGCATCATCCCCACGCGCTGCCCGCTGAGCGTGGTGGAGGGCGTCGCGGCCCCTGCGTGACCTGATGGAGGAATCCGGGCTCTGCCTCGCGTGCGGCCTGTGCTGCACCGGTGCGCTGCACCGCGGCGTGGAAGTGAAGGCGGAGCACGTCAGGCTCGTGCGGTCGCTCGGCCTGGCCGTCGAAGACGTCGGCGGTGCGCAGGGGTTCCGCCTGCCCTGTTCACTTTTCCTGGGGGATCGCTGCACCGTCTACGAGCGGCGTCCGCCCAGCTGCCGGGAATTCCGCTGCGCCCTTCTTCGAAAGTACGCGGACGGCCGCGTGGACTTCGAAACCGCAACCGCTCTCGCCCGAGAGGCGCGTTCGCTCATCGCGCAGGGCGCAGCCCGGCCCCTCGCGCCACGAGAAACGGACCCCGAGGCGCTGCTCCGCGCCGCCACGCTGGACGTGTTGCTCGAGAAACATTTCAGGGAGTGACGGCCGACTGCTGACTGCCGACTGCTGACTGCCGACTGCTGACTGCTGACTGAAGTGATACGATCCGCCGCATGATCTATACGCGCCGGCGCTTTCTTCAGACGTCCGTCGTGGCTGGAGGCGGTCTGTTCTTTTGCCCGTGCGGACTCGGCGCACAGGCCCAGCCCGCAGTGGCGCGCCGATCGATTGTCGTCGGCGGACAACGGGTCCGGACCATCGACATGCACGCCCACGTGTTCGTCAACGAGGTGTGGCCGCTGGTCAAAGATCTCCCTCAGGTGGACCGCGC
>Ga0105242_10003846_pt1 | contig 11675 bp, 12 predicted proteins | sample KBSM24metaG_FD_81521 | JGI IMG/M metagenome (GOLD analysis project Ga0105242, IMG submission 81521) | Miscanthus rhizosphere microbial communities from Kellogg Biological Station, Michigan, USA - KBS M2-4 metaG | ecosystem: Host-associated > Plants > Roots > Rhizosphere > Soil | place...
CATCGCACATCCGTTCGTATTCGTTTTCGGGGTCGATGATGAACACCTCAGTGCCGAACATCATGCTACGCAAAGCCTCTAGCTTCACGCTAAACGACTTACCGGCACCGGACTTGGCGAATACCACCGAATTGCCATTTTCCAAGCTGAACCGGTCAAAAATAACCAAACCAGAGTTGTGCATGTTTATACCGTATAGAATGCCATTGTCCTGGCTCAGATCTGCTGAAGTAAATGGAAAACTAGTGCTAATTGCACCGGTAGACATGTTGCGGCGAATTTGCAGCTGGTCGGTCATCTGAGGGATGACGCTGTTTAAGCCCTGCTCTTGCTGGCTGGTGGCAGCTTTACTGTACACCAACTGCTGCCCCAGCATGCTTTCCACTTTGTGGCTGACAAATTCCAGCTCTTCCTGGCTGGACGCGTAAATGGTGAAGTACAGGCCAAAGCGGAAGAAACGTTCTTCGCCGACCTGTAGCTTGTCGCGCATTTCCTCGGCGTCCAAAATAGCGGCCTGTTTTTGCGGATCGCGTACACGACCCTTTTCGGAGTCGATCTGAATGCCAGCTTCCAGTTGCGTAACCTTTTTGCGCAAGTTTTCCAACACCACCTGACTTTCTACGGGGTAGACATACATGGACAGGTCGATAACTTCGTCTAGGTTTACTAGGCCGCTAAGCCAGCCAGTATAAATTTGGCGTGGATAGCCATACACGTAGTAGGTTCGGGCGTAGCGGGTACCAATTTGAAAGAATGTTCCCTGGAACTCAATAGAACTGGGCGCAATAAAATCACGAAGTGCGGTAATGCCCTTCTGGAAGGCGGCCGCGACCTCAGCCTGTTCACGAGCTTGCTGTGCTTGGGCGATTGCTACAGGGTCTAACTGTGTCTTTTTTGCCATTATTCTAGCTCCCGTTGCAAATGGGGCTGTTGGGCGGTGCCCTGTCCCTTAGTTACGATATCTGCCGTTAGGTCGTTGAAGTTTTTGAGCTGTTGACGAGTGGCGGTGTCGGGGTTGTACGTGTCGTAGTAGAGCTCGATCAGCTCCTGAGTATCAAGTGGCAGACCCTGAATGGCGCACTGTTGTAAGCCGCCCAGCACTGCTTGTACGCGGTTGCGTAGTTCGGCCTTAGCTTTTTCTAGATCGGCTTCATTAATAACCACATGATTTTCGCGGGTATTAAAGAGTTCGGTAAGGCCAGTAAAGAAGTTCTTACTCTGTGTCAGCGCCTTCTGGGTGCTTATCACAGGGAAATACGGAATTACTACGTAAAACTTCTTATCCATAATGTTGGTCTGCATAGCTAACTGGTCTATGTAGCCAATGTAATCGTCCATGAGCAGTGCTAGTAGCATGTTGTCGTGCTCGGTGCGGATCTTGTCTAGTTTTTCGATGTAGGGCTGCAGGTCTACTTTCTGCGAACGAATGAAGATCTGGATTGGGAAATAGAGGGAGTTCAGAAACCCTTGGTAGGCGTACTCAACCGACTCCTGTTCCTGGGGGCTCATCAGGTCAAAGTTGATGCTCTTCACCATCACTACACTACGAAAACTACCGTCGTTCATGATGACGATACCGTCGCGGATCTCGGCAATTTGCAGCGTATTTTGGGTGCTGTTTGGGTTAGTTTTAGGCGGTAGCCCTAGGGTGGTGGGCGTTGCCCCGCTCGACACTACTGGACCTGGCTGAGTGGGCATGGGTGGAGCTGGTGGTGCGATAGGTTGATAAACGGGTTGTTGGGGTGGTGCATAAGGGTTTTGCATGGCTGCAGGCGGCATTTGTGGCTGTGTGGGTATAGGATACGGTTGCCCTACCCCAGTGTTTTGTATTTGCGGTTGTTGATTTGGATCCATCAGTTTTATGCCCACACTACGTTAGATGAACCCCGTTTGCAGCTAGTGAAGTGAAATTACCACTTCCCCATCATTCTCGGCCTGCTTGTGAGCCTGCCGAGCAATGGTAGCCACACTAAAGTCATCATTACTTGCAAAATTAGTTATAGCAGCCTGATCTTCTGGTGTCACTGACGGTTTCGCGTTTGCTGCTGCACGAGCTTGAGCGGCCTCGGCGGCCTGTTGTTCAAGCGTCTTTACCGTTTTTAGGTGACCATAAGCAACTGTTTGACTAGAGTTCTCCTTCTTGAACCTGGCAATCATAGCCTCTTCTTCTGCAGTTGGGGTGGCCGCCGGTATGGACGTTAGTGGGAATGGCTGGTATGGCGTGCTGGTGCTCGACATGTCTGTTGGAGGTGGTTGGACGGGTGTAGCGGTTGGTTGTTGCATGAACCAGTAATCCGTCTGTGGATTGGCGCTAGTAGGCTGTGGCGCCGCTGGCGTAGGGCTAGCCATCTGAGCCATGATCTGCTGTCGATGAGCTGCGGTTGAAGCATTAATCATGGTGTTAAACTGCTGGGCGATGGGGTTGGCTGCTTCGTCCAGGATGTCGTCAGAGGCACGAACATCAATAGCGCTTACTTCCTGTGGAAGGCTACTGGCACTTACCAGGCGGTCCGAATTGTATAACGCTTCCTGGCTCTGCTCAGTGATTAGGTTGACGTTTACATTTTTTACGGCCCAGCCGCGGCTGTCGATGGTATTGGCTAGGGCTGTGAGGCGGCTGCGAACTTCATCCTGGTCAAGTCCGTTGGTGTAACGGTGCTCTACCCTCTTTGGTACCAAAATACTTACCAGCTCTTTGACGCCACTTTGATCCCAAATGCGTCGCCGTGGTTTTAGAAAGAAACGGATTTTAGCTAGTGCCCAGATTTCGGTTGGCTGGTCGGCACCCCACGGAAAGGCAAAAAAGCCAGTCATAAAGGCGATGGGCAGAAATATAGCCAGCATAAACTGAGCGTGCTTGGTCAGGCTTAGGAAGCTCAAATACAGACAGGTGGCTGCAATAGCGGCGTAGATACACTGGCGCAGGGTGAGGGGCCCAACGAGTTTGTCTTCTGCTTCTATGTCTTGGATTACTTTATATGTTGACATGTCTTACGTCCGTAACTCTAAGGGAAAAGACCGCCAGTAGGACCGCCAAGTGGGGCGATGGGTGGTTGCTGTGGCTGGTTTGCCTGTTGTTGCTGTTGGGCGGCGATCTGAGCGGGTGTAAGTTGTGTGCGTGGCGTACCCGGTCCCGTTGGTTGGGGTCTCCCAGACCCAAGCTCTCTTCGCATATCCAGGAAGTCTGGGTCTTCTCTGTATTTTTCCACCATCTCGCGAATGGTCATTAATCTTTGCGTCTGTACGCCCTGCGCATCTGTGTGCGTATACATAAACTCAGGCCTCCCGGCTGCCGCTGTCAGAGTCTGTCCCATCATATTCGCAATAACTTCCTGGTTCTCCAGGGGAGCGCCGGCTGCGTTGTCATAGACGTCGGCTATCTTAGCAAGTTGCCGTGCCATCCCTGTCTTGTCGAGCGTACCGGTCCTTACCCCTGCAGAGACCACATCGTTTAGATTGCTTACCATGACTGGTGTGAGGGCTTCAACCTCAGACTTGCGGCCCCCGGCAATGTACGAACCACTCTTCCCTTCGATGGATTCTCTGAAGATTCGCTGGCTGGCTATCGCTGATGCCTCTTCGGCGCTGTTTACTACTACTTTTTGTCCGCTAGCTGTGGTCATTGTTGCAGTTTGGCCTTGTGCTAGGGCCTGTGTTGCCTGGAATTGTTCTTCCATTACGCCAGACTGGCTACCAAATCCGCCACCTGCCAAGTCGAAGCGCCGTGCTTGCTCGGCTCCAGTACGCATAACTGCTAGCATGCGGTTGGCCTTTACACGGTTGAAATTGGCGGCCTTGTTAGCAAAGTCGTGCATTTCGCCGGCGCCACCGATCATCTTGGCACTGCCGTCTGCGTTGTACTCTAGGTTGCCATCCTTATCCTTCGATTGACGGTATCTAAAGGCAGTTCCAGTAGCGGGCAGTGCTTTAATGGCCATTTCTTCGAACGCCTCGGAGTTCATGCTACGCCGTGCTGCTCGTACGGCTGCCGTACCTTGTTCTGCGGCTTCGTGGCTATAGCCAGCCCCTCTTAGGTAGTCATAAACCTTCTTATCATTACCCTTACCCAATACACCGGCGGTTAGGAAGTCGTCGTTGCCAATGATTCCTCGCACTGCTGAGTTCTTTTCAGCGGCTTCAGCGGCTTCATCTGCCTGATGCCGACTTATGTGCTCCTGCATTCTGGTCCCCATTTTGGCCGGGTTAAAACCGGCACTTGGTAGGGCTCCAAGGGTCTCGGTGGCTCGGTTAAACTTGTTGGCGGCCCAGCTGTCGCCCTTGAAGCGGTTGCCGTTTTTCATGTCGTGGATGTTCTTGGCGGCGGCGTTGCTGCGAACTTTCTTAAGCCCATCGCGGGCGTTATTAAGAAAGCTACCTGAATTACCGGTGAGCGTACTAAGTGCTCCAGGCATGGCCATAATGATTTTGGGTAGAATTGCCGGCGGCCCCGCCTTGCCTATGAAGAACCCTGCTTGGGCAACTGCCGTACCGGTGTTATTGGCAAAGGTACTTAGTAGCAAGTGAAAACCGTGGCCAGTAAAGTGGTGTACTAATCCAGCTGCCTGCGCCGTAAGTGACGCAGTGCCCGTATTGCCGTTCAGGGACACCACGGCAAACACATTGCCAATGGCTATGAGTGCTGAAATAACTGGAAATGCCACCAGCAAACCCACGAAGTTCTCACGCCACAAGTTCCAAGCCCGTTGCGTATTGGGCAGTATGTAGCAAGCTATAGCTACCGGGGCCACTATAATAAGCATGATTATGACGATTTGCCGGATGACCAGCGCCAAGAAACCTACGAATATTGCCAAGGCTGCACTCAGTATAAAAGTGAGCGATGCAGGCCCTAGGATCAACAGTGCTGCTCCTACGCCAATGGTACTCACTACGCCTGCGCCTACACTAACCGACGCCCCTTGTGCAAGTGTGTGGAACGGTGAATATATTATTGCGCGCACATCAAGACCGGCAGCGTCAAAAAAGCCTACGGTAAGGCGCATCAGCGGCCAAGAAAGTGATATGCCAATAGCGGCTATAACGAGTCGGGGTAATGTTTTTCGAATAGTGTATGCGTCTAGGAATTCAAAACCTAGCGCTTGGGAGGCGACCATAACTAAACCGCCGATCACCAGTAATGCCGTAGCAATAATCCGGAACGAGTTCCAGGCAATATAGTAGCCGTTAGAGGCACTACCCTTGGCGCCGGTAGTGTCAAAAATGGGCTTTAAGTCAATGTTAAGCGTGTTGGTAATGAAGTTGTCGAGTATTTGAATACCGTGTAGCCCTAGTTGTATTGCAGGACACACAATCCAGTTAAAGCTGCCGCTGCCACAGTCAATTACTGTGTCATCGGCTGGCGTACAGTTTCCATTGGCATCAGTTCCAGAATCACAACTGCCGGTCGTGCCGGTTCCGCTACCTGGTGCTGCCGTAGAATTGGCCGTTAGTCCAATTGCATAGGTTTTAATAAATTTAACCCAACAACCATTCGGCTGCTTGATATAGTTAGGTACGCCCGGTTTCTTCTCGCTGGATGCAAAATAGTCACCGCTAGTAGGACTTTTCACCTGAATCCAAGAATGGCAAATTGGTTGGTTACTGGTACCAGGAGTGGCGTAATACCTGGTGGGTGCGGCCGTGTCGGAATTTACGTAGGTCCATGACTGGTCATCCTTAAGGCCCACGATGGTACTTTTATCTGCCCAGTTAAATATAATGCTCGAACCGCTAGCGTTGCCAATAGTTATAGGTACGAATGGATTGACCTGGCAACCCGTAAAGCCACCGCTAGTAACGCTAGTAAAGCCGATGACCACTGCGCCCTCTGCCTGGGTAGTTCCTGCGGCACTACCCGAAGTAAGCCATTTGTTGTTACCCGTTTTTACTACAATAACTGGCGCACCGCTATAGTTAAGGTTTTTGTTGTCGTAGACGTAGCCCGAGTCGTTCTGAGGGCTTACATTAGTTGGGACCTGACAGCCCAGACTACCACTGGTAGCTACAAAGATCGCTTCGTAGGTATTAGAAAGACCAATAAGGTCTCCGCTATCTGAACCACTTAAAACGGTCCCTTTGTATTTGTAGGTTAAGTTGTTGGTGACATCGACAATGGTTTTCACGTCTTGCCATTGATAGCCACCACCACCAAGATCTCCGGGGGTGCTGGGCGCAGCATGAACACTGCCCATAAAGGGACCCATGGCTGTACCACCTATAAGCAAAACAAATAAGCCCACACCGACTGAAACTAACTTTTTGTAGCTCATTTTGTTTAAACTATAGCACCAAAAAAGCCTCTGTGACAACTATAAAGTAAGCGTAATAACCTCAGTTGAAAGGTAGGGCTATGAAGGGTCTAGGGTTCAGTCTTGTGCGGCTTACGACAAACTGCCCGTAGGCAACACGGGTGGTGTTGTATAGAAAGCCTTGATTACCACTGTATATATCGCTATAGTGAAGAAAAATGCGTACTAGATTGGTAATACAAAAACTATCTGTCCTGTTTGTTACTGTACTTCTTGCCGTATCATACATTGCCGTTTTTGCTACGAGTACGGCCACTGCAGCAGCAGCTAAGCCAGCGCCTAAGGCTACCACTACGGCCTGTCCTGATGGCTCAGCCCCACCCTGCGGAACCGGCATAATAAGCGATAAAGCAGCCAAGGGTAACTGCGTTGGGTCACTTACTAACTGTGACATATTCAACCAATATGTTAATCCGTTCATCAATTTTCTGGCTGCCCTGGTTGGAGTTGCTGTAGTTATATCCATAATATACGGTGGTATACAATACGGTAGCTCTGCTGGTGATCCCCAGAAAATAACTGCCGCCAAAACCCGTATTCGCAATGCGCTCATTGCACTAGTGACCTTTATGTTCTTGTTTTCCCTGCTCAAATTCTTACTACCTGGCGGACTATTCTAATGAGTGGAGTACTATAGATAGTATGTTTGCGGTAATCATCATGCCCCTGTTACGGACGTTTGCGGCTGGAGTGGTCTGTGGAAAGCCCACCTTTCTGGGCTTAGTTCCGTGGTATCAATACCTAGACGTCACTAAGGATGCGGCTGGCAAATGTAGTGTTGTGAACTTTAACCCAGCAGGTGATGGTTCACAGGCTCATGCTTTTGGTGCCCACAGTCCTTTCTTGCTTATAGCGCTCGCCATTATAGATGATCTCATCCGTGTTGCTGCACTTGTCGCTGTTGCCTACGTCATTGTGGGTGGGATCCAGTATGTGACTAGTCAGGGTGCGCCAGATGCTACTAAAAAAGCCCAGCAGACTATCATTAACGCGCTCATTGGTCTGGCTATAGCACTTGTGGCTGCCTCGGTGGTGGCATTTATTGGAAATAAGTTAGGTAAATAACTATGCTGATCTCAAAACTATTCGCAGCCGGAGAATGTGGGACGAACAGTGATCCAATTGACGTCAGTTGCCTCCCTCACCCCTCGGCTACCACCAGCGGCACTATCCCAACGGTTCTGGGTATTGTACTTGCCTTCACTGCCTCTATATCCGTACTGATGATTGTCATCGGTGGCTTTCGCTACATAGTAGCGCATGGTGACCCGAACGCTACTGCTCAAGCGAAAAATACTATCGTCTACGCTCTGGTGGGGCTTGTAGTTACTATGACCGCCTATTCGATTGTGACGTTTGTAGTGAAAGGAATTGGCTAATGAGACGTCTATTGTATGGACTAGTCTTGTTTCTCTTTTTTACTGTGGGGACGGCCATTGCACCCACTGCTGGTGTCAGTGCAGCGGTATGCTCCACGACAAGTAATCCTTTAGCTTGTGCCTGTAGCGCCGGTAATGGCGGAAATAGTTCGGCTGCTTGTTCTGCAAAGACAACTGATCCAATCTCGGGCCCAAACGGTATACTTAAAAAGGCTTCCTTAGTCATGGCTACATTGGCCGGTATTGCGGCGGTAATCATAATAATCGTCGGTGGCTTTCAGTATATAACCTCTGCTGGGGATACCACTAAGGCTACTGGAGCTCGCAAGGCAATAGTCGGTGCTGTGGTTGGCCTGGCGATTATTGCGGTGGCTGAATCGCTAGTCCTGTTGGTGGTCAGTAAATTATGAGGAAAATTATGAAACACATACGAACGATTGTTGCTGCCTTAGTGGTCTTTATGAGTCTGAGTGGGGTTTTGTTGCCCATGGTCGTCCATGCCGATACACCGAAGTCAGACGTTTGTAATGCCCTGGGCGGTGGTGCCGATTGTACTACACAACCAAAAAACGGCGTTAGCTTGGATCATGTGATAACGGTCGTTATTAACCTCTTTAGCGTCGTAGTGAGCATCGTGTCCGTCATCATGATAATGGTCGGTGGGTTTAAATATGTAACCTCCGGAGGAGAGAGTAGCGCCATTACCAGCGCTAAAAACACCATCATGTACGCTGTCATTGGTCTAGTGGTTGTAGCCTTTGCCCAGATTATCGTTCAGTTCGTTCTAGGTAAAGTTACAGGCAAATAGGGGGCAAACGCTGAATTTAGAGAGGGTGTGGATCAATATGGAGCTGTAGAGAAACGTCGCAGCTTGAATTATTAATTGAGTTAATGGTATAAATACAGATAAGCTACTAGCAAAAAAGGAAGGAACCTACGCTATATGTTAAAAAATATTAGAAACCTCATCGTTGGATTAGTGAGTGCAGTTTCACTCATCGTTATTCCCGTTGCAGTACCAGCGCTTGTTTCGGCAGACGCTAACATTCAGGACAACCTCTGTCAGGGTGCCGCCCTGAGCGTTAGTAACACCTCGGGTTGTAGTGCCACCTCGGGAGGTACCGATAAGATTAACAGTATCATCACTACCGTTATTAATATTTTTTCACTGGTTGTCGGTGTAGTGTCGGTTATTATGATTATCGTCGGTGGCTTCCGCTACATTACCTCTGGCGGCGAAAGCAGCAATGTTACCAGTGCCAAAAACACCATAATTTACGCACTCATTGGTCTAGTGGATGTAGCCCTGGCACAATTCATTGTTCAGTTCGTCCTGAACAAAGTTACTCAGCCGTAGCTTACGGGACAATCCTAAAAATAACCCCCTCACTAGAGGGGGTTATTTTTATTGGTTCATAAACACTAAAGTTAAACAAAACCACCTCCCCTTTGTGGGAGGTGGTTTTCTGATCCCAAGACCTGTGAAGTCTAGATAACCTGGATCTTCTTAACAGTGTCTTGCTTGACCTTAGTAAAGCTAATAGTCAGTACGCCGTCTTTGAGGACGGCTTCAATCTCTTCTTCCTTAACCGGAACTGGCAAGGCTATGCTGCGGCTAAATTCGCCCCAGTAACATTCTTGCACGAAATAATTCTCTACAGCGTCATCGGTGCCAGCGGAAAGTGTTCCGCGAATACTTAGCGTGTTATCGGCGATGCTAACATCTAGATCGCCCTTGTTAACGCCCGCAGTGCGAGCCTTAACCACCAATCGCTCCCTAGTTTCGTATACATCCACCGCCAACTGCCCGGGCAGTACAGCGTCGTCTTCATCCCATTCATCGGCTACTGCACTCGATTGTGTAGTAGGATCGTCGCTTACGGCCGGTACGGCGTCATCGTCACCCAAAAATGCCGCAGTCAGCTCGTCTTCTTCCAGTAGTAGGTCATCGTCGCGGTTACGTCGCGCCATATAAAAATACCTGTTGTTACCCTCCGCCCTTCTTTGTTTGATCGGGGCTTAACGTTGCTTCTTGCCTTTTTGTGTTAAAGTCAGTATAGCTTAGTCGGATAACAGGGTGCAAGGTGGGTTGCACATATTTACAACGGATTAAATACAACATGAGCGTAATTGAGGCTATAGTTCGTATATTTGCCCCGCACAATTGCATCGGTTGCGGTGTAGAGGAAGACGTTTTGCTATGCACGGGCTGCGTGGAAAGTTTGCCCACTGTTCCCTCTCGATGCTATCGCTGCCAAGTGGTAACGGATAGTTATTTGGTTTGCGGTCGTTGCCAAGATGTCACTCCGCTGCGGCGCGTGGCGGTCAGCACGCCTTACGATAGTCTAGCGCGGGAACTTGTGCATCACATGAAGTACGAGCGCGCCCAGGCTGGCGCCACCGAGATGGCTCGGTTGATGGCCAAACTTATGAACGGCCTCCCTACGGATGTGGTTTTAGTGCCGGTACCCACGGCCAGTAGCAGGGTCCGGGCTCGTGGCTACGACCACACTTCCCTGCTCACTCGGCATATTGCGGCGTCGACCGGAATATCTCGGAGTAAATTGTTGGCGCGTATCGGTCAGGCCCACCAAATGGGCGCACGTCGAGCCGATCGATTGAGGCAACTTGGGGGAGCATTCCGCCCTGTTCATCTAAAAGAGCTACGCGGGAAACACATTGTACTCATTGACGATGTTCTAACAACTGGGGCGACGTTAGAAACTGCTGCCCGAATACTAAAACAATACGGTGCCCGGCAAGTGGACGCCGCGGTGTTCGCTCAGGCCTAGGATTTTTGTGGTACGGCTGGTATATCTCCGATGTAGCCTCATTACTCGGTAAAGCAAAGTTAGACTTTGCTTTACCTCCGTTATTCGGCTATAATCACCTCTGTTCCGTCAGTCTGGAAGGGTGTCCGAGCGGTCGATGGAAATGGTCTTGAAAACCATCGTGCCAGCAATGGTACCGTGGGTTCGAATCCCACCCCTTCCGCCAGAGATTTTTATAAAGACGCTCGAAGACAGCGTCTTTTGTTTATTGTTCTTGGGCGGAGTACATTAGAAATATGGCCAAAATCTTTCTGACTGCCCAGAACATTGATATTTATGATGGAGATAACCTCGACTCCTTTGCTCGGACCGGCTCAACTAGTGTTGAACAAGTGGCAAAAGCAGGAGCTGAAGGTGTGATTCTGGGTCACCCAGAAGCCGGCGATAGTCCAGCAGTAGTGAGAATGAAGCTGATGACGGTCTTTGATAGAACGCAGACTGTCCCACTAAATTCTTTTAGTAGAATCACCGTCATGGCGGGCGAATCGTGGGAGGATTTTAAGAACCACAGTAGCACAGAGGTCGCAAAGCTAATCAGCCAGCAGATACTCAATATACTGTCGGATATCCCTGCGGAGTACGCCGCCGATTTCACCATAGGTTATGATCCACAATGGGGTTCCCGCGGTGCCGGGCATGACGACGCTCCGCCGCCAGAACCCGATTATATATCTGGAGTAGCTGCAGAAATACGATCAGGCCTGGTTAAAAAATATGGTCTAGCCATAGGCGCGGCTATCCCTATTATCTACGGAGGTAGATCGACACCAGATCGCACCCTAACAATTTTATCCGACAAGAATATCGACGGGTTGATCTTGGGTTCTGCTTGCAATACCGTGCAGAAGACCCTAGAGATTATCGACGCAATGCAGACAGCTAAGCCCAAAGGACGCAAAGTCCTTCATGCCAACTTTAAGGCCTTTAACCTAGCAGACAGTTACGAGCAATATGTAGCGGTACTGAGTGCGCTAGATGATAGTTTTATCGTGTATATGTCGCCCTGCCATGCGGACCTTAGAAAAGCCGCGGAGGCTTTAGTACGGGCATCTAGTAATAACATCGGTAGTTTGCTAAACTAGTCAAAGTAATTCCCTTTGGAGAGGTACCCAAGTGGCTGAAGGGGACGGTTTGCTAAATCGTTAGAGGGGCGCGAG
>Ga0105242_10003849_pt1 | contig 11669 bp, 9 predicted proteins | sample KBSM24metaG_FD_81521 | JGI IMG/M metagenome (GOLD analysis project Ga0105242, IMG submission 81521) | Miscanthus rhizosphere microbial communities from Kellogg Biological Station, Michigan, USA - KBS M2-4 metaG | ecosystem: Host-associated > Plants > Roots > Rhizosphere > Soil | place: Michigan...
GCCTCGCTGGCCCTCGCGCAATGCACCATGTGCCACGGCCCGCAGGGGATGACACAGAGCAACGCGCCCAACCTCGCCGGCCAGTACGCCGATGTGATCGCCAAGCAGCTCGTGGACTACAAGCAAGGCGACCGCGCGAGCTCCATCATGCAGGCGCTCGCCGCGAGCGCTTCCCAGCGGGATGTGCGCGACATCGCGGCCTACTACGCATCGCTGCCCAAGCCGCGCAACACGCCAGTCACCGACATGGACACCGTGCCGCCGCTGGTGAAAACCGGCGATCCCATGCGCAACATCGCACCTTGCGCCGCGTGCCATGGCGGCATCGACCGCAAGATGGGCGCGCCTTGGCTCGAGGGAATGCCTCGCGACTACCTGGTGGCGCAGCTCACCGCCTTCGCTTCCGGCGAGCGCAGGAACGACAGCCATCGCCAGATGCGCAACGTCGCGCAGGCGATGACCCCGCGCGAGATCGCGGACGTCGCCGACTTCTACGCGAGGCGTGAGCATTAGGTAGACTGCGCGGCATGAAAACCATCGTCGCGCTCGTCCTCGCCCTCTTCGCCGCCCTTTCCCAGGCGCAGAACCGCGCGCCGCACGAGCAGCTCGCCTTCGGGATCTACAAGGAGCTGCTCGAGATCAACACCGTCACCGACACCGGCGACACCGCGCGCGCGGCCGACGCAATGGCGGCGCGACTGCTGGCCGCGGGCTACCCGGTGGAGGACGTGCACGTCTTCAAACCCGCGCCGCGCAAGGGCAACCTGGTCGCGAAGCTGCGCGGAACCGGCGCGAAGAAACCGATGATCCTCATGGCGCACATCGACGTGGTCGAGGCGCGCCGCGAGGACTGGACCACGGACCCGTTCCAGCTGGTCGAGAAGGACGGCTACTACTACGCGCGCGGCTCGGGCGACGACAAGTACATGGCGGCCGCGTTCGTCGCGAACATGGTCCGGTACAAGAAGGAAGGCTACAAACCCGATCGCGACATCATCCTCATCCTCGAGACCGACGAGGAGACCGACGGCGCATACACCCATGGCATCGGCTGGCTGCTGAAGAACCAGCGCGCGCTGATCGACGCCGAGTTCGCGATCAACGAAGGCGGCGGCGTGGGGCTCGACAAGGGGCGGCCCATCCGCGTGGGCGTGCAGACGAGCGAGAAGGTGTACATGAACTTCTCGCTGGAGGTGCGCGATCCCGGCGGCCACAGCTCGCTGCCCGGCCGCACCAATGCCATCTACCGCCTTGCCGCGGGTCTGGTGCGCCTGGGCCAGCTCGATTTCCCGATGGAGTTGAACGACACGACGCGCCTGTACCTGCAGCGCGCGGCGGACTTCGAGGACCCGAAGATCGGCGCCGACATGAAGGCGGTCGCTGCGCCCAATCCCGATCCGGCCGCCGCCGCGAGGCTGTCCGCGATACCGCGCTTCAACGCGCAGATTCGAACGACTTGCGTCGCGACGATGCTCGAGGGCGGCCATGCGGAGAATGCGCTGCCGCAACTGGCGAAGGCTCTGGTGAATTGCCGCGTGCTGCCGGGCCATTCGCGCGACGAGGTGAAGCGCGCGCTGGACCTGGCGCTCGCCGACGACGGGATCGAGGTGAAGCCCGCGGGCAATGTTCTGCCGAGCCCGGCCTCGCCCATCACACCCGAGGTCTTCGGCGCGATCGACAAGCTGGCCGGCGAATTCTGGCCCGGCGCGCCGGTGATCCCGGTGATGTCCGCGGGCGCATCGGACGGCGCTTTCATGCGCAATGCCGGGATCGCGACCTACGGGCACTCCGGCCTTGCGGGCGACGTATCGGAGAATCGCGCGCACGGCCGCGACGAGCGCGTGCCCGTGAACTCGTTCTACCAGGGCGTGGAATACCTCTACCGCCTGGCGAAGGCGCTGGGAGGCGGCCGCTAGGAATTCGAACCGCTAGCCCACCCGGCGGATCGAGCCGATCTGGCTGCCGAAGCGGCCGAGGTTCGAGTACACACCCGGATCGAAGGTGCGGCAAATCCCGCGGTAGTCGGGCATCGCACAGAGTTCCCAGCGCCCCTCGCGGATCACCATCCGCTCGGCGCCGTCGCGATACGGGGTCCGCGCGAAGCTCTCCACGTCGCGGTCGTAGCGCGTGGAGTTGCCTTCGGCGAAGAGCACGAGGGCCCCGTGGCCGCCGTACGCATAGCGATCGTCGCCTCGACGGCTGTCCGCGTAGCGGTCCTGGCGCTCGCGCCAGCCGCCGCCTTCCCAGTTCCAGCGGTTGTGGCGCTCCGCATCGGCCATCTGGGTCACCTCGCGCATCGATTCGATGCGCCCGTTCAGCTGCTGTGGGAGTGACGCGTACTGTCCGCGCTCGAGGACCTGGCAATCACCCTGGAAGTTCGGTTGCGAGCACACCTGCCAGCGGCCCGAGCGCACGACCACGCTTTTCGACTGGTCGTAGATGCCGGAGCCCTGCAGGCTCGTGTAGTCGCGGTTGAACGTCTGCTCGCCGCCTGCGAAGTTCGGCTGCTTGTAGATCGTGATCTCGGCCGCCTGGGCGGCGCCCGCGAGGGCGATGCCGGCGACGAAAAGCGTTTTGGCTTGCATGGCGCAATCCTCCTGGTGATCATCCTTCGACCGCCGCCCGGCCGCGGCGGTTCGAGGAAGGATGGATGCGCCGGAAGGACTACGGTTCGTTCAGAATGCGAAGCTCCGCATACTGGCCTTCCCCCATGACCTACCTCGCGTTCGCTTTCGCCATCGGCCTCATGATTCCCATCCAGGCCGCGGTCAACAACCAGTTGAAGGGCTACGTGGGATCGAGCACGCTCCTCGCCGCGCTCGTCTCGTTCACGGTCGGCACCCTCGCGCTCGCGGCCGTGTCGGCGGTAAATCGCCAGCCGTGGAGCGCGCTTGCCGGCATCTCGAAGGCCGACTGGTGGCATCTCACGGGTGGATTGCTGGGGGCGCTATTCGTGTTCGGCACGACGCTGCTCGCGCCGCGCATTGGAGTGGCGAAGATGACCGCGCTCATCGTGGCGGGCCAGGTGATCATCTCGCTGGTGCTGGACCACAACGGCTGGCTCGGTCTCGCGGTGCGTGAGATCACGCCGACTCGCGCATTCGGAAGCGTGCTGGTCGCCGCCGGCGTGCTCCTGGTGAACCTCGATCAGTTCGCGGGAGGCTGACGCTCGCGCGCCGCCTCGATGCGCGCAGCTCCGTAGGCCATCGTGAAGTCGCCGTACGTGTGCGGGAAGTTGATGATTCCTACCAGGCGTCCCTGCTGGTCGAAGACGGCCGCTCCCGTCGAGAAGGCTTCCTTCGACTCGATGCCGAATCCGCTGCCGCCCCGGTCCGAGATCGGCTTCGTCACACGCGTCTCCACGAGCTTCGCGGGCGCGGCCGGATCGGTGATCATCACCACGTAGACCTTCTCGCCTTGCGCCGGATCGCCTCCGCGCAACTTCGCGGCCGTCGGGCCCGTCGTCTTCACGCGCAGCTGGCAGACGTCGAGCTCCTTGTTGAGCCGCGCCGACTCCGCCTTCGAAGGACCGTCGAAGAACACCACGTTCAGCTCGCCGCCGCGCGGCAGGTTGTGGCACGTGGTCATCATCTGGCCGTTGCCGATGGTGACGGCAAGGCCCATGCCCTGCGGCTTGCCGCTCGCGCCGATGAATTCGAGACGGCCGACCCACGGCTTCACGGCCTCGGTGAGCTGCGCCATGCTCAGGTTCTCGCCGGTGCCGGGAAGCGGCGGGGGCCGGGTGGCGAAGTGGTAGGCGGCCAGCAGGAGCAACAACACGCCAACCACCGAACCCAGCGTGAGGTATGTCTTGCGGTGGCGGGCCGCTACGGCCTCGGGGGAATCGTCGAGGGGTTTTGCCGGATCGTCTTCCATCCCGCGATTTTACTTTGCCCGCGGCCGTTTGAGCTGGGCGGTGGGGTCCGTGAGGCGGCCGGCGCGCAGCTCGCGTACGGCGATGGCCACCGCGCGCGCGACGTTCCTCACCTCCTCCTGCACGTCCTTGTCCTTGTCGAGCTCGTCGTGGCTCGTGGCATACGGCTGGTAGTACCCGATGTAGCGATCGAGGCGCGAGGCGGCGCCCGCGTCCACGAACCCCATCCAGTCGAGCCAGTCGCATAGGGCGTAGCGCGTCTCTTCGATGCCCGCGACGTCGCCGTGGACCACCACGCCGTAGACGCGGCCGGCCAGATGCTTGGGATACGACCACCCCGCGAGTTCCACCGCCTTCGCCTTCTGCGCATCCTTGCCGTTCGTGAGCGTGGGATCCGCATTGCCGCCGTCGGCACACACGAGGCGGTCGATCATGAGCTTCATCGGGCTCGACGTGTGGTACCAGTTGGTGGGCGTGCACAGGATCACCGCGTGCGCCGCGACCCATTTCTCGTAGATCTCGGCCATCCAGTCGCCGACCTGCTGGAATGCGTGGTTGGGATAGCAGCTGCACGGCCAATGGCAGAGCGGTTGCGCGGTGGACACGCAAGCCTTGCAGGGATAGATGCGGATCGCATATCCGGACTGCAGCCGGCTCAGGTCCAGGAAATCGACCTGCATCTTCTCGCCGGCGAGGACCTTCTCGGCAATCTTCCCCAAACGGTATGTCTTCGACATCTCGCCCGGGCACGTGCCGTCGTTGCGGGACGACCCGCAGATCACCAGCACGCGCGATTTCGTCCTGGGATTCTTCTGCTTCTCTTCGGCGGCCTTCAGGCGGTTGCGCGTCTGGAGCCACTGCACGGACAGGTCGTAGTCGGGATTCGCGAACTCCGGGCCCGCCTTCACCGTGCGAGGCGCCTTGCGATCCTTCCGGTATCCGTCCCAGGCGACTTTCTCGACCTTCGCGATCGAGTCCTTCACCTTGTCGAAGGCCGGGTCGTAGAAAAGCTGCCGGAACCGCTCGCCGAACTCGTCGCGCTTCAACATCGGTGGAGCCTGCCCGGTTCTTGGTTTTGGCATTTCCGCCTCCATCTGGTGTCAGTTGGAAGTAGTATCCTCGGCGCAGTTCCCGGAAGGATCTCCGTATATGAAGAAGACATTGTCGTTCCTGATCCTGGCGCTCTCGCTGGGAATCGCATCGATGGATTCGGATGCCGCCCGGCGCTTCGGCGGCGGGGGCAACCTCGGCAAGCAGCGCGCGACGCCCACGCAGGCCACACCCGCCCCTTCGCAGGCGCAACCCGTCGCGCCGGTCGCGCCCGCGGCCACGCCGGCCGGAATGCCGCCGCCGCGGCCGAGCTTCATGCAGCGCTGGGGCGGGATGCTCGCGGGCCTGGGAATCGGCGTGCTCCTCGCGTCGCTCTTCGGCGCGCAGATGGGACCGATCGTGGGCCTGCTGCTCGCCGGAGTGCTGGCCATTCTCGTGATCGGGTTCCTGATGAGGCTATTCACCGGACGACGCGCCCGGATCGCGCCCGTGTCCGCCATCGAGCGCACGGAACCGGAGTTCGATTCGTCGCAGCCGCGGCCGCAGTTCACGGGCATCGGCAGCCGCGTGGACGCGCAGACGCCAAACGATCCTTCCGCGATCCTCGGCGGGCCGGCGGAACCGTTCCTTCGCATCGCCAAGACTTCCTTCATCCGGCTGCAGGCGGCCAACGACGCGGGCGACCTCGACGACATCCGCGACTACACCACGCCGGAAATGTTCGCCGAGATCGCGATGCAGCTTCGCGACCGCAAGGGCGAGGCGCAGAAGACCGAGGTGGTGAGCGTGGATGCTTCGATCGCCGACACGGCGATCGAAGGCGACTACGCCTACGCGAGCGTGCGATTCTGGGGATTGACCCGCGAAGCGCCGGGGGCGAACCCGGAGCCCTTCGACGAGATCTGGCACGTGCGCCGCAAGGCGGGCGACCCGAAGGATTCGTGGGTCATCGCGGGGATCCAGCAGGCCGCGGCGTGACCGGCGGCTACTTCTTCTTCGCCTCGCAACCGTAGCGCTCGACGCGCAGCGCCCCGAACACCGCCACTCCCGAGTTGCTCTCGTCGACGGCACCCACCGCGGTGCCGTCTTCCCTTGCGCTCGCGATGTGCGCGTTGCAGGGCGCCTCGATCACGAGCTTGCCCGCGACGGTGACGTTCGATCGGAAGCAATACCAGCCCTTCGGATTCTGGAGGTGGATGCGGCTCTTGCCCATCACGTTCACCGCGGGACGCACGAGGACGAGCGCGGGCTTGTCGGTGGCGCTGTCGTGGACATCACCGCTGCCGCCCACGCCGAAGACCTTCACGTTCGTCGCGATGACCGAAGTGGGCGGCGTGCCCGGCTTGAAGGGCGAAGCGCTGCCCCACGACTTGATGCACGCGTCGAGCGCCCCCTGGTTTTCCTTGTCGGCGGCCAAGGCAGGTACTGCGGCGAGTGCCAGGCTGATGAAAAGCGTTGCTCTCATGGCGTCAGGATAACTCAGCGGACCACGGCCGGGGCGGGGGCGACGTCCGTGGCGGGACGCTCACCCTGGGCCCCTGTCGACATGGGAGCGACATCCGGGGTCGGAGGATCCGTCCCCACTGCAGACGTCGGTTCGAATTGCCACAACAGGAAGGAATAGATGTCGGCGAGTTCCTCGTCGTGCCGGTTGCGTGTCCCATCGGCGCGTGCCGCATCGTCGATGCGAAGGAGAACGGGCCTGCCGCCCGGATTGGCCGCCTGCAATCTCGCCGCCAGCTTTCCCGGCTGCGAGAGCGTGAGGTCGTCTCCGGAGGCGGTGAGCAACACGGCGGGATAGCGGGTCGCGTCCTTCACCTGGTACAGCGGCGAGATCGCGCGCAGTGCGGCCGCGCCTTCGGAGCTCGTGCTCGTGCCGAACTCGAAGACGTTCGCCGGTCCCATCGGGGTGAATTCGAGGCGGACCATGTCGGTCATCGGCGAGCGCAGCACCCCGGCGGCAAAGAGCTCGGGGCGGCGCACGAGCGCGCCGCCTACCGGAATCGCTCCCGCGCCCGTGCCCATTCCCGCGAGCTTCGCGGCACTGGTGAATCCGTACGAGATCACGAATTCCGCGACCGAAATGTAGTCGAGAATCGTGTTCACCTTCTGCTCGCGCATCCCGGCCATGTGCCACGCGAGGCCATGCTCGCCGCCGCCGCGCACGTGCGCGATGGCATACACGCCGCCGCGCTCGAGCCACGCGACCAGCGACGGATCGAACTGCGGCGCGAGCGTCACGCCATAGCTTCCATACGCCACGAGGATGGTGGGATTGGATCCGTTCAGCGTCGTGGTCTTGCGGTACACGAGCGTGACCGGGATGCTGGTTCCGTCGTGGCCCTTCGCATAAAGGCGCACCTCGTCCATGCCGGAAAGGTCGAGCGCGGAATTCGGCTGCAGCGCCGTCGCGCGCAGTTCGCCCTTCACGTCCACCTGCAGGACCGCGGGGGGCTCGATCCAGCCCTGCAGGCGCACGATGGCCCCGGGCACGCGCGGGTCGGTGACGAGCTGCGAGATGGCATTGTCGAACGGCAGCCGGATGAATTGGCGCGACGCGCCGGCGAAGAGCCCGAGCGGTGTCTTCTCGAGGCGGTCCACGCCGCCCACCGACGTGCGCAGGTAGATCGCATCGCGCGCGAGGCCGATCTCCTGGATCGCCGCGTCGCCCTCCGGCACGATCGCACGCGCCTTGGCGATCGTCTCCGTGGCCTTCATGCGCACGACGTGCAGGTTCGGCGCGCCCTTGTGCGTGAGGATATAGAGATCGTCCTTCCAGCCTTCCACCGCCGTCACGCCGTCCTCGTATCCCACGACCTTGCGCCAGCGCGGACTCGCCTTCGCGAGGTCGGAGAGCTCCGTCACATGGACCGCGATGTCGCGGCGCACGCCTTCGCGCACGATCGCGTACGCGTAGCGCGAATCGGCGGGCGCGTGGATGGACGGGTACACGAATTCCGGAACGTCGCGCGCGCCGCCGACGCCGGGAGCGAAGACGATCTCGTCGCGGATGGTGTCGCGGCCCAGCACGTGACGGTACAAACGAATGTTGGCGTAGCGCTTCGCGCCCTGGTTGCCCTCCGGCACCCGGGCGTAATAGAAGGAGCGGCCATCCGGATGCCATGCGAGCTCCGTGTTGAAACGCGCGCGGTTGATTTCCTCTGGGAGGTCGCGTTTGTGGTCCACCTCCAGGACGCGCAGGACCGAATCCTCCGAACCGCCCAGCGAGAGCCCGTAGGCCACGTGCCGCCCGTCCGGCGAGGGCGCATACCAATCGATCGCCGCGCGCACCGGGCCGCGCGAAAGGCGATCGGGATCGATCACCACGCGCTCGGGCGCCGCAAAGCCTTCGCGCATGCAGAGGGACGCAGTCCCCTGGCGCGACGCGAGCTTGAGGTAGAACACGCGCTTGCCCGCGACCTTCACCTGCGTGATCACCGGATCCGAGTCGGACAGCTCGCGGATGCGCTGGAGTATCGACGCACGTCCGGGAAGGGCGTCCAGCGCCGCACGCGCTTTCGCGGCCTCGCCGGCGTAGAAGGCCTTCGATTCCGGCGCCGCGAGATTCTCCAGCGAGCGGTACGGTTCGTCCGGGACGTCCTGCGCCCAGGCGACCTGCGCGGCCGCGAGGAGTGTGGCGGCGGCGAGGCTTCTCCCAACATTGCGGGAAGGTTGAAGTCTTCGCGGGACGTCGCAGCTACGACTCCCGTGTCCTTGCGGCGCGATCATCTTCATGTGGTGGCGAATTGAAGCGCGGCAAGCCGCGAGTAGAGGCCGTTCTCGGCGACGAGCGAGGCGTGGGTTCCGGTGGCGACGATGCGTCCGTGGTCCATGACCACGATGCGGTCGGATGATTTGACGGTCGCCAGCCGGTGCGCGATCACGAGCGTCGTGCGTCCCCGCATGAGCCGCTCGAGCGCCACCTGCACCGCCTTCTCGCTTTCGGCGTCGAGCGAGCTCGTCGCTTCGTCCAGGAGCAGGATGGCGCGATTGGCGAGGATCGCCCGCGCGATGGCCACGCGCTGGCGCTGGCCGCCCGAAAGTTTCACGCCCCGCTCTCCCAACTGGCTGGCGAACCCCTGCGGCAAATGCTCGACGAACTCCAGGGCGTTGGCCATCGAAAGCGCGTTGCGCACCTCTTCCTCGCTCGCATCGGGCCGGCCGTAGCGCACGTTATCGATCACGCTCGCGGCGAAGATCACCGGCTCCTGCGCCACGACCGCGATGCGTTTGCGCAGCTCGCGCGGATCCGCCTCGCGCGCTTCGATGCCGTCGATCGACACGCGCCCCGAGGTGGGATCGTAGAAGCGCAGCAGCAACTGGAAGACCGTGGTCTTGCCCGCGCCTGAGGGACCGACCAGCGCCACGACCTCCCCGGAGCGCACCTCCAGGGAGAATGCGTCCAGCGCCGGCGTTTTCGGGCGCGAAGGATAGTGGAACGTCACGTCATCGAAGCGCACGCGCCCTTCGGATGGAACGGGAAGCGGCTTGGGCTCGCGCGGCGCGCTGATTTGCGATTGCGTTGCGAGGAGCTCCAGCAGCCGCTCCGAGGCGCCGGCCGCCCGCTGCAGCTCGCCATAGACCTCCGCGACCACGAAGAGCGCGTTGGCGACGATGACCGCGTAGAAAATGAAGGCGGCGAGGCTGCCCAGGGTGAGCGAGCCCGCGAAGACGTCGTGCGCACCGACCCACAGCAGGAGCCCCACGGCTCCGAAGGCGAGCGTGATCACCGCCGCGATGAGAAGCGCCAGGAAGCTCGATCGCTGCACGGCGGTGGCGAACACCGCCTCGACGCGCTCGCCGAACGTGCGCACGGCGAGGTCCTCGTGCGCGTACGCCTGCACCGTGCGGATCTCGTGCAGCGTCTCGTCCACGTGGGTCGAAACGTCGGCCACGCGATCCTGGACCGCGCGCGAGGGCTTGCGCACGCGCGTTCCCAGGATGGCGATCGGCCCCAGGGCCACCGGTATGCACGCGAGCGTGATCAACGCGAGCTTCACGCTCGTCACGAACAGCATCACGAGGCAGCCCACCATCGTGAGCGCCATTCGGAGCGAGTAGAGGAGCGTTCCGCCCATGACCGCCTCGATGAGCGTCACGTCGTTGGTGACACGCGAGGACACTTCCCCCGTGCGGGCCTCCTCGTAGAAGCCGGGCGAAAGCGTGACGAGATGGTCGTACACGCGCCGGCGCAGGTCGGCGGTGAAACGCGCGCCGATCCAATAGACCTGGTAGACGCGCAGCCACGTGAGCAGCCCCAGCGACAACACCATGGCGAAGAGCACGGCGAGGCTGCGGTCGAGCATCTCCTCGCGGCCGCCGGTGAAGCCCTGGTCGATCACGAGCTTCACGCCCTGCCCGATGACGAGCACCATCGCCGCGGACAACACGATCGCGACGAACGCGACCGTGATGCGCGCGCGATACGGGAGGAGGAGCCGAAAGAGCGGTAGAAGCCTGCGCAGCGCCTTAACCGCCTCGCCTGATGATCGGTCGTCCGACCGTGCCCGTCACGTTGAACGCGCCGCGGTCCTGCGCCACCTGGGAGCGGATCTCGAGCGTGGCGCGGCCGGCGAGCGCGCTGCCCTGGCCGATCTCGAACGAGCCGTTGCCGCGCAGCACGCCGCCCTGCAGGTTGATGTTCTTGTAGGCCGCGCGGTGCTCCGCGCCGGAGTATTCGCCGGTCAGCTCGGCGAACTTCGTGACGCCCGCGCGGGACCCCGCGGCATCGGACTGCATGACCGCCACGAGATCGATGTTGCTCACCGATCCCTCGACGATGCGGAACTTGCCGGTGGCGCGCGGCGAATTGAAGACCGTGTCAGCAGACGGGCCCTCGGAGGCGACCTGGAAATTGCCGTCGAGGCGGCCGGTGACCGAGATGTCCTTGGTGAACGTCCCCACGAGGTTCTTCGCGTTCGCGCGCGCGAGCGACAGATCGCTCTCCACGCGAACGCCCGAGTCCCAGCTCACCTTGAGCGTCCCGTTCACCTTGCCTTCCATGGCGGTGCCGTCGAACTCGGGCACGACGATGGTGTTGCCGGTCCACTTGCCCTTCAGCGTCGCACTGCTCACGGGGACCGGGATCGGGGCGGGGATGTTGAAGTTGCGCAGGTCCAGGTCCAGGTCGATCCCGCCCTCGCCCGGTTTCAGGTTGAGGGTCCAGGTTGGAGCGGCCACGTGGGCGCCGCGGAACTCGCCCTTCCTGTCGAATTGCAGGTCGGCTGTAAATGGATCGAGCGCCGGCTTCACTTCCATCCTCACGTTGTTCAGCACGATATTGGTGACCGCGCCGATCTCGTCCTTTCCTTCCGGGTTGCCCCAGGTCGGGATGCGCCTCACCGCGTCGGCGCTCACCGTCACTTCGGAAAACTCGAGCTTGTTGATCGACAGCTTGCTGCCGAAGATCGAGAGCGGGTCGAGGTAGATCTTGCCGCTCACGGCCTTCGCGTCGAGGAGCCTGCCGACCGCGACGTTCTCCACGAGCAGGTGGGGCGTCGGCACGAGCCGGAACTTGGCGGAGGCGATCGAGACGTCGTCGTGCAGCCACCGGGACAGCGCGCCCTCCACCTTCACGGCGAGGCTTCGCATCGGCACGACGTGCACGAGCACGACGGCGGCGATGAACAGCAATGCGAGCGTGACGATCGCGGTCTTGAGAATGGGTTTGCGGCGCCTCGGGCGCTTCTTGACGGGCGCGACCGAGTCGTCCTCGCCGGAGGAGTCGCCGCCGCCCACCTTGCTA
>Ga0105242_10003850_pt1 | contig 11669 bp, 8 predicted proteins | sample KBSM24metaG_FD_81521 | JGI IMG/M metagenome (GOLD analysis project Ga0105242, IMG submission 81521) | Miscanthus rhizosphere microbial communities from Kellogg Biological Station, Michigan, USA - KBS M2-4 metaG | ecosystem: Host-associated > Plants > Roots > Rhizosphere > Soil | place: Michigan...
CGGCTGGTGGGTGCCGTCGCGCAACGCGCGCGGGACCATACTGTTGATGCATGGCAACGCGGGGAACATCTCGCATCGTCTCGGCTATCTGACGATGTTCAACCGCCTCGGTTATTCAGTGCTGCTGTTCGATTACCGGGGTTACGGCAAAAGCGGCGGGCATCCTGATGAGGAGGGCACGTATCGCGACGCCGAAGCGGCCTGGCTGCATCTGGCCGCGACCCGTAACGTGGCCCCGCGCGATATCGTGATGGTCGCCGAATCGCTGGGCGGCGGCGTCGCGACGTGGCTCGCGCTCAAATATCCGCCGCGCGCGCTCGTGCTCGCGTCGACATTCAGATCGGTGCCCGATCTGGGCGCACAGATTTATCCGTGGCTGCCCGTGCGCCTGCTCGCGCGCATCACTTACGACAACCTGGGGCGCATCGCAAAGGTCGATGCGCCTGTGCTGATTGCGCACAGCCGCGACGACGACGTGATTCCGTTTGCCCATGGCGAAGCCTTGTTCGCGGCGGCGCGCGAGCCGAAGCAAATGCTGGTGCTCGCCGGAGGACACAATGATGGGTTTCTTTTCACGCGGGACGCATGGATTGCGGCCGTCGGCGCCTTCCTCGATCGGATCGCAATAAAAAAAGACTGAGAGACTGCGGCCTGCTTAACTTTACGGTCAGGAGTTCGCGAACGACCCGTACGGGTCAATTACGTTTGCCAATAACGGACGTTCGTGCGGTGCGTGCACACAGTCCTTGTGGGCAAGACGCCGCAGTCAAGATTCTAAAAAAATGAAATTCTTGCGCCTGGGCAACAGAATGCAAAAGGGAGCGATCAGAAGACCGTCTTCCAACCGCTCCCGCACTTGCGCTTAATTACTTTTCGGAAACAACTATGTTGTTGAACTTGACGCCTTGTGCGTTTGTTCCCTGAACGGTTTGCGTTCTCGTCTTGCCGTCGCGGGAGTAAACGGTTCGATTTGTGGAGGTGACTTTACCCGCCTTTTTACTAATGATCTCAGTCGTATAGTCATCAATCTTTTTCAGCGCGGCTGTATCCCGGTTTGGATCGCCTTTGACCGGATTGTCTTTCCCGTCAAACTTCCCGCTCCACTCGCTGTGGGTAGGCTTGCCTTCCGCATTGACTCCATCATTGGTAAATTTCAGTCCGCCTTCTATCGCTTCGACTTTATTGAAGTTGGGACCCTTCGGCGGCGGACCCGGATCGTACTTTGACTTGTCCAGATTTAATTTCCAGTTTCCGCTAAACACATCTGCCGCGTACGCTCCGCTGACCGCAAAACAGAAAGCAATAGTGCCTAAAATGAGCAGTCTTCGCTTCATGGTGCCTCCTTTGTCAATGCAGTGGATTGAGTGACGCCGGGCCGCCTTATTATTGTCGATTACCAACCCCCAGGCTGAACCGGTGGTAGCCCAGTATTGCCGCTCCAAGATAGAGTGCTTGCCACCTTAAAGTGGAAATCCGGGCTGAAATAAGCTACGCCCTCGATATGACGATGTCAAATTAGAGGGAGGAGCAGGGGGAATTCTTCAGGTTTCGCCTGCAAGTCGGGTAAAGGCAACGACTGCCCGGTGCTGACCGTAATTAGACGTTGCGGGTCAGACGAGGATGCAACCACCCGGAATGTTGCGGAGAGCGCTGCTGCTTCCGCGCGTCGTTTTATCGCCTGTCGTTAGCGATCAATTCGCCGACGTAGCGGCCAATCGCCAGCGATGACGTGAGTCCTGGCGACTCGATGCCGTAAAGATTTACCATGCCATGCACGCCGTGCACCGTGTGGTCCTGGATCACGAAATCGACTGCTTCCTGGCCCTGGCCGGTAATGCGCGGGCGCATGCCGGTATAACCGGGCTGCAGCGCGCCATCCTTTAGGCCCGGATAATAGCGGCGGATGGCTTCGTAGAAACGCGCTTCGCGGCTCTCGTCAAAGCGGTAATCGAGACTGTCGCGCCACGAGAAGTCGGGCCCGAATTTGCAGCGGCCGCCGAGATCGATGGTCACGTGCACGCCGAGCCAGTCCTGGCGCGCGACCGGATAGACCAAATGATTGAAGGGCGTTTTGCCCGTCAACGTGTAATAGTGGCCGATTGCATAGTAGTTGGCCGGAATCGTCGCGGCCGGGACGCCGGTGATGGCGCGCGACACGATGGGCGCGCCATGGCCTGCGGAGTTGATCACGGTCTTGCACACGATGCTCATCGGGTCCGCGCCACCGACTTCAAGCTGGATGCCGTCAGCCGTGACCGCGCCGCCGGTCACCGGACTGTTCAGCACGAGGGACGCGCCATTGTTTTCGGCGTCGCCCAGGTACGCGAGCATCAGGCCGTGGCTGTCGATGATGCCGGTGGACGGCGACATGAATCCGGCGAAGCTGACGACGGCCGGTTCGAGTTCGGCGAGCTCGTCGCGCGACAACATGCGCAAATCGTCCACGCCGTTGATCTCTGCCTGTTTCTGGTATTTCTTGAGGCCTTCAAGCTGGGATTCGTCGGTCGCGACGATCACTTTGCCGATCCGCCGATGGTTGACGCCGCGCTCCGCGCAATAGGCATATAGCGCCTTGCGGCCCTCGACGCATAGCCGGGCCTTGAGCGAGCGGGTCGGGTAATAAATACCCGCATGGATGACTTCGGAGTTGCGTGCGCTGGTGTGCGTGCCGAACGCAGACTCGGCTTCGAGGATAATCACTTCGCGGCCCGCCAGCGCGAGTTCGCGCGCGATCGACAGGCCCACTACGCCCGCGCCGATGACTGCACAATCGATGTTTTCTGCCATTATCTGGTGCCGTATTTTTCAGTTCTGGTTAAAGGACAGGGCGCAATATTATCATTGGAGCTGCCCTTATTCCGGAGCCGGCCGGCTCGTCGCCGAAAAAATCAACCGATGGTCAATGTCTGGAATCCCGATTTCGCGCAAAGCGCGCCGGCGTTCGCGCCGCTGCGCGAAGCTGCGCGCGAACTGCGCACGCCGGCCTGGCCGTGCAGCGCCGATTTCAATCGTCTGTTGGCGGCGCGCGCCACTCCCGTGGTCAATGCCGCAGGCCACGCGCTAAGTTTTGTCGCGCCGGCACCGCGCGTGGTCGATTTCGCGGACAAATACGAATCGCGTATTTTTCTGCGCGGTGAAGCGCAGTTCCGTGCCGGTGACTGGCATGACGTTTTCAACGCGCTCGCATGGCTTACGTTTCCGCGTGCCAAGGCCGCACTGAACGAGCGTCATTACCACGCGCTCGAAGAGCGGCGCACAAGCGGCGAACGCCACGCAGGCAATCGGTCTGCCCTGCAGGACGCGCTGACGCTCTTCGATGAGAGCGGTGTAATCGTAGCGACGAGCGAGCCCGGGCTCGGCCGATTGCTGGCGGCCCATGCGTGGAAAGAATTATTTTGGCGCCGGCGCGCGGACGTCCGCCAGTACATGCGCTTTTACCTGTTCGGGCACGGGCTCGGTGAGAAAATGCTGCGGCCCTTCACAGGCGTTACCGGGTGCGGCTTGATTTGTGAAGTGGGGCGCGACTTCATGGCGCTGCCGTTGGCGGAACAGCTCGCGGCAATTGACGGGCAAGTCGCAGAACGCGTCGGCGCTCCAGGACGGGATCTTGCCGCGAGGGATTTGACGCCCGTTCCATTGCTCGGGATCCCCGGTTGGTGCGCCGACAACGAAGACGGGCGCTATTACGACAACACGGCTTATTTTCGGCCGCCGAAGCCTATTTTTCGTGATCGCCGCTGACGGAAGAGCAGTTGCGGCCGCTTTTCTTGCTGATGTAGAGCGCCTGGTCGGCGCAGTTCATCACGACCGCGAGTTCGGCGCCATGCGCCGGGAACGAAGCGACACCGATGCTGACGGTGGTCGCGATTTCTTTACCGTGCGTCTCAAGCGGCGTGGCGGCGATCGATTTGCGGATGCGCTCGGACACCAGCAACGCACCGTCGGCTTTGGTCTGCGGCAGCATGATCACGAATTCGTCGCCGCCGTAGCGCGCGAATACGTCCGTTTCGCGCAGGCCCTTCTGCATGCACGTGACCGTCAGTTTCAAGAGACGATTGCCCGCTTCGTGCCCATACGCGTCGTTGACCGACTTCAAATTGTCGGAGTCGACCATGAGGATGCTGTATGCATGGCCGTAGCGGATCGATTGCTTGTGCATGCGGTCGGCGAGCGAGGTGAATGCGCGCACGTTGAAAATGCCGGTCAGCTCGTCGGTTTCGGAAATGAGCTTGATGCGCGTCAGCGCGGTGCGGATATCCGCCGAGAGCATCGTCGTGATGTAGGCGACAAGCAGCATGGGCGCGAGCTGGGTCATGAAATCGCCTGCATTGGTGATCCAGAACAGCGAGTCGTTGGTGGCGGTATAGCCGATGAAGATATAGCAGGCGGCGATCAACGCCATCTCGAGCAGCGTGATCAACTTGCCGAGCGTCAGCGCCGACGTGATGATCGGCAGCAGGTAGAGATTGGTGAGCGGGCTTTCGAGGCGGCCGGTGTTGTAGATGATCCAGGTAATGAAAACGATCATCACCCAGGTTTCGATCGCCAGCTTCCAGCGCGATTCCGTGCGATGGACGTTGAAGTAGCGAAAGCCGAGCACGAAGACCGAATAGACGATCAGACCGAAATAGATCTGCGCATTGGCGTCTTCGGAGCGTCCCTGCACGACCTGGTAGAGCATGACCAGGATGACGAGCAGCCATTCGATTTCCGCGACGGTGCGGGAAAACCCGCGCAATTCCTCCGCTTCGAAACCGGGCGCCGCGACCTGGCCTTTGCCCATGAAATTGTAGTTCAGAATCCCCCCCTGCTGCCGGCATTCCCCATGTGTGCGCATCATAGCGCATACGCGCGGCCAGTCGCTACGATGGGGACGCGCAGCGTGCCTACTCGGCTTTGGCCCCCGATTGTTTCACCACGCGTGCCCAGCGTATCGCATCGGCCTGCAGGAACGCGCCAAATTCGCGCTGGGTCAGCGTGCCGGGTTCGGCGCCGTCGGTGGCAAGCCGTTCGCGCATCTCGGGCGATGACACGATCCGTGTCGCTTCAAAGTTAAGCTGAGCGACGATTTCCGGCGGCAGGCCGGCGGGTCCGAAGAGGCCGAACCATTGCTGCGATTCGAACCCGGGCATGCCGGCTTCGATCATGGTCGGCAACCACGGTAGCGCTTTCGAGCGCTGCGGCGACGTCACGGCGAGCGCGCGCAAGCGGCTGGCCTGGACCTGCGGCAGCGTAATCACGACGGTCGAAAAAGATAGATCGATCTGGCCGCCGACGAGCGCCAGCACGCTGGGCGCCGAGCCCTTGAACGGGATGTGCGTAATGTCCACGCGCGCAGCGGTTTTAAACAGCTCGGCGGTCAGGTGTGGCGGCGAGCCGCTGCCGCCGGAGCCGTAGGTAAGCTTGCCCGGCCTTGCTTTGGCAAGCGCGATCAGCTCGGCGACCGATTTTGCCGGTACCGACGGATGGGTGACGAGCACTAATGGCGACGCGGCGGTGAACGTGATGGGCACGAGTGTTTTAAGTGGGTCGTAGCCCAGCGCCGGGTACAGGCTCTGGTTGATGACTATAGGACCGGCCGACGACAGCAGCAGCGTATAACCGTCCGGCGCGGCTCTTACGACGACTTCCGTGCCGATCGCCCCGCCCGCGCCCGCGCGGTTCTCGACCACCACGGGTTGCTTCCATGCTTCGTTGAATTTTTGGGCAAACGTGCGCGCGAGCGCATCGGTGACGCCGCCCGCGGATTGCGCCGCAATAATGCGGATCGGCTTGGCGGGATAGGGTTGGGCGAGCGTAACGCTCGCCGCGGCGGCGAGGAATGCAAATGCCAAGAGACCGCGCAGGCGCACTTTCGAACGATCAGGCGCTCGCCATGAGTTTGCCCCAGCGCGGAGCGGGGCGCACGAGCATCCGGGGTCCGGCTGCATGCAATGCCGCCCACGTCGTGGATGTGATATTGAGGAAGACCGGCTTGCCGAATTCGGCTTCGAGGATCGGCACGGCATAGATTGCGAACCACAGGCCGCCGGGCATCAGGAGCCCCTGCGCGTCCGGTGCTTCGGACAAAACTTTGCGGCCCAGATCGAGCGCGAGTTCATGATCTTCGGATGCGAGCGTCAGCTTGTTCTCGGTGAGCGTGCGGGCGCGCGAGCGGCATGCGACTGCTTCGATGCCGGCGTCGGCCAGGTAACGCGTAAGCGCCGTGTTGACGGGCTCCGGCCAGCGCGTCGCCATCGCGACTTTCGCGACCCCGAGATGCTTCATCGCCGCGATATGCGCTTCGAGGTCCGTGTCGCAGGGCACCCCCGTGCGCTGCTGCGCTTCGTCGAGGATTTCCAGCATTTTCTTGCGACCGAGCACCGAGGCGATCGGCACGCCGCTCAGCGAAATGCGCTCGGCTTTTTTTTTGGCCAGCAGGTCGAAGCGCTCCCACAAGGTCGGCAGGTTGCTCTCGACGCTTGCCAGGGTGTACTCGGTCAGATTGAGCCCCGTGGTGATCAGCACCATGCCTTCGGGTGCGATGCGGTAAAACTGATACGCGTCCATGTCCGTGTAGAGATGGGGAATGACATAGCCGAGCTGATACCACGGGTTGACGACGTTCATTCGGGACGGGCCTTGTGGTGGGAAATGCATGGCGGGTAGGGCGGAGCGCTGCCCGCGTTAGGCAGCGGGGGCTACGGACTCAGCACGGGCTCCTTCATGCCGCCGCTGACGTTCAGGGCGCCGCGCGCGATTGATGTCGATTGCGTGCCTAACTGGACGTTGAGCCGGCCCGCGAGTTGCGACGCCGGCGACACGTCGAACGCACCGGTCGCGTTGAGCGGCCCCGCGGCGAGCCTTAAATTACGGTAGCCAATGCGATTGGCTGAGGACTGAGCCTCGCCGGTGATTTCGACATACGGTGTCTTGCCGCCGCGCAAACCGCCACGGCTGGTCGACTGGATGGCGCGGACCAGATCGACGTTGTTCAGCGTGCCTTTTTGCAGCGCGAATGTCGCGGTGACACGCGGCGCCGCGAAGAGCTCGGGGGCGGTCTGACCCTGGCTCGTGAACTTGAGCCCGGCGTCGAGTGTGCCGCTGGCGGTGTAGTCGCGCGTAAATCCGGCGAGCGCGCTGGCGAGGTCCGCGCCTTTGAGCGCCAGTTCGCCGTCTGCCGAGAGGTTGTTTTTCCAGCGGACGTTCACGGCACCCTTGAGCGCGCCTTCGAATATGCGGCCTTCGATGCCGATAATCGTAGCCTGGTCACGCGTAACCGTGGCGGTCGCGCCGAGTTCGGCAAATTCGACGCTCGGGCCGATCGGCGGAGTCCAGTTGCGCGCATGAAACGTCGCGCGATACTGGCCCTGTTCCTTAAGCGGCATGAAATCGAGGTTCATTTTGGGGTCGCGCAACGAGATTTTCTGCCAGCCGCCGTCCTTGGCGAGCGTAACCGTGCCGTCCAGGCTCGGCAGCTCGATGCCATGCAGCGCAAGCTGGAAGCCGATTATTTTTAAGCGCCGCACCTGCAGGCGTGATTTGGCCGGCGCACTGGTCCAGCCTGCGAGGCGCGGTATCGCGTCCTGGTCGAACGTTAGGCCCTTTACCTCGATCTCGTCGAAGTCTTTTTTGTCGTCGAATAACGCTGCCGTCGACATCGGGATAAGGGCGCTCTCGATACGCACGTCCTGACCCGGCCCGATGGCGATGCGCTCGACTTTAAGTTCGGGCGCGGGGAACAGGGTAAAGCGCAGCCCGCCTATGCTGACCGGCTCCTGCAGGCGTTCGGAGAGCAGTTTCTCGATCGCGGGAATGTAGCCCGTCATCGGCATGATCTGGATGAAACCGACGGCGAGGACGAGCAGCACGGCCACGCTGATCGCCGCCGTGCGGCCCCAGCGGATACGTTTGCGCGCCGGGCTGACTTTGCGCCCCCGCACCGCGGCATCTTCGTGCTCGAGCGAGATCTGGGCGGCGACCATGTCGGCACGCTGCTGCGCATCCGTTCGCGCCTTTACTTCGGCATCGAACTCGGCCTGCGAGCGGGCCTTGATTTCGGCCTCGACCTTGGCAGCGATTTCTTTTTCGGCATTTTGTCTCATCTGGTGCTCCTGCATGACGCGCGCCACCGCCTCCTGCTTGGCGCGATCTTCGGCTGCCGCCCGTGCGCGTTTTTCAGCGACGGCTTTCTGCTCCGCATGCGCCCGCGCCGTCATTTCCGCCTGCGCCTTGGCGACGGCCTGCTCGTGCTGCAGGCGCGCCGTTTCGAGCAAGCGCTGCGCCTCGTCGCGCATCTTATGCGCTTCGTCGCGGGATTTTTCGGCGACCGCGGTTTCCTTGCTCGCGGCTTCGCGCACCAGCTTTTCGGCAGTGGCGCTGATTTCCAGCGCGGCCTTGGCCTGCGCTTCGGCCACTTCGCGCTTGCGCTCCGCTTCTTCACGCGCCTTGCGCTCGGCATCGATGCGTTCGGCAAGTTCGGCCTGGGCTTTGCGCTCGGCGTCTTCGCGCGCGGCCAGTGCGCGGGCTTCGGCTTCTTCGCGGGCCTGGCGCTCGGCCGCAATGCGCGTTTCGACTTCCTCGCGGGCCCGGCGCTCGGCTTCTGCGCGCGCCTTGCTCACCGCTTCGTCGCGCGATAGCCGCTCGGCCGCGACCTGGGCCTCAGCTTCTTCGCGGGCGCGGCGTTCGGCTTCGAACTTTTCGCGGGCCTTGGCTTCGGCAAGCGCGCGCGCTTCCGCTTCTTCGCGTGCCAGCCGCACGTCGCCCTCGCGGGCGGCGATCTCTACCGCGGCCCGCGATTCGGATTCTTCGCGGGCCTGGCGCTCGGCGGCGGTGCGGGCTTCGGCTTCCTGGCGCGCTTTGCGCTCGGCTTCTTCGCGTGCCTGCGCCTCCTGACGCGACTGCAGAATATTGTCCTCGAGTATGCGGAACTCGGCGCGCATGCGGGCTTCCGCGTCTTCGCGCTGTATCTGCAGCTCGGCTTCGCGCTGCAGCCGGGCCGCCGCGTCCTTCGCGCGAAGATCTGACGCGTTGCGGGCTTTTTCTTCGGCCGCCGCGCGCGCTTCGGCTTCCATGCGCATGCGCTCTTCTGCGACCGCAAGCGCACGCGACGCTTCTTCGGCTTTGGCGAGCGCTTCCTGGCGCGCCGCTTCCGCCGTGCGCACCCGCGCTTCTGCTTCGGCCCTGACCGTGTCGCCGGATTGGCCAAGCGCACGCAGATCCGCAGCGGCGCGCGCCTCGGCTTCAGCTTGCATGCGCGCTTCGAGATCAGCTTTGGCTGCCGCTGCTGCTGCTGCCATCGCCCGCGCCTGCACGCTCGCTGCTTCGGCCGCGGCGGCGCGCGCCTCGGCTTCCGCCCGCGCGATGGCCTCCGCTACGGAGCGCGCCCGGGCGTCGGCCTCGGAACGCGCGTGCGCTTCGGCCTCGATCGCCGCGCGTTCCTCGGACTGCTGCAGCGCCTGTTCCATCGCGCGCACCTTCGCTTCGAGCGCGGCGCGGGCGCGTGCTTCAGCCTGGGCGCGCGCGCGTGCTTCGGCTTCGGCCCGGGCGCGCGCCGCGACTTCAGCCCGTGCGCTGGCTTCCGCGGTGGCCTTGGACCGCGCTTCGGTATTAGCTTTGACTTCGGCGGCCGCGCGGGTTTTCGCTTCGGCATCCGCTGCGGCTTTTGCCGCCATCGCAGCGCGCATGCGCGCTTCGGCTTCGGCCCGGACTTTCCCTTCGGGAGCGGCATTGGCCTCGACTTGCGCCTGTGCGCCGTCCTGCGCGGCCACGCGCGACTGCTCCTGGGCCTTCAGTTTCGCGGAGGCTTCCTGCCTGGCGTTCGCTTCGGCGGCGGCGCGTGCACGCGCTTCGAGGTCCTGCCGCGCCTTGGCTTCGATGGCGGCCCGCGCAGCGACTTCCGCGCGCGCTTGCGCCTCTATCTCGGCTTTTGCGCGCTGCTCGGCTTCCGAGTTGAGCATCGCGACCCTGCCGGGCAAAGTGAAATCGAGATCGAAGCCGTCGTCGTCGTCCTTGGCGGTCGCGCCGTTGGCAGTTGCGCCGTTGGCAGGCGTGTCGTTGGCAGGCGTGTCGTTGGCAATCGCGCCGTCGGCGGAGATCCTTACATAACCGTCGCTGATCAGTCTTTTGAGCGCCGCGGGAATAGCACCCTCGGCCAAGCCGGATTTTTTGGCCAGTTCCGCGACCGTCGATTTGCCATCCACCGCGAGAAACACCATGCTGAGATCGCGCGGCATGCGGATTGTTTTATTCTTGACTGCGAGAACGCCTTTGGTGGTCTTGGTAAATATCGTCTCTGCGTCCATTGGGTTTCAGCCGAGGAAGTCGCGCATCGGCGCGCTCAAGCAGGCGCCGCTGACGTCGATCTTGTTATTCGCATACCCGCAGGGCGTGAGCGTGCGCTGCGACGGGCATGCGGATGGTCTATAAGAACCAGGCGCAGAATTACTCAAGCGCAACTTGTTTCCCCCTATTGATAACGCCTCGCCATTATAGTTTAATACCTCGCGCAACCGCGCAGGCGGATGGTAATTTTGCTGGAGGGGGCGGGGGATGCGGCAGCGGCGAAGTGACCACGATGTCACGAACAGCATTAAGACCACCGACAGCCCCGCCGTCGCCGCCGAAGTGCGCCGCATTTACCTTGATTTGTTTCGAAAAGCCGACCTAACGATGCTAGACCGCTCGTTTATCGACTTTGCGACGCTCTATGCCGGTGAAAACGCCGATTATCATGCGTGCGATACCGGCTATCACGACGTGCAGCATGTGCTGGATGTCACACTCGCGATGGCCCGCCTGCTGCACGGCTATCAGCGGGCCGGGCGGCAGCCGATCGATGCCCGCCTGTTTTGTTTCGGGGTGATTCTTGCGCTTTATCACGATTGCGGCTACATCCGGCACCGCAGGGACGCCCGGCACACCAACGGCGCCGAATATACGCTGACTCACGTTTCGCGCGGCGCGCGCTATCTGCGCAGCTACCTGCCGCAGCTCGGCATGGCGGACTTGGTGCCGGCTGCCACTCGCGTCATCCACTTTACCGGCTACGAAATTCCGATCGGCAAAATCCAGGTGCCGCAGCCGGTTTTCCGCGTCATCGGCAATCTGCTCGGCACCGCGGACATCCTGGGCCAGATGGCGGATCGCTGCTACCTGGAAAAATGCCACGACCGGCTGTTTCCGGAGTTCGAGCTGGGCGGGGTCGCGCGGCGTCGCAATGCAAATGGTGTGGAAGAAATCGTGTTTGCGTCCGCGGGCGACCTGATCGCGAAAACGCCGGCCTTTTACGAAACCGCGGCGAATCGGCTGGACGCGCTGCTGGAAGCCGCTTACCGCTATGCGGAACCGCACTTCGGCGGGCACAATTATTACGTCGAGGCAGTCGAGCAGAACATCAGCTACGCCCGTCAGGTAGGGGCGGCCGGCCATAAGGAAAAACTGCGCCGCCAGCCGCCGCGCGTGTCTCCCGCCTCGCAGGGCCGCCTGCAGTTTAGCTAGCCGCCGACCACCAGCACGATTTTTCCCAGGTGCGTGCTCGATTCCATGAGCACGTGCGCCTTGCCGGCGTCAGCCAACGCGAACGTCGCATTCACGACCGGCTTGATTTTGCCGGCTGCAATGAGCGGCCAGACTTTGTCCTCGAGCTCGCGCGCGACCCGCGCTTTGAACGCCGGCGGCCGCGTGCGCAA
>Ga0105242_10003851_pt1 | contig 11669 bp, 11 predicted proteins | sample KBSM24metaG_FD_81521 | JGI IMG/M metagenome (GOLD analysis project Ga0105242, IMG submission 81521) | Miscanthus rhizosphere microbial communities from Kellogg Biological Station, Michigan, USA - KBS M2-4 metaG | ecosystem: Host-associated > Plants > Roots > Rhizosphere > Soil | place...
AGGCGTCTGACCAGCGCCGTCATTCGCAGATCACCGCGATCGAGCGCGTCCTCGACGACGCCGATGCAATCCCGTGTGTAGAGCGCGCACATCGGTTCCGGGCCGTGCGGGCCTTCTGGTACGACAGCGCCCGCACCCGGCGCAAGACCGCGAGCCAAGGCCCGCATCAATGCCTCTGTCACGAACGGCATGTCCCACGCGACGACGATCGCCTTCTCCGCATGGCGGAGCGCCGTATGGATGCCGACGATGCTCGCGCGTTCGCTGCGCTCGTCTCGCCATACATCGGTGCCGGGCATCCATTCTTTCGCGTCCGGGGCATTGCCGACGATCGCGATCGTATCCACCACGGGCCGGAGCGCGTTCGCGATGCGATCGATGATGCGCTCGCCGCCCACCCGCAACAGCCCTTTCGCCTGGCCGCCGAAGCGCGAGCTGGCACCGCCCGCGACGATCGCGCCTGCCAGGCCGGCGATCACTCGTCCGGACGAAAGGTCGCCCGAAGGGTCTGATCCTCGGCAATCGTCACCTCGGTCACGCGCGCTGCATCGCCGAGCGCGCGTTGCACTCGATCGCAAACGAATCGAGCCAGTTCCTCGCCGGTCGGCACGAGCTTGCCATCGGCGAATTCGGGGACGTCGAGGTTGATGTTGCGGTGGTCGAACCGTTCGCGAACTTCGGCGGCGAGCACGCGATCGAGTAGGCCAAGATCGACGATCATTCCCGTCGACGCATCGAGTGCGCCGGTGACGGTGACGTCGCAAACGTAACTATGCCCGTGAAAGCTCTCGCGCGCGCAGAGGCCGAAGACGCGCGCGTTCTGCTCATCGGACCAATCGGCTCGCCGGTAGCGGTGCGCCGCGGCGAACGTCACGCGGCGGGTGAGATAGAGCGCCATTGCCACTCAAAGTGACGTGGAATGGCGCGGGCGCGCCAGCGCGCTCAGTGATCTTCGCCGAACTCGTTCCGTCCGGTGAGGCCTTCCTGCGTCGGGCTCTCGGGCGGAATCCAGGAGGTGCCCTCCTGAATGGCGTGGCCAACGTCGCGTGTGCCGTACAGCTCCGCATCGAGATCCTCGTGCACGACCTCGGATTCCGGCTCGAGGGGCACGGGCTTGTCGCCGAGCAGAAGGCCATCCATGCGATCTTCGTTCGCCAGATCCTCGTCGACCGCTTCAGGATTCACCGCGCGCCGCGTCGGATCGACGAACACGTTGTTCTGGCACCGCTGCGCACCGACGAGGTCCGTGACGATGTGCTCGGCGACCAGCCGTTCGCCGTCGGTGCCGACGCGTCCGTTCAGGATCACGAGACCGTTGCGTGCTTCCACGGTGAAGTCGTCGATGTCGAGCAGGTTGTGCGCGGCCAGATGTTCTCGAACCAAGCCGCGGAGCTCGTCGTCGTTCAGATCGTCGATGCTGTGCAGGTCTTCGAAATCGCGCGCCATGAATCCTCCGCCTTGGTGGCGGCGGCACCCTGGCGTCGGTTTCAGTCGCTAGAACAACCGCGAGACTCCGAGGGTGATCGCCGGATTGTTCAACCAGAACGACTTCGCCTGCGTTGCCGGGACGACGGGAGTCCCGCCGGTCGGCTCGAGGTAGTACGTCTGCGGGTATCCGAGCTGGTACATGCGGTTCTTCAGGTCGGCCCGGATCGCCCACCGGCCGCGAGGTACGTACTGGACACCCAGGCCCCAGGTGAATGCAAAGCGGGTGCCGAACTTGAATCCGCCAGAATCGGCTTGCGAGCGGAAATCCGACACGATGCCGATTCCACCTTCGAGCTCAGGAACGATGTTGTGCCAACTCTTCGAGCCGGTCAGACTGAGCCCGAGTCCGGCATCGAAGGAGTAAAGCGGGCGGCTCCCCGTTCCGAGTTGTCGCCCCGGTTCCGGCTTCGCCGGATCGATGAGATTTCGATCGGATGAAATCCGCGCGAACTCGCCCGTTAGATGCGCGGGACCACCGGCGCGCCACTCGTAGTGCAGTCCGGTGATGAACCCGCTCTGCGGTCCGACGTCCGCCGGATCGCGGTGCGCGTGGTACTGTCCCCCGATCAGGGTGAGCGCCTGGGAATGCTCGAGGTCGAGGTAGGGACTGTTCGCCGGCGTGTGCCCCACCTGCGCGGCGGCCGGAGATACGGTTGCAGCGGCGATGAAAAGTCCAGCGATCAACAGGGCGCGATGTCGCGTCACGTTCAGGCTCCTTTCTGGCGCAGATCGACGCCGGTCATTTCGGTTGGTTTCTCCAGGCCGAGCAGCGTCAGCAGCGTCGGTCCAACATCACAGAGTGCGCCGCCGCCTCGCAACGGCTTCGGTCCCGCCGGATCGACAACGATGAAGGGTACCGGGTTCGTGGTGTGCGCGGTGTGGGGGCCGCCCGTTTCCGGATCGATCATCATCTCGCAATTGCCATGATCCGCGGTAATGAGAAGCCTCGCCCCCGCGCGCTCGCCCGATTTCATCACTCGCGCCAGACATTGATCCACCGTTTCAACGGCCTTGATCGTCGCCGGGATGGAGCCCGTGTGTCCCACCATGTCGCCGTTGGCGTAGTTGCAGAGGATGAACTCGTGTTCTCGCTTCTCGATGGCGTCGCATAGAACGTCGGTAACGCCCGGGGCGCTCATTTCCGGCATCAGATCGTAGGTCGCCACTTTCTGGCTCGGAACCAAGAGGCGATCCTCGCGGGGAAAAGGCGTCTCGACGCCTCCGTTGAAGAAATACGTCACGTGCGCGTACTTCTCCGTCTCGGCGGTGCGGAACATGTGCATGCCCGCTTTTGACACCACTTCGCCGACGATGTTCGCCATCGACTGCGGCGGGAAGGCGACCGGCAGGTCGAACGTCCGGTCGTAGGCGGTCATGGTCGCGACGTGAAGCTTGGGCCGCGACGACACATCGAAGCCGTCGAAGTGCGGATCCGCCAGCGCGCGAACGATCTGGCGCATCCGGTCCGCGCGAAAATTGAAACAAATGACCGAATCACCATCCCGCATCGGAGCGACCGCCGTTCCGTCGTTCACGATCACGGTCGGAATGATGAATTCATCCGTCTCATTCCGCTCGTAGGACTGACGAATCACGTCGAGCGGATCGGTGCCCGTCGGACCGACGCCGTCCACGGCAACGCGATACCATTTCTCTGTCCGGTCCCAGCGCTTGTCGCGGTCCATCCCGAAATAGCGTCCGCCAAGACTTCCGACCACCGCTCGGCCGTGCGCTCGCTCGATCAGCTGCCGCATGTAGCCGAGCCCCGAGCGCGGCATCGTGTCGCGTCCGTCGAGCAACGCTTGGATGGCGATGCGCGGCACACCGCGTTGCGAACAGAGATCGATCAGCGCGAACAGGTGCTCGTCGATGGCGTGAACTCCACCCCTGCCGATGAGTCCCACCAAGTGGACCGTCCCGCCAGTGTGTTTCGCGTGGTCGCATGCGTTCACGAACACTGGATTCGAGAAGAACGACCGCTCCTTGATTGCCTCGCCGATCCGAACCAAGTCCTGCATCACCACACGTCCCGCACCGAGGTTCAAATGGCCGACCTCGCTATTCCCCATTTGCCCTTCGGGCAGCCCAACCGCGAGACCGGAAGCCTCGAGCAAAGTCTTGGGATATTTCGCGACGAGCGCGTCCCAGGTGGGAGTGTCGGCGAGGGCGATCGCATTCCCCTCGCGCTCGGGGCGGTAACCCCATCCGTCGAGCACGACGAGCACAACCGGACTCTTGGGCACTAATTCGGCGTTGAAGGGAGTATCGAGCCAGCCGAATGCCGGGCTCGAGGCGGCAGAAATCTACAATACCTGGACGGTGGCGGGCCGGACGCCTATCATGGCGGCATGGCAGAGCGGGAAAAAGGACGCTGGGGCGCGTTCGCGGCGATCGTCGCGGCTGCGCTCGGTATCGTCCAGTTCTATCGGCCGGCGAGTCCGGCCCCAACCGAGCCCTTCGCTGCGCTGGCTCGAGCGCGCGGGCTGTCGGCGGGCGCGTCACTGAACGCGTTCGGCGACAGCCGCGAGGTGCGGTTGCGTTTCGCCCTGCCTGCCAGCCTCGTCGAATTCCCCCTCGAGGTGAGCGGGGACGTGAGCGCACTCGCCTACGAGTGGGTCCCGGCCGACGACTCGACGCACGGTAGCGGGCTTCACGCGGTGAGCGGCGCGTCATTCGTCAGCCCAAGCGAGCCGGGTTATTACCACCTGTCCATCGTGCGCGGCACTGACCGTCAGATCATCGCGGAACCGACGCTCGCCGTCATGGTGCCGTTTCGCGACAAGATCGGCGCGACGCTCAACGGGTATCGCATCGGCACCTACCTCGCCGAGCGATTGACCGGCCACGATCATCCGCTCGGTTTTCTTCAGGTGAACCGCGGCGACGTCGACCGCAGAGTCAGCACGCACCTCCGGCTCGGCGACTTCCTGACGCGTGATCATCAAGACGATGTCTGGCCGAAGTACGTCGCGTTGAATCCGCGTCTCCTCGACAAGCTCGAGCTGGTCTTCGCGAGAATCGGCGCTCAGGCTCGATTCACGCGCGCCGCCACCAATTCGCGAGACGTGGCATTTGACGTGCACAGCGGTTTCAGGACGCCGGCGCACAATCGCGGCGTCTGGCGGGCGGCGAGCGACAGCCGCCACCAGTACGGCGATGCGGCTGATCTTGCGATCGATGCCGATGGCGATGGGCGCATCACCGCGCGCGACGAAGCACTCGTCGTTCGCGCGGTGGACGAGGTCGAGAACGAACACCCCGATCTCGTCGGCGGTCTCGGACTGTACACGAGCGCGGCGTACAACACGCCGTACGTGCATATCGACGCCCGAGGAAGCCGTTCGCGTTGGAAGGGGTGAGCTGGAACACGAGACCCGGGACAAGAGAAACGTGAACGAGCATCTGCGCGACCGAATTCTCAGAAAGCTGGAGACACTCTCGGATGAGCGCGGATATCAGGTGCTCGATTACGTCGAGTTCCTCGAGTCGCGCTACGCCGAGCGCACGTCGCCGAACGCGAGCGTGTTCACTCGATTCACCGAAGCGATCGAAGACAAGCTGCGCGCGGGAAAGGTGTCGGCGAGCGCGATCGCCGAGACCGTCGGATTCATGAACCGCGCGGCCAACGTGTTGAACAACGCGGTGGAGACCGGCAAGAGCATGGCAAGTGAGTTGGTGAACACGGCGCGGCCCGGCTCGCAGGGCGCCGGCCCGCCATCGTCGACGTCGACCAATGCGTCGTCACCCGCGCACGACATCAAGGATCCGGGCGGATCGGGAGAGACGCTTTAATGGCCACGCAATCGGCCGAGCGCACGACGCGGCGCCGCCGCAAGGAACAGCCGGTCGAGGGCACGCCACGCACGGGTGCGAAGCGCACGGTGATGTACTACATCCGCCAGCTTCCGCAGTACGTGCGACTGCTCGGCGGACTGATCACCGATCCACGCGTCGCGATGATGGACAAGCTGTTCGTGTTCGGCGCGATCGCCTACATCGTCATGCCGATCGACCTGATTCCGGATTTCATTCCGTTCTTTGGCGAGATCGACGACGTCTATTTGCTGGTGCTCGCGCTCCAGCGCCTGATTTCCAACGCGGGGCGCCCGGTGTTGCTCGCTCACTGGTCGGGGGAGCCGTCCGACTTGGCGGATCTCAACCTGCGCGGCGCGCTCGCCGCGGCAGCGTTCTTCCTGCCGAAAAAAATCCGCCGGCGCCTTCGGGTGATCGGCAGGTAACTCGCTGGGAGCTACCGCGACGTAGGCAGCGCGCCTACATTTCACCATGGCAACCAGAACTCGAGTATCAGCCCGGCCCGCTATCCCCGACAAATCGGGAAGCGGGCTTTCGCGTATAGAGGACGCGACGCGCCCATCCCGCGTTCGCGAGGACTTTGCGCTCACCTTCGACGACGTCCTCCTCGTCCCGCGTCACTCCCAAACCCACCCGCGAGACGTCTCCGTCGTCTCGCGATTCACAAGAGGCATCGAGCTGCGGATTCCGCTCGTCTCCGCGGCGATGGACACGGTCACCGAGTCGGAGATGGCGATTGCCATCGCACGGGCCGGCGGAATCGGCGTCCTTCACAAGAACATGTCGATCGATCGGCAGGCCGCGGAGGTGGATCGGGTAAAGCGATCCGAGAGCGGTATGATCTTGAAGCCGATAACCCTGAGGCCAACAGACACGGTGCGCGAGGCAACTGCCTTGATGCACCGTTTTCGCATCTCGGGCGTTCCGATCGTCGACGACGACGAGCGGCTCGTCGGCATCATCACCAACCGCGACCTTCAGTTCGAGCGCAATCTCGATCGGCCGCTCAGCGAGGCGATGACGAGCGAAGGCCTGATCACGGCGCGTGAAGGGACGACGCTCGATGAGGCCGAGCAGATTCTTGGCCGCAATCGCATCGAGAAGCTTCCCGTCGTGGACGCCGCCGGTGTGTTGAAGGGCTTGATCACGATCAAGGACATCCACAAGCGCCGTCAATATCCGGATGCGAACAAGGACAAGTTCGGGCGCTTGCGCGTTGCGGCGGCGATCGGTGCCGGCGGCGATTTCCTGGTGCGGGCCGGCGCGCTGATCGACGCGGGTGTCGATGCGATCATCATCGACACCGCGCACGGACATGCCGAGACCGTGCTCGAGGCGACAGAAAAAGTCCGCGAGGCGTTCCCCGACACTCAGCTCGTCGCCGGCAACATCGCGACGCGCGAGGCGGCGGAGGCACTCGTCGAGCGCGGAGTCGACGCGGTGAAAGTGGGTGTCGGACCGGGGTCGATCTGTACCACGCGTGTCGTTACAGGCGTCGGCGTGCCGCAGTTGACCGCGGTCCTCGACGCGGTCGACGGGGCGGGGGACATTCCCGTCATCGCGGATGGCGGTATCAAGTACTCGGGCGACGCCGTGAAGGCACTCGCCGCGGGTGCATCGAGCGTCATGATGGGATCGATGCTCGCCGGCACGGAGGAGAGTCCTGGCGAGACGTTCTTGCTCGAGGGTCGCCGCTTCAAGATGGTCCGCGGCATGGGCAGCCTCTCGGCGATGCAAGACGGCAGCGCCGACCGATACTTCCAGGAAGGCGAGCTCTCGCCAAAGAAGTTGGTGCCGGAGGGCATCGAGGGACGCGTGCCGTATCGCGGCCCGGTGGGCGATGTCCTGTTTCAGATGGTGGGAGGACTCCGGAGCGGAATGGGGTACGTCGGCTGCGCGACGATCGACGAGCTACGCTCGGAGACGGAGTTCGTGCGCATTACGACGGCGGGTCTTCGTGAGTCGCATCCGCACGATGTGCAGATCACGCGCGAGGCGCCGAACTACTCCGTCTAGACGGGTAAACTGATTGTATTTCGTGTTGCCCTCTGGACATGAGGGCGCGCGTGCTCTACTTCACGGGGTTGTAGCTCGAGCGGCCCGAATCGATCGGGTCGCTTGGGCTTTGTCTGGTTTTGCGGTCGTTATTGACAGGGCGACCGCTGAAGTGAAGATTTGCATACAATTCTCCGAGGCCCGTTTTTGCGGGCGCAACAGATGAATTCATCCACGAACCTAGGAGGGGTGGCGTGGCCGGCGAACTAACACGGACGAAATCAATCGATCGGCTGGTGGCGGAAAGCGCGGCCGACAGCGACAGCGGAACGGGGTTGAAGCGGACGCTCGGACCGGGCGCCCTGATCGCCCTGGGAATCGGCGCGATCATCGGTGCTGGTTTGTTCGTCCGAACGGCCGCCGCGATCGCTGACCGGGCCGGTCCTTCAGTGACCCTCGCCTTCATCGTCGCGGGCATCGGCTGCGCCTTCGCCGGCCTGTGCTACGCGGAGTTCGCGTCGATGATTCCGATCGCGGGCAGCGCGTACACCTACTCGTACGTCACGATGGGCGAGCTGGTGGCGTGGATCATCGGATGGGACCTGGTCCTCGAATACGCGGTCGGAGCGGCGACAGTCGCCATCGCGTGGAGTGAGTACTTCAACAAGGTCCTCGGCTTCTTCGGGATGTCGGTGCCTTATCAGTGGTACCACTCACCATTCGAGACTAGTACGGCGGGCGTTCATGGCATCATGAACATTCCCGCCATTTTCATTCTGGGGGTTCTCTCGCTCCTGCTGGTCCGTGGTACTCAGGAATCGGCCTGGGTGAACAACCTGATCGTGATCACCAAGGTGGCGATCGTGATCATGGTCATCATGTTCGGTTGGCATTTCATCAATCCGGCGAACCACACACCGTTCATTCCAGCGACGACGACCTACACGACGCCTGAAGGCGTGAATCACCCGTTCGGCGGCGTGATGGGAGTGCTTGGTGCGGCAGGCGTGGTGTTCTTCGCCTTCATCGGATTCGACGCCGTGTCCACCGCGGCACAAGAGGCGAAGAATCCGAAGCGCGACATGCCGATCGGCATTCTCGGCTCGCTCGTGATCTGCACGGTGCTCTACGTGCTCTTCTCGTACGTGCTGAGCGGCCTGGCGGACGTGAACTTCTTCCGTACGCAGGGCAAGGAAGCGTCGGTGACGGCGGCGATCGCCGCGTACATGCCGGGCTACGCGTGGCTCGCCAACTTCGTGACGGTCGCGATTCTCGCGGGCTTCTCGTCCGTTATTCTCGTGATGTTGCTCGGCCAGTCGCGCGTGTTCTACTCGATGAGCCACGACGGCCTCGTGCCGGCCGTGTTCTCCGAGGTGCATCCGCGCTTCCGCACACCGTGGAAGTCGAACATGCTCTTCTTCGTGCTGACGGCGATCTTCGGCGGCTTCATCCCGGGCGACATCGTCGGCGAGATGACGAGCATCGGGACGCTGTTCGCCTTCATCCTCGTTTGCGCGGGCGTGTGGATCATGCGCGTGCGTCGTCCGGACCTGCCGCGCGCATTCAGAACGCCGGCCGTGCCGGTCGTCGCGACGCTCGGCATCGTTGTCTGCGGCGCGATGATCTACGGTCTCGGCTGGACCAACTGGCTGCGTCTCATCGTCTGGTTGGCCCTCGGTCTGATCATCTACTTCGGGTACGGCCGCAGTCATTCGAGGCTCGCGAGCTACAACGCCGCGGCCGGGGAGCCAGTGGCGGCCGATTAGCTGTCATCCTGAGCCGTTCGTCGCTGTCGCTCCTCGACGGCAGGCTGCGCGAAGGACCTACTTTCCCAACTCGGTAACCAGGTCGGGAGAGTAGGTCCTTCGTCGCGAAGCCTGCCGTCGAGGACCGCCAGGGACGAACGGCTCCTCAGGATGACATTAAGTTTCGCTGCGCATGTCACACACCGTCAGCGAATACCTCACTATCCCTCAGCCGCGCCGCGCCGCCATCGAGCGCCTTGCGCGCGAGTTCGTCCCCGGCCGCCGAGTGGCCTTGTCGACGCATATGAACGCCGACGGGGACGGTTGTGGGTCTGAAGTAGCGCTTGCCCTGATGCTCGCGCAGCGCGGTCTCGATGTGCGGATCGTGAACCCGACGCCCTGGCCCGACTTGTTCGATTTCCTGCTCGAGGGCGTGACCGATCGGAGCAAGGAGGGATCGGCGGCGTTTCGGGACATCGATCTCCTCATCGTGCTCGACATCAGCGACGTGAAACGCCTCGGCGTGTTGGCGGAATCCGTCCGTCGTCTCACCGTCCCCAAGATGGTGATCGATCACCACATCGCGTCGGACGATCCGGCCGGCAACATCGTGTTGACCGACGTCGCGGCGTGCGCGACGGGCGAGCTGGTCTACGATCTCGCCTGTGCGCTGGACTTCGAGATCACGCCGGCGATCGCACGGGCGCTTTACGCGGCGATCCTCACCGATACGGGAAGTTTCCGCTTCAGCAACGCGACGCCGCGCTGCCACGCGATCGCCGCGGACCTGCTGGCCGCCGGGGTGAATCCCGAGGAGATGTATGTCCGCGTGTACGCGTCGGCGCCGGCTGGCCGGCTGCGCCTTCTCGCCGAGGTGCTCTCCACACTCGGCGTCGACAACAAACTTGGGTTGGCTTGGCTCTCGATGAATGCCGGCGCGCTCGAGCACCATGGCGTGCGCCAGGAAGATCTCGACGGCATCGTCGAGCACGCGCGTTCGATCGGCGGGACGCGGATGGCGCTCTTCTTTCGCGACCTCGGCTACGGCAAGGTGAAGGTCTCGTTCCGGAGCACCGGCGAGGTGGACGTCAACGAGTTTGCCCGGCAATTCGGTGGAGGCGGTCACGCCAAGGCGTCGGGCGCGCTCATTGCCGGCTCACTGGACGACGTCCGCGAGCGTGTCATCGCCGCGGCGCAGCAGTACCTGACGCGGCCGCCACGAGCGGTCGCCGTAGGCTGATCACCTTTCGAGATATGGCAACGTTGCAGGGTAGAATCGCCGAAGCGCTCTCGCGCGTGCGCAATCCGCGAACCGGCGCCGACGTACTGTCGAGCGACGCCGTGCGCGACATCGCGACGACGACAGACGGCAAGGTCAGGCTCACGCTGTTGCTGGCCGCGGGCGACGATCCGGCGCTCGCGCGATCGGTGCGACACGCGGTGGAGTCGGTGGATGGAGTTTCGCAGGTGACGGTGGACGTCGGCGACGCCGCGAGCATGGACCCCAAACGCAAAGCCGCCAGTCGCGCGCTGCCGGTCATGGAGGCGCAACGACCGGCACAGCAGCAGCGCGTTCCCGCACCCACACCCGTCGCCTACCCCAACCTCGGCCAGATCATCGCCATCTCCAGCGGCAAGGGCGGCGTCGGAAAATCCACCGTCGCGGTGAACCTCGCGGTGGCGCTCGCGCAGAACGGTAAACGTGTCGGGTTGATGGATGCCGACATTTACGGCCCGAACATCCCGCTCATGATGGGTGTGAACGAGCCGCCGATGGTGCTCAACGAGAAGATCGTTCCGCTCGAGGCGCACGGCGTGAAGCTCATCAGCCTCGGCTTCCTGATCGATCGCGACCAGCCGGCGATTTGGCGCGGACCGATCATCATGAAGATCATCACGCAGTTCCTGCGCGACGTGGCATGGGGCACGCTCGACTACTTCATCGTCGACCTTCCGCCGGGCACGGGCGACGCGCAGCTCACGCTCGTCCAGGCGACCAACGTCAACGGCGCGATCATCGTTACGACGCCGCAGGAGGTCGCGATCGGCGATGCGCTGCGCGGCGCGAAAATGTTCGAGCGCGTGAATGTGCCCGTTGTCGGCATCGTCGAGAACATGAGCTGGTTCGAGTGCCCGCATTGCGGCAAGCCGTCGCCGATCTTCGGTGAAGGCGGCGGTGAGCGACTGGCGAACGAGCTCGGCCTCCCGCTGCTCGGACAGATTCCGCTGTATCCGCGCGTGCGAGAGGGCGGCGACGCGGGTCGTCCAATCGTCGTCGCCGACGTACAGTCGTCGGCCGCGCGTGCCTTGGCGTCGATCGCGGCGCGCGTCTCGGAGCAGGTCCCGGCCGCCAACCGCTGATCGGTATGCTCGAGCCGACGCGAACCGCGTCGCTTCCGCTCGAGCCGCACGAAGGCATTGCGGCGGTCGCCGTCGCGGATGCGCGAGACGGCGCGCACCTCGTCACCGATTCCATTCGCGCGACGATCGTGCGTGTCGCGCTCCCGGCGGTCGCGTCGTCGCTGCTGATGACGCTGTTCTCGTCGGTGGACGCGTTCTGGGTCGGAACGCGCATCGGCGCCTCCGGCCTTGCTGCCGTTTCCACTTCGCTTTTCTGGATCTGGATGA
>Ga0105242_10003852_pt1 | contig 11668 bp, 9 predicted proteins | sample KBSM24metaG_FD_81521 | JGI IMG/M metagenome (GOLD analysis project Ga0105242, IMG submission 81521) | Miscanthus rhizosphere microbial communities from Kellogg Biological Station, Michigan, USA - KBS M2-4 metaG | ecosystem: Host-associated > Plants > Roots > Rhizosphere > Soil | place: Michigan...
ACCTGCGAGCGCGAGATCTCGGCGGTGGCCGCGTCTTCCATCAGGTTGTTGATCGGCACGCAGCCGTTGCCGGCGAGCCACGAGGCGACGTAGCGCAGCGCCACACCCACGTTGGTGCGCAGGCCCGCTTCGGTGATCGGACCCTCGGGACCGAACGCGAGCAGGTCCGCGGCCTTCACGCACACGTCCTCGCGCTTCTTCGCGAGCTGGTTCGGGCCCGGCATGATGCGGTCGAAGACGTCCTTCGCGATCGGCACGAGGCCCGGGTGCGCGACCCAGGTGCCGTCGAAGCCGTCGTTCGCCTCGCGCTCCTTGTCGGCGCGCACCTTCGCCATCGCGGCCTCGTTGGCCGCCGCGTCGTTCTTGATCGGGATCTGCGCCGCCATGCCGCCCATCGCATGCGCGCCGCGACGATGGCACGTCTTCACCAGCAGCTGGCAGTAGGCGCGCAGGAAGCCGCTCGCCATCGTGACCTGCGCGCGGTCGGCGAGCACGAAGTCGTGCGTGCGCAGCTTCTTGATGCACGAGAAGATGTAATCCCAGCGGCCGCAGTTGAGGCCGGCGGCGTGGTCGCGCAGCTCGTAGAGGATCTCGTCCATCTCGAACGCGGCGGGCAGCGTCTCGATCAGCACCGTCGCCTTGATGGTGCCGCGCGGCAGGTTCATGCGGCCCTCGGCCTCGTTGAACACGTGGTCCCAGAGGCGCGCCTCGAGGTGGCCCTCGATCTTCGGCAGGTAGAAGTACGGTCCGCTTCCCTGCGCGACGAGCTTCTCGGCGTTGTGGAAGAAGAAGAGGCCGAAGTCGAAGAGCGACGCCGACACCGGGTCGCCGTCGACCAGCATGTGGCGCTCGAGCAGGTGCCAGCCGCGCGGGCGCACGATGAGCGTCGCGGTCTTCTCGTCGAGCTGGTAGCACTTGCCCTCGGCGCTCTTGAACCCGATGGTGCGATCGACCGCCTGGCGCAGGTTGATCTGCCCCTGGATCATGTTGTCCCAGCGGGGCGTGGCCGAGTCCTCGAAGTCGGCCATGAAGGTCGACGCGCCCGAGTTGAGCGCGTTGATGACCATCTTGCGCTCGACCGGGCCGGTGATCTCGACGCGGCGGTCCTGCAGGTCCGCGGGCGTGGGCGCCACGGTCCAGGCGCTCTCGCGGATCGAGCGCGTCTCGGGCAGGAAGCCGAACGTCTCGCCCGCGTCGAGGCGCGCCTGGCGCTCCTCGCGCGCCTTCATCAGGTCGCGTCGCCGCTGCTCGTACTTGCGGTGGAGGTGCGCGACGAAGCCGAGCGCCTCCCGCGTGAGGATGCGGTCGTAGAGGTTCGGCTGTTGGTGCGGAACCTCGATGCCGGGGATGAGATCGCGTTTCATGGTGCCTCCTTCAGTCGGCCGCCTGCGCTTCGCCGGTGCGGATCGGGGTCGCGGTGGGGAAGAACTGCTCGTCTTCCGTCGAGCCGTGCAGCGCCGTGGTGGACGACTTGCCGGCCTGGATCACCTGCGTCACGTCGTCGAAGTAGCCCGTGCCCACCTCGCGCTGGTGCTTCACCGCGGTGAAGCCGCGCTCGGCCGCGGCGAACTCCTTCTGCTGCAGCTCGACGAACGCGGTCATGTTGTCGCGCGCGTAGCCGTAGGCGAGGTCGAACATGCCGTAGTTGAGCGCGTGGAAGCCGGCGAGCGTGATGAACTGGAACTTGTAGCCCATGGCGCCCAGTTCGCGCTGGAATTTCGCGATGGTCGCGTCGTCGAGGTTCTTCTTCCAGTTGAACGACGGCGAGCAGTTGTAGGCGAGCATCTTGCCGGGGTGGACCTTCTGCACGCCCTCGGCGAAGCGGCGGGCGAAGTCGAGATCCGGCGTGCCGGTCTCGCACCAGACGAGGTCGGCGTACGCGGCGTAGGCGATGCCGCGCGACAGCGCCTGGTCGAAACCCTTGCGCGTCTTGTAGAAACCCTCGGAGGTGCGCTCGCCGGTGAGGAACGGCTTGTCGTTCTCGTCCACGTCGGAGGTCACCATGTCGGCGGCTTCCGCGTCCGTGCGGGCGAGCAGGATCGTCGGCACGCCCAGCACGTCGGCGGCGAGGCGCGCGGCGACGAGCTTCTGGACGGCTTCCTGCGTGGGCACCAGCACCTTGCCGCCCATGTGGCCGCATTTCTTGACCGAGGCGAGCTGGTCCTCGAAGTGCACGCCGGCCGCACCCGCCTTGATCATCGCCTTCATGAGCTCGAAGGCGTTGAGCACGCCGCCGAAGCCGGCTTCCGCGTCGGCCACGATCGGCGCGAACCAATCGGTGCCGGTCTTGCCCTCGGCGTGGTCGATCTGGTCGGCGCGCATGAGCGCGTTGTTGATGCGCTCGACGACGGTCGGCACCGACGAGACCGCGTAGAGCGACTGGTCGGGGTACATCGAGAGGCTGTCGTTGGCGTCGGCGGCGACCTGCCAGCCGGAGAGGTAGATCGCGGGCACGCCGGCCCTCACCTGCTGCATGGCCTGGTTGCCGGTGAGCGCGCCCAGCGAGTTCACGAAGGGCCGCTCCTGCATGAGCTTCCAGAGCTTCTCGGCGCCGCGGCGGGCGAGGGTGTGCTCGACCTGGACGCTGCCGCGCAGGCGGTAGGCGTCTTCGGCGGTGTAGCCGCGCTTCACGCCGGCCCAGCGGGCGTTCTCGGCCCAATCCTTCTTGAGGCGCGCGACTTCCAGGTCCTTGATGCTCATCGGGGGTTCTCCGTGTTTTCGGGGTTGGTCAGATGCTCCGATTCGCATCAGAGCAAAACCGTTCCACCGGGAGAATCGCCGTTTGGTCAAGGGAGCCTTCGCGGATTGCGAAGGGTGGGGACAGACCCCGGTTCACGCCGTTGCTTGGTTTGGGTCTGTCCCGGTTTTAGGGCCCGGTTTTCGTCGGCACCAGCGTATCGACCAGCAGCCGGGCCGGCGCCGGCAACGACGCGTAGTGCTTCACGCACACGTACATCTTTCTCCTCGCCCAGGCGTCCGTGAGCAGGACGAGCCTGAGGCCCATGGGCTTGGCGAAGGCGAGCGCCGCCTCCTCGGGCAGCACGCCGATGCCGAGGCCGGCCTGGACCAGCCGGGCAACGACGTCGAAGCTCTTTACCTGCACCCGCAGGCGCAGCGGCTTGCCGGCCTTCGCGGCCTGGGCGAGCAGGATCTGGGAGATGACGGTGTTGCCTTCGAGCCCGACGAAGTCCTGGTCCAGGAGGCGGGCGAATGCGAGCTTGCGGGCCCGCACGGGGTGCTTGCGGGGGACGACGGCGCAGAGGACGTCCTCGCGATAGTCGTAGAGCTCGAGGCCCGGGGCGTCGGCGCCCTCCATGACGATGCCCACGTCGGTGGCGCCGGTGCGCACCGCGTCCACGATGGCGGCACTTCGCTCCTCGCCGAGGGCCACCTTGATCGCGGGGTGGGCGGCGGCGAACTTCGCGAGGTCCAGGGGAAGGTACTGCGCCAGGGCCGAGGCGTTGGCGGCGACCCGGACGATGCCCTTCGCGCCTTTCGAATAGTCCGAGATCTCCGCGCGCATCTCGTCGACCTTGCCGAGCATCTGGCGCGCATGGAAGAGCAGCGCGCTGCCGGCCGGCGTGAGCTCCACGCCGCGGGCGGTGCGGTAGAGGAGCTGGACGCCGAACTGGTCCTCCAGCTGCGAGATGCGGCGGCTGGCGGCGGCCAGGGCGATATGGCCCGCCTCGGCCGCTTTCGTGATGCTGCGGGTCTCCGCGATACGGATGAAGAGGGCGAGGGAAGCGAGGTCCGGCCGCATGGACCGGAGTTTACGAGAGGAATCGCCGCGGCGAGACGGCACCCGCGTGGTCGCGGCCGAGCGGCAACGGATCGTGCGCCAGGGCCGACGCAAGGAGCTCCGCGCCCAGCGGCGCCCACAGCAGCCCGCGCGAGCCCAGGCCGGTCGCCACGTGCAGGCCCTCGACCGTGGTGGCGCCATAGATCGGCAGGCGATCGGGCACCGTCGCGCGGAATCCGGTCCAGCCCGCGAGCGTCGCGGGATCGAGTCCGGCAGCGAAGCCGGGCATCATCGCCTCGGCGCGAGCGAGGTTGTCGCGGTGGTCGGCCGGGCGCACCGACTCGTCCGCGTCGTCGTGCTGGTAGCTCGCACCGATGCAGTGGCCGCCCTCGGGACGCGGCGCCACGTAGCCGGTCCCGCTCACGATGACCTCGAGGCGGCGTTCCGGGTCGGGCGGCAGGTAGGTGACTTGTCCGCGCACGCGGCTCAGGGAGAGGCGCGCCTCGGGCAGGAGCCGGCGCGCGTCGACGGCGTTGGCGAGGATGAGCGTCGGCGCTTCCGCGATCACGCGGCCGTCGGCGTCCAGCGCCCGCCAGTCGCGGCCCTCGCGCTCGATGCGCTCGACCCGGCGCCGGCTCACGCGTCGCACGTTCGCGTTCGAACGCGCAAGGCTCGCCACCGCGAGGCTCGACGGGACGACCTCGGCCCCTCCGGGGAACCACCAGCCCGCGCCGCGCACCTCACGGCCGGCGATCTCGCGCGCCCTCGCGGCATCGACATACTCGAGGAAGCTCGCGGGATAGCCCTGCGAGCGCACGATGGCCTCGAAGCGCGCGGCCTCGTCGTCGTCGCCCGCGAGCTGCAGGACGCCGGTGCGATTCCACTGGAGGTGGTAGCCGTCGTACTGGAGCGCGCTGTAGTGCTGCAGCGCGTAGAGGAACGCACTGCGCGAGACCTGGGCGTTCACCGCGTCGCGCAGGTTCGCGATGGGGCGGAGGAGCCCCACCGCGGGAGCGCTTCGCTCCTCGCGAGCCTCCACCAGGTCGACCTGCCATTCACGCGCGGCGAGGCGCTCGGCGACGATCGTGCCGGCGAGGCCTCCTCCCACCACGACGGCGTGCGTATTGCGCACAACGTCTTCGGCCTTTCCATCGCGGCCGCCGACGAGCATCTCGCGCTTGCCGCCGAAGCCGGGGCGCTTCTCGATCCGGAAGCCCGCGTCGGAAAGCGCCGAGCGCACGCCGCCCGCCACGGTCCATGTCGCCAGCGTCGCATCGGGCGCGGCGAGGCGCGCGAGCTCGCGCACCACGTCGGGCGACCACATCCCGGGATTGCGCGCCGGCGCGAAGCCGTCGAGGAAGAACGCGTCGGCCCGTGCCACCAGCTGCGGCAGCAGTACCGCGGCGTCACCGAATAGGAGCGTCAGGATCACGCGCCCCGCGTCAAAATGGATGCGGTGGAAGCCGGCCAGCGGCGGCGGCCACGAACGTTCGAGCGCGGTCGCGAGCGGCGCCAGCTCGGCGAAGGGTGCGAGGGCGGAGGCGAGGTCGGTGCGCTCGAACGGGCGGCGCTCGATGCTCACGAAGTGCAGGCGCGCGCAGCGCTGCGGATCCGCGCGCCACGCGTCCCACGCGGCGAGGAAGTTGAGTCCCAGGCCGAAGCCGGTCTCGAGGATGGTGAAGCGCTCGCGGCCATGCCACCGGCCGGGCAACCCATTGCCGCCGAGGAACACGTGCCGCGCCTGCGCGAGGCCGCCCGCCTCCGAGTGGTAGATGTCCCCGAACTCGGTCGAGAACGGCGTGCCCGTCGCGGAGCGTTCGAGTGGGGCGGTGGGAAGGGTAACCAGATTAATGGGGTCAGACTCCAATTACGCCAATTCTGCCAATTTCCACCCTCGAAATCGGCGGATTAGCGTAATTGGAGTCTGACCCCATTTATTCCGCTTCCCCCGGCGCCGGCTGTTTCCCCGCGCCCCCAAAGGAGTTAAAGGCGTCTCAGCCAGCCGGCGACGGGTGCGGAACCGTCAGAAGAGGAGTTGCGAGAGGCGCGCGCGGTAATCGGCCACGAGCTCGGGATGTTGGGAGGCGATCTCGAACACCTCGAGCATGCGGATGCGGCCCAGGTCTTCGCCGAAGGCGCGATCGCGTTTCACGATCTCGAGCAGCTGGTCGAGCGCCGGCGCGAAGTCCTTGCGCGCGACGTAGAGGTCGGCGAGGTCCAGCCGGGCCTGCAGGTCGCCCCCGTCCTGCTCGACGCGCGCCGTGAGCTGGTGCTCGGGCGGGAGCGTCGCCGCGATCTCGGCGGATTCGAGCCGCGTGAGGATGCCGTGGTACGACGATTGCCCCATCGCGCGCGGCGAGAGCATCGCGAAGTGCGTGCGGGCCGCCTCGAGCTCGCCGCGGTCGAGCAGCAAGCCCACGTAATCGAGGCGCGCGCCGTCGTGGGACGGGTCGAGCGCGATGGCCATCCGCAGCGACCTCTCGGCCTCGGCCTCGATGCCGCGCACCAATGCGTCGCGGGCGGCCCGATGCTCGATGTCGGCGGGGTTCGGCGTGAGCCGGTCGACGAACGCGCGCACGAACGGTTCCTGCTGCGCGCCGGCGAACTGCGAGACGGCGCAGGCGTCGACGAACGCGACGACGTGCGGGATCGACTTGAGGCTGAACGAGGCGACCAGCTCCGGGTTCGCGTCGGTGTTCACGTTCACCACGTGGAAGCGGCCGCCGTATTCGCGCTCGAGTCGCTCGAGCAGCGGATGCAGCGTCTTGCAGGGCTCGCACCACGGGGCCCAGAACGCGACCAGCACCGGGGCGTCCGAGGAGGCCTCGATCACATCGCGCTCGAAGGTGGACAGCGTCGCGTCGATCATCCCCTTTACGATGGCGCGCCGAAATCGAAAGTTCCGGCGCGGCCGCGAAGTCGCGGCACGCGCGAAAGCGGGCGGGTGATGCCCGCCCACTGCATGCGTAGGACCGGGCCTATGAAACTGTTACGCGGCCTTGGCGGGCATCTCGCGCGCGCCCTGCTGCATGACGGAAGCCATCAGCATGTATGCGGCGGTCCAGGCTTCGCGCGCTTCCGGCGTGAACTCGTCGCCGAGGCCCTGCTCGAGGGTCCAGAGGAGCGCTTCGGCCACGGTGGTGTAGTGCGCGTCGACGACGCCGTAGCCGGTGTGGCGGCGTCCGAGGGCCATCAGCACGGGAATGAGGCCGTTCGGGTTCGAAAGGCCGCGCACGGCGCTGCCGATCATGCTCATCAGCATCATGCCCTGGCTCTTCATGTCGCCCTTGAAGAGCTTGCGCAGCGACGGGTCGAGCTCGAACAGGCGCGCATAGAAGAGGCTGGAGGCGACCTCGGCGATGGGAGCGACCTTCTTGAAGTTGTCCTGCACGATTTCCACTTGGCGGGGCGTCATGATTCGTTGTTCCTTTTTTGTCGTCTGTGATGGGTTGGGCGCGGCGTCTAGCGGTACAGCTCGTGCATTCCCAGGCGGCGCTTCAGGTCCGCGTGGTCGACCGATTGCGCGAGGTACGTGACGTGGGCTTCGTCGGCGCTGAAACGCGCGAGGGCGCGGCTGAGCGAGGCGATGAGCCACTGGTGGAACGCGAGTTGCGGCTGGATTTCCATTTCTGCTCTCCCTGGTGTCGTTGGACGGGATCCCTATCGCAACGGCCGTGCCAACCCGACAATCTGTCGACCAATCAATCACTTAGGGAAATTCTGGCCTCGCAGGCCCGCCCCCATCCTGTTGGCGAACGCCAACACCCACGAGCCGCCTCGCGGCTAAGTCCTTGTCGCTACAGGGGGTTCGGGGTGTTCGCGATCGCCAACACCCGGGCGGCTATTTCTTGAAGTCCGCCGGATCGAGGCGATGGCGCGACAGCAGCGAGTAGAAATCGCTGCGGTTGCGCTTGGCCATGCGCGCGGCCTGGCTCACGTTGCCCGCGGCGATGCGCATGAGCTGCGTGAGGTACTCGCGTTCGAACGAGGCGCGCGCATCGTCGAAGGATTCGAGGTCGTCGGCCGGTCCTTCCATCGCACGCTGCACCAGCGCTTCCGGAATGAGCGGCGTGGTGCAGAGCGCCACGCACTTCTCGATCACGTTCTGCAGCTCGCGCACATTGCCCTTCCACGCGCCCGCGACCAGGAGCTGCAGCGCGTCGGGCGCGAAGCCGCCGATCGACTTGCGGTAGCGCGCCGCCAACATCGCGAGGAAATGGCTGGCGAGCAGCGGGATGTCCTCGCGCCGCGCCGAGAGCGGCGGCAGCGCCAGCGACACGACGTTCAACCGGTAATAGAGGTCCTCGCGGAAGCGGCCTGCCTTGGCTTCGGCGCGCAGGTCGCGGTGCGTCGCGGAGATCACGCGCACGTCCACCTTGACCGCCTGCGCCGATCCCACCGGCCGCACCTCGCGCTCCTGCAGCACTCGCAGGAGCTTCACCTGCAGCGTGAGCGGCATGTCGCCGATCTCGTCGAGGAAGAGCGTGCCGCTGCTGGCCGCCTGGAAAAGGCCCTTGTGGTCGCGCAGCGCCCCGGTGAAGGCGCCCTTCACGTGGCCGAAGAGCTCGCTTTCCAGCAGCGCCTCGGGAATCGCGCCGCAATTCACCGCGACGAAAGGGCCCTCGCGGCGCCCGCCGGCCTCGTGGATCGCGCGTGCGAGGAGCTCCTTGCCGGTGCCGCTCTCGCCGGTGACGAGCACCGTCGCGTCGTTGCCGGCGATGAGCCGCGCCTCCGACAGGATGCGGTTCATCTCCGGGCTGCGCGTGACGATGCCGAGGCGCCAGTCCTCCTCGTCGCCGCCGGTGGCGGCAGCGAGCGCCAATGCGCGCTCGACCTCCACCATCAGCGCGCGCGCCTCGAAGGGCTTGGTGAGGTAGCCGAAGACGCCCTTGCGCGTCGCGTCGACCGCATCGGGAATGTTGCCGTGCGCGGTGAGGATGATCACGGGCAGCGCCGAATGCCGGCGTTGGATCGCCTCGAAGAGCGCCATGCCGTCCATCCCCGACATGCGCATGTCGGTGATCACCAGGTCGGGGATCTCGGCGGCGAGCTTGCCCAGCGCCTCCTCGCCGCTCGCGGCCTCGATCACGCCGAAGCCTTCCTTCTCGAGGCGCAGCGCCAGCAGGCGCAGCAGGTTGGCGTCGTCGTCGACGACCAGGATGCGTCGCGGGTTCACGGGGCGGGAGGCGCCAGCAGGTATGCGGTGAACGTCGAACCCCGGCCGGGAGTGCTCTCGAATTCGATGCGGCCGCCGTGCAGCTCGGCGCATTGCTTCACGATCGTGAGCCCGAGGCCGGTGCCCTCGACATTGCCCACGTTGCGCGCGCGGTGGAAGCTCTCGAAGAGGCGCGCGTGGTCCTCGGCCGGGATGCCGATGCCGTGGTCGGCCACTTTCATGACGAGCATCGCCTCGCGTCCCTCCACGTCCAGCTCGACGGGGGAGCCCTCCGGCGAGTACTTGATGGCGTTGGAGAGCAGGTTGCCCAGCACGTGCGCGAGCAGCTTCGCGTCCACGAGGCGCCGGCCGCAGTCGCCGCGGCTCGCGAACCGCACGGTGTTGCGCCGTCCCAGGGCCTGCTCGGCCTCGCGCGCCACCGACTGCGCGATCTCGCACGCGTCGGCGGGCTCCGGGCGGAACTCGAGCTTGTCGGATTCCGCGCGCCCGATGAGCATCACCTGGTCGATCATGCCCGTCATCCGCTTGATGGCGCCCTTGATGATCTTGATGAGCTCCGCGCGCTCGGCGTCGGGCAGCTTCGAGCCGAAGTCGTCGATGAGCTCGATGGACGACAGGATGGTCGCGAGCGGCGTGCGGAACTCGTGCGAGGTGAGCGACACGAAGCGCGTCTTCAGCTCGGAGAGCTCGCGCTCGCGGCCCAGCGCGCGATGGACCTCTTCCTCGGCGCGCTTGCGCGCCGAGATGTCGATGAAGAACCAGATGGTGCCGGCGCCGAGGTCCGAGGGCTTCAGCGCCTTGGCGGACATGTGGCACCACCACGGCGATCCGTCCTTGCGCTTCACCCGCCAGTCGCTCGAATAGGTGCCGGTGCGCTCGAGGGCCGGGATGCACTCGTGGAGGAAACGGGTCCAGTCGGCGTGGTCGGCGAACGCGACCTCGCCCGTGCGCCCGACGATCTCGCCGTCGTCGAAGCCCAGCATGCCGCGTTCGAGCGCGTCGTTGATCCACTTGATGCGGCCGGCCTGGATGAACATGATCCCCACCGCGGTGGTCTCCAGGATCGCCTCGCGCAGCGCCAGCGTCTGCGCGGCGCTCGCTTCCAGCGCGACCTGCTCGGTGACGTCGGTGAGGAAGTTGAGCGTGGCCGGGCGCCCCTGCCACTCGATGCCGACGGCGGAGATCTGCAGCCACTTGGTCTCGCCGGCGGTGTCGACCACGCGGAACTTGTAGAACGGCTCGACGGTTTCGCCCTTGATGCGGCGCAGGTAGTTGCCGTACACCCGCGCGCGGTCATCGGGGTGGACCATCTCGATGAAGGGCGTCGACATCGCTTGCGCGAGCGTGCGCCGCGTGAGCTCGAGGGCGCGGGGGTTGGCGTACTTGAGCATGCCGTCCTGGCTCACGACGATGCCCTCGTAGGCGTTCTCGACCACCAGGCGGTACTTTTCCTCGCTCTCGCGCAGCGCCGCCTCGGCCTGGCGGCGCTCGGAGATGTCGCGGATGAACGCGCTGAACGTGAAGCCCGAGCCGGTCTCGACCGGCCAGACCGACAGCTCGATGTCGAACTCGCGGCCGGTGCGGTCGAGCGCGGTGGTCTCGACGCGGCGGTTGAGGATGCCCTGCGTGCGATCCGAGAGGAAGCGCTTGAGCCCGCGGTGGTGCGACTCGCGGTGCTGCGGCGGGACGATGAGGTCCGTGAGCATCTGGCCCACCGCCTCGTCGCGCCGCCAGCCGAACATGCGCTCGGCGGTGCGGTTCCAGTCGATGATGATGCTCGCGGGATCGATGGTGATGACCGCGTCGTTGGCCGTGTCGATCATCAGCCGCGCGCGGCGGCTCATGTCCTCGAGCGCGCGACGCGCGGCGTCGAGGGCGAGCGTCGCGGGGGTGGCTGCCTCGGCGTCGGCGCGGGTCATGGGGCGCATCTTATACTTCCGCCCTATGGCCCTCATCCTGGATCTTCCCGCCGGCCTCAAGGGTTCGGTGGAGCTCGTCGTCGGCGAGCAGCACACGGCGCCGCGCATCGGCAGCGGCCGCATCCGCGTGCTCGCCACGCCCGTCATGATCAACCTCATCGAGGCGGCGGCGCTCGCGGCGGTGGAGCAGTCGCTGCCGGAGAACCACCAGAGCCTCGGCACGCACCTGGACGTGACCCACATCGCGGCCACGCCGGTGGGCATGAAGGTGCGGGCGACCGCCGAGGTCGTGCGCGTCGAGGGTCGCACCATCCACTTCAAGGTGCGCGCGGAGGACGAGCGCGAGCTCATCGGCGAGGGCATCCACGAGCGCGTGGTCGTGAACGTGGAGCGCTTCGACGAGCGCGTGAACCGGAAGGTGCGCGGCGAGTAGCTACTCGAGGAGCCGAAGGCCCTGGTACAGGATCGGGTCGCCGGCGCCTGCCTGCGGCTGCGACAAATCCACGACGATCGAGGGAACGAGGCGCTCGCGCGCCGTGCCGTCGGGCAGCAGCGCGCGCTGCGCCGGGAATCGCACGGTGAGGCCCGTGCGCGGCGCCTTGAGCTCGCGCGGCTCGCCGCGTAGTCCCGCCATCGACGTTCCCACCAGGCGCGCCTTCGCGACCGCCGAGAGCCCCGCTGCGAGCGCCTCGCCCTCGCCGGCGGTCCAACGATCCACCAGCACGATCAACGGCGCGGTGTAGGGCGTGCCACGGGGTGCGACGCGATCGGGGATTCGCGTCCGGTCGTGCCCCTCGCGCAATTGCCACGCCGACTCCGCCGTGACGAACCGTC
>Ga0105242_10003856_pt1 | contig 11663 bp, 20 predicted proteins | sample KBSM24metaG_FD_81521 | JGI IMG/M metagenome (GOLD analysis project Ga0105242, IMG submission 81521) | Miscanthus rhizosphere microbial communities from Kellogg Biological Station, Michigan, USA - KBS M2-4 metaG | ecosystem: Host-associated > Plants > Roots > Rhizosphere > Soil | place...
TATTCCTACCGGCTTTTTATTCGACAATTTTAGTGGGACTTATATTTGCATTGGGTGTTACATTTATGCAGTATAGTACAAAACGTCAGTCAGATCGTATTTCGAATGCATTATCCATGAGAGGATATCAAGGAAGTTCTATGCAGTTTCGTGTTACAAGTCGGTCACGAATAATTACGTGGTTATTTGGAGTAGTTGTTGCTTCAATCATCGTCTTTGTATTTTTAGCCTTTATATCACCGTTTGCTTATAGTTAATAAATGGCAGTTACGCTTAGTTCATTTCTAAGCAGTCTACTCATAGCTGCGATATACTTACTACTGGTGGGATTTTCGATTTATTCTGAACGAAGTATGACAAATCAAGCAGCGAATCTATTGGGACAGTTAGGCGACAGTGCTGGAGGTAAGCAATTACAAGACATTTCTAAACCACGACGGATTCTATGGCTTATTATTGCAGGATTTGTGTTAGTCGTTGTTTTTGTATTCCTCGGTTTTATTCCTCCGTTTTCTTATTAAAGTTTCGGTTTTAAAGTTTTTTGTATTCCTCGGTTTTATTCCTCCGTTTTCTTATTAAAAAGATGTCTGTAATTGGTGTGATGATATTTGCAATTGTTGTATTCCTTGTACTTATGCTCGGGACATTGCCTTTTGCATTATTCGCATTATTCAGTCTATTCATCCTCCGAAATTATTGGTTAACGTAGCATTAATGATCTCTGATCTTCTAACCACTAGCATACCTCTAGCGCAAATCAAAAAGATAAAAATACGTAAGCTTTGTACGTGTTAAAATAAAAATGAATATTCCAAAACAAACGTTTGCTAGATTAGTACGAGCACATTTACATGAAATCTCACCTGATCAGGAAATTCAGTTAAAAGATGGTGCTTTAGAAATTATTCAACAGATTGTTGAGCATCATATTTCGGATGTATTACAAAAGACACAAAGCATGGCACAGGATTTAAAACTAGCGACAGTTACACCTATAATGATAGATATCATTCTAAGGAGTCAGTTTGGCTTTCGCTATCCTGAGTCTGCTTTTTCATCACAAGCTTCGTCTAATACAGAAGATGGTAAATTAGTGCCATAGGTTCGTAGCTGAGTTTCAATTTGTTTTCGTTGTTCTTTTAGTAAGTTCAACACACGTTCTGGTTGATGTATTTTGGTGAGAGTAGATATATGGGAATTACCAAATATGCGTTGTACGGTTTCAATTTGTACAAGTGATCTCTCCACTAGCCGTAATGCGTGGTATAATTCTGAAGGTGATTTACTTTGCATCAAATGGTTTGCGGTAATACTAGCTTGTGCCGCAGATTCATAAAATTGACAAATCATTTCACGATTGGATGAGCTTCCTCTGTTTACAAAGTACAAAATGTACAAGACATAAATGAGAACAAATAGTAAGGTGACTGTTATAAACTCCAAAAAATAGAAATGATTATAATGACCACTCATGTTTATTAAAAATGACTAAATATTCAAAAAATATATACACTCGTAAAAAAAGATATTTGGTCGAGCCGGGAATTGAACCACGGGACTGCTTTTATGGTGAAAAGATAAAATTAATAACGGTAATTTGTACTATAAAATATTTATTCAAAAAAGATATGTGGACCTGCCGGGAATCGAACCACGGTACTCCTTTGCCGGCTTAGGTGTTATAGCCAGCTTAACTACAGGTGAAGTATACAGTTAAAAATACAATTTATAAATCAAATATGTATGTATGTATGTATGTATATATGACGTGCTTAAAAAGATAACACCTGCCAGGATTCGAACCTGGGTCGCCTGGACAACTCCAGGGCATTCTATCCTCTAAACTACAGGTGCAAATAAGTGTGCCCGCCGGGAGTTGAACCCGGAATGCCCGCTCATAAGACGGGAGTCATGCCAATTTAACGACAGGCACATTTTGGTGCGCACACCGGGAATCGAACCCAGGACACTCGGTCGGAGACCGAAGGCTTCGCCACTAAGCTATGTGCAGAAAGAATGTGACCAATAAAGAGTTTTGTTATGAGTGTATGAATAGGAATATACTTTGTTATGAATATTTTCAATAGGAATACGAATAGGAATATACTTTTTTATGAATATTTCAATATTCTCATTTTCCTAATCAGTTTTTAACTTGTCTTTCCTGCTCTGACCTCCATATTTGCTTTAAACATTTATCTTTATCTTGTTGATTTTCAAATCGATAACCTTTCCTTTCCGCTTTTTTAATTAGGTTAGTTCGGGAGCTTCTAAAGTAATCTTCTAATACAATATGTGAACTTCTTATATGGCCTCCGTTTTCTACTCCCCTGAAAAAACAATTAAGTAGTACTGGAAGTGATTTTATATTTAGGGGTTCAACATGATGAAGAATGAAATCAAAAGATGGTTCATAGCTCAAATAAAGCATTGTGCCTTTCACATGCAAATGTTTATACCAACTATGAGCCTTAGATAAACTTTCTGCTTTGATCATAAACTCATTTTCACGTACATTAAAAATTTCTTTAGTTCTCCACGCGTCTACATATTTTTGCCATAATTCTTTCCATCTTGTCTCAGAAAACTCACAACCGTATGGACAACGTGGCAAGTGTAATTGAAGTGGAATCTCACACTCTGCGGGCCATGTAGGCCAATTCTCTTTGAAACATTTTATCCAAGACATTCTTTACCCTTCTTGTGGTACAATATAGAATGTTTCTTCAGTCACACAGTACGGTACGCCTTTTATTTCTACCATGTCCGGTATATAAGCCAGGCTAATATTAGGTATGCGATATATGTTTGTATAAATATTATATGGGAGTATACGTCCCATTAATAAATATGGCTCATTTTTTGAGGACGATCGTAATGGAACCGTATCAATTTGATTCCACCTCCAACAACAATCAAATGATAATTTCGGTTCTGAAAGCCATTCTTTTTTCGAATTCATCTTAGCCTTTTCAAAACAGGTTTTTAGTTCATTATATGTGTCTACCGTAACGGGATGAAATGGTAGAGGCAAGCGTGTGTACTCTAATTCAATTGATGTTAATGGTGTCTGACGATTGGTGCTCTTCCATAATAATACGCTTTTACTTTTGTCTTCTTCATCAAGAAACCCTTGATGTTCATATTTTTGCACAAGTTTCGCGATGGCGGTTGCTTGTCCTCCGTAATTGATAGAGCCAGTTTTAGCATGACAAGCTTTTACAGCTGTATTGGCTACCGTTACATTCTCTAGTAGACATAAATGCCATACATATATAGCCGGAATGCATGATAGTGTCCATTCTATATCAAACACGGTATATTGATGTCGTCTCCAGTAAGCTTTCGTGAGACGCAACGGTAGCCTAAAATCTAATCTTCTCCTTATGGCCCATGCTTGTTTAATATCATTCCAATTTTCAGATGGGAGTAAAATTTTATGCACGTCATTTGTATGGTTTGATTTTTGTGTACGGAACGGTGTTTTGTACAGTGTTAGTGCTCGTTGTACACATTCATCATCTCCTAAACTAGTTCGTTCTTCTACTTTTTTTATCGGTATACAATCCGTTTTCTTCTCTTCTGTAACTCCTATTTTTTTCGGCATTGCCTGATATAAATAATATGAAGCTCGTTTAGACATTATTTATTAAATCGATTTTTATGAAACAAATTGAAAACTAAAACTTACGTGGTCATTTCGATGTTTGGAAATCCTAACTTGACAAGTTCTTGTATTTGAGCAGTTTGATCAGAAATAAATGCATTTATCTTAGAAGTGGTGCGTTCCAATCGTCCAGGATACTCTGGGTCACGATTATAGGAAGAGATAGTACGTTCTAAACCAGTCTTCCCACCTGTAACTTTTTGAATGATTCCTGTTAATAATCGTATACGTTGTCTTATGATTTGCATCCGCTTATGACGAGAAATTGCATCTGAAAATTCATCCACTTTTAAAGGTGGAATGTCTACGGGAATAATCTCTACTTCTGCTTCTTTCGATTTAGGCGAGTCAGGTTCTTTCTTATGTTGTTTTTGAGTTTTGTTAGGTGTCGGTCGAATTTTTCCAATACATTCCAAGTTACGTACGTCCATTAATGAATCAAACAAAATCATCACTGCTTCTTCCGTCTCTGTCAATAAAGAATCTACATGGTTTAACATAGTGTTTCTGTTATCTCCGCTAAATACATGTTTGTATGCACTATTGGATAGAGAACCTTTTTCATGTACATAAAAATTCCCAGAGCTCACATCTAAGCTATAAGTGTGTTTACCCCCCGTTGGAATACTGGATAAAACAGACCATTGCTGTAAAATGCGATCAAAAAGACGACTTGTGGTCATAAATAAAAAATGTCACAATCTGCTTGTACAAAACAAGTCTGGACTTTATTAAAATTTAACATTGTATCTGCACTGGCATTTTTAGCCGCTCTTACACTGAAAGATTTTTTTAATGCAATACTCGATTATTGGTTGCCAGGAAAAAGTAAATTGTATCGAATACGTTATCATCTATCCTTTTCTATCCTAACGTTTACACTATTGGTGATTTCTGGTCTACTGCTGTAAGTGTAGAACATGACGGTGTTTTCGGTACGTAGCATTTTTACACACTGCTGGTGAACACGTTACCATATTTACACTACTGACGAAATTGTAGGACTAATTACCATAAATTTTGAATGTTCTTTGTTTGTATATACATCTTTGTAACGAAGAGTAATTAACATCGGCATAGAGAATCGGTTGTTGATCGCATAGTTATAGCCATCAAGATCGAAAGAAATACAAGTTTTTTGATCACAAGCCATTGTTGGCAAAGTAATAGTATAGTGACCCCTTCCTACTTTTGTGTGTTGGCCAGCACTATAGAATGTAAATTCATTATGAGGTGAATATATGTCCAAAGTTAATGAAGACGCCATAATGTTATGAACATCATCGACACCTGACTTACATTTTGCACGTACAACAGGAAACTTAGTATTTACATTTTGATCCGTTAGAATCGCAATTTGTATACCATCTGCTGGTAATTTTTTTATCCAGTACTCGGCAGAAAATAAAGTAGAATTCTTTATCTCTGCAAGTTTTAATTTCTCAATCGCCTGTTTACTTGCTTTCTTTTCATTATCTTGTACTTGTAATGGAATCAATACCTCATCGCCATTCATTACGCAAAATTTACATCCAGGTTTTGTCTTTTCTAATGCATACTCTAAAAGCTCCTTGTATTTGTTAGAATGAACAATCCAAAAAGTGGTAAGTGATGCTTTTTTCTCCATACCTCCTGATGATAGTTGAATTACACCTCTTATGTCATCATACTTATCATATTCTTCATGAACATACCAGGCTTTTAAATCTACCATCTGGAAAATGAATTATATTTCATATGTTCATGTCTTTACAAAGTGATACAAATGTATACGAATTTAAAGTAACTACTTGTTTGAAAGAATTATATGACAAAGCAGATCCTAGTGGTCGAGATGCTGAATTAATTGACATACCATTAAAATGGACAGCGGAACTAGACTTGAAGAAAAAAGATACTAAATTGATTGAAATACTTTTAAAATGTGCAACGGAACTACACGTAATGAATTTGCATATGAAAGACGGAGCAATAACAAAACGCATTTGGTATCCTGAAACAAAATATGAGATGAAATATCACGTTAATAGTGTGTTAACATGTGACCACGAATCTGATTTCCATCTTTTAGCAAGATGGTATTGTATTTTGTCATTGTTGAGTAAGTCTGATCCATATATTCAATTATGCATTGAACAATCGTTACCATCGTGTTTAAATTCGGATTACACTTACAAAGATGCTATTCGTGTATATCAACGCATGTGTTATGGACCAGGATGTTGTAACGGCTATTGTACAGACATAGCTCGTGATTCTAAATGTTTTGAACCTTTTGATTGGTTAATATAATTCATTATGTCCGAGTCTGGAAGCGTACAAAGCTCGTTTGTTGCTGATCTTCACCGCTTTGCAAATGAAATGACGAAAAAATATGAGAATTCTCCTGATCTCAAAGGCATGGATGTAATACGATTCTTTGATACACAAGAGTCTACCGTATCAGACAGACTCTGTGTTCAACTGTTGGACATTTTCGATGAGACTGTCATGAAATATATGTCATTGATTATTGTAGATTTTGCAAAGAGCAAAGAATCGAAGCGAAATGAAAATGAATCACAAAAGAATGTTAACTAAATCCTAATGTTAACTAAATCCTAATAACTTTTGGGCTGTTTCTACGGCTGGTCGATCAAGATGTTTTTGATCACTTTGTTGTATAGCATATCGTAAAAAGAAATCTAAAAATGTATTGATTCGTGTTCTGACATGTACAACCAAAGCATCCGGCTTACGTTTAATTCCACATTGATCACAAAATAGTTTAATTTTTTTATCTGAAATCGCATTTTTCCCTGCGTGTTTTGTAATGGTTCGTTTTTGTTTTTGCGTACGAGTTATTTTTGGAGCATCATCTTTTTTAACGGCGTCTTGTTCAATTTCTGGTATATTAAAAGCATTTTGCAATCGCTCCTGAAAAGAAGACATAAAGTTTTATTAGAAAAAGAAATATTGTATCAGTTAAATTCCAGAATGTCAAATTACGTATACACTAGTGGTTCTAGTGAGTGGGATGATTTACATATTGAATTGGTATTAAAATCAGGAATTGATCCTAAATCTTGGCAATGGGAACAACAGTCAGTTGATAAAGAAGGTGTTGTTGAAACGTTAACGAAAACCTACTTAATTAACACAGCGTATTATAAAAAAATCGATGATGATACGAAATGTATCGACATACTTTGTTATAAAACGGGCAGTAGTAAACTATCAATTCTGATGTACTTTACAAATGATTGTGAAGATGGGATGGTTACTCTTTCGAACGGACTTGTTGTACCATATAGAGAACTATTGAATATAGAAAATTTCAGCAAACAGTTATATGAAAAATTATCGAATACGGTAGAAAAAGTTGCCGTATCTCGTGTTCCAACCGAATACCTTGCTAAAATGTGGGTTAAAGGAGTAGGAGGTCATAGATTTATGGAAAAAAGCGCTTGGTCATGGGAAGACGAATTATTTTATACTTACCGTGATAAGTCGGGAACAGGAACAATGCATATGCAACCAATGATGGAATTGTGGGATGCAAGAAGAAAAAATGGTTGTAAATTGGATGATACTTGCCAATGTAGAGAGTGCAGAAGAGAAGATCACTCAGATTGTAAATCCACTTGTAGATTGAGGCAGGGTAGAGGAAATAAAAACAATGTCTAATAATTTTCAATATATTCTACGGACAAATTAAGATACCATTTGTCCAATAACACTCATGGTCTAAATCATCGATTCCATCTGTATGTTCTGAACCTTTTTGTTTCTTTCGCTTAAATTCGTTATAACACCTGTCATTTGGTGGTCGGAAACAATCAGGACCAGGTGTTAGTTGACATTCTGTAAATCCTTCGCAGTATTCTACATCATCATTCTCATTTACCCAATGTCTGAATTTATCCGTCATCCGATTTACGTTTCTGTATACTCTTGGATATAATTGATATAAAACAAAAATGACAACAATGAGAACTAGAATAATCTTGGCTAGATTACCTGAGATCATTTAATTTATTCTGGTCGAGGAATTTGACCCGTTTCCACAAACCGCCAACATAAGTTTTCCCGTTGTTTATTTATTTTAGAACGCATATAGAAGTAGATCACTGCAACTCCTAAAATAACAAAGATCGTGAGCGCTAGCCACCATGGAATATATCTGCCATCTGACTTACTGGATCCGCTAACCACTCGATACGATGGCATCTAGATTTTTTATATTATAATTCAAAATATCATAATGAAACGAAAGGCCGGTACCGCATTAAATGGTGATGACAAACGGCCCAAGACTGAACGTCAGGACTTTGAACTGCACCGGACTTATGATTCCATATTACACAATCCTTATAAAACACGGGACGTGGTTAACTTGAAGTTTTCTGAAGCTCAAAAGTTGGAATTCATTGTACAACAATTTGAAAACGACCTTAAAGAAAACAGAGTGTTACAAAGTGTCGTGAAGCAAATTTTTACAGGCGAATGTACGAACGCTTTATGTTGGTGCCCTGGCACATGTCATGCTAAAGTTCTCCATAAAGTTGTTACCGCACGTGATTTACACAAGGCAGATTCTTGGACTACGAAACAAGGTGGTACCCACAAGGCGTTTATTGATACAATCTCAAACTGTTATGTGGGAAGAGCTGGAACTCCTATCCGCGTGCCCGCAATTGATGTACCTGATTTCAAATCGGCGATAAGCATTGCACGTGAACGTGAAGAACTGGCCTTGGAAACAGCTCTGGTGGAGAATTGTATCAGTGCGACTGTCTTCAAGCAAGAACGTAATCTTCAGATACGACGTGGCAAAGAACGCTTAAAGGCTTTGTAATTCACACATGTCGTTTTTTCCAGACGTAGATCCAGAGTTATCTCTAGTAAATAAAACACCAACTAATACTAGTACAGAGAAATTTGAAGCTGTTTGTAAGAAATATCCAGATCAGAAACCATTTTGGGTTTTTCATGGCACTCCTCATAAAAATGTCGAAAGTATCTGTAAACAGGGGTTAATTAAAACAGGCTTTGCTAATTCAGTATTTGTGACTACAAATATGTTATGGGCTTACGGATATTCGATTCCTCGTGAAGAAAGAGTTCGACCTCCAAAAAGTGGTGAAAAACGATCAATTATTGCAGGTGTAATGATCAATGGCAAAATGAGAGAAAGTACCGGTCTTATCGGCGCCGACGCGGATGGATATGACTGTGAAAACCAGGGAAGAGGTACTATCAAAGAAATTTTTAACACTGATTTATTTTTACCTATTTACGTGGTTGAACTTGAAAATATTTAATGATACAGATTTTTAAACAACATGGGCGGTGTTGCTAAATTAGTTCTGCAGTTATTCATTGTGTTTTTTATTGGCTTGTTTTTCATCTTTTTAGTTGCGGCTATTTTCTGCAAAAAGATGTACTTGATTGGTGCATTAGCAACATTTTTGGTGGTAATCTGCTTACTTCTTGCTTACTGGTTTGTCGGTAAACGTAGCAAAGTGAGTTTTGGTTGCGAAACAGTAATTCCTATCACAGAAAGAAGTACGGAACTGTCCGTAAGTGAAACAGTACGCTTAGAGTAAACATGTTCTGTGCATTGGTTTTAGTCAGCATTATTACTATGGTTAGCGTATTTACACTTGTACAAGTAAAACCAAAAATACTTAAAAATTCAAGAAAATGTCGTACTTCGAGATAGATGTAATGGATGGTTACAGGATGTATAGTACTGTAGTCAAGGCAAAAAGTGAAAAAGATATAACGGAGGGTAGAAAACAAAATGTAAGACCTTATCAAATTCCCAGTTACACACGTGTTGACTCTGAAGAACAGAAATTGAAAAAATTAGAGAAGGAAAGAGAAGAGTTATTGATACGTACAACAGCTTTAAACAGTCAGATTTTTGATTCGTTTCAGAAATTACGTGAGCTTGAAAAACAAGAAGTAAAACTAATTCCCTTCTTCATTGGTGATAAATATTTAGATAGACGACACATTGTTTTAGCTGAAAATCGTGAAACAGCATTAGAGTATGCAATACAGAAGTATGGAATTACGGCGAGAGGTTTAATTGTTAAGGAGTTTGAACAACAAGATATAATAAATTATTAATTATGGTTTTCTTAAAAAATTAGAGCTTATACAGCAGAAGAAATGAGCATACATAGAAAAATGGTTCTAGGTTCTTTATGTGTCATTTTATAAAAAATGAGTAAATGTACAGACTGTGGTATAACATTTTATTATAAAAGCACAGCGCAGCGATGTGATGAATGCGGTAACGTATATTTAAAAACTGCAAAACAATTTTATGATTCTTGTGGAGTGGTAAATGTATATAAAATACGAGATTGTTTGGTAACAAAACTGGTACCACATCCTACATTATTATCAGGAAGTATAAAAATTACACAGGTTGATGATTATGTTTTCCTTGGTAATAAAGCCTTCGCCGAAAACAGCACACTATTAAAATCATATAATATACAACACGTCATTACAGTTATGAATCATAAAATAGACAATACCACAAAATTCATAGAGCTAGATGATAACGATTACGAAGATATTCAAATTGCTGTTCAAAATTGTATAGCATGGATGCAAGAAGCAAGGAAACGCAAGCAACGAGTAGTTGTTCATTGTAGAATGGCTTTTTCACGAAGTGTAGCCATGGTACTTGCCTATTTAATGATTGTATACCATTTAACGCTACATCAAGCCTTTAAGTATATCCTACGTTTTCATTTACATACCGAGATCGCTCCCGGATTTATTTGTCAGATGTTGGAACTGGAACGCACATTGCAATATAAAGACAGAATTTGTATAAAAAGATATTTACGTAATGTGATACTGCATGCGTCCCGAGAAGAAGCTACCAGGATAATAAATGTAGTTTATTCATTCGTATTTTTCCAGACATCATGAGTATTACGTTTCGAAGCTCGTCTTGTTCTCATGAATCCTCTATTCCACAACATCCTCTTGGTGAATCTGTTCTTAATGCTGAGGTATGTAAATCGATGAAAAAAGAAGGTATAGATTTAGATGTGACAAAGTATCCAATCCGAATGGTAGAATCATATGCACAGAAATTAATTAACGAAGGATGGGCCGTAACCATTCGACCCGTACAAACATGGTTGCCTTGGGATACACCACCAACGGGTGTCGACGACGCCCTTTCAAGGGAGGGTTCTCCTGGACGACCTGGTCCTATATTATCGATTTTAGTGATTAGACCATAATGATTTACGATTTTTATTCACTTTTCAAGATGAGTGATGATATCGCTGTCAATGATATCGTTGTTCCGCAACATCCCTTGAGTGAAAAATCATTGAATGTTGAAGTTCTTAAAATGATGACTGAGAATGGTCTCAAGATGGACGTGACAAAATATTCTGAAACTGTTGTGAAGAGTTATATTCAAAGATTACGTCAGGAGGGATGGAAGGCTAATATAGAAAAAGTACCACTTCAACTGGTGGCGGCATTCGATGAAGACCCACTCCAGTTCTTTTTACGACAACGAGACACGCCTTGTATGTCATTTTTAATAATTAGACCGTAAGGAAATAGACCGTAAGGAAATAGACCGTAATGGAATACACCGTAAGGAAATAAACCATAAGGAAAATATACCGTAATGAAATAGACCGTATCGATTATTAAAGTTGAATTTAATTCAATGTATATAAATCTTGAATATAACAACATAAACTGTCACTTTTCAAGAAACCATGTTTGCCCCTCAGTTCTTTGCTAAGATGAATCTGTCGTACCCTCCGATGACAATTAATGAGCCTGCACGCTTTTCATTCGCTTCTCCACCCGTGACCGCAATTATGCCCATTCCTGGAGACATTCCGCGTGACTGTCTCCCACATGTTCCGTGTTACCATCCCGGTTGTGCAAATACCAAGCAAACACCCACGGTGTTGTCGAATGCAATACAGATGGCGACAAGTGCACATCCCGATTTTGA
>Ga0105242_10003859_pt1 | contig 11662 bp, 9 predicted proteins | sample KBSM24metaG_FD_81521 | JGI IMG/M metagenome (GOLD analysis project Ga0105242, IMG submission 81521) | Miscanthus rhizosphere microbial communities from Kellogg Biological Station, Michigan, USA - KBS M2-4 metaG | ecosystem: Host-associated > Plants > Roots > Rhizosphere > Soil | place: Michigan...
ATCGCGCCGCGCTCGGTCGCGTACACGGTCTGGTACGACTCCTTGTCGCTCTCGCGCGGCTGCTCGCGCACGATGTAGGGCGGTAGCGGCGGGATGCCGAGACGTTCGATCTCGCGCATGTCGCCGAGGAAGCGGATGACGACGGTGCCTTCCTGTTTCTCGACGACCTCCGCGCGCAGCGCGTCCGAGAACGTGACGACGTCGCCGGGCCTGACGCGTTTCGCCGGCTTCGCCCACGTCTCCCACACGTCCGGCTCGCGCTCGCGCGTGAGGAGAAACTCGATCGGGTTCTTCATCGCGCCTTTCGGCCGCGCGTAAAGGCGCGCCGGAATCACGCGCGTGTCGTTGATCACGACCACGTCGCCCTCGCGAAGCCGCGAAGGAAAATTCGCGAACGAGTCGTGCTCGAACTGCGACGGCGGTGTAACGACGAGCATTCGCGAGCGTCCGCGCTCGCGCGGCTCCTGCGCGATCAATTCATCGGGGAGGTGGTAGGAGAAATCGGTGCGAAGCATGCGCTGGTGACACACCCCTCATCCGCCTTCGGCACCTTCTCCCCGCGGGCGGGGAGAAGGGCGCTCGATTGAGAGTCCTTCTCCCCTCGACGAGGGGAGAAGGTGCCGAAGGCGGATGAGGGGTATGCCCACGTTCATTCAGTGCCACGTCGCGGCGACCGGCGCGGCTTTCAGGAGCTCTTCGACATTGTTCGCGGCGCCGGTCGCGGGACTGAGGTCGCCGGTGACGGAGCATGGGACGCCGAGCTGTACGCCGTCGATCGTGTCCGCGTACGAATACGTGCCGATGCGCGGGCACGTGAGGCCGAGGGAGGTGCAGTAGCCGGAGTACGCCATCACGTCGCGCGCGACCGGTTTGTCGTCCTTGCGAAAACTGAAGCCGTAGTTGCAGCGGTCGTAGTAGCCGCCCTTGATCGTGTAGCGGTCGTGGTCCATGCCCAGTTGATGTCCCAGCTCATGGGCAAGCGAGTAGTTCTCCCACGCACAGTCCAGCCGCACCACCGAGAACGCGCGGGCGCTCGCACCGGCGTCGGTCACCGGGTAGTTCGCATTCGAGATCCCGCAACTGCTCGCCTCGGGAACGATGAACGCCACGAGATTCGAATTCGTCACCCTCCGCTGCTCCTGCACGTCGGGGTCGTTCGTCACCCATTCCAAATCACTCAGCAGATTGCCGCCGGCGGAGTCGTGCGGCGTGCAGTAGACGCTCACGCCGGATCCGACCGCGCCATGCGTGAAGCGCTTCCAGACTCCGTCGAGGCTCGCCTTCGACATGCTCGCGATCAGACGCGACGACGGGGGCGAGCAATACTTCGCAAGCGGCGGCGGGATGACGAGCAGCACCCGCAACGTGACCGGCGACTCTTCGGTCGGACGCGGTCCCGCGACGGGCCGAGACATGCCGGCTTCGCGCAGCGGACCGCGCACCGGTTCGTCTTCCTCGGGGAAGAGCGTCTCATCGATCTCCGTCACGACGAGCTCCCCGCCCTCGGTGCGAATCGAGTAGATGCTGTCGTCGACCTGCACCATGCCGACGACTTCGGAGCCCTCGACCGCCACGATCGCGCTGCCCCAGAAGCTCCCGTCGCCGATCGTTCCCTGCCAGATCTCGACGCCGTCGTCGGACGTGACCGATTCGGTGATGGCGACGTAGTCGAGGTTGGAGAAGTGCGAGAACTCGATCACGGAACCGCGCGTCGCCTGCGCCAGGCGGCGCGCCAGCTCGCTCGCGAGGACGCGCGTGTGCTCTCCCGGCGCGGGGGCGACGGCGGCGCTCCGGTCCTGCGGGGCCGATGACGCGCAACTCATGAGCACAGCGGTCGCGAGGACCGCAAGAATCGCTTGTTTCATCGCTACAATCCCCCGCGCATGATACCCGCTCGAATCATCACCTGTAGCGACGCCGGCGCACGCGGCGAACGCGAAGATCGTTCGGGTCCCGCGCTGCGCGAACTGCTCGAGGCGAACGGATACGAGGTCGATCGCATCCTCGTCGTTCCGGACGAGATCGACGTCATCGGCGGCGCGATCATGCGCGCCGCCGAGCAGGGAGCGCGCCTGATCGTCACGAACGGCGGCACCGGCGTCGGACCGCGCGATTTCACACCCGAGGCGACGATGCGCGTGTGCGAACGCATCGTGCCGGGATTCGGAGAGTTGATGCGCGCCGCGTCGCTGCAGAAAACGCCGATGGCCGCGCTCTCGCGCGCGCAGGCTTGCACGTACGGAACGGCACTGGTCGTGAACGTGCCGGGAAGCGTCGCCGGCGCCGTCGAGAATCTGCAGGCTGTGATGCATCTCATTCCGCACGCGCTGGATCTGCTCGCCGGGAACACGGAGCACGCATGAACGTCCGCCCCGGCCTCGAGACGCTTATCGACGACGAGCCGTGGCGCATTCACGGCAAGCGCATCGGGCTGGTCACGAATCAGAGCGCGGTCACGAACAACCTGCAGCACGCGGTCAAGCTCCTGCACTCCGGACGCGGGTGGAAGCTCACCGCGCTCTTCGGCCCCGAGCACGGCGTGTGGGGCGAGGCGCAGGACATGGCCCACGTCGACCACTCCGTCGATCCTCTCACCGGGCTTCCGGTGTACTCGCTGTACGGAAAAAGCGAAGCCGATCTCTCGCCGCGCCGCGAGGTGTTGCGCACGCTCGACGCGCTGGTGATCGACCTGCAGGACATCGGCTCGCGCTACTACACGTTCATCTACACGATGGCGCTCTGCATGCGCGAGGCCGCGCCGCTCGGGCTGCAGGTCATTGTGCTCGACCGCCCCAATCCGATCGACGGCGTACACCTCGAGGGCAACATCCGCGAGGAGCGTTACTCCAGCTTCGTCGGCATGTTCCCGCTGCCAACGCGCCACGGAATGACCGCGGGCGAGCTGGCGCGCTGGTTCGCGCGCTACTACGCCGTGGTGCACAAGATCGACTGCAATCTCGTCGTCGTTCCGATGAAGGAATGGCGGCGCTCGATGTGGTGGGGCGACACCGGACTGCCGTGGGTGATTCCGTCGCCGAACATGCCCACGGACTACACCGCGACCGTCTATCCCGGCATGTGTCTCGTCGAAGGAACGAACCTCAGCGAAGGGCGAGGCACGACGCGTCCGTTCGAGCTCTTCGGCGCGCCGTGGCTCGACTCCTTCAAGCTCGCCGACCAGCTCAATCACCTCGACCTCCCCGGCGTCCGCTTCCGCCCGCACTACTTCATTCCGACGTTTCAGAAGCACAAGGGAACGGTGTGCGGGGGCGTGGAGCTGCACGTGATGAATCGCGCGATCTTCGAGCCGTACCGCACGGGCCTGTGGTGCGTGAAAGTCGCGCGGGACATGAACCCGGAGGAGTTCAAGTGGCGGACGGAGACCTACGAGTTCGTCTCCGACCGCCTGGCCATCGACCTCCTCGCCGGCAGCGCGCGCTATCGCGAGATCGTCGAGAGCGGCGGCGACCTCGAGGCATGGGTGGCCGAGTGGGAGGACCCCCTCACCGAGTTCGCCCGGATGCGGGACGAGTTCCTGCTGTACCGCGATTGACGCGCCCCTCATCCGCCCTTCGGGCACCTTCTCCCCGCACGCGGGGAGAAGGGTCTCGCCACGCGTGTCGCGAGTGCCCCTCTCCCCGCTTGCGGGGAGAGGGTGGCCGAAGGCCGGGTGAGGGGTTTCGGAATGACATGTGCATCGTGCTCAGCCATGCGCATCCACCTCGGCATCGACACCTTTCTCGAGAATCCTTCTCTTCCCCGCAACGCCCGCGTCGCGCTCCTGACGAACTACGCGGCGACGACGCGGAGCGGCGAGCGCACGGCCGACGCGCTGCTGCGCGGCGTCTGCGAGATCGCGCGCATGTTCGCTCCCGAGCACGGGTTCTGGGGCGACGTCGCCTACCTCGAAGAGGTGAACGCGGAGGAGTACCGCGGCATCCCCGTCGAATCGCTGTACGGCATCAAGTCGTCCGCCTCGCTCGCGCCGCGGCTCGATCAGCTTCGCGACATCGACGTGCTCCTCGTCGATCTGCAGGACGTCGGCGCGCGCTACTTCACCTACGCCGCGACGCTCGGCAACTGCATGGCCGTGGCCGCGCAGACGCGCACGCGCGTGGTCGTCCTCGACCGCCCGAATCCGATCAACGGCTGCGACGTCGAAGGCAACGTCAACTTCGCGCGTCCGTTCATGAGCTTCGTCGGACAGTACCCGCTGCCGAATCGCCACGGCTTGACGCTCGGCGAGCTCGCGCGGTTCATCAACGCGGTCCAGCGCCCGGCGTGCAGTCTCGAAGTGGTGCCCATGCGCGGATGGAAGCGCTCGATGTGGTGGGACGACACGGAGCTCGACTGGGTCCATCCCTCGCCGAACATGGCCACGCCCGACACGGCCTTGGTCTATCCCGGCGCCTGTTTGTTCGAAGGCACGAACGTCAGCGAAGGCCGCGGCACCACGCATCCGTTCGAGTTGATCGGCGCGCCGTGGCTCGACGAAGTTCGTCTCGCGGCGATGCTGAACGCGTTGCCGGTCGATGGCGTGCAGTTCCAGCCGTTCTGTTTCCGGCCCGCGTTCAACAAACATCAGGGCGAGCGTTGTCACGGCGTCTTCATTCGCGTCACCGACCGCGGCGCGTTCCGGCCCGTGCGCGCGGGGATGCTGATGATCAAGCTGATGCGCGATCTGAATCCGGGCGCTTTCGCCTGGAACGAGGCGTTCTACGAATACGCGACCGTGCCGGCGATCGACACGCTCACCGGAAGCAGCGACTTCCGCACGATCGTCGAAAGCGGGACGGTGGCCGATCTCGAAGAGTGGATCGCCGATGCCGAACTGCGCCGCCTGCTCATCGAGCCGGAACGGCAGCAGGCGCTCCTCGCGGAGTACGACGACGCGCCGCGCGCGGCGCTCACGCAGAGCTCGCGCGGAGTGACCGATCACTCGATGCTGCTCGACGTCCCGCGCGCCGAGGCATAATCAGAGGATGCACATCCTCGCCGCGATCCTCCTCGCCGCCGCGATTCAGGTCACCGCTCCCGTCTGGAAAGACGCGCCGCCAACGATGCCGCCGGGGACGAAGATCGCCGTGCTCGAAGGCGACACGAAACAGCCCGGCATGTTCACGATCCGCCTGAAAGTGCCGGCCGGCTCCGTGATCGAGCCGCACACTCACCCCCGCCCCGAGCGCGTCACCGTCCTCTCCGGCAAAGTGCTCGTCGGCTTCGGGACGACGACCGACGAAACGAAGGGCACCACCTTCACCGCCGGCGGCTTCTACGTGAACCCTCCGAACAAAGTCCACTACGTGTTCTTCCAGGAGGAGACCGTACTGCAGTTGACGTGCGAGGGGCCGTGGGTGTTGAAGTACATCGAAGATTGAAGCTCGACATCCTCTTCGAAGACGAATCGCTGATCTTCGTCAACAAACCCGCGGGCATCGTCGTCCAGCAGCGGATGTACAACCCCGACGAGCTCTACCTCCACGCCGAAGTTCAAAAGCACGCGCCCGGCGCGTACCTCGTGCAGCGGCTCGATCGAGGGACGAGTGGCGTGATCTTCTTTTCCAAACGCGGCGATCTCAACGTGAGGCTCACGCGGCAGTTCGAGAAAAAGCGGATCCGGAAGCGTTACTTCGCGATCTGCGAAGGCGAGCTCGCGGAGCGGCAGACCATCGACGCGCCGATTGCGCGCGCCGGCGCGATCAAGTTCGCGGTTCGGGACAGCGGGAAACGCGCGGTGACTCACATCAATCCCGCGCATGCGACGAAGAACGGATCGCTGCTCGCGATCGTGCTCGAGACCGGCCGCACGCATCAGATTCGCGTGCATCTGGCCGCCATCGGTCACCCGTTGGCAGGCGACTGGCTCTATGGAGTGAGGAGCGGCGTGCGGCCGATGCTGCACGCCGCGGAGCTCGAGATGACGCATCCTTTGACAGGTCAGCCACTTCGCGTCGCCGCGCCGCTTCCGGACGACTTTCTGGAAGAGGCAAACCGCCGCGGAATCGTCATTGTCGGAGGACACGACCGACCCCTCTGGGATGCAGCTAAATGATTGAACGGATTAGAATAATCACCGGCGCAATGCCGTTACCGATGACACAGGAGACAAGCCCATGAAACTCTGGACGCGATTCGCCTTCGTATTGCTGTTCGTGCCGCTGGTGGCTTCGGCCCAGTTCCGCGACCTCGATGCGGCGATGTCCAACCTCGAGCGCGGCTTCGGCGGCGGCGATGTGGATGCGATCGTGTCGGGAATCGCGGCGGACGATCAGATCATGCTGCAGTTCCCCGGTCTCGCGGACAAGAGCGGCTTCTTCGGCCGCGACCAGGCCGCGTATCTTCTCGACGGGCTGTTCAACAAGGTCCACCCGAGCGGATTCGAGCGAGTCAGCGCGCGTAAAGTCAGTGCCGAGGGGCAGTACCACATCACCGCGAAGTGGAACATCAGCAACGGGCCGGTGAACCTCTACATCACCCTTCGCCAGAAAGACGGCAAGTGGTCGGTGGTGTCGGTGCGCTCGGCCGGCGACTAAATCAAGTAAGGTAGTGCGATGAAGAAAAGCGCTGCGGCGATTCGTCTCGCGGCGCTTTTCCTGTTTCTGGCGTCGCTCGCGTTCGTGGTGTCGCTCTGGCGGACCCGGACGATCGCCAGCTCGTTCGCCGAGCGCTCCGCGCGCCATCTCGAAACGGACGTCGCGCGAGTGCGCGGAGAAGTGGCCCGGCTCGAATCCTCGCTCGACGCCTCCGCGCAGAAAATCGCCGCGCACCTCCCTCCCAACCGCCCCGCCCTCTTCGAGCTTCTGGCGATCGAAATGAAGTCCCAGCGCGGGCGCGGCGCGCGCGTGCTCGACGCGAACGGCGACGCGATTGCCTGGTGGGGTGAAGACTACAGGGCGCCGGCTCATCGCACGTTCCAGTTCGACGTCACGAATCTCTTCGTCACCCGCTCGCGCAAGGCCCGGAACTTCACCGTCGAAGTCTTTCAGCGCATCGAAAACGTGCGCGGCCGCGAAGGGACGATGCATCACCACGACGCCTGGGTCGCGTCGACGCTGTTTCACGGCGGATTCCCACAGCAGGAGAAAGGGACGCGCCGTTTCGTCGTGGCTCGTCATCCCGACTCGTCGCTGTGGATCGACGTCACCCCGCGCTCGAAAGAAGAAGTCGTCGCCGCCAAACACGCCGAGGGCGAGACCGCCGCCGCGGTGCTCCTCGCGATCGGCGCCCTGGTCGTCCTCTCCTTCTGGCCCCGTGGAGCGGTGGGCTCTCAACCCACCGAATCCCCCACCGAATCCCCCTCCGGCCCCGCCCCCGACCCCGGCGGGCTGAGAGCCCGCCGCTCCACTGGGGATACGGTCGCGATGGCGTTGCTGATCGTTTTTGCGCGGCTCGTGCTTCTTCCCGTTCATCTTCCGCACGATCCGTATGGCATCTTCGGGTTCGAGATCTACGCCTCGAAAATCCTCGGGCCCTTCAGCAAGTCGCCGTTCGATCTGCTGCTGACGGCGGCCACGATCTTCGCCATCCTCATTCTCCTGCGGCCGCTGGTGATGCGCCTGCCATTCCTCGTGCGGGCGCTCCTCGCGGTCGCCGCCGGCTGGGCTTACGTGCGGCTGGTCGACAACTTCGTCTCCAACTCGCGCGTCTCCGCGCTTCCCGATCACGTCATTCCGTCGACGCCGGTGCAGGCCGTGCTCTTCGGCGCGCTGCTGCTCTTCGGCTTCTGCGTCGTCGCGCTGCTGGTGCGATTGATCGACATCTCGCGATGGAGCGTGCTCGTGCGCATCACCGTCGTCGCCATCGCCGTGACCGCGGTCGTGTTCATCCCCCAGCAGATCTTCGCGCGCGAGACGTCGCGCAACTTCATCTCCGGCATTTACGCGCCGCTGGTCGCGGGCGAGGCCGGACAGTTGCGCACCATGATCGAGACGACGCTCAACAAAGAGTTCTCGCGCATCGATCTGACGACGATCCTCCCGGACGACTACCGGCACATGAGTCTCGAGGACCTCGCCTACGCGCTCTGGCTGCGCTCCGATCTCTCCAAGTGGCACGTGCCGGCGGTCATCACGATCACCGACGAGTTCACGCGCTCGCCGATCAGCCGGTTCGGCGTAGGCCTGCCGCAGTTCGATGAGACGTCGCCGAGCGAGAGCGGCGAGATCCTGCAGGTCGGACGCATTCGCCGCGTGCTGATGCACCACGACTTCGACGTGATGGTGTTCGGTACGACGATCGGTCTCGGCAGCCTGCACGTGGTCAATCCCGCCGATCCCGGCGCGACCGCGTTTGCCGACGTCTATCGCGAATTCTTCGACACCAGCTCCGATGACGCGACGGGGATGCACCCGCAGCGCGAGCCCGCGGTGTACGACCGCGAAGGCATCGCCCAGAGCGCGGTCACGTATCGCCTGCCCCAGAAGCCGTCCGTCTATTTCGCGCGGCTGAAACCGGGAACGGGCGTGTGGGTCAGCTCATCGGATCCGGACGCGTCGGCGCTGTACGTGCGCCGCGGGGAGAACGCGCTGTACGTCTTTCCGCTGCAGCTCCCGACGATCGGCCAGCAGATCCGCCGCGCCGGAGGCGTCGCGATCTGGGCGCTGGTCGTGGCCGTGCTCCTGCTGGCCTGGCGCTCGATGCCGCGCCTCATCGAGCTCGCGCGCATGCCGCGTACGCTCGACTTCCGCGCGCGCACTTCCATTTATCTCACCGCCGTCGTGATCGTGCCGCTGATCGCATTCGTGCTCTTCGTGCGCGCCTACCTCGCGGGACGGCTCGAGGCCGAGTACGTCGAGCGCGGCCAGACCGCGCTCAACGCGGCGCAGCGCGTGATCGAGGACTACATCGGCTCGCAGTCCGCCGCGCCCGAGCAGGTGCTCGACGACGAGATCCTGAGCTGGCTCGCGCGCGTCATCGGCCACGATCTCCATCTCTATCGCGGCGAAGGACTGATGGCTTCGAGCCGGCGCGATCTCTTCGCCGCGCACGTGGAGTCGGAGCGATTGCCCGGCGACGCCTATCTGAACATCGTGCTGCGCGGGAAGCAGATCGTGCGCGCGCCGCGCGTGGCCGGCTCCGCGCAGTACGTCGAGATCTACAGTCCGATCAACCTCGGTACGGGACGCAACTACACGCTCGCCCTTCCGTTCATCGTGCAGGGCCGCCAGATCGAGGCCCAGGTGAACGATCTGGCCACGACCATCTACATGCTGCTCGTCTTCATCGCCCTCGGCGCGATCGCGGTCGCGTTCCGCGTCGCCGGCGGCGTCACGCGTCCGGTGCAGAGCCTCGTCGCCGGCGCGCGCGCGGTCGCCCGCGGCGAGTTCGACGTCCGCGTCGCCGTCCCCGCCGATCCCGACCTCGGACTGCTCGTCACGACGTTCCGCGACATGGCCCATTCGATCCGCAAGCAGCAGGACGATCTCCGCCACGAGCGCGATCGATTGCAGACACTCCTCGAGAACATCAACGCCGCCGTCGTCGTGCTCGATCGCGACCAGAACATCGGCGCGACGAATCAGATGGCTCGACGCCTCTTCGGAGTGGGCAATGTGGCGACCGCCGCCAATGTGGCGACCGCTGCCCTCAGCGGTCGCGGTGCCGCTGAGGGCAGCGGCACCCACATAGCCGTCCGCGAGTTCCTCGCCGAGCACACGCCCCGCCGCGCGGAATCGAAAGAGATCGACGTGACGATCGACGGGAACGAGCGGACGCTGCGCGTCTCCATCGTGCCGCTGCCGGACAGCGAAGAGGAAATGCTGATCGCCGAGGATGTGACGGAGATCCTGCGATCGAACCGGCTCGAAGCCTGGGGCGAGATGGCCCGGCAGGTCGCGCACGAGATCAAGAACCCGCTCACGCCGATCCAGCTCACGGCCGAGCACCTGCGCGCGATCGCGGAGCGCGACGACCCGAACCTGCCGCAGGTCGTGCGCGCCGCGGTGGACAACATCCTCCGCCAGGTCGTCACGCTGCGCGAGACCTCGAAGGAGTTCAGCGACTACGCGTCGCTGCGGCAGTTGCAGCGCAAGCCGCTCGACCTGAAGAAACTGCTCGCCGATCTCGCCGCCGCATACTCGCAGAGCCGCGAGTTTCGCGCGTCGATCGAGCCGTCGACGCCGAGCACATTCAGCGGCGACGAGCGCCTGCTGCGCGGCGCGGTGGCGAATCTCATCGAGAACGCGCTGCAGGCCGCGCCGGGCGGCCGCGTCTCTCTCGGCAGCTACGGCGTCGACTCGAAAGTCGTCATCTCCGTCGAAGACAGCGGTCCCGGAGTCCCGCCCGAAGCGCTGTCGAAGATCTTCGATCCCTACTTTTCGACGAAGTCCTCCGGCACCGGCCTCGGACTGGCGATCGCGCGCAAAGCGGTCGAGGAACACGGCGGCCGCATTCGCGCCGAGAATGTGAATCCGGGACTGCGGGTTGTGATTGAGTTGCCAGTTCGCTGAGAATCATCGCCTCGCATGAAACGATTCGCGATCGCCGTCGCCGCTATTCTCCTCGCCACGCCGCTGGCGCAGGGCGAGATCGACGTCACGAAAGCGACGCTGCGCGAGCAGGTGCTGAAGCTCATCAACCGCGATCGAAAGCTCTACAACCTCCCGCCCGTGGAGCTCGATCTCCCGACGTCCGTCTACGCCGACAACTTCTGCCGCGACCAGATTCGCACCGGCACGACCGGCCACTACGGCATCGACGGCTTCGCGCCGTACATGCGCTACTCGTTCGGCGGCGGCAACGACGGCGTGAGCGAGAACGCGGCGGCGTGGTCGGCGAGCTACACGTTCAACGAGCGCGCGTTGTACGAGATGTCGCGCCGCTCGCAGGACGCGATGATGGGCGAGATGCCGCCGGAGGATGGGCACAAGCGGACCATCCTCGATCCACACGCGAACTTCGTCGGCATCGGCCTGGCCTGGGAGAAAGGCGAGTTCCGCCTCGTGCAGGAGTTCATCCGCCGCTACGTCGAGTTCACGCGGACGATGCCGCGCCACGCGCAGCTCGATGAACAGGTGATCGCCGCGGGACGCCCGCTGCGCGGGACGCGCATCGAAGCGATCACCGTGCACCACGAGCCGATCCCCGAGCCGCTTTCCGCCGTCGTCGCGAACGCGATTCACAGGTACTCGCTGCCCGACAAGCGGAAGGAGTATCTGCCGCGCCTGCGGCAGCAGATCACGCGCCGCGTGGACGGTACGATCGAGATCGCGCGCCACGAGTACGCCGACGGCCGCCGCGGTGATTTCTACCTCGGCGAGGACGGCTCGTTTTCGTTCCCCGTTCCGTTCAGCGAGGGCGAAGGCGTGTACACGATCGTCGTCTGGGTGCGCAAAGACGGCGCCGCGCAGCCGATCGCCGCCTCGAACGTCTCGATCCGAGTGGAGAGATCACTGCAGTCTGCACGCGCGAGCGCCGCAGGGCGCTAGGGGGGCGGGCGTCTCGCCCGCCCAGGCGGCCGGGACGGCCGCCCTCCTCAAACCACCACCCACAACGCCTGACCGCGCGCGCTGGCCTGTTTCGCCGACAACATCAGCTGCACGTAGGTCTGCACGTCGAGATCCGCGTCGAAGTCGGTCTCGAGGTAATGCGCGGCGAGCTGCATGAGCTCCACGTCATCGGTGGGCAGCGACGCGCTCGCGGCGAAGCGGCGCAGCTCGTCGAG
>Ga0105242_10003861_pt1 | contig 11656 bp, 9 predicted proteins | sample KBSM24metaG_FD_81521 | JGI IMG/M metagenome (GOLD analysis project Ga0105242, IMG submission 81521) | Miscanthus rhizosphere microbial communities from Kellogg Biological Station, Michigan, USA - KBS M2-4 metaG | ecosystem: Host-associated > Plants > Roots > Rhizosphere > Soil | place: Michigan...
AGCGGGAGTAATTCAGTGGTAGAATGCCAGCTTCCCAAGCTGGACGTCGCCGGTTCGACCCCGGTCTCCCGCTCCAACTTTTCAAGAACTTACGTAGAGCCAATCGTGCTCCAAGCCTACTCTGGAGGTAGCACTGATTAGCCTCGATCCGAATTTACAAAAGGCCCGTCGTTTGAGTTTTGCACCGTACGGAGTTTGCGGCGCAACACCTGCTTAGCGCTCGTCGCGCGTTTTCGACAGCAATCTAAGAATCTCCAAATAGGCCGGATAGAATCAGCAGGAGACCGCCGAACCCGATGAGCAGCGCCAGGCACGAACTGAATGATATTCGATCCACGCTGGTTTGACTGCAACCCGACAGATTGATTTGACTCGCTGACATTAGAACATCGCCTTCGCACTAGTCTGGCCCGCGCGCCGCATGGGGTTGCTCGAGTGCAAACTCATTTCCAGACCTTTCTGTTGCGTCATTCACTTCGACTCGCGTCTTCGCGATTAAATCTCTCTCGCGCCCAAAACCACGCAAATTTGAGACGGTGAATAAGTTTTTCGTTTGGTGCCGATTTCGGAAGTAGGTCGTACCCGTGATTTCGTACGACTTCTTGCAAGAGATAGTCATCTGCGACCCGCGACGCAAGCAAGACGCAGGGTTGCACGGGCAAATCGTTTATGCTCCTCAAGGCGCCACGCCAGTCTCCGCCGTTTGAATCACTGTCGTAAATGACTATCGGAGTCGGCTTGGCGCTAATCAGCTTCTCAGCTACATCAGTAGACCATGCCCGCCCGATTCGCCAGTCGTAGGTGACTGCAATCTGCTGAAGGCGCGCGTAAAAGTCTTCATCTGCAGTGATGACGATAAAGCGAACGATCAAATCGTCGTCCGCCACAACTCGGGGCTCTACCGTCTGCGCGGTAGTCTGTGATACTCCGTGCTTCCTTCCAAAACGTGGAAGCCGCATGGCAGTGTGAACGTGTGTTCCTTGCGCCTTTCCGGAAGCGAGATAATCGTCGCTTCACGAGCCTGGCTTGAATGTAACGAAATGCCGGAATTCTGGGAATACTGCTATCCCTGTATTCTTGCACTGAGGGCGGCCATCAGCAATTTTAAAATGTAATGCAAGGCAATTTGCCGAGTTGTATTCTAAAGCTCTATGGCCTCTCGTGTGAGCGTAATGATCGCCGACGATCATCCATTGGTGCGCAGCGGTCTGCGCAGCTTACTCGAACGAGATGGGGAATTTGAGGTCATTGCCGAGGCCTCCAATGGCGACGAAGCGATCGATTTGGCGATCCTCCACAAACCCGATGTGATACTTCTTGACGTCGGGATGCCGAGATTGAACGGGCCCGATGCCGCGCAGAGCATCTTACAAAAGATACCGGCAGCCCGCATCGTGATGCTCAGCATGCACTCCGACGAAGCCTATGTTCTACGGGCATTAAAGGCAGGAGCCCGAGGATACCTGCTAAAGGCGTCGCCCGAGGCTGACGTTTTGGAGGCGGTTCGAGCCGTTGTTGCAGGAAAAACATACTTCAGCCCCGCCATTAAGAAATTGCTGGTAGAAGAGTATGTGGTCGAAGCCCAGAGGCAAGGGGTCGAGGACAGTTATGACCTACTGAGCCGGCGGGAGAAAGAGATCTTTAGGGTTCTAGCTTCGGGAAAGACCAATCGGGAGATCGCGGACCTGCTCTATATTTCCATATCAACCGTAGAGACGCATCGCACCAATATCTTCCAAAAACTAAATCTGCACAGCCTAGCGGAATTGATCCTCTACGCTGTCCGTAAAGGCCTGGTGTCCTGAAACTCACTGGCAGAGCTATGCTCTCCTGAACTGTTATCAACCGGCGAGGACGGGTGGCCGGCGGGCAGGGGAAGTTCGAAAGTGACGATGGTTCCTCTGCCCGATTTGGAATTTACTTCTAAAGTCCCTCCGAGACGCAGGACGCGCTCCTGCATGCCCAGAATCCCCAGGCCTGTTTCCTGTGACGGATCGAACCCTTTACCGTCATCCTGCACCGATAATCTTAGGCTTGCGTTCTTCTCTTCAATTCGTTCTGCAATGTAAATACGGACCTGATGTGCGCCGGAGTGGCGAGCGGCATTGCGAACGGTTTCCTGAACAATACGGAAAATGCAGGTGCGGTGCTCATCCGGAAGATCATCGACGAACGGCTCGGCCATTATGTCTACGGCCATCGAACCAGTGCGCGAGGCTTCGCGGGCAAGCCACCGCAAAGCAGGGAGGAGGCCCAAGTCATCAAGCATGGTCGGCCGCAGAAGCAAGGAGATATTGCGCACGACGCTGGCATTGCGCTGCGTCATCTCCTCCACATGCTGAAGCTGACGGAAGGCCTCGTCGACGTTCCCCTCCCGCACTGCGGAGCGGAGGTTGCCCAAGCCCAGCATAATTGCCGAGAGTACCTGCCCGACCTCGTCATGGAGTTCGCGGGAGATTCTTCTGCGCTCACCCTCCTGTGCGGAGACAAGCTCCGCCGAGAGGCGCTTCAACTCCTGTTGTGCACTGATCACTTCAGTAAATCGAAGCTGCGATTCATGTTCCAGGCGTAGGAGCCACCACAGCGTAATTCCGGCGAGGGCGGTGCCGCCTAAGACGGTGAGCACCAGGAGAACCAACAACTTCACCCGAAATGATGAAAGCAATACACTGACCGCCGCGCTGCTCGCCTCCGACTGGGCTTCGGTAATTTGTTGAACTCGATCGGCCAGTCTGAGGGCGCTCATCCGGCGCGGTAATAACTCGTCTTGCATGAACGCTGGGGCGCGGGCATGGCGTTCACTCTCGCTCCAATCCAATACCGGCTCGATCGCCTTCAGATATGCAACCAGACCCTGCGAAAGTTCGCGAAAAGGCTCCCGTTCGTTCGGCCGGATCAAGGTTTGGTACTCGGCAATTGCGCTTTCGATTTGCAGCTTGGATTCGAGAAATTGGCGCCGGTCTTCTTTAGCCCGTAGGTCGCTCGAATCCAGAAGGAAATCGCGCACATGAGTTCCGGAGGTGTAGATCGTCGAGCGGAGCTTTTGCAGAACACCGTCGCGAGAGACGTAATCCTGGCGGATTCGCTCCTCACGAACCTTGATCCGCGACAAGAAAGAGATCGCGCTCAGACCGAAGAAGCCTAAGAGCAGCAAAAGCCCTCCGAAGCCCGCAAAGAGGAGAAATCTCGTTTGGCGATGAGACGATCCCTGGCGTAGCTTCAGCAACGACCATCTTTCCATTTTTTACGGCATTACCTCTGTCGTCCATTATATCGATGGTATTCGGAGCCCCACCGCTTGCAGGGTCAGGGATTCAGGGGTGAAATCCTGTGGCTACTGTATTCCCTCTATTCGCCGTAACCGATAAAGTTCGGTTATGCGGTACTTTATCGATCGCTGTGCGCACCGGAGATCACCGGTCCCTGTATGTTAAGACTTCGCCCGCCCCTTCTCACCCCAATAGCGCTGTTATTCCTGGCATTTGGGCTCGGCTCGTCGTGTGCCCGGCGAGACGTATCGGCCAAGTCCAACGACTCACCAAGCTCCGAAGCACAAGAGGTGGGAACAGCAATTGTAAAGCTGCGGCCGGTGGCCCAGCGACTGACCCTTAGTTCGGAGTTGGTACCGTTCCAGGAAATCGACGTTTATGCCAAGGAGGCTGGCTACGTCAAGGAATTGAATGTCGACTTCGGTTCTCATGTGCATAAGGGCCAGATCATGGCGGTGCTGGAAGTGCCTGAATTGCAAGCGCAGTTGGATGAGGATCAGGCGGCCATTCGCGCGCAGCAAGATCAGGTCGCGCGAGCCGAGAGTGAAGTCGGCCGCGCAAAAGCCCAACACAATATGGTGCATCTGCAGTACCAGCGTCTGGCGGGTGTCGCCAAAGCGCAGGCGGGTTTGGTAGCTCAACAGGAAGTAGATGATGCCGAAGGTAAGGATCTGGCGGCCGAATCTCAAATGGAAGCGGTCAAGGGTGCGTATCAGGCAGCGCAGAGTCAGTTGATAGTGAGCAAGGCCAAGCTTAGCCACGATCAGGCGCTCTACGACTATTCGAAAATCACGGCGCCTTTCGACGGGGTTGTCACCCAGAGGTTTGCGAATCTGGGCGCGCTCATGCAGGCGGGAACAACTTCGACCCAAGCCACTCCCCTGGTCCGGCTTTCTGACGAAAATCTCTACAGGCTGGTGATCCCGGTCCCGGAGTCGGATGTGAAATACATCCATGTCGGCGATCCGGTTGCGGTCCGGATACCCGCGTTAAACAATCTGACCGTTCGTGGTAAGGTGGCGCGTTTTTCCATCGACGTGAGCGCTGCCACGCGCACCATGCATACCGAGGTAGATATTCCCAACGTCGACGGGAAACTGATCCCCGGCGCTTACGCGGAAGCCGATATCACCTTGGGCAACAATCCTGCCGCGCTGGTTGTGCCCTTGCAAGCCATCGATCATCAAGGCGACCAGACGTCCGTTATGGTCGTGGATCCCGATAATCGTATCCAGATCAAGCAAGTCACGCTCGGCCTCCAGATGCCGGACTATGTGGCCATCGGGAGCGGTTTAGCGGCCGGCCAGCAGGTCGTCGTGAGTGATCGCAGCGGATTAAAGGCAGGACAGACCATCAAGCCGAAGCCGCTGCAGTCCGTCTCTTATGAAGGAAGCGCCCCCGAGTAATCGTTATGGCGTCCTTTTCGATTCGTAATCCTTACTTCATCATCGTTCTCTGCCTTGCGGTCGCCGTCCTCGGTGTTGTCGCCGCACGCGGCATGCCGGTCGATCTCTTTCCGACGATTAACCTGCCGCAGGTGGTGGTTGCGACGTTCTATTCCGGAATGCCGCCGCAGGATATCGAAGCCAACATCACGGCGCCTTTGGAGCGCTTCTTTACCCTGGCCAGCGGCATCGATCACATGGAATCGCATTCCATTCTGGGCGTCAGCATGATCCGGGTGTTCTTCCAGCCCAACACCAGCGCCGACGCCGATGTGACGGAGTTGTCCAACCTTGCGCTCGCGGATCTGAAACGCCTCCCGCCGGGTACGCTGCCGCCGGTGGTGCTGAAATCCGACGCTTCCAGTCTGCCGGTTTGCTTGGTGGCGGTCAGCGGAGCGGGCCTCAACGAAACCCAGCTTCACGACTTCGCCCAGTTCGCCATTCGTAATCAGATTGTGACCGTGCCGGGGGTTTCCATCCCTGCCACGTTCGGCGGAAAGTACCGGCAGATCATGGTTCGCGTGGACCCGTATCGGCTTCTATCCCGCGATCTGAGCATCATGGACGTGGTGCACGCGGTAAACAATCAGAACCTCATCCTCCCGGCAGGAGACGTGACGCTGGGGCCTTTCGACTACTATCTCTACTCGAATAGCCTGGTCGATGATATGGGGCAACTGAACAATGTTCCGTTGAAAGCTGTGGGGGACTCCTGGGTCCGGGTAAGCGACGTCGGCGAAGCCGAAGACTCCAACGCCACTCAGTACAATATCGTGCGCGTCGCCGGGCAGAAATCCTCGTATATTCCGATTCTGAAGCAAGGTGGAGATACCAACACGATTCAGGTGGTGGACGGGGTACGCAGCCTGCTGGGACACCTCTACGATATTCCCAAGCAGATGAAGGCCGACCTCCTTTTCGATCAATCGGTCTTCGTGAAGGAGGCCATCAACACCGTTTTGCACGAGGGCCTCATCGGTCTGATCCTGACGAGTCTCATGATCCTCTTGTTCCTGGGGAATCTGCGGGCCACCACAGCTGTTCTGCTATCCATTCCCCTCTCTATTTTGGCGACCTTCGTTTTATTGAAGCTCGGCGACGCCACCATCAACACCATGATCCTCGGTGGATTGGCGCTGGCGCTGTCACGCGTCATCGATAATTCCGTCATCTCCATCGAGAACATCTATCGCCATCTGGAAATGGGCGAGCTGCCGGCGGTGGCGGCTCAGGTCGGAGCGTCGGAAGTCACCCTCGCGGTTATGGCGGCTACGTTGGTGGATGTGGTCGATTTTTTCCCGGTCACTCTACTTTACGGCGTCAGCAAATTTTTGTTTTCTGCATTGGCCCTTTCGTTCTGCATCTCGCTGCTGATGTCGTTTTTCGTGGCGATGACGGTCATTCCGCTGTTCTGCTCGCGTTTTCTGAAGGCGGTCCCGCACGGACATGGCGACCATGCGGCCGGAGGGGCGGAGGATGGAAGAAAGCTCTCCTGGGGAGAGCGCTTCAACGCAGCCTTCAATCGCAGCTTCAATCGGGTACTCGATGTGTATGAGCGGATGGTGCGGCGAGCCACGAATCGCCCCGGCTTGACCGTGGCGGCGCTGATGGGTGTATTTGCCCTTAGCCTGGGACTCTTTCCGCGGCTCGGACTGTCATTTTTCCCGCGTTCCGACGCCGGCCAGTTCACCATCAACCTGAAAGCTCCCACAGGCTCGCGAATCGAGCTGTCCAATGAATATGTAGCCAGAGTCGAAACTCTCATCAAGAAGTCCATCGACCCGTCTGATTTTCGTACCACTGTATCCAACATTGGCGTAGTCAACGATCTGTCATCCCTGTATACGACCAATTCCGGTTCTTATGCGGCCACCATCCAGACGCAATTGACGGACGATCACAAAATCAGCAGCTACGAATACATGAATCGAGTGCAGGCGGCCATTCGCCAGCAGTTCCCTGAGCTGCGAACATTCGTACAAAGCGGCTCCATGGTGGATGCGGTCCTGAATACAGGCATGCCCGCACCCATCGATGTCCAGGTAACCAGTCCCGATCTTCCCGGCGATTTCCGCTTCGCGCAGGAACTGGCGGCCCGTATCTCGCATGTCGACAACGTGGGACAAGTCTATATTCCTCAGGACATGGATTATCCGGCGCTGCGCATGGAAGTGGATCGTGTGCATGCCGCGGAACTCGGACTGACACAAAAGGACGTCGTCGACAACGTGATCACGGCATTGAACTCGAATGCCATGATCGAGCCCAACTATTGGTCCGACAGGAAAACCGGCAACAACTACTTCCTCACGGTTCAGTATTACGAGAGTGGAAGACCTGCCATTCATGGCCCGCTCGATCTCAAAAATATTCCCTTGCGGGCGCCGCATCTTAAACAACCCACCACCCTAGACACGGTTGTGAAGCTGGTCAGTCTGCAAAGCCCGACGGAGGTTGACCATTACCAGATTCAACGGACGGCGGAAGTCTATGTCACAACGAAGAGCGAAGACCTCGGCAGGGTCACAAAGGCGATCCAGAACATCGTAGACTCGGTTCCGCATCCGCCCAACATGCGAGTGAATTTTCGCGGCATGGTACTCGGGATGCAACAATCGTTCCGCAGCTTTGCGATTGGCTTCAGCCTGTCGTTTCTCCTGCTCTATTTAATCCTGGTAGCGCAGTTCCGGTCATTCATCGACCCCTTGCTGATCATGCTCGCGATCCCCATGGGCTTCGCGGGGGTATTGGTAATCCTTTTTCTTACCGGCACGACGCTGAATGTGATGTCGCTCATGGGTGTCCTGATGCTGATCGGAATCGCCGGCTCGAACAGCATTCTGATCGTCGATTTCGCTCACCGGCTGCGTCACGATGGATTGAGTGTCAAGGATGCGGTAATCACATCGTGCCGGGTTCGCCTGCGCCCCATTCTGATGACATCGCTGGCCACCATCATCGGCATGATCCCCATGGCAATGAAGCTGGGTACCGGCGCCGAGCAATATGCGCCGATGGCCCAGGCCATCATTGGAGGCCTGACCGCTTCCGTCCTTTTAACAATCTTTATCGTTCCAGCCGCTTACGTTCTAATCTATCAGCGCAGGGAGACTGTAGCACTAAATGCGTAGAAATGCCCTTGTAATCATTCTGACTTTGTGGGCCGCGAGCATGACATACGGGGCCCAGGTTCCCGCCCCGCCCAGGTCCCCGATCCCCACCTCCCCCGCCGTGCCCCAATCTTCACCAGCCACGCTTCCCTCCGCACTTGCAGCGCCGGGTCAGTCCGCTCTTACCCTGCCCCAGGCCACCGCCCTGGCCATACAAAATCACCCGCAAATCGCCGCGGCCCAGCAAACGGCGGCGGCTGCCGGACAGCGCATCACGGAAGCGAGAGCGCCCTACTACCCCGCAGTCAACGGCGAGGTCACGGGTGCGCAGGGCCTGGCTCAAAGCCGCCTCGGGGCCGGTACGCTTTCAGCGTCGCAGCTGTTTAGCCGTTTCGGACAGGGGCTTCAGGTCACGCAACTGGTAACCGATTTCGGAAGAACTAAAAATCTGGTTGCACAATCGCAATATCAGGCTCAGGCAGCCGAACAAAACACGCAAGCGACGGTCTTCGATACGGTGCTCGGAGTCAATCGCGGATATTTCGGAGTCCTGCAAGCCCAGGCCTACGTCACAGTTGCCAATGAGACTATTCGGGCGCGCCAGACTTTGACGGATCAGGTGACCGCGCTGGCCAATGCCAATCTCAAATCCACACTGGATGTCAGCTTCGCCAATGTCAATCTTTCCGAAGCGAAGTTACTTCTGATCCGCTCTCAGGATGCAGTAGAGCAAGCCTACGCCGATCTCGCTCGCTCACTCGGACAAGATCAAGTGGTCCGCTACCAGCTTGCCAGCGTGGCTTCCCCCGGAGCTCCTCCGGCGAGTCCGGAGCCGCTGATTGCGGACGCGATCCAGAACCGGCCGGAACTGCGCGACCTGAAATTGCGACTGCAAGGCGCCCAGTCTTTTGAAAAAGCCGAGGCCGATCTCTCCCATCCCAACGTGAGTTTCATCGCCGTCGGCGGCGGACTACCTTATTTGAACCAGGACCCGCGGGTCGCTCCCTATGGCTATGAAGGCGCGGCTGTGAATTTGGAGATCCCGATCTTTAATGGCCATTTGTTCTCCGCGCGAAAAGGAGCTGCTCATTACGAAGCTCTCGCCACCGCAGAGCGGCTGCGAAATCTCCAGCAGCAGGTTGAGCGTGACGTTCGGTCCGCCTGGATTTCCGCGTCCACGGCTTATCAGCGGATACCAGTCACCGAACAGTTGCTGAAGCAGGCGCAGTTGGCCCAGGAACTGGCGCAGGGCCGCTACAATCTGGGCTTGGCATCCATCGTCGAGGTCACGCAGGCGCAGCTCAATTTGACGCAGGCTGAAATCGAGAACGTGTCGGCGAACTACGATTATCAGATCGCTTTTGCCCAGTTGCAATATACCGTCGGCTCGCTGCGCTAGCGCGCCTTTTATCTGTTGTTCGGGAAGTGAGGTTCGCCCGGCGCTGTCAGCGGCACTGTGGACGTCCGGTTCCCGCTCTCATGCGAAAGCGGGGACGGACCGTAACCACCAACAGGAACCGGGTTGGGCATTATGGGTGGACCGTACAGCCAGGTGTCCCCCCGATGAACCGGGATGGAATCGGGCGCATATCCTGGGGAAAAATAGGGCCATCCGAAGGGCCCCGTCACAAATCCCGAAGCGGAGAGAAAGGTGTAAGACGTCGCCCACGGATCCCAATGCCACTGAGGCCCAGTCGATTGGGCAGCACCAGTATTCTCTTGCGCGGATGCTCGACTTTCGCTACTGAGTTGTTCAGAACGGCTCCTGCTCCATGAAAGGAGGGTGTTGCCCGGATCGGAGCTGGTCCGAAATACACGAAAGCGGCGCGTCCCGACGCCGGCGCCTGTGTCGGCGATAAGTTGCTTGTCGTGCTGATTTAGCTGCGATTCCCCCGCGTAAACGGCAATCAGCGCCCGCTTTTCGTTGAACTCGTACAAGCCCGGCTTTCGCAGTCTCGCCGACACGCCGTTCTGCTCGATGGTAAGAGCCGCGCTTGCGTCCAGCACCTCCACCAGCGCCTCACCCTTCGCTAACTTCCCCTTGATTTCCGATGTCCCGATGGCTTCGAGTGTGAATTCACTACGCGCGCCGAGGCGCAGAAAACCTCCCGGGCTCAGTAAGACTTCCGCCATTCCCTGTCCCGTTTTAAGTGCGCCGCCAGCTTCCAGCGTTCCCAGGCGCAAACGGGTGGGGTCGACTCGCATTCCATTGAGCCAAACCTCACCTGTGATCGCGTTCAGCGTTCCTGGTCGCGCTGGCGCTGCACTCGGCAAGGGCGCGGCCCACGCGGTCGAGCAGATCAACACCCCCGCTACCAGGCCCAAGCAGTTCATCGAGTTGGCGTCCCACGTACGCCTCCAGTCTAAGCCCTGCGTTGAAATTTGCAATACCGTGGCGGCTGGGTTCTGCCTGCGAAATAAGCAGCTTCCCGTACCAGAATCCAGTGTAGACAGTATGCGAACGCTCCTGGGATGGTCGTATCCTGGGCCTGGATATCACGGATGGAAACCGCAAATCAGGTACAACCGGAAGTTATTGACTTTCTTCGAAAAACCGACACATGTTCGGTTTCGAACGCGATCGAAACCTTTAACGTTCGAATGCGCAACGAGGGGTTCATTCAGGGCGCGGTAAAGTGCATGTTCCCAGCAATGCCGCCCGTGGCAGGGTACGCAATAACTGGGCGCATCCGCACCACGGCTCCTCCTATCGCGGGTCACTGTTATTACCAGAACACTGAATGGTGGGAGTACATCGCCAGCGTGCCCGGCCCTAAAATCATTGTTTTGGCCGACATGGATCGCGCAGCCGGGGTTGGAGCTTTTTTCGGCGAGATCCATGCGCAGATTTCGAAAGCGCTAGGCTGCGTGGGATATGTGACCAATGGAGCGGTTCGAGACTTGGAAGCGCTCGAAGCGGCAAGCTTTCAATGCTTCGCCGGAAACGTAAGCGTTTCGCACGCCTACGCGCATATAGTTGAAATGGCGGAGCCGGTGGAAATTGGATCACTCAAAATCCTACCCGGTGACCTGCTACACGCCGATCGCCACGGCGTGCAGGCGATTCCTAAACAAAATGCCGCGCAGTTGCAAACGGTTGTATCTAACATCGCATCACGGGAACGTGAATTGATACGCCTCTGCACGCACTCCGCTTTTTCACTCGAAAAACTGGTCGCCGAGTTGAAACGCGGCAAGCTTTAGGCCGAAACGTTCAACGGACGAATTGCAACCCTCAGGCACTAGTGCGGCACCAGTACGCTGCTTTAAGGGACACGATCCTCAGGCGATATCGAAGCCGGCGAATCAGGGTTTGTGTCCTCTGACGATAGCTCAGCGCTCTTGTAGTCTTTTCACTTCGGCCCAATCTTATTGGGCCGTATACGACTATTCGCATTACCAAAACTTCGTATTCGCTCTTTAACGGTTTCGCCATTGCAACGGATGCATACGCGGATTTCACCAAAAGGGCGAGCCGGTCCGCTTCATCCGGGCACACCATAAACAAAAGTAAAAATGAGTTGATCGCCTCGGACTACGGGTTCCACGCAGGCATAGTATATAATTTGCCAGAGAAAGGAGTCCGATTTTGCGAACCAAGTTATTGCGACACACGGCGATAATGGCTGCTGCCGCGTTAATCGCAGTCGCTCCGGCACTGGCCCATCACTCCTTCACGATGTTCGATATGACTAAGCGGATCACGCTGATTGGCAGCGTCACTTCTTTTGAATGGAGCAATCCGCACGCCTACATCGAGATCGATGTAACGGGCGAAGACGGCGAGTTGAAGCACTGGAGCATCGAATTGGGAAGTCCCAGCATTTTAATG
>Ga0105242_10003862_pt1 | contig 11655 bp, 10 predicted proteins | sample KBSM24metaG_FD_81521 | JGI IMG/M metagenome (GOLD analysis project Ga0105242, IMG submission 81521) | Miscanthus rhizosphere microbial communities from Kellogg Biological Station, Michigan, USA - KBS M2-4 metaG | ecosystem: Host-associated > Plants > Roots > Rhizosphere > Soil | place...
TCCCACGCGTTCGGCCACGCGAGCGCGCGGATCGCCGGCACGAGCACGTTCCTGCTTCCCACGCGGCGCAGCCCCGGGCTTGCTCAAGCCGAGGACCTTCTCGTGATCGACACGGAGGGACGGATACTTTCCGGCGAGGGGGAGCCCAACAGCGAGTTCTGGATCCATGCGCGCCTCTACGCCGCCCGCGCGGACGTCGGCGGGGTCGTGCATGCGCATCCGCCGGCGTGCGTTTGCCTCACGGGCATCGGCGAGCCGCATCGCGTGATCCACAACCAGGGCGCGATCTTCGCGTCGGGAGTGCCGGAATACTCACGCGTGGGACTCATCCGTTCGCGTGAGCTGGGCGACCTTCTCGCGCGGGTGATCGGCAGCGGGCATGCGGCGATGATGCGCGGACACGGAATCACCACGGCATTCGCCGACGTGCGCACGGCGACCGTCGCCGCGTGCTATCTCGAGGAGAGCGCCTCGCTGCAACTGCGCATGCTCTCGGCGGCCGGTGGCGACGCCTCGCGGCTGCGGACATTCAGCGCGGAGGAAGCGGGACCGCTCGCCGACCAGATCGCCGGCAGCGTGGCTCGCCGCGCCTGGGACTACTACGTCGAGTTGGCCGCCGGCAATCCGTTGGGTTCCGGGCAGAAATAGGCTGATCCTTCAACGGTTTGTTGTAGACTGGCTTCAGCCCCCCAGAGGGAAACCGGCCGAGCGAACGGCCGGGAACGAGGAGAGCGCGTTGAAGCCGACGGACACCGCCGCACCGGAGTACTTCCACAAGGTCGTCGATTGCCAATGGGCATGCCCGGCGCACACGCCGGTGCCCGAGTACATCCGTCTGATCGCGCAGGGCCGGTATGCCGACGCGTACATGGTCAACTGGCACTCGAACGTCTTTCCCGGGATTCTCGGGCGCACGTGCGATCGCCCCTGCGAGCCCGCTTGCCGGCGCGGGCGCGTCGAGGAGAACCAGGGCGAGAAGCCCGAGCCCGTCGCAATCTGCCGCCTGAAACGCGTCGCGGCCGACTACAAGGGCGACATCCATTCGCGTCTTCCGAAGAAGGCCGCCGTGCGCAACGGAAAGCGCATCGCTTGCGTGGGCGCCGGCCCGGCATCTCTCACCGTGGCGCGCGACCTCGTGCCACTCGGCTATCACGTGACGCTGTTCGATTCCGATCGCCTCGCCGGCGGCATGATCCGCTCGCAGATTCCCAAGTTCCGCCTGCCCGAGTCGGTGATCGACGAGGAGGTGGGCTACATCCTCGACCTGGGTGCCGATTTCCGTGCCGGGCATCGAATCGACTCCATGAAGCGGCTGCTGGGGCAAGGGTTCGACGCGGTATTCGTGGGCTCGGGAGCGCCGCGCGGGCGCGACCTCGAGATCCCCGGGCGTCGCGAAGCCGCGGGCAATATCAATATCGGCATCGACTGGCTCTCGTCGGTCGCCTTCGGCCACGTGACGAAGATCGGAAAGCGCGTGATCGTGCTGGGCGGGGGCAACACGGCGATGGACTGCTGCCGCTCGTCGCGCCGCCTGGGCGGCGAGGACGTGAAGGTCATCGTGCGCTCCGGTTTCGAGGAGATGAAGGCGAGCCCCTGGGAGAAGGAGGACGCGATGCATGAAGGCATCCCGATCCTCAACTACCTCGTGCCGAAGGCGTTCCTGCACGACGGACCCAGGCTCACCGGGATGGTTTTCGAGAAGGTCAAGGCGGTCTACGACGAGCGCCACCGACGCAGCCTCGTGCCCACCGGCGAGCCCGACCAGACCTTCGAATGCGACGACGTCCTCATCGCGGTCGGCCAGGAAAACGCCTTTCCGTGGATCGAAAGCGACACCGGGATCGAATTCGACCAGTGGGGAATGCCCAGGATCGACCCGGTCACGCTCCAGTCGAGCCGCGCGGAGGTTTTTTTCGGCGGCGACGCGGCGCTCGGGCCCAAGAACATCATCTGGGCCGTGGCCCACGGCCACGATGCGGCGATCTCCATCGACCGCTTCTGCCACGGCGAGGACATCCGCGACCGCCCCCCGCCGACGGTGAACCTGCTGTCCCAGAAGATGGGCATCCACGAGTGGAGCTACGACAACCAGGTGGCACCGGAGGCGCGCTTCAAGGTGCCGCTGAAGGAGCTCACCATCGCGCTGCGCGACATCCGCCAGGAAGTGGAGCTGGGGTTCGACCCCGAGCTCGCCTGGAAGGAAGCGCAGCGCTGCCTCAACTGCGACGTGCAGACGGTCTTCTCGGCAAAGCTGTGCATCGAGTGCGACGCCTGCGTGGACATCTGCCCGGTGGACTGCATTACGTTCACTCCCAACGGCGAGGAGGGGGAGCTGCGCGCGCGCCTGAACGCGCCCGCGCGCAATTCCGACCAGGCGCTCTATGTGTCGCCTGAGCTTCGCACCGGGCGGATCATGGCCAAGGACGAGGACGTGTGCCTGCACTGCGGCCTGTGCGCCGAGCGCTGCCCGACGGGGGCGTGGGACATGCAGAAATTCCTGCTCGACATGACGCACGCGGGCCCGCGTGCCCAGGCGAGGACCAAGGTTCCGGCGTGATTACTTGTGTAATCGCGGCAGGGGAGCAGTTGTGACGTAGCACACAGGCGCAGGACCGCATGTAGGGGGACACTTGCAGCGGAATTTCAAACATCCAAAGAGGGGAAAACAATGACACGCATCCTTTCGGTTCTCGTCGCCGTCTTCGCTCTTGCGATCGGCATTCCGGCGACCGCGCAGGACAAATCCAAGGGCACCGCCGCCGAGGCGACCGCCATGGTGGACAAGGCCATCGCCCATATCAAGAAAGTCGGCCGCGAGAAGGCATTTGCCGATTTCAGCAGCAAGAAGGCCCCGTGGGTCGATCGCGACCTCTACGTGGTCGTCTACGACATGAAGGGCAAGGTGCTCGCGCACGGCTCCAACGAGAAGATGGTCGGCAAGGAGGTGATCGACCTGCGCGACAACGACGGCAAGTACTTCGTGAAGGAGCGCGTCGAGATGATGTCCAAGGGCCCCGATGCCAAGGGCTGGCAGGACTACAAGTTCATGAACCCCGTGAGCCGCGCGATCGAGCCGAAGTCGATGTACCTGCATCGCTTCGAGGACCTGATCGTCGGCTGCGGCATCTACAAGGGTTAACCTTCCGCACCGCGGGCGGCCCCCTCGCGGGGCCGCCGGCCTGAGAGACTCAAAATGGTTCTAAGACAGATGCGGATCGGCGCGCGCCTGGCCCTCGGCTTCGGCGCCGTCGTGGCCATCATGCTCGCGCTCTCGTTCGCCGGCATTTGGCTCGGCAAGAAGAGCCGCGACGACCTCGCGAACGTGGTGGCCACCACCAACGCAAAGCAGGTCCTCGCCGCGGAGATGAAGGCGCTCACCCTCGAGCAGTCGGCGGTGATGCGCAACATCGGTCTTCACAGCGACATCAAGGCGATGCAGGGCGACGAGGATCGCGCCCGCCGCCTGGGCAAGGCCGCCGACGATGCGCGCGATCGCATGTCGAAATTGGTGACCACTGCCCAGGAGCGCGAGCTGATCGAGTCGCTCTCGAAGTCCGACGGCGCGCTGGACAAGCCCTTCGCCCAGGCCCTCGGGCTTTCCACCAGCTTCCAGAACGAGGCGGCGGCCGCGGTGCTGATGAAGGAAATCGACCCGCTCATCCAGAAGACGCTTGTCGACCTGAACAAGCTGATCGAGCTGCAGAAGAAGGCGGCCGACGAGGCTGTCGCGGTCTCGATCGTGAACGGCGATCGCATCGCCAATACCACGTACGCCGTGATCGCCATTGTGGTGATCCTGTCCGTCCTCGTTGCATTCACCACCACGCGCAGCATCACGGGTCCGCTCGCCGACTCGCTTGCCGTGGCCAAGCGCGTCGCCTCGGGGGACCTCACCTCGCGAATCGAGTCGTCCGGCCGCGATGAGGCCGCCGACCTGCAGCGGGCGCTGCGGGAGATGAATGACGGCCTGGCGAGCATGGTCTCCCAGATCCGCACCGGCGCGGAGTCCATCGCCGTGGGCGCGGGGCAGGTGGCCGCGGGCAACCAGCAGCTTTCCAGCCGCACCGAGGAGCACGCGAGTTCGCTCGAGCAGACCGCCTCGACGCTCGAGGAATTCACCACGACGGTGAAGCAGAACGCGGAGCACGCGCGCACCGCGAGCCAGCTTGCCGGCACGGCCTCGGCCACGGCCGAGAAGGGCGGCGAGGTCGTGAACAAGGTCGTGGCGACGATGCAGGAGGTCACTCAGTCGTCCAAGCGCATCAGCGACATCATCTCGGTCATCGATGGAATCGCGTTCCAGACCAACATCCTCGCGCTGAACGCCGCGGTGGAAGCCGCGCGCGCCGGCGAGCAAGGCCGCGGGTTCGCGGTGGTCGCCTCCGAGGTGCGAAGCCTCGCGCAGCGCTCGGCGGAATCCGCCAAGGAGATCCGGGGGCTGATCGAGGCCTCCGTGGGACGCGTGGAGACCGGCGCGCGCCTGGTCGAACAGGCCGGCAAGACCATCGAGGAGCTGGTGGTCTCGGTGCGCAAGGTGGCCGAGATCATGACCGAGATCGCCTCGGCATCGAACGAGCAGAGCTCGGGCATCGAGCAGATCAACCGGGCCATCACGCAGATGGACACCGTGGTGCAGATGAACGCCTCGCTGGTCGAGGAGGCGACGGCGGCGGCCACGAGCATGGCGAACCAGGCACAGGGCCTCGCGCGCTCCGTGGCGCAGTTCCGCATCGCCGAGTCCGCCCATGGACCCGCCACGACAATCGCCGGCGCCGCGGGCGCGCCCGCACTCACCCGGCGCGCCTCGCACGACAGGCAGCCGCCCACGCTCACCGAGCGGCGCGAGCCGATGCTCGCGTCGGCGACGGAAGAAGAAGAGTGGAAGGAATTCTAGGAGATGCCGCTCATCGCCATGACCCGCGAGATGGGTTCCCTCGGCAAGGACGTCGCCGCGGGAATCGCCGCGCGCAGCGGCAAGCGCGTCGTCTATCACGAGATCATCGAGCCCATCGCCAACAAGATGCGGCTGCGCAAAAGCCACGTCGAGCGGTTCCTCGACGGCAAGTCGGGCGTCTGGGAGAGGCTCACCACCGACAGGACGAGCCTTTCCATCTTTACCGCCGACGAGACCTTCCGCTTCCTTCGTGACGGCTCCACGGGCGTCATCCGCGGCTGGGGCGCGGTGCACCTGCTGAAGGACATCCCTCATGTGATCCGCGTGCGCGTGTGCGCTCCGATGGACACCCGCGTCACGCGCATGATGGAGCGGCTCGCCACCGACGACCGCGCCAACGTGGAGAACGAGATCCAGCTGAGCGAGGAGGCGCACACCGCCATCACCAAGCGGCACTTCGGCGTGAACTGGCGCGATCCGGAGCTCTACGACGTGGTGCTGTCCACCGAGCGGCTTTCCGTGGATGAATGCGTCGAGGAAGTCGCTTGCATGCTGCAGAAGAAATGCTTCCAGGAGACGCCGGAGTCCCTGCGCCGGATGGGGGACCTGGCGCTCGAGTGGAGCGTGCGCTCGGCGCTGCGGCGCGAAGAGCGCACCGCGGACGCGAGCTTCACGGTGGAGTGCGCCGACGGCGTGGCGAAGCTCACGGGTGTCGTGGACACGCAGGCCGAGGCGGCAGCCGCTGCCGAAGTCGCCCGCGCGGTCGAGGGTGTGAAGGGCGTCGACAACCAGTTGAAGGCGGCGAGCTCCGCGGCCTCGCGCTTCCGAAGAGAGGGCTGAGATGCGGGCGCGGGTCGTCGTGAGCCTCGATGGCGCGATCGTCACCGAGATCGAGCTCACCAAGGACGTGACCGTGGTGGGCCGGCATCCTTCGTGCGACATCTGCATCGACAGCCCGGCGATCTCGGGGCGCCACATGCTCTTCCGCATCGTGGACAAGACCGCGTACGCCGAGGACCTCGCGAGTACCAACGGGACGAAGGTGAATGGGCATTCGACGCAGCACCAGGTGGTGCACCACCTCGACCTCATCGAGGTCGGCCACCACAAGCTGCACTTCTTCGACGACGAGCTGCTCGCCGCCGGCGGGATCTCCAACCTGGAAACCACCGTCCACACTGATTTCGAGAAGACGATGATGGCCGCGCACGCGGCGCCTTCCCCGGCGAGGACGCCGGCCCCGGCGAAGGAGGACCTCTCGCGCACCATGGCGATCCCGAGCGCCACGATTCGCATCGGCGCAGCGCAGGAATCCGTGGACACCGCAACGCCTGTGGCCACGCGCGCCAGCGCCCTGGCGCTTCGGGCCCTTACGGGGATGAAGGCGGGCGAAAGGATCTCGCTCGAGCAGCCCAATACGATGCTGGGCACCGCGGGCGCGGACAGCGCGCTCGTGGTTCGCCGGGGCGATGGCTACTTCCTCGCGCGCTTCGGCGGCGCGGCGCCGCGCCTGAACCGCAAGGAGCTCGCGCCCGGCACGCATCGCATCGCGGCGCGCGACGTGATCGAGGTGGGCAGCATCCGCTACGAAGTGATCACGGCGACCTCCTAGGCCGCCGGAACAAAAAGGGATGATAAAGACGATGAGCGACAAAGCCGACCTTCCGCATGCGAAGGACGCGGCGCAGGCGGCGGACTTGCTGGTGACGGTGGCCGAAACGCTGAACGCCCGTCTCGCGGTCACGACCGAGGAGCTCGCCCGCAGCCAGGCAATGCTTCGCGAGGCCTCCGACGAACTGATGACCGCGTTCCGTGGAGCCGCGGACCGCCTGGTCGCGGCGCAGCGCGAGGATCGCGGCGAGGAGGCGAGCCGCGCCGCCGAATACGGCACGGTGCTCGACCACCTCTACAAGGCCGTCCAGCACCTGCAATCCCACGACCTCGTGAACCAGCTGATCGACGCGCAGAAGCAGCGCGTGGAGAAGATGCGGGAGAAGCTGGACGAAGCCCTGATGCTCGCGACCCCTCCCGTCCCGCAACCCGCGAGTGCCGAGCAATGGATCGAGCGTTCACGCGCCATGCTCGATTGCATCGTCGCAGGCATCCGCCAGATCGACGACGACACCCGCGCACCCCGCCAGGACAAGAAGCAGGCGGGCAGCGTCGACCTTTTCTAGGAATAACGAATATGAAAACGATACTGGCAGTCGACGACTCCGCGACCATGCGGGAGATGGTGGCCTTCGTGCTCGAGAGCGCAGGCTACCGCGTGATCGAGGCCGAGGACGGCGCCCAGGGGCTGGACCGGGCTGCGGCGACCGCGTGCGACCTCGTCATCACCGACCAGAACATGCCCAACATGGACGGCCTCACGCTCGTTCGCAACCTGCGCCAGATGGGCGACTACAAGAGCGTGCCGATCCTCCTGCTCACCACGGAATCCTCGGATTCGATGAAGCAGCAGGGGCGCGCCGCGGGCGCGACCGGATGGCTGGTGAAGCCCTTCGATCCCGCCACGCTGCTGGAAGTGGTCCAGAAGGTTCTCCGCTAACCGCCGACCGCTTCTTCATGCCCATCGACCTGAACCGGTTCATCGCCACCTTCTTCGACGAGGCGAAGGAGCACCTCGAGACCATCGAGGAGCAGGCGATGGCGCTGGGGTCCGGGCGCGACGACGAGGAGACCCTCAACTCCATCTTCCGCGCCGCGCATTCCATCAAGGGCGGCAGCGGCACGTTCGGCTTCACGCAGCTGTCCGAGGCCACTCACGAGATCGAGACGCTCTTCGACGGCCTGCGCAAGGGCAAAGGGCGCGCCGACGCGGCGACCGTGCGCCTGGTGCTGGACTGCTGCGACGTATTCAAGTCGCACGTGGCAAGGCTCAAGGCGGGGGAACGCGGCAACGACCCGGCGATGGAGGCGCTTCGCGAGCGGCTGACTTCGCCCCGGGCGGCCGAAGCGCCCAAGGAAGAGAAGTTCGGCTTCTTCGACGATCCGATGGCTGCACAGAAGGCCGAACCGGAGCCGAAGAACCCCGGACGACGGAAGGAAGACCGCAAGGAAGAGAAGTTCGGGTTCTTCGACTCCGATCCGGCTTCGCCCGCGGAGCAAAACCGCCGCCGCGGCGACACTTCCTCGATCCGAGTGGGTGTCGACAAGATCGACCGGATCGTGAACCTCGTGGGCGAGCTCGTGATCGCCCAGGCCATGGTGCAGCAGTCGGTTGCCACGCAGGGCAGCAAGGCGGACGAGCGGCTCGCGCACAGCGTCGCCACGCTCGACCGCAACACCCGCGAGCTGCAGCAGGCGGTGATGTCGATCCGCATGATGCCGATGGAATTCGTCTTCAGCCGTTTTCCGCGCCTCGTATATGACGTGTCGGCGAAGTTGAACAAGAAAGTGCACCTGCGCACGCAGGGCCACGAGACCGAGCTCGACAAGGAGCTGATCGAGCAGCTCGTCGATCCGCTCACGCACGTGGTGCGCAATGCGATCGACCACGGCATCGAGTCGCCCGTCGAACGGGTGAAGGCGGGCAAACCCGAGGCCGGCACCATCGTCATGCGCGCCACCCACCGAGGCGGCAGCGTGGTGATCGTGGTGAGCGACGACGGCCGCGGCCTGGATCGCGACCGCATCGTCGCCAAGGCGCGCGAGCTGGGCATCCCCGCCGACGATTCGTGGACCGACGCGCAGGCCTGGGGCCTCATCTTCGAGGCGGGCTTCACGACGGCGAAGGAAGTGACCGCCCTTTCGGGTCGCGGGGTGGGCATGGATGTGGTCCGCCGCAACATCACACACATGGGCGGCACGGTCTCGGTCTCGTCAGTCAAGGGGGAGGGCACGACCATCACGCTGCAGGTGCCGCTCACGCTCGCGGTGCTCGACGGGATGATCGTCGGCGTGGGCGACGAGCAGTACATCGTGCCGCTGGAATTCGTGGCCGAAGCATTCAAGCCCGCGCCCGGGGACATCCGCAGCATCGTGGGGCAGCCATCACTGGTCGCCGTGCGCGGCGAGCACCTTCCGATCGTGAGGCTCGACCACCTGGTCCAGCTCGATCGCCACGGTGCGCCGGCCGGCGAGCCCATCTGTCTCGTGGTCGAGGTGGACAGCCGCCGCGCCGCGCTCCTCGTGGACCAGCTGATCGGCCAGCAGCAGCTGGTGGTGAAATCGCTCGATTCCAACCTGCACTCCGTACCGGGCGTGGCGGGCGCAACCATCCTTGGCGACGGGCGCGTGTCCCTCATCCTCGACGTGAGCACCTTCACGCGATCCACTGCCGCGCGCGCCACCGCGAGGACCGCGGCATGAACTCCGCCCTGGACCATACCCGCGAGTTTCCGTTCAGCCCCGAGCATTTCCGGGTAATCACCGACCGCATCTATCGCTTCTCCGGCATCAAGTTGCCGGAGGCGAAGCGGGAGATGGTCTATGCGCGGCTTGCCCGGCGCCTGCGCTCGCTGGGCCTCGCGTCCTTCGACGACTACGTGCGCTACCTCGAGGCGGAGCCGTCCGAGTGGGAGCATTGCACCAACGCGCTCACGACCAATGTCACGTCGTTCTTCCGCGAGGAGCATCACTTCCGCGTGCTCGCCGAGCATGCCCAGGCGCGAGCCGGCAAGGCCGGCGCCTACCGTGTATGGAGCGCGGGCTGCTCCACGGGAGAGGAGCCCTACAGCATCGCGATGACGCTCGCCGATACGCTCCACGCGAGCAACTACCACATCGTGGCGAGCGACCTCGACACCCAGGTGCTCGCCACGGCGCGCCACGCGGTCTATCCGCTGGGATCGGTCCTCAAGCTTCCCGAGTCGCGGCAGAAACGTTTCTTCCTGCGCGGCACCGGGCGCAATGATGGACGCGCACGCGTGCGACCCGAGATCGCCTCCCATGTGGAGTTCGCGCGCGTGAACCTGATGGATGCCGAGTGGGGCGTCGAGCCGCCGTTCGACGCCATCTTCTGCCGTAACGTGATGATCTATTTCGACAAGCCCACCCAGCGGCGCCTGATCGAGCGCTACGCGCGCATGCTGTCACCCGGCGGGCTTTTCTTCGCCGGCCATGCCGAGAGCCTGCTCGACCAGGGCCGCGTGTTCAAGCTGCGCGGGCAAACCGTCTACGAGCTCGCCCGATGAAGCGTGAAGACGAGACGATTCGCGACGAGCAGCCGAACCGGTACTTCGATCCGCATTTCCAGGTCGAGACGGCGAAGATACTGCCGGGCGAGTACTACGCCACCAACAAGGACATGGCGCTCGTGACCGTGCTGGGCTCTTGCGTCTCGGCGTGCCTGCGCGACCGGGAGACCGGCATCGGCGGAATGAACCATTTCATGCTGCCCGACGAGGGCAAGCTCGTGGGCACCCACGGCAACGTGAGCGCCGGTGGCCGCTACGGCGTGCACGCGATGGAATTGCTCATCAACCAGATCCTGAAGCTCGGCGGCCGGCGCGACCGGCTCGAGGCGAAGGTCTTCGGCGGCGGCAACGTGCTGCAGGGCTTCATGCTCTCGAACGTGGGCGAGCAGAATGCGAACTTCATCGTCGAGTACCTGAGCGTCGAGCGCATTCCCATCATGGCGCGCGACCTGCTGGACGTCTGGCCGCGCAAGATCTACTACTTCCCGCGCAGCGGCAAGGTGATGGTCAAGCGCCTGCGCAAAGTGAACAACGACACCATCGTGCTGCGCGAGCGTGACTACGGCGCGCGGCTCTTCCACACGCCCCTCGAGGGCGGCGCCGAGCTCTTCAAATGACCCAGAAAATCCGTGTCCTCATCGTGGACGATTCGAAGCTCATCCGCGACGTCCTCACCGCCATCCTGAACGAGCAGCCCGACATCGAGGTCGTGGGCGCGGCCGCCGACGCCTTCCAGGCGCGCGACCTCATCAAGGAGCTCAATCCCGACGTCATCACGCTCGATGTCGAGATGCCCAAGATGAACGGCCTCGAGTTCCTCGATAAGCTGATGCGCGCGAAGCCCACGCCGGTGGTGATGATCTCGACCGCCACCGAGCGCGGCTCCGAGGTCACCTTCCGCGCGCTCGAGCTCGGTGCCGTCGATTTCGTGACCAAGCCCAAGCTCGCCGAGCAGACACCGGACGACTACGGCGACATCATCGCGGAGAAGGTGCGTGCGGCCAAGACCGCGCGGCTGAAGGGGCCGCGTCGCTCGGACGGCGACTTCTCGGCCGAAGCCACGATGCCGCCGGTGATGAAGCGACCGGTTCCGAAGGGCGTGAAAACCGCGGATCGCCTGATCGCCGTCGGTGCATCCACGGGGGGCACCGAAGCGATCCGCGAATTCCTGGTCGGCATGCCGGACGATTGCCCGGGCATCGTGATCGTGCAGCACATGCCCGAGAACTTCACGAAGATGTTCGCCGAGCGGCTGAACGGCCTGTGCCGGATCAACGTGAAGGAGGCCGAGCACAACGACCCAATCCTGCCCGGCCACGCGTACATCGCACCGGGCGGCAAGCACCTGTGGGTGAAGCGCGACGACGGCCAGCTGCTGTGCAAGCTCTCCACCGAGGCGCCCATGAACCTGCACCGGCCGAGCGTCGATTTCCTCTTCCGCTCGTGCGCCAAGTTCATCGGCGCCGATGCCGTGGGCGTGATCATGACCGGCATGGGCCGCGACGGCGCCGAAGGGATGAAAGCGATGAAGGAGAAGGGCGCCTGGAACATCGCCCAGGACGAGGCGACATCGGTCATCTTCGGCATGCCGCGCGAGGCGATCGAAGCCGACGCGGTCCA
>Ga0105242_10003865_pt1 | contig 11648 bp, 12 predicted proteins | sample KBSM24metaG_FD_81521 | JGI IMG/M metagenome (GOLD analysis project Ga0105242, IMG submission 81521) | Miscanthus rhizosphere microbial communities from Kellogg Biological Station, Michigan, USA - KBS M2-4 metaG | ecosystem: Host-associated > Plants > Roots > Rhizosphere > Soil | place...
GCTGGCGACTAGAGCGTAGGGGCCACACTCGTTCCCATTCCGAACACGATCGTTAAGCCCTACAGCGCCGATGGTACTCCGCTCGCGAGAGCGCGGGAGAGTAGGCCGTCGCCGGCACCTCATCGCAAATGCCCCGGGATTTCTCCCGGGGCATTTGTTTTTTGGTCTAACCAGTAAGTTCTCCCAATGCCCAAAGCCGGCATCGTCACCGTCGTCGGAAAACCCAACGCCGGAAAATCCACGCTCCTCAACCGGATCATCGGCCAGAAGCTGAGCATCGTCAGCCCCAAGCCGCAGTCGACCCGCGATCGCATCGTCGGCATTCACACGAGCGGCGACGTCCAGGCAATCATCTTCGACACACCGGGCCTTCTCAATCCGAAATACCCGCTCCAGCACGCGATGCGCGCCGCGGCGCTCGCCGCCTTGGCCGATGCCGACGTCGTGCTCTATCTCGTCGACGCCACCGAGCCGATCGAGCCGCTGAACGCCGTCGCTCGCATCGACGAGCCGATTCGCGCGCCGACCATTATCGTTCTTAACAAGACCGATCTCCTTCCCGCGCTACGACGCGAGTCGATCAAAGCCGAGTACCCCGACGCGCAGCTCATCTCCGCGGCGACCGGCGATGGCGTCGATGACTTGCTCGTCCGCGTTGCGGCGCTTCTTCCCGAGAGTCCTTTTCTGTATCCCGACGACGAGATCGCAACGCAAAGCGTGCGCTTCTTCGTGAGCGAGCTCATTCGTGAAACCGCGCTCGAGCAGCTCGATGATGAGGTGCCGTACAGCGTCGCGTGTGAAATCGAGGAGTATCGGGAAGCCCAGTCGCCTGTTTACATTCGAGCAGTCCTCCACGTCGAGCGCGAGAGCCAAAAGCGCATTCTCATCGGAGCGGGGGGCCAACGGATTCGCGCCATCGGGCGTGCTGCGCGCGAAAAGATCGAAGCCTTCGTCGGCACGCCCACCTACCTCGACCTTTGGGTCAAAGTCCTTCCCAACTGGCGGCGCAAGGCGCACATGCTTCAACGCTTCGGCTACACCGTGCCGGAGGACCACTCGTCATGAAGCTCTCGGAACAGCTGCTCTCGATCCTGGTTTGCCCGAAGTGCAAGGGCGAGCTCGAATACCGCGAAGCCGAGTCGGCGCTGCTCTGCCACACGTGCAAGCTGCGATACGAAGTCCGTGATGGTATTCCCATCATGCTCATCGACGAGGCCACGCCTCTCTAGCGTGCTGCGGCGTCTCGCGTTTGCGCTGTTGCTCGTTTTCGCGCGCCTCCCCCGGCCGGTTGGCGCGCAGACGGGCGTTGCCCCCGAGGGCGCCCTCGACTTTCTCCTGCCGACGGGTGCCCGCGCCCTCGGCATGGGCCAGGCCGTCGTGGCCGCCGCGGCGGGCTCCGACGCGATGTGGTGGAATCCGGCGCTCATCGCCCGAGGCCCGCGCGAGGTCGCGCTCAATGTCACGCAGACATTCGCCACGCAGGGCGGTGGCTCGGACGCGGCCGGCGCGTTCGTCTACTCGGCGCGCGGCGTCGGCTCGATCGGGTTGATGTTCCGCTACCTCAACACCGGTCAACAGGACGCCGCCGACGACGGCAATCTGTCGAGCGGGACGTTCATGCAAACGAGCATGATGTTCGGCGCGACCTTCGCGGCGCCGTTCGGAGAGCATCTTGCCGTCGGATTCAGCGCGAAGGTCCTGCGCATCGGCCTGCCGTGTACCGGCTCGTGCAACACGACGAGCGCGCCGCCGCAGACGGGGGCGATCGACCTCGGCATGCACTACACGGTGAATAAGGATTCTCTTATTACCGTGGGGGCGGTGATCCGCAACGTCGGGCCGAAGCTCCAGATCCAGGACGCGCCGCAGGCAGACGCCCTCCCGGGACGCTTCGAGTTCGGCATCGCCACGATGCCGCGATTCAAGGACATGCCGGCCGACGTCCGTTTCCGGGGCGCCCTCGATGTCGTCGCTCGGCTCTCCGACAACCAGGACCTGGGCTATCGGCTCGGCGGCGAGGTGTCCTATCAGAATCGATATCAGGCGCGCGCCGGCTACGTCATCAATGGACCGACGGGCTCGGGCTTCTCGTTCGGGGCGGGCATCTCCACCGGTCGCCTGCAGATCGATCTCGCTCGATTCCTCAGCGAGTCGGTTGGACCCGGGAGCGCGCCACCGACGTTCCTCACGCTCCGGTACCTCTTCTGATGCGCCGCGTCGCGCTCGCAGCGCTGTTCGCACTCGCACTGCCGCCGGCGCGCGGAATGGCGCAGCGCGTCGAGGAAGTGCGGGCCGGCGTTTCGTCAGACACTCTCCGTCGAAAGCGGCTGGCGCCGATAGCGTCGGCGGTTATTCCCGGCACGGGCCAGATGCTCCTCGGCAACAATCGGTCGATCGTGTACATGGCCGTCGAGGCGATCGCGTGGTGGCGTTATCGAAAGCACGTCAACGAACGCGTGGAGCAGGAGGGCGCGTTCAAGGAGCTGGCGCGGCGCGTGGCGCGCTCGCACTTCTCGCCGAACGCCGGCGATGGCAGCTGGACGTACTACGAGATGATGCGGGACTACGCCGAGAGCGGCGACTTCAGCACGAGCGACAACGCCGTCGTTCCGCCCAGCGATACGTTGACGTTCAACGGACACGCCTGGCTCGACGCGTTGCGCACCCACGCGTCGACGAGCGAGGCTCTCACCCAGTACGAGCAGCGGGCTATCCGGCCGGAGTTTCAGTGGTCCTGGAAGAACGCCCGGATCCAGTGGGATCTCTTCAGCCAGCTCACCGGGAAGCGAAACGACGCCAACCGGGCGGCCAACATCGATCTGCTGCTTCTGGCGGGTAACCACCTCTTGAGCATGGTGGACGCGTTCGGGACGTTCCGGCTGCAAGTTCGTCCAGCGGAAGGGGGTGGAGCCTCGCTCGGCGCAAGCATCTCGTGGTGACCAGTGTCACGCGGGCGGCTCGCGGCTGGAGCGATTCTTCGCCTTTTGACAGCGTTTTTTCGCTCTTCTATCTTGCCGCCTTCCCGCAGTCTCACCACCCGCCAGCGTGGCCAGCCCTAGCGCCATCGTCTTCTCGCCGAACGCCGTAGCGCCGCCGGATGTGGTCGACCGGTGGCTTACGACGCTCGGCGTGCCGCGTCTGGAGTTGCGGGACCGGGAGGCGCTCATGGCGGCTGCCCTCCGTGGGCGCCCGCGCGTCGTCATCTTCGATGCACGCTCCGACTCGGCGGAGGCTTTCGAGTCTTTGCGGTTGCTCAAGAGCGACTCCTATACGGCGGTTGTCCCGGCGCTCGTGCTGTCACGCTCCGACGCGGCATCGATCGACGCCGGGTTCGAGGCTGGAGCCGACGAGGTGGTGCGCGAGGGACTGGATGAGGCGGAGGCCTACGTTCGTCTCAACGCGATGCTTCGTCGATCCGACCGGGACCTCCACGTCCATCCGTCGACGCGCCTTCCCGGCGCCGTGGAGATCGAGGCGGAGATCAACCGTCGGATGCGCGACGGCGGGTACTTTGCGGCCTGCTATGCCGACCTCGATCATTTCAAGGAATTCAACGACCGCTACTCCTATTACGAAGGCGATCGCGTCATTCGCATGCTCGCGCGGGTCCTGCACGACGTGGTGAAAGGAATGTGCGGCACCGCGGGATTCGTTGGACACATCGGCGGCGACGACTTTCTGTTCATCATCCCACTCGATGGCGTGACGGAAGTTTGCGAGGAGATCGTGTCGATCTTCGACGCCCTCGTGCCATATCAGTACTCCGAGCAGGATCGGCGGGCGGGTTACTACTTCGGCAAGGATCGCCGCGGACAGTTGCACCGTGTGCCGCTCATGACGGTGTCGATCGGCATTGTCACCAACGAAAAACGGCGCTTCACGCACGCCGCTCAGGTAAGCGCGTTGGCGACCGAGATGAAGAGCTACGCCAAAACATTGCCGGGTTCCGTATTTTCCATCGATCGGCGCACCGACGCGCCACCGGGGGCCGAAGCGGGGTCTGAACCTCTCTCCGCATCGACTGCCCGTTCAGTGCTTCAGACGGAAGGGGAGGGGGAGCCCGAGTGAACGTATCCTGTCCTGAATGCCGCTCGGTTTTCCGTGTCGATCCCGACAAGGTCCCGCGAGTCGGCGTGCGCGCGCGCTGCTCGGTGTGCGGCGGAGTGATCATCGTTGGGGGCGCGGGTGCGATCGACGAAGAGTTTGGATCGCCCATTCCGCCGACCCCTCAGGTCGCCGAGATCGAACAGCTCGAGCCGGAGCCGGCTTTGCTGGTGGTTGCAACTTCCGTTGCGACTGCGGCCGTGCCGACGCCTCCCGCACCGCCGCGACAGCCGACCCCCCCCCCCGCCGCAACTCGCCCACAGGCACCGGCGATACCGCGTCCGTTGACCCCGCCGGCTGGTGTCTTCAAGTCGCCGCCGCGTCCGGGTTCAGGCAAGAGCGGCCCGGCCGCCCCCGCGGCACCGAGTGCTCCTCCGCAACGTCCGGTCATTTTCTCGCCGCGTGCCGCCGCTGCGGGTCCGACCGCCGCGCAGTCGGCACCGGCCGGTGGTGCGCCGGTGGCTCCGCGTCCAGCGCTTCCGCCGCGTCCCTTCAGCGCCGCCGGAGCGCCGACGCCTGTTCGGAATACGAGCGTGACACCAGGTCGCGCCCCGATCAATCCCTTCCTCGCCAACGACCCGAATGCCAAAGCGCGCCGCCTCGCCCGGGCGCTCATCTCGGATCTCGTGACCTACTTCCCAGAGCGACGCGACGAAGGGCTCCGTGCTGGAACGCTCCGCGATCTCTTCGCCGACGAGATCAAGAAGAGTTACGAGGAGTACGTCGAGCAGGTGGGCAGAGAGTTCGCGGACAGTACGTCTCACTTCAAGGACGCGCTCAACGAAATCCTCGCCGGCGGCCAGTCGATGTTCTAAAGCGTGGCGTGCCGCTATCTTGCGGATGACCTGATCACGCTGACGAGCCGTCGGCCGCGACTGCGGGACGGCTCGTCTCATACCGGGAAGGGGGAAAGGCGATGGCGGAGACCGAGCGCGCGCGTCAGCTCCGGCAATACGGAGAGCGACTCGCCGAGCTGCGGAGGTATCTTTGACCTCGATGCGAAGCGCGAGACGCTTCGGCAGCTCGAGGAGCGGATGGGTGCGCCCGGGTTCTGGAACGACCAGCAGCAAGCACAGGCGGTCGTTCAGCAGGTAAAGGCGGCCAAGGGCTGGGTCGATCCGTACGATTCGATCAGCGGTCGCGTCGCCAGCGCGCGCGAGCTCGACGAAATGCTCGCGGTGGAACCGGACTCGGATCTCGACGCTGAAGTCGATCGCGAGACGAACGCACTCGAACGGGAACTCGAGCAATTCCGGCTTCGCTCACTGCTCTCAGGTCCGGATGATTTCCGCGACGCGCAGCTGGAGATCAGCGCCGGTGCCGGAGGCACCGAAGCGCAGGACTGGGCGTCGATGCTCATGCGTATGTACACGCGGTGGGCGGAGCGCAAAGGCTACACAATCGACATCCTCGATCTGAGCGACGGCGAAGAAGCGGGCATCAAGGGCGCGGTGCTCGAGATCAAGGGCATGTACGCGTATGGATTCTTGAAAGCCGAGATCGGGGTCCACCGGCTCGTGCGAATCTCTCCGTTCGACGCGCAGGCGCGCAGGCACACGAGCTTCGCGTCCGTGTTCGTGTATCCAGTGGTGAATGAGGAGATCAACATCGAGATCCGCGACGAAGACATCAGAATGGATGTCTTCCGCGCATCCGGCGCCGGCGGCCAGCACGTCAACAAGACCAGCTCCGCCGTGCGGCTCACCCACATTCCCACGGGCATCGTCGTCGCATCACAGCAAGAGCGGTCGCAGCACAAGAACAAGGGCACGGCGCTGAAGATGCTGAAGAACCGCCTTTATCAGCTCGAGGCGGAGCGTCAGGCGAAGAAGAAGGCGGAGCTCGACGCGACGAAATCGGACGTCAGCTTCGGGAACCAGATCCGGAGTTACGTGTTCCAGCCCTATACGATGGTCAACGACCACCGCACCGAGCTCAAAATCCCCGACGTGCAGCGCATCATGGACGGCGACATCGACGAGTTCATCGAAGCCTACCTGGCGCAGAACGGCACGTCCGGTGGGAGCGCCGCCGCGTGAGCGAGGATCTCAACTTCGTCCAGAGGGCGCGGCGCGAAAAGCTCGATGCGTTGGTGGCGCAGGGCGTCAGCCCGTTCGCCTACAGCTTCGACCGGACGCACCACGCGGCGGACGCGCTTCGCCTCCATCCGGCGGATCAGCATGAGGAAGGCGACGCGGTGCGCGTCGCCGGTCGCATCGTCGCCTGGCGCGCGCATGGCAAGACGACATTCGCGCATCTCGCCGACGACACCGGCCGCATTCAGCTCTACTTCCGGCGCGACCAGCTGGGCGACTCGACGTACGCGAAGCTCGACAGCTTCGACATCGGTGACGTGATCGGCGTCGGCGGACCGCTCTTTCGGACGCGCACGGGCGAAGTCACGGTGCGCGTCGTGGATGTGGAGCTCCTGGCCAAGTCGCTGCGCCCCCTCCCATTCGGAAAGGAGGAGATGGTTGACGGCGTGACGGTGCGTCACTCCGGATTCTCGGATCCCGAGCAGCGCTATCGCCAGCGGTACGCCGACCTCGCCGTGCATCCCGAAGTTCGGGCGCTCTTCCGCGCACGTTCGGCGATGATCAGAGCACTGCGTGGCTCGCTCGACGAGCTCGGCTACCTCGAGGTCGAGACGCCGGTGCTGCAACCGCTCTACGGTGGTGCCACGGCGCGCCCGTTTACGACGCATCACAACGCGCTGGACATGCCGCTCTATCTCCGCATCGCTGACGAGCTCTATCTCAAGCGGCTCGTCGTGGGCGGGCTCGAGCGCGTGTACGAGATCGGCCACGATTTTCGGAACGAGGGGATCGATCGCACGCACAACCCCGAGTTCACGATGCTCGAGTTTTACGAGGCGTACGCCGACTACACGGTGATGATGACGCGCGTCGAGAATCTCATCGTGTGCGCGGCGAGCGCGGTCGGTGCGATCTGGTCACCGCCGGAAACGCACGGCGCGGTGGAGCACGGTTCCGGCGGCGTCCCGCAGCTGCGCCCACCTTTCCCTCGAATCCCGTGGGTGGGGTCGCTCAACGCCGCGCTCGGTGCCGACGCGATGAGCCTGGGCGACGAGGCGCTGCGAAACGCCGCCCGCCAGCTTGGCGTACAGAAGGTCGAGACCCTCAGCCGGCCCAAGGTGCTCGACGAGATGTTCCAAGCCCTCGTGGAATCGAAGCTTCATGATCCGACGTTCGTCATCGATTACCCGGTGGAGTTGTCGCCGCTCGCCAAGCCCAAGCGGGGCGATCCGACGCTGACCGAGCGCTTCGAGCTGTTCGCGCGCGGGAAGGAGGTCGCGAACGCCTTCAGTGAGTTGAACGACCCGATCGACCAGCGCCAGCGGTTCGAGGCGCAGGCGCGGCTCCGTGCCGCGGGCGACGAAGAAGCGAGTGGTGTGGACGAGGATTACTTGCGCGCCATGGAATACGGCATGCCTCCCATGGGTGGCGTCGGCATCGGCATCGACCGGCTGTTCATGTATCTCACGAATACGCCGAACATCCGCGACGTCATCCTGTTCCCGATCCTGCGACCGGAATGAGCCGTCTCGAGCTATCCATCGCCTGGCGGTATCTGCGAAGCCGCCGCGGATCGAAGCTGCTGTCGTTGATCAGCGTGATCGCCATCCTCGGTGTGACCGTCGCGGTGAGCGCGCTGATCGTGATCATCGGCGTCATGAACGGTCTGCAGACCGACATGCGCGAGAAGATTTTGATCGGCAGCCCGGACATTCGCGTCCTCACCTACGGCGAGGACATGATCATGACGGACTGGGATTCCGTGCTCAAGAAAGTCGCGCGCCAACGGGGCGTCGTCGCCGTCGCGCCATTCGTGCACACGCAGGCGCTCGTCCAATCGAATCATCACAAGTATCGCGAGATGGGGTTCATCCTCGGCATTCCGCCCGATGGGCCACGCGTGCCGCAGACGACCTCGATTCGGACGCACGCCAAGGCGGGCGATTTCACCTTCGCGACACTCGACGGAAAACATCGCGGCGCGGTGCTCGGCTCGAAGCTCGCTGAGCGGCTGAACGTCACCCCGGGAATCGATTCGATCAACGTGATGACGGCAAACGTCAACAAGATCAATCCGATCACCGGACAGCCGGACGCGGTCATCGAGACGTTCGAAGTCACGGGAATTTTCGAGACCGGATTGTACGAGTACGACAACGGATACGTCGTGCTGGCGCTCGACGCGGCCCAGCATTTGGCGCAGCTGGGCGAGGGCGTGACAGGTCTCGAAGTAAAAACACCATCGCGATGGGAGGCGCCGGAGATCGCGACGCGTCTCGCCGACACCCTCGGCATGCCGTTCCGCGTGCTGGATTGGCACCAGCAGAACAATTCATTGTTCAACGCGCTCAAGCTCGAGAAGCTCGGCATGGCGGTGATTCTCCTGCTGATCGTGCTGGTCGCCGCGTTCAACATCGTCAGCACGTTGGTCATGGTCGTGACGGACAAGACGCGTGAGATCGGCATTCTGCGCGCGATGGGCATGCCGGCTCGATCGATTCGGCGCGTCTTCTTCGCGCAGGGCCTCGTGATCGGCGTTGTCGGAACGGGATTCGGTCTTGCGCTTGGTCTTGCCGCGTCGATTCTCATCGGCCAGAAGCGACTCATCCCTCTGGATCCAGTCGTATATTTCATCGATCACTTGCCGGTCGCGACGGAGCCGTTCGACGTGAGCTTGATCGTATTGGCGAGTCTCGCCGTGGCGGCCGTCGCAACGATTTATCCGGCGGTCCAAGCGGCGCGGCTTTACCCGGTGGAGGCCATTCGTCACGAATGATCGTGCTGGAAGCGATTGATCTGGCGAAGGTATACCGCGGCGGCGACGGCGGGGCGATCAACATCCTCGACGGCGTGGACCTCGAGGTGCCGCGCGGCGAGATGGTCGCCGTCGTGGGCGCCAGCGGCGCCGGAAAGAGCACGCTCCTTCATCTACTCGGCGCGCTCGACCAGCCGACACGGGGCGAGGTGCGCATCGGTGGTGAGTCCCTCGCCGGTCGAAGTGATGAAAATCTCTCGTCGCTGCGGAATCGCTCGGTGGGTTTCGTCTTCCAGTTCCATCACCTGCTCCGCGAGTTTACGGCGTTGGAGAACGTGATGATGCCGCTGCGGATCGCCGGGTGGCCGACCTCTCGCGCGCGGGACCGTTCGCGTGAATTGCTCGATCGGGTCGGACTGGGCGGCCGCCTCGAGCACAAACCGGCGGCACTCTCCGGCGGCGAGCAGCAGCGCACGGCGGTAGCGCGCGCCCTGGCGCTCGATCCGATCGTCCTACTGGCCGACGAGCCTTCGGGCAATCTCGATCATGTGAACAGCGAGCGGCTCCACGATTTGTTTGCCGAGCTGTCGCGCGACCTCGAGATCGCGATGGTGATCGCGACACACAACCGTTCTCTCGCGCAGCGGGCCGATCGCACGTTGCTGCTCGAGGACGGACGGTTGACGCCGCAGGACGTTCGCGAGGTTGTTCCATAATGAACCGTCGATGCGGAACTCCGACCGCAGGTGCGCAGCGCCGAAGGGAGGAGCAATAAAGTGTTGTGTGACAGCTGCCACGAACGCGACGCGGTCGTCCACCTCACGACCATCGAGAACAACGCCGTGCACCAACTGCACTTGTGCGAGCGGTGCGCCGCGGAGCGCGGCGTCGAGACGACCGTCGCGACGCCGAAGCATCCGCTCGGCGAGTTCTTGCACGACGTACATCAGCAGGTGGCGACGTCGCGCGGCGGCACGGAGGGGCTTCGGTGCTCCTTCTGCAACACCACGATGGCGGATTTCCGTGCGACCGGGCGCTGGGGATGCGCGCGCTGTTACACGAATTTCGAGGTCGGCATTCGCGAGCTGCTGCGGCGGGTGCAAGGCAGCCACCGGCACGCCGGCCGTCCGTACCAGCCGCCGATGTCCGAAGAGCTGGAGCGCGCGTCCGTGCTCGGTGAGTTGAAGGAGAAGCTTCGCCGGGCGATCGAGAGCGAGCAGTTCGAGCTGGCGGCCGACCTCCGTGATCGCATTCGGGTGATGGAATGACGCTCGATCTGTCGCTCCTCCCGGATGGCGGCGTCGGTTGGCTCGACGCGTCGGGGCGGTATTCGGACATCGTGTTGTCGACGCGGATCCGTCTCGCTCGAAACGTCGAGGGCTATGCTTTTACCGGCCGTGCGCGCGACGGCGAGCGCCTCCGCGTGCTCGCCCAGGTGCGCGAAGCGGTGGGGTCGATCGGCACCCTGCGCGAGTCGGTCATGTACCGCCTCGACGAGCTTCCGCCGACGTCGCGCGCGCTGCTTCACGAGCGCCACTTGGTGAGCAAGGAACTGGCGGGCCTCGACGAGCAGCACCCGCTGCGCACCGGGGCAGCCGTATTCCTGGCGGACGGCCTCGGCGTGATGGTCAACGAAGAGGACCACCTGCGGCTTCAGGCCCTCCGGTCGGGCTTCGCTCTCCAGGAAGCTTTTGCGGCCATCGATAAGCTGGATCGCGATTTAGGGGCTCGTCTCCCGTACTCGTTTCACGGGGAGTTCGGCTTCCTCACTGCCTGCCCGACGAACGTGGGAACCGGTCTCCGCGGCTCCGTCTTGATCCATTTGCCGGGGCTCGTCCTTACAAAGGAGATCGGGAAGGTCCTCGCCAGCCTCCAGCAGATGGGCCTTACATATCGCGGCCTGTACGGCGAGGGGAGTGAGGTCGTCGGAAACTTCTTCCAGATCTCGAACCAGACGACCTTGGGCCGCTCCGAGGAGGAATTGCTCGACCAACTGTTGCGCGTTGTCGGTCACGTCGTCGAACGAGAAGCGGAGGCGCGCCGTGTGCTCCTTCGTGATGCGGGTTATATTATCGAGGACAAGCTTTGGCGCGCATACGGCACGTTGCGTTACGCTCGCAGCCTCACGTTCGACGAGGCGATGAATTACCTCAGCGGGGTACGACTGGCCGTCGGGCTGAAACTGATTTCCAGCCTCAGTGTATATACCCTCAACAAGCTCCTGATCTTTTCGCAAGCCGCGCACTTGGCGTTCGCCGAAGGCCGCGCACTGACGGAAAGCGAAACCAACTTGGCGCGCGCACGGTATGTGCGTAAAGCGCTGGAAGGGGAAGCGGGCTCAGTCGGCTGATCGTCAGATCACCCGGATGTGAGGGAACGATGAACGGGTACAACTTCACCGAGCGGGTGCGGAAGGTTCTCGCGATGGCGCGCGAGGAAGCCGCACGTCTCCACCATGAGTACGTGGGGACGGAGCACATCCTGCTCGGGTTGATCCGCGAGGGTGAGGGCGTCGCCGCCACGGTCCTCCAGAACCTCAGCGTCGAGCTGGACGACATCCAGCAAAAGATCGAAGAAACGGTCAAGAAAGGGAAAGCCGGGCAAACAACCGGTCCCGATCTGCCATATACCTCTCGCGCGAAGAAGGTGCTCGAGCTCGCCATGAGCGAGGCGCGGGAGCTCAATCATAGCTACGTCGGCACTGAACACCTCCTGCTCGGCCTTCTCCGCGAAGAAAAGGGGATTGCGGCGCA
>Ga0105242_10003868_pt1 | contig 11645 bp, 7 predicted proteins | sample KBSM24metaG_FD_81521 | JGI IMG/M metagenome (GOLD analysis project Ga0105242, IMG submission 81521) | Miscanthus rhizosphere microbial communities from Kellogg Biological Station, Michigan, USA - KBS M2-4 metaG | ecosystem: Host-associated > Plants > Roots > Rhizosphere > Soil | place: Michigan...
CTCGATGTGCTCGCCCTCCGGCGACACGACCGACGCGACACCCGGATACTGCCTGGCGTAGGTGACCTTCATGCCTGAGGCTTCGAGCAGGGCGAGCGACCGTACCGTGAATGCCACGTGATTGACAACCGAACCATTGCTGCCACCGGACGACTCGCCTTGGCTGAGAAACACGAACACGTCCGGAAACGCCACGGCGTCGACTGTACCCACCTTCAGTGGGCGTCCTCCGAGCGCGATCCAGAACTTCTCATTTGCCTGAACGTCACGCACGACGTAGTGAATGTGCCCCATCGCCACGCCCGTCGCGTTGGGAGCGGACAACTGAGACCAGGCCGGAACAGCAAGTGTCGTCAGAAGCAGCATCATAATCAGAACTCGACGACACGTCAGGGGTTGGCCCGCCGTACCGTGTTCTGCCGTTGTCTGCCCCGTTGCGTCCATCCGTCCGCTGTCGCGCATGCCGCATCCTCATCTCGGCCAAGTGTGCCGCTTAACGGTTTAGGTCTCTCTCCTCTGCGCGGGCGCCGGAAAGGATGCCGGCAAGCCCGAGATTGCCCTCGTGGCATGCATACTCGTAAATGGGCGCGCGCGACCGCTGCAGGGGAATCATCACGCTCCAAGGTCGAACCCACGTTGTGTCGTCGTCCACGGTGAACTCGTAGCGCAGTAGATCCTGGCTGGCGCGGCGGAAGCGCTCGGTCAGACGCAGATGTTCGTGCGAGCCATAGAATTCGCTCCGCGGTGCGAAATTTGTGGTCTCGACGACGAGCGCGTCGCCGTCCCAGTGGCCCCGGGAGTCGCCCAGCAGTTGTCGAATCCTGTTGTCCAGGTGCGGCCGGCCGTCGAGCCAGATGATGCGCGGATCGTGAATCCTTTCCATCCGGAGTACCACGGCGTCCCGCGACTGCGTGATGTCGAAGTAGCTCAACTCCGCTTGCACCCGAGGCACGCCGAATGTGATGCAGCGCTCGGACATCGATCGATCTTCAGGACCGCGCGGTAGCGCTGGCCTTGCGGCGGTTGTTGCGGCGAGCCGCTGCCGTGCAGCTGGCAGCATCGGCGGAATGCGACCGTCGGCGGGATCAGTAATGAGCGAGGTCCGGTTGTCGAAGACGCGCTCAGACACCCAGAAGTGGTTGTAGTCACCCGTTCTCCCATCCGACGACGTGAATTTGTCGGGATTGGCCAGGAGCGTCGCGAACAACTGATCCCCGAACGCCGCGTCGCCCCCCCCATCGAAAAGGCGATCCAAACGTGCCTTCAAGGTTGCGACTTCCGCGTCAGTCAGCGTCTGCCTGCCGGCCAACTCGAGCGGTCGCTCGAGCGGCGCGACCGTGTTGTTCGCCCACGTGCCTTGCAGATCTGGCTGACCGTCGACCGTCCTCGGCGCGTTCCACCTCGCGTTCTGCGCAGACAGACCGACCGTCACCGCAATCACGATAGCGAACGCAATTGTCTTCATGGCTCCCGCGCCTTCTTCTGCTGCCTTGAAACGAGTTCGTCCCCGAGAGACGGCTCCGAGCAACAACGAGCACACCGTAATCGAGGCTGCCGGGGAAGTCCTGAAAAGGTCTCTTAATTCATATTAATCTTCTGAATTCTTCGGGCAGCGGAAGCCGCGTGTCTAGCTGAGCTACCGGGTTGGAGGTGCCGGTCGCGATCGCGACCGTGTTCCAGCGTCAGTGATCGGAGGCTGAATCTATCGTTCGAACGCCGCGAGCCAGTTGACGACCAGGGTCACATGCGGGGTCTTCGAGTCGTCTGCAGTGTCCATCAGGAAGCGATTGCCGTCGGCCGTGATCTGATACCGCGATCGGAAGAGCATCGACTCCCCACCGTTCAGGGCCACCTTGAAGAGCGGCCGCGGTTCGGCATTCTGCCATGTCGGTCCCGGGAGGACCGCAGCGGACATCAGCGTGTTATCCGGGGCCACGAAGAACAGCTCCCGTCCGTCGGCCCGCCACCGCGCTTCCGACCCGCCCGCCGCCGACACGACTGACTTGGTGCCAGCCGCCGGGAACGGCTGCACGTAGATTTCCCATCTGCCCGATTCGTTGGACGTGTATGCCAGCCAGCGCCCGTCTGGTGAGAGTCGCAGCTGAAGCTGTGACGACGAGTTCACGACGAATGGCGATGGTTGTTTCTGTCCGAAGAGCGGGAACAGCCACGCATTTCCGTTGCTCCAATAGAGCATGTAGCGGCCATCACCGGACCAGTCCGCGAGCGTTTTGGGCTCCGGAGTGCGGAGGAGCAACTCGTCCTCCGAGCCGGAGGTCAACGATGCGAGGTAGATGTTGTGCGTCGATCGCGCAGGCGCCACAAACGCAATCTTGCTGCCGTCCTTGGACCAGAGCGGCGATCCGCCGGTGCGGATCCGGGTCGATGTGCCGCGAACGAGGTCCAGCCGCCAGACGCCGTCGAGCGCACCGCTGTTCTGTTCAATCGTTTCGGCCAGCAGCTCGCGGCCGTCTGGCGAGAGCGACAGGTTGTGGAGGGGAACGGGCGTATCCACCGTTCCCAGCCGCGTACCGCGCCGGTCGAACCATACCAGCCGGCCACCGGCATAGCCGTTATGGAACGTCAGGAGCCCGCCGGCCGTCGCCGAGATGGCCACCGTGTCCAGGACGCCGGGGGCCAGGACGTTGGTTGCAATGGCCCGCCCGCTACCGAGCGGCCGCAGCGCGGCGAGGTCGAACGACTGGGCGAAGAGGGTGTCGTCGCGGACATAGAGCAAGTGCCCCGAATCGACAAAGAGCGCGAACGTATTGGGCGTGTCGAGCAGGCGCGTCGGAGCCGGGCCGTCGAGCGCCCCGAGATAGGTTCCAGTCCGCCCCTTGTCGCTGCTGACGATCGTGAATATGAAGTGGCGTCCGTCTGGAAGGAACTGGGGCCAGCGATGACCGACGTCGCCGCTTTTGACCTCAAGCGTGGTGACCGGCTCCGATTGGTCGCCGTGATCGGACACGAGCGTCAGGCCTGAGCGAAAGCGGGCGAAGAGGATTCCGCCGTTTCGACTCCATGACCCACCGGCCGGATTGAGGCCCACGTCCGCGAGCGTTCGTACGTTCGCGCCCTCGAGCCCCGCGATCTTGAGGCGCCCGTTGGCAAAGAAGCCGATGGCGTCGCTGCGCGGAGACCAGAACGGACGCGAGGCGCCGTCCGTCCCGGTCAGGGCCCGCGCTTCACCGGAGCTCAGTACTCGCACCCACAGTCTCGTGCGGCCGGTATCCTCGTCCTGCGCCGTGAAAGTCACCTGCCGGCTGTCCGGTGAAACAACGGCGTCCGACATCATCCGCGTTCCGGCAGTGCTGTCCAGCACGGTACGGATACTGCCGAGCGACACGGCAGCAGGCCTCTGTGTGAGCGCAACAGCTCCCCACAGCAACGCAACCACGAGCGCCGCCGCGCCGGCCGCCGCGGTACCAACTGCGGCCCGGCCCCATCGGCGCGGCAGAACGGCGACATCGTTCGCGACCGGTGTCGTCGTCGGCAGGGCAACAGGCGCTTCGACCTCTTGGGGGGCAAGCCGCGGGGGTGTTGGTTCGACGGTTTCGCCTGCCGCCGGTACGATTCGAACCGGTGCAACGAACCGGTAGCCTTGCCTCGGCAGGGTGGCAACGAACTGGTGCTGGCTGGCGTCGTCCCCGAGCGCGCGCCGTAACGACCAGATACATTGCGTCAGGCTGTCGTCGCTGACGAAGGAGTCGCGCCAGATGGTCTTGATCAGTTCCTCCTTGGTGACCACCCGATCGCGGTGGCGCACCAGCATCACGAGCGCCTCCAACGCCCGCCAGTTCAGCTCGACAAGGTGCTCTCCCAGCCAGAGTTTGCGCCCCGCGACGTCCAGTTGAAACTTGCCAAAAACGAAAGAGATGGCGTCGCCGACGTGTCCGGCCTCACTCATGGATGAACCTGAACAGGAATTAAGAATATTAATACAAATTAAGAGCCCTTTTCAGGACTTCCCCTGCGGCCGACGGCCATCATTCAGCCGCGCCTTTGTGACACTCGGCGCGCACCGTTGGATTTCCAGCTGAGACCCGAGCCACGGATCCACTATTCGGCGGTTTCACGACACCGGCCGGTTATTGACTAGAGAGGGAGTGCCTGATGGCAGGTCAGTCCAGAGCATCGACGATTGCTGCCGCGTTCGGATTGGTGGCGCTCGGCGCTCTCGCTACCTGGTCCGTGATGACTCGAGCCAGCGGTCGGTCATCGCCGACCGCGGTCGCTCCGCGCACTGCCGATGGTAAGCCGGACTTCAGCGGCATCTGGCAGGCGCTCAACGAAGCCTACTGGGATCTCGAGGCGCACGAGGCCCGGCCGGCGGCGGTCACGCAGCAAGGCGTCTATTCCTACGAGTACGCACGCGTTCCGGCCGCCCCCGTGGTTGCGCTCGGCGCGGCGGCGGGCGTGCCGGGATCGGTCGGGGTCGTCGAAGGAGACGGCAGGATCCCGTACAAGCCAGAGGCGCTCATCGTGAAGAAAGAGAATGCCGAACACTGGATCGACCGGGATCCAGAGCTCAAGTGCTACCTGCCGGGGACTCCGCGCGTGATGTACATGCCGTACGCCTTCCAGATCGTGCAGAGCACGAACAAGTTGCAGCTGGTGTTCCCGTTCGCGAACTCAGCGCGGACGGTCCACTTCGACCAGGTCGAGGAACCGCCCGATCTGACGTACATGGGGCATTCGGTTGGCCGCTGGGATGGCGACACGCTGGTGGTCAACGTCACTGACTTCAATGGGAAGAATTGGTTCGACCGAGCCGGCAACTATCACAGCGACGCGCTCCGATTGACGGAGCGCTTCACGCCCATCACGAGGGACGCCATCCATTACGAAGTCACCATCGAGGATCCAGCGGTGTTCGTGCGGCCGTGGAAGATTTCGATGCCGCTCTATCGACGGCTGGAACCGAACGCACAGGTGCTCGAATACCGATGCACGGAATTCGCTGAGGAGTTCATGTACGGGCACCTTCGGAAGCAGCCGCTCGTTCGTCATTGGGAGGGTGAAGCGCTCATCGTTGATATCACCCGCAAGGTTCCCGAAGGCGCCAAGGTCCATGAGTGGTATCGCAGGTGAGTGCCGGGAGGAATGAAGATCAGACGAGGAGGCTCAGTCCCATGATGCACAAACTGGTTGCTGTTGGCAGCTCGGCTCTCTGTCTGATCCTCGTAACGACATCAGTCGCCGCACATCACGCCTTCGCGGCCGAGTTTGATGCAAAGCAGCCTGTGACGATGAAGGGGACGATCACGAGTGTCGAGTGGGTCAACCCGCACGTCTGGCTGCACGTGGACGTCAAGATGCCAAACGGCAAGACCGAGGCCTGGGCGATCGAAGGCGGCACCCCCAACGTGCTCTTCCGCCGCGGTTTTACGAGGAAGTCGATTGCGCCCGGCACCGAGGTTATCGTCGACGGGTATAGGGCGAAGGACGGCGCTCGCCGAGCCAACGGTCGAAGCGTCACCCTGGAAGATGGGAAGAAGCTATTTCTCGGCTCGTCTGGATCAGGCGCGCCTGAGGAACTGAACCAGCAACGCGTGCCGGATAAGTAGCCGGGTTCCCAAGCGACGAGTGTAAGAGGTTCGTGATGAACAGAAACGTGATCGCAGGGGTCGGAGTGGCAGCTTCGATCCTGGTTGTGGTGTTGCTCTTGAAACTGGTTCGAGTGCCAGTCGTCGGCAACGCGACGGGGACAGCCGCCGCCGGGCAAACTCCGTGGGGAGAGCCGGATCTCCAGGGCATCTGGACGGCAACAACCAATGAGCCTCTGCAGCGGCCGGCGCGGTACAAGGACCGGGCGCTACTGTCGGACGAGGAACGTGCGGAACTGAACAAGAAGATAGCAGATATCGTCGGTCGCGAATCCGACGAGAATCGCCGGCCGCGAGGCACCGAACAGGACGTCGCCGGTGCGTACAGCACGGCGATCTTCACGTCTCACCTGCCGGTGGGACGGCGAACCTCGATGATCGTCGACCCGCCAGATGGGCGGATTCCGCCGTTGACACAGCAGGAGCAGAAGAGGCGCGGCGAAATGCGGGACTATGCGTTTGCGCTGCTGCAAGCGACCGACGCATGTAGGAACCAAGCGAGCACATGCGTCAACGTCAAGTACGGGCCGCCGTCCCCACGGCGAAGCGAGCCTCCCCCGTACTACGTCATGGATGGGATTACCGGCTTCAGCGGCGGCGGTGCCATCAATCGCGCCGACGGTCCGGAGGACCGCAATCTCAGCGAGCGTTGTCTGCCTTCGGGCCTGCCGAGTTTCGGTGGATACCGCCGGATCGTGCAGTCCAGGGGGCAAGTTGCCGTGTCCTACGATGTGGGTCAGGGGCAAGCCTGGCAGCGAATCATTCCCATCACCACAGCGCCGCATCTGTCCGACAGCATCCGTCAATGGTGGGGAGACTCGCGGAGCCGCTGGGAGGGGCACACCTTGGTCGTCGACGTCACAAACTTTTCGCCGAAGTCAAGCTACCAGGGGGCGCATGAGCATCTGCACCTCGTGGAGCGCTGGACGCGCATCGACGCAGAGACGCTTCAGTACTCCGCGACGATAGAGGATCCCACCGTGTGGACGAGGCCGTGGACGGCCGTCGTCGACTTCAAGAAACAGGACGAAAAGGCGAATCGAATTTACGCCGAGCCTCGGTGTCACGAAGGCAACTACGGGATGGTGGCGATGCTCACCGGGGTTCGGGCCGACGAGCGCGCCTTCGCGGCGGGGACGGGGCCTCATCCGGCGACGAAGTGCCTCAGCGGATGCGGTGGATTCGGCGGGGGGTTCGCGGAGGAAGGCGAGGACACGAACCCGATTCGGTGAGACCGGCGGCCGGGCCCGCTGAGCCGTCACGTGCAACTGAAAGGACCGTTTCGTGCGTGCATTGATCCTGTTCGTCGCTGTCTGCGCGACCGTCACGCCGGCTCTGGCGCAGCCGTTCGCGAACGCCAAGTCGTCTCTGGCCGGCTACGCCGTGGCCGACACCTCACCGCAGAGGTCCTGCGACAGCCTGGGGTCCTTCACAGGCGCTCGCATCGCCTCCGTCAAGGCTCGCGTCGTCGCGGCGACGATCGACACGCCGCAGCACTGCCGCGTGACGGGCATGATTACGCCCGAAGTCGCCTTCGAAGTGAGTCTGCCCGAGCGCTGGAACCGCCGGTTCTTCATGACGGGCAACGGTGGTCTTGCCGGCGACGCGCTCGACCTGCCGGCCAACGCCGATCGGAGTTCGGCGCTCGAGAACGGCTTCGTGCATGCACGGACGAATACAGGGCACGACGCGCGCAGGGAGCCCAGGGGAAGCTTCATCCTCAGCGACTCGCAGAAAGCGATCGACTATGCCTACCGCGCCGTTCACGTCACGGCCGAGACGGCCAAGAAGATCGCGAACGAGTACTACGGACGTGCGATTGCGTACTCGTACTGGAACTCCTGTTCCAACGGGGGCCGCCAGGGGCTGCTCGAGGCGCAGCGCTATCCGGGCGACTTCGACGGGGTCGTCGCTGCGGCGCCCTGGGTCGATCAGACGGGGTTCACCGTCGGTGCAATCTGGAACCAGAAGGCGTTGGCCGCGGCGCCAGTGACACCTGGCAAGATGGCGCTCGTGGCCCGGAAGGTGATGGGCAAGTGTGACGCGCTGGACGGCCTCCGTGACGGGCTCATCGACGATCCGCGCGCGTGCCGGATCAATGTCGCGCGTGATGTGCCGGCGTGTCGTGGCGGCACCGACGACGATACATGCCTCACGGCAGCGCAGGCCGCTGCGATCGAAAAGGTCTACACCGGGCCGATGAGCAAAGGCAAGCGGTTCATTGCTGGCTTCATGCCGGGCAGTGAGGCGGTGACGACTGATGCCAACGGAGCGCTGACCAGCGTGTGGGTCGGCGCGATCGTGCCCGCGCGATCGGGCGCGAAGCCGGCGGATTTCAATCTGGCGGAGGGCGTGATGCGCTACCTCGTGCTCGATCCCCCGCAGCCGGACTACGACACCATGACGTTCGATTACGACCGCGCCGCGTCCCAGGTCGCTCGATGGAGCCGGCACGCGGATGCCAAGCAAGCCGACCTGTCGGCCTTCCGTCAGAGCGGCGGCAAGCTGATCATCACCTATGGCTGGGCCGACCAGACTCTGCAGCCGATGATGGGCGTGGACTACTACGAGCGGGTCGGTGCGAGCAACCCGAAGGCGCAGGAGTTCGCGCGGCTGTTCATGATGCCCGGCGTCGCGCACTGCAGGGGCGGCGTGGGTCCGGATCAATACGACGCCGTGACGGCGGTGATCGACTGGGTGGAGAAAGGCAAAACGCCCGACTCGCTGCTGGCAAGCAAATTGACGAATGGTGCGGTCGTTCGGACGCGGCCGCTCTGCCCGTATCCCCAGGTTGCGCGCTACAAGGGGCATGGCAGCGTCGACGATGCCGTCAACTTCAGTTGCGTGTCGTTGCCTTAAGGAGGAAGCCGTGCGAGGAATGCTTTCGTGGTGTGTTGGTGCGTTTATCCTTCTCCTGCTTCCTCCGGCGTTGTTCGCGCAGAGCCGGAGCACTATCGCGGGCGTCGTCAAGGATGCGACGGGCGCCGTGATTCCCGGTGTCACGGTCGAAGCGTCGAGCCCGGCGCTGATCGAAAAAGTCCGCTCCGCCGTCACTGACTCGGCGGGGCAGTACAAGATCGTCAACCTCGTGCCGGGCACCTACGACGTGACGTTCACGCTCACAGGCTTCAATACGGTGAAGCGTGACGGCATCGAACTCACGGCGGCGTTCACCGCGAACGTGAACGCCGAGCTGAAGGTGGGGTCGCTCCAGGAGACGGTCACGGTCTCGGGGCAGGCACCAACCGTCGACGTGCAGAATGTCACCCAGCAGAGCGTCGTCACGCGCGACGTCCTCAACGCGATCCCGGCCGGCATGAAGTCGACCGGCCAGATTGGCGTCCTCATCCCCGGTGTCACGGCCACCAGCCAGGATGTCGGCGGCACTCAGTTTTCCTCCGTCGGCCTCGCCATTCACGGCAGCCGGCTGAACGAGCAGGCCGCGCTCTACGACGGCATGCCGTTCAACAACGGCCAGGGCCGCGGAGGTCAGTTCGTCGCGATTACGACCAACGACGCAACCGTGCAGGAAATGGCGATTGAAACGGCCGGCCTCAACGCTGAAGCAGAAGCCAGCGGCGTGAGAATCAATCTCGTGCCCCGTGACGGCGGCAATACGTTCAAGGGCGTCGTCATCGGCTCGTACACCAGCCAGGCATTGCAGAGCGACAACCTGAGCAGCGGGCTGCAGGCGCGCGGTCTGACGTCGACGACGACCGTGAGGAAGGCGTACGACATCGATCCGGCGTTTGGCGGACCGATCGTGAAGGACAAGCTGTGGTTCTGGGGATCGGTGCGCGCGCAGGACACGGAGCAGACGCTTGCGGGCATCTACTTCAACCTGACGCCGACGGGCCACGCCTACACCCCGGATTTGTCGCGGCCCGCCGAGAACCTCGAGAAGAACCAGAACGCGAGCCTGAGGCTGACGTGGCAGGTGACGCCGAGGAACAAGGTCAACCTGCAGCAGCAGAATGCGGGCCAGCAGCGCCCTTATTACGGCTATGCACTCAATCAGTTCGCCACCTCGCCAGAGGCGGTCTACCGGTCGAAGTCGCAGCCCATGTATCAGTCACAGGCGACGTGGAACTCGCCGGTGACGAGCAAACTGCTGCTCGAAGGCGGCGTGCTCTACAACGAAAAGAATTTTTGGACCGCGCCCCAGGCCGAAAATGCTCCGAACCAGGTGGCGTACTCGGACCTTGGAACGGGCTACAACTGGGGCAACTACAACAACACCTACGGTGACAATCTCGGCAAGAACTTCAACATGCGGTTGGCGGCGTCCTACGTGACAGGCTCCCACGCCTTCAAGACCGGCGTGTCGTTCATGCGCCTCTGGGCCGAGACGGGCGCGAACGTCGTCAACAATGGCATGACGCTGCAACTGCTGAACGGCACGCCGCGGCAGGTCACCGTCTGGTCGACGCCCTTCACGTTCTACGAGAACATGAATCGCAACTGGGCGGCGTTTGCGCAGGATCAATGGACGTTCAAGCGCATGACGCTCAATGCGGGACTGCGTTTCGACTATCTCGAAGACTCCGTGCCGGCGCAGACGCTCGGCCCCGGACCGCAGGTGCCAACACGCAGCATCTCATTCGATGAGGTCACAGGCGTGCCGCACTGGAAGAACGTGACGCCGCGGCTCGGCGTCGCGTACGACGTCTTCGGGACCGGCAGGACCGCGTTCAAGTTCGCGATCGGCAAGTACCTCGAGGCGCCGAATCCAGCGGCGTTCACCCGCACGGCCAATCCCGCAGGCGGACTGGTGCAGAGCGCCACTCGCACGTGGACCGATATCAACCTCAACTTCCTTCCAGACGCCAACGAGCTCGGGCCGATCAACCCCCCAAACTTCGGATCGACTGTTGTCAGTACCCGGTATGCCGAGGACGCGCTGACGAACCGGATTTCGAACTGGGAGCTGTCGGCGCAAGTGCAGCACGAAATCGTCCCGCGCGTGGCGCTGAACGCAGGGTACTTCCGTCGCTGGTATGACAACTTGCGCGTGCAGGAGAACCTCAACATCGCCCCGGCCAACTACAGCCCGTACTCCGTGACGGCGCCGGTCGATTCGCGGCTGCCCGGCGGCGGCGGGTACACCGTGACCGGGCTCTTCGATCCGAACTTCCTGGCCGCCGCGAACAATATCGTCACGCTCGCGTCGAACTACGGTACGGCGACCGAGGTCTACAACGGTGTCGACGTCACGGTCAACGCGCGGCTCCCGAAAGGGATCGTCATCTCCGGTGGGCCGAGCATCGGCCGCGTCGAAACCAATTACTGCTTCACGATCGACTCGCCGCAGGGCACCGGATTGCCGCCGGCTCAGGGGGCTACGAGCCAGGCCGGCCTCCTGTACTGCAACGTGAAGCCGCCGTTCCAGCCAAACGTGAAGCTTCTCGGCGTCTATCCACTGCCGTGGTACGGCGTGCAGTTCGCCGCGACGTTCCAGAGCCTGCCCGGTCCGCAGATCACCGCGTCGCGCACGTATACCAACGCCGAGATTCGGCCGACGCTGGGACGAAACCTCGCGACCGGCGCCGCTGGCACTGCCGCGGTGCAGTTGATCCAGCCCGGCACGATGTACGACGAGCGGCTGTATCAGCTCGATCTGCGAGTGTCAAAGATCTTCAGGCTTGGTGGGCATCACCGGCTGCAGGCCAACCTGGACATCTATAATGCCGGCAACGCCAGCTCGATCCTGGCGATCAACACGACGTACGGCGCGAGCTGGCTACGTCCAACGAGCATCCTGCAGGGCCGACTGGTGAGGTTCGGGGGGCAATGGGACTTCTGACGGGCCTCCCGGCGCGCGAAGACCGCCGGATTTGCCGAGTGCAACGAACGGCATGTCTGATCCCTACCAATGGGTGAGCGATCCGTCGAGGCGCCGCTGCGTGGCGCCCGGGGCGCCTTCGGTGACGGCTTCGACGAAGGTGAGCTGCCCTTCGTCCACGGTGACGCCGAGGCCGGGCCGCTCGTTGGGCCAGACCTTGCCGTTCCGGCACTCGAGGAACTCGGGAAGATACGGCA
>Ga0105242_10003874_pt1 | contig 11627 bp, 10 predicted proteins | sample KBSM24metaG_FD_81521 | JGI IMG/M metagenome (GOLD analysis project Ga0105242, IMG submission 81521) | Miscanthus rhizosphere microbial communities from Kellogg Biological Station, Michigan, USA - KBS M2-4 metaG | ecosystem: Host-associated > Plants > Roots > Rhizosphere > Soil | place...
AGCCAGGGCCCACGTCGCGGCGATGAAAAATGCCCCGGCGCGGAACACATTGCGGCGACGCAATTCGGCGAACAGGCTGGGCTTCATGCTCAGTCGTAATCCCCTGTACCGGAGGCAATCCGGCCGACGGCGAGTGTCAATTATTACGTCAAGGTGCGCAAGCGGGTTGCGCTATCGCCACACGAGCGTCCGCTTACCGGCAGTGAGTTACGGGCGTCGGGTGTCCGGTTCGGGCCGGAAGCAGACATCAGGCGGAGCACTTTGACCTGGCCACAAGTGGAACATTTTGAGATAGCCCTCAGATCATGGACCGTCAGCCAAGGAACTTCAGTACTGGAAGTCGTCGATGAAGATGAAGTCCGCCGGCGTGCGCACGCAGTCGTAGGTGACCGTCATCGGGTCACCGGCTTCGATGACCTCGAAGTCGGTCGGCCGGACTCCGAACAATGAATGGGAATCGATATTCAAGTCGGCATCGTCCCACTTGTGGGTTGTGAAGTAGTCGGACTCTGCGCTGAGGGGCACGCCACCGCCGTCCGACAGGAACATCCCGTACTTCTGCAGCGAGCGCAGCATCGCGCGCACCGCGGGATTGCTGCTGAAAGCATCGACATCGAACGTGGCCTTCAGGCGCAGGCGCGATCCGTACGGTACCGCGTCGGGGTCCGCGTCGGTCGTAGCGGTGGTGCCGTGGGAGGCGGGATGTACGTAAAGAGATGCCGCCATGCGATTGTTGCCGAGGATGAAGCGGATCGCGTGGCCTATGTCGCCATTCGACTGAGCGGCCGCCCATATTTCGTCGGCATTCAACATCAGCGGGGCCATCGGAAAGCCTGCCGCGTCGGCACTGGTGCAGTGTTCACCGCGTCCGTAGTGCGGATAAACGCGCGTCAGGTCCCAGCTCAATCCACAGAGCGCGTGCACCCCGGTTGCATCGGCTTTGCTGACGTTGTACGCCTCGTAGAGGACATGAGTGTCGTCATTGACGACGAGCAGATGGCAATCATCGTTTTTTGCGTTGCAGGTATAGGACGGCGGGGGGCCGGTTCCCTCGATGCCGCCGCCGACCGGTATCGGGAACTGGAATCCCGCGCTCTCGCAGTCCGGTGAGTAGTAACCGGTATTCTCGACGATCGGTCGAGTTGTTGTCGCCTGCACTGCGTGGAGGACGTAGAACGAGATGTCGAGCTGAAAATCGAAGATCCGCGTATCGCCCCAGCAGCCAGATCCGCTGCCGGGTGCGAAACAATCGCTGCCGCGAATCGTCGTCGCCAAGTCCTCGAGATGCGTCATCATCGCCGCCGAGTTGGAGCGCAACGGCGCGTTGCTGACGTCGAGATTCCAGACCGCGTTCGGCTGGGTGAAATGCGGAAGCACTGCCGCAGCGGCAACGATGGGGGTCAGCGTGGCGGCGACTGCCAGCACTTGCGCGGCGACACGACTCGGCATCGAGCTTCTCCTTCCCGTGGAAAACGCGCCTGATGGTAGCCGGCGCCGCGCGAATGCGGTGTGATCTCCGTGGCAAAAAATGGCGACCTACCAGACCAAGTCGGCTGGAACGTCGTCCTCGGGTGGAGCGCTCGGGTCGCACAGCAGGACCAGTGACTCGGCCTGGACCGCTTGCGCCTGCACGGCGACGTCCTTTTCGACCAGCAGATAACGCCCGGCTAGTTGCACGACGGCGAGTTCGCCCCGGTTAAGCCGTGTCAGCTGCGCCGGCGTGCAATAGACGCGGCGGATCTTGTTGCCGTGCGGAAAATGACGCGGCACGTCGGCGTCGGCCGAGTTCTGCGCCTTGCCTTCGAGCAGCGCCGCGAGTTTCTGCTTGCGCTCGCGCTTCTCACGTGCAACGCGCTCGGCCTCGCGTTGCGCGCGCTCATGTTCTTCCTTCTCCTGGCGGGCGCGCAGCGCATAGGCGCGTGCCAGATCGTGCTCGTGCGGTTCCGCTCGAACCGCAGCCGGTGGCGATGGTTTCTTCGGCGGCGGTGGCCTGCGTGCCTCGCGCCGATCCGGCTGCATCGCAGGTTTCGGCCGTGCCTCCGACTTGAGCTTCTGCACAAGTCCACTCTTGAGCAACTGGTCGCGCAACGAATCCGACATATACGATCTGTTGAAGTTATCTGGAAACGCGGCAATCCGCGGACAACACGAACGAACACGAAAGGCGTGAGACGAAATTCATGGGCGGCCGTATGGAATCTTTTGCGGAACGTCAATAGTGTGGCGGCGGCTCGTCGTGGACGTCGTGCGGCAGGCCCAGTTTGATCCCGCCGAGTTCCTCGCGCAACCGCTCGCACTCGCGGCGCAATTCGACGATCAGGCGATCCTGCGCGGCCACGGTCGTATCGAGCGATTGCACGGTGTTGTCGAGGAATGCCAGGCGCACTTCGAGCTCCGTCATGCGTTGTTCGATGTTCGTGCTCATCGCCGTTGGCTACAGACGCCCGTCCACCGCAGCGGCGGGCAACACATACTTGACGTCGTAGATCACGGCGTTTTGCTTGCCGAACGCGCGAATGCCGGAAACACCCCAGTCGTGATACTCGCGGTGACCGACGGCAATGACGATCGCGTCATAGGCCGCCACGGCGGGTCGAACAATCGGGCGAAAGCCGCACTCGCGCTCGCATTCGTCGGGGTCGGCATGCGGATCGTGAACATCGACCAGGGCATGGCAGGCGCGTAGTTCATCGACTATCTCGCGCACGCGCGTGTTGCGCAGGTCCGGACAGTTCTCCTTGAACGTCGCACCCAGCACGAGGATGCGGCTGCCGACGACGCTGACTTGCTTGAGCGCCATCAGGCGCAGAACCTGCGCTGTGACGTGCCCGCTCATGCCCTCGTTGATGCGCCGCGCGGCGCTGATCAACTCGGGGTGGATGCGCACTTCGCTGGCCTTGTGGATCAGGTAGTACGGGTCGACGCCGATGCAATGCCCACCGACGAGACCGGGGCGGAAATTGAGAAAATTCCACTTTGTTGCCGCGGCCTTGAGCACTTCCTCGGTATCGATCCCCAGGCGCGAGAAGATCAGCGCAAGTTCGTTGACCAGGGCGATGTTCACGTCGCGCTGCGTGTTTTCGACGGCCTTGGCCGCTTCGGCGACGCGAATGCTCGGCGCGCGATAGGTTCCGGCGCGAACGATGCGGCGATACAGCGCGTCGACGAAATCGGCAACCTGTGGCGTGGAGCCCGACGTCACCTTGACGATGTCGGCCAGCCGCCGCGCCTTGTCACCGGGGTTGACGCGTTCGGGACTGTAGCCGCAGAAAAAATCGCGATTGAAGCGCATGCCCGACGAACTTTCGAGCGCCGGCACGCAGCTGTCCTCGGTCGCACCGGGGTATACGGTCGATTCGTAGATGACGAGTGCGCCTCCTGCCATGGCCTTCCCGACCATCTCGCTGGCGCGGATCAATGGCCCCAGATCGGGCCACTTGTGCGGCGTGACCGGCGTCGGCACGGCGACGATGAAGACGTTGGCCTGGCGCAGAACAGCGGGGTCGGCGCTGTAACGCAGTTGTGCCGCCATGGCAAGTTCCGACTTCTCGACTTCGCCGGTGACGTCCTGCCCCTTCTCGAGCTGCGCGACGCGCGCGGCGTCGACATCGTAGCCGATCGTCGGGAACTCGCGCCCAAGCGCGACCGCCAGCGGCAGGCCGACATAGCCCAGGCCGACCACGGCGATTCGCGCCTGCTCGAGTCGCATGCCGAAGTCCGCGGCGCTTGACGGCTCGTTCATGCCGACCGACGCTGCACGCTGCGGCCGCGGCCGATGCCGTAGTAGGCGATGCCGGCAGCCTCGACAGCAGCGGGCTCATAAATGTTGCGTCCGTCGAACATGACCGGCATGCGCAACGCCGTGCGGATGCGCGCAAGATCCGCGCTCCAGAACGCCTTCCACTCGGTGACGACGACGAGTGCATCGGCGCCCTGCAGTGCCGCCTGTGCATCGCTGCACAAGGCAAGGTCGGTGCGCTCACCGTAGATGCGCTGCGCTTCGGCCATCGCTTCCGGGTCGTACGCACGCACCTTCGCACCCGCCTCCCACAGCTGCTGCAACAGGCGCCGGCTCGACGCCTCGCGCATGTCGTCAGTGTTCGGTTTGAACGCCAGCCCCCACACCGCAATCGTCTTGCCGGCGAGGCCCGTGCCGAAATAGCGCTGGATCAATTCGAACAACTTGCCTTTTTGTTCGTCGTTTACCCCTTCGACGGCGGTCAGCAGGCGCGCTTCGTAACCGTGCTGACGCGCGGTGTATTCGAGCGCGCGCACGTCCTTCGGAAAGCACGAGCCACCGTAGCCGGCGCCAGGATAGATGAAGGAGTAGCCGATGCGCGGATCCGAACCGATGCCGTGGCGGACGAGTTCGATATCGGCGCCGACCCGCTCGGCGATGTTGGCCATCTCGTTCATGAAGCTGATCTTGGTCGCGAGCATCGCGTTGGCCGCGTACTTCGTCAGCTCGGCAGAACGTTCGTCCATGAGCACCAGCCGCTCGTGGTTGCGATTGAACGGCGCGTACAGGTTCTTGAGTTGGTCGATCGCACGCGCGCTGCTCGCGCCGACGACAATGCGATCCGGCCGCATGCAATCCTTGACCGCATCGCCTTCCTTGAGGAATTCGGGGTTCGACACGACATCGAAGGCCACGTCGGCCTTGCGCGCCGCCAGTTCGGTCGCGATGGTTTCGCGCACCATGGCCGCCGTGCCGACCGGCACGGTCGACTTGTTGACGACAACGGCATAGTCGGAGATGTTCGCACCGATTGTGCGCGCGACTGTGAGCACATGCGACAGGTCGGCGCTGCCATCCTCCTCTGGCGGAGTACCCACCGCGATGAAGATGAGCGGCGCATGGGCGATCGCCGCGACGGCATCGGTGGTGAAGCGCAAGCGTCCGGTCGCGCGATTGCCGGCGACGATTTCCTCGAGCCCTGGCTCGAAGATTGGGATCTCCCCGGCCTCGAGCCGCTCGATCTTGCCTGCGTCCACGTCGACGCAGACCACGTCGTTGCCGACTTCGGCGAGGCAGGCCCCGGTCACCAGGCCAACATAGCCGGTGCCGAAAATGGTGATGCGCATGCGAAACCCGTCTTGGGAGAGTCCGAACAAGTCGTCATCTCCGCGAAAGCGGAGATCCATCCTGGCCCTGTTCGATTGAAGCAAAATGGATTCCCGCTTTCGCGGGAATGACGTCAAGGTTGTTTCAAGGTTCCTCGCTGGGTGATGCGTTGCGGTTGCTTGAATAGCCTATTGTAGAGGCCATGCCGGATCGTGGCCATGTTGCCCTCGGAAATAGTGGCCGCGGAAAAAAGAAAGGCGCGGAATTCCGCGCCTTTCTCATCACAGTGAAGGGCTGTCAGTTCTTCTCGGCCGGCTTGTCGGCGGGCTTGGTCGGCATGATCTTCGGCGCCGGCTTGGCATCGCCCGGCTTGGCTTCCGCCGCCGGCGGCTCGATGCTGATCAGCTTGACGTCGAAAATCAGCGTCGCGTTCGCTCCGATCGGACCCGGGCCGCGCTCGCCGTAGCCGAGCTTGGACGGAATGTAGAACTTGTATTCGGAACCGACTGGCATCAGCTGCAGGCCTTCGGTCCAGCCCGGGACGACCTGATTCAGCGGGAACGTCGCCGGCTGTCCGCGATCGACGGAACTGTCGAACTTGGTGCCGTCGATCTTGGTGCCGGTGTAATCGACCTTGACGACATCGGTCGCCTTCGGCTTCGGACCGGTACCCTGCTTGACGACTTCATACTGCAGGCCCGACGCAGTGACCTTCACGCCCGGCTTGTCCTTGTTCTTGGCGAGGAACGCTTCGCCTTCCTTCTCGTTCTTGTCGGCGTCTTCCTTCATCTTCGCCGCCTGCTTGCCCTGCAGCTTCTGCATGAATTCCTGGCGCACGGCCATCGCCTCGGGTTCGCTGAGCGTGGTCTTCTCACCCTTCAGCGTCGCCTGCAGCGCCTGCACTACCGTTGCCGCGTCGATCTCGTCCTTGATCTGAAGAAGGCTGCGCGCGACATCCATGCCGACCATGTAGCTGTATTTTTCCTTCTCGGTCTTGAATTTCGCGTCGATCGCCTTGGTGTCGACGGGAGGCTTCGCCGCGGCACCAGCCGGGGCAGCTGCGCCCTGCTTCATCGCCGGCGGAGCGGCGGCGGCGGGCTTGTCCTGGGCAAACGCGGGCGCTGCTGCGAGCGCAAGGGAAATCGCCGCGGCAGTCATGGTTTTGCGCAAAAACTGATTCATGTGTTCTCCTGGGGGCTAAATAATCTGCGGTGAATGCCTGCCGGCCTGCAGACTTCCGCATGAGGGCGCAAAGACCGGGGCGATAAAGGGCTGCGTATTGTGGCTGCAGCCCGGTTTGAAGGCAAACTGGCGGCTTGGACTGTACGGAGGGCCACAGGTTCCCGGCGCGTGCACGTCGTTCATCCAGGCGTTATCGCATTACCGTTGAGAAGCCGCGCACGCTATTCCCAGGACGCGGCGGCGGCGAGGAGGCAACTGCCGGTAAACTAGGCGGATGCTTCGTTTTGACGATCTCGCGCTGAGGCGCGGCCCCCTGCTGTTGTTCGAACACGTGGATCTGGCCCTGCACGCCGGTTGGCGGATCGGCGTGAGCGGACGCAACGGTGCCGGCAAATCCAGTCTGCTGGGCCTGGTTGCGGGCGAACTGTCGCCCGATGCCGGCCATTTCGAGCGGCCGCGCGACTGGGCGCTGGCCTTCGTGCGCCAGGAAGTTCCAGCCCTGGACGTCACTGCCCTCGACTACGTGCTCGACGGCGACATCGAGCTGCGTCGGATCGAGCAGTCCCTCGCCACGGCCGAGGCGGCGCATGATGCGGCTCGTATCGCTGCCCTGCACGAACGGCTGCACACGATCGGCGGTTATTCGGCGCGCGCGCGCGCCGGCGAACTCCTGCACGGCCTGGGTTTCGCATCCGCCGACGAAAACCGCGTGGTCCGCGAATTCTCGGGCGGATGGCGCATGCGCCTGAACCTGGCGCAGGCCCTGATGTGCCGGTCCGACCTGCTGCTGCTGGACGAACCGACCAATCACCTCGACCTCGACGCCGTGCTCTGGCTCGAAGAATGGCTGCGGCGCTACACCGGGACGCTGCTGCTGATCTCGCACGATCGCGAATTTCTCGACGCAGTCGTCACCCATGTCCTCAGTATTGCCGACCAGCGCGTCGAACTTTTCTCCGGCAACCTCAGCGCATTCGAACGCAAGCGCAGCGAGCGCCTGCTGCAGCAGCAATCGTTGATGGAAAAGCAGAGGCGCGAACGAGCTCATCTGCAACACTTCGTCGATCGCTTCCGCGCCAAGGCGAGCAAGGCGCGTCAGGCGCAAAGCCGCATCAAGGCGCTCGAGCGCATGGTCGAGATCGCGCCGATCCGCGCGGCGTCGCCGATCCGCTTCGAGTTCCGCGAGCCGGCGGCGCTGCCGGTACCGCTGTTGCGGCTCGATGAGGTTTCCGCCGGCTACGGCGAGCGCCGCATTCTCGACAGCATCAAGTTGAGCCTTGCACCGGGCGATCGCATCGGCCTGCTCGGCGCCAACGGCGCGGGAAAATCAACGTTGATCAAGTTGCTCGCCGGCGCGATACCGGCGGTTGGTGGCGAGCGCATCGCGGCGAGGGATCTCGCCATCGGCTACTTCGCCCAGCACCAGCTGGAGCAACTCGACCCGGGAGCCACGCCGGTCGATCACCTGAAACGTCTCGACACGCGCCTCGGCGAACAGGCCGCGCGCGATTTTCTCGGCGGCTTCGGCTTCGATGGCGATCGCGCGCTGAGTGACGTAGCGCCGTTTTCCGGCGGCGAGAAGGCGCGGCTGTGCCTGGCAATGACGGTGTACCAGCGCCCCAACCTGCTGCTCCTCGACGAGCCGACGAACCATCTGGATTTGGACATGCGCGAGGGTCTGACCGAAGCGCTGAACGACTTTCCCGGCGCGCTCGTGCTGGTGTCCCACGACCGCGCGTTGATCCGCGCCTGCTGCGAGACCTTGCTGCTGGTCGGCGGCGGCCGCTTCGACGAATATTCTGGCGACCTGGACGACTACGCCCGGGGCGTCCAGCGCGCCAGCGGGGGCGAGCAATCGTCATCCTCGTCCGCGCCGGCGCCCGCCACGCAGAACCGTCGCGACGGACGACGCGATCGCGCCGAACAGCGCGCCCGCACCGCAGCGCTGCGCAAGAACGTGCAAGGCATCGAGCAACGCTTGACGCAGCTCGATGAACAGTTGAGCAAGACCGAAGCGGCGCTGGCCGACGCGGCCCTTTACGACGGCACCCACGCAAAACAGATCAACGACTTCACGCGCAAGGCGGGCGAGCTCAAGAGCAGGCGGCAGGCGCTCGAGGAAGAGTGGTTGCAGGCCCAGACCGAACTCGAGCAGGCAACTGCGACTTGAATACCGTTATCGCGGCCCGTCATGTCCGCCGATCCAGCCCGGGAATGCAGGCTGTCGTATAATTCCCGTTTTACCCAAACCGCTTTTTCAAACCCCTTCCCGATTCGGAACCTCGATGTCGCAACTGATCGCGCCGCACGGCGGCCAACTCGTCAATCTCATTCCCACGCAGGCAGCCGAACGCGTCGCGCTCAAGCGCGAGGCGACGCAATTGCCGGCCTGGGACCTTTCGCCACGTCAGCTGTGCGATCTGGAAATGCTTCTGAGTGGCGCGTTCTCGCCGCTGGACGGCTTCATGACGCGGGCCGACTACGAAGGCGTGTGCAAGGACATGCGCCTGACTTCCGGCGTGCTCTGGCCTGTGCCGATCACACTCGACGTGACGAAAGAATTCGCCGGCAAGCTCGGCGAGGGCAAGCAGATCGCCTTGCGCGATCCGGAAGGCGTGATCCTCGCTGTGCTCGACATCGCCGAAGCCTGGGAGCCGGATCGCGAACTCGAGGCGCGCAACGTCTTCGGTACGGCCGATGTGCTGCACGCCGGCGTCAACTATCTGCTGACCAAGGCCAATCCGGTCTATCTCGGCGGAAAACTGCGCGGCCTCGAACCGCCACGCCATTACGATTTCCGCCACCTGCGCCTGAGCCCGCGCGAGACGCGCACGCAGTTCGAGAAGCTCGGCTGGCAGCGAATCGTCGCGTTCCAGACGCGCAACCCGATGCACCGGGCGCACCTGGAATTGACGTTCCGCGCCGCGCAGATCGCCGAAGCAAACCTGCTGATCCACCCGAGCGTCGGCATGACCAAGCCGGGCGACATCGATCACTACACGCGCGTGCGCTGCTACGAGAAGCTGATCAACCACTATCCCGAGCAGACGACGATGTTGAGCCTGCTGCCGCTGGCGATGCGCATGGGCGGTCCGCGCGAGGCGCTGTGGCACGTGATCATCCGCAAGAACCACGGCTGCACGCATTTCATCGTCGGCCGCGATCATGCCGGCCCCGGCAACGGCGCCAATGGCAAGCCGTTCTACGGTCCATACGATGCCCAGGAACTGGTGCGCAAGCACCAGGAAGAACTCGGCATCACTATGGTGCCGTTCCAGGAAATGGTCTTCGTGCAGGAGCGTGCGCAGTACGTGCCGGCCGACGAGGTCCAGCCGGGCGAAACCGTGCTCAACATCTCCGGCACCGAGTTGCGCCGGCGTCTGCACGAGGGCCTGGAAATCCCGGACTGGTTTACTTATCCGGAAGTCATCGAGGAACTGCGCCGCACGCATCCGCCGCGCCACAAGCAGGGCTTCACCGTGTTCTTCACGGGCCTGTCCGGCTCGGGCAAGTCCACGCTCGCCAACGCATTGCTGGTCCGATTGCTGGAACTCGGCACGCGTCCGGTAACCCTTCTCGACGGCGATGTCGTGCGCAAGCATCTGTCGAGCGAACTGGGCTTCTCGAAGGAACACCGCAATCTCAACGTGCAGCGCATCGGCTTCGTCGCCAGCGAGATCACCAAGAACGGCGGTGTGGCGATCTGCGCTCCGATCGCACCGTACCACCATGCGCGCCGTGAGGTGCGCGACATGATCGAGCAGTACGGCATGTTCGTCGAAGTATACGTTTCCACTCCGATCGCCGTATGCGAAACGCGCGACCGCAAGGGACTTTACGCACTGGCGCGCGCCGGGAAACTGAAGGAGTTCACCGGCATCAGCGATCCATACGAAGTGCCGGAAGACGCCGAAATGCGCATCGATACCAGCGACATCAGCCCGGACGAGGCAGTGCAGCGGATCGTGTTGAAACTCGAGTCGCTCGGCCTGGTCCGCCCGCACAACTAGCGCCGTGCCGAAGGCATATTCCCCGCAAAAGCTGCCGGGAAGCGCATGAGGTCCGCCGTCGAAGGGCAACGACTGTTCGACGGCTATCTATGCAAGCCATTGAATTTGAAATACTTTAAGGTAAGCCTTCTGTCCGACTGAAGATCGGCGCCGGAGGGTGTTGACAAGTTCCGGCTAGGTGTTATACTTACATACAACACTACATCTACAGCGCACCCTGTTCGGAGATTAGTCATGTACATGCGAGCTGTCATTTACCGCATCGTCTACGTCGGAATCGTGAGCGTCGGCATCCTGCTGAGCGCCGCTTTTCGCCACTCGACGGTGCAGGCCGCACCGGTTGCGTCCGCAGCGGCGCGGTCTATCGCGGCCACCACGCCGCGAATCGTCACGCTGCCGACCGTCGAAGTCCGCGCGGTGTCGGTGCGGGAACCAGCCAAGGCCTCCTCGACTAGCATCATCGTTCAGGTTCAAGACGACCACACGAACGACTCCCATGCCGGCGCCGCGCCGACGTTTCGCCTCGACATGCCCTACTACTCGCTCGGCAAGGTGCTGCCACGCGTAGGCAAGGAATGAATCGATGACCATTACCTGGAACGACAATGCCCCGATCTACCGCCAGCTGCGCGACCGCGTCGTGGCGATGATCCTAGACGGCATACTGAAACAGGGCGATGCGCTTCCTTCGGTGCGCCAGGTTGCGGCGGATTTTCAGCTGAATCCGATTACCGTGTCCAAGGCATACCAGGAACTGGTCGACGATCAATTGGTGGAAAAACGACGGGGACTCGGTATGTATGTTGCTGAAGGCGCGCGCACTGCACTGCTGCATTCGGAACGCGAACGCTTCTTGCGCGAGGAGTGGCCGCCGTTGCGCGACCGTCTCGAACGCCTGGGGCTGGACCTGAATGCTCTGCTTTCGCAGCAGAAGAACGGAGCCAAGCCATGAGCGCCGACATGACCGAACCGAAAAATGCCGCACCGATCGTGCGCGCCAAGGGTCTGAGCAAGCGCTACGGTACAACCGTCGCGCTCGACCATGTCGACCTGGAGATTGCCGCAGGCCGAGTCGTCGGCCTGATTGGACCGAACGGCGCCGGCAAGACCACGGCGCTGAAGGCCATCCTCGGCCTGACCGAATTCGACGGCGAACTGTCGGTGCTCGGCCTGGATCCGCGCACGCACCGCACCGAACTGATGCAGCAGGTGTGCTTCATCGCCGACGTGGCCGTGCTGCCGCGTTGGCTGCGTGTTGGTGAAGCGGTCGACTTCGTCGCCGGAGTACACCCGCGCTTTTCGCGTGAAAGGTGCGAGGCGTTCCTGGCGCGCACGAAGATCAAGCACACCCAGCGCGTGCGCGAACTGTC
>Ga0105242_10003875_pt1 | contig 11626 bp, 11 predicted proteins | sample KBSM24metaG_FD_81521 | JGI IMG/M metagenome (GOLD analysis project Ga0105242, IMG submission 81521) | Miscanthus rhizosphere microbial communities from Kellogg Biological Station, Michigan, USA - KBS M2-4 metaG | ecosystem: Host-associated > Plants > Roots > Rhizosphere > Soil | place...
CTGAAGAAATCGCGAAAAAAATTACCGCGAAAGCCTTTGGGATCATTACAGGCGGAGGTACCGGGATCATGGAATGCGCGAACAAGGGGGCTCAAGAAGGCGGAGGAAAATCCTGCGGGCTTTGCATTAACCTCCCTATGCAAAAACCCAATCCTCATATCGACGCCCCCTATGAGATCAACTTCCGATATTTTTTCGTAAGAAAGGTAATGTTCGTCCGCTATGCGCAAGCATTTATCATTTTGCCCGGCGGCTATGGGACAATGGACGAGTTTTTCGAAGCTCTGACGCTCATTCAAACGAAAAAAATCAAACACTTCCCCATCTATTTGGTCGGACGCGACTATTGGCTAGGTTTACTGGAGTGGCTCCGCTCGACTGTGCTCGCTCTGGGGAACATTCAAAAGGAAGACTTCGACCTGATCCGCCTGACCGACGACCCCGATGAAATTGCAAACGGAATCGAAGAACATTACCGGAAGACTCGCTCTTTCGAAAATTTTTAACCTAACATTTGAAGTTGTTTGGGTAAAGCCACTTGTCTTGCACGTAGAGCATTTAAGATTACGGCGACATCGATAATTTCTTGTAAAAGAGCTCCGACGGCAGGTTCGATCCTTCCTGAGGCGGCAATCACCATTAAGACAAAACTTAATCCCATTCCGAAAAAAATGCTTTGTTTGGCGATATAGAGCATCCGCCGGCTGATCAAAATCGCCTCTTCGACCTTGGTTGGATCGTCTTCTAATAGCACGATGTCGGCTATCTCAGCGGAGATCGCGCTGCCATGAGCTCCCATTGCAACCCCGACGGTCGCGGCGGCCAAAGCGGGAGCATCGTTGATCCCATCCCCCACCATAATGACCGGATCGGCCGTTTGTTTGATTTTTTTGATCATTTCGACCTTTTGGCTTGGGAGCAGCTGCGACTCGACCCTTTTGATTCCCGCCTGCCTTGCAATCGTTCGAGCATTGATTTCGATATCGCCTGTGAGCATGACCACTTCTTTTATGCCCAATGCATACAAATGCTGGACCATTTCAGAAACGCCCGGCCGGATCCTGTCATTGACGATAAAAAATCCGAGGCAATTGTCCCGATCCGCAACGAATACGAGCTGTTTTCCCTGGGCGATATACCGATCGATGAGCGTCTGGCTCTCACCAAAGCGGCCCGCACCGATTTCTTCTTTGACATAGGGAAAAGAACCTATGAGGTATTCCCTGCCGTCCACAGTCCCTTTTACCCCCCTGCCGGGTATTTCTTGACATCCTGTCGGCAAAGGCAGTTGTCGATGTGTTTCGAACGCCTTATCGACAAACGCTTTTGCCAATGAATGGGATGACAGCTGTTCGATCACAGCGGCTTTATAGAGAAGGTCCTCCTTGCTAAGATTATGGAGAGGAACAATTTCTTCGATGAGCGGCGTCCCGTAAGTGATCGTCCCTGTTTTGTCGAACACGACTGCGCGCGCCTGCCCGGCTTGTTCAATAGGAGTCCCCCCTTTAACGATGATTCCCATTTCCGCTGCTTTGTTGATGCCGCTGATGACGGCCAGCGGTGTTGCGAGTATGAGAGGACAAGGAGTAGCCACGACGAGAACCGCTAAAATGGCGGTCTGGTCTCCGGTATAGAAATACCCTAAGGCAGCCATCGCCAATGTCAAAGGAGTGAAAATCACAGCATAACGATCAGCCAATCGCTGGATCGGAGATTTTTCCATCTGCGCTTTCTTGACGAGGTTGATGATTTTCGCATATTGGCTCTCTTGGCTGATTTTATCGGCTTTCATCTCGAAAGAACCGTTCACATCGACACTGCCGCTATATACCGCTTCACCCACCTCTTTCCCACGAGCCAAAGGCTCTCCGGTAAGGGCAGACTCGTCGATTTCGCAAGTTCCGCTGACGATGGTCCCGTCGACCGGAACGAGATCTCCCGAACGAACGATCAAAATGTCTCCCACCCGAATTTGCTGGATGTCGATTTTCTCGATATGGCCGTCCGTTTTCCGGAATGCCTCGCGAGGAGCCCTAGCGATCAAAGATTCTAAAGAGGAGGTCGCTCGCCTCAGGCCGAAATCTTCGATCGCCTCTCCTCCCGATTGCATCAAAACGACCACAGCCCCGGCGAATGCCTGGTCCATAAAGATCGCCGTAAGGATCGCGAGCATGGCTACGATATCGGAGGCAAAGTGTCCCTTGAGCATCCCAATAAATGTCTTATAGACAATCGGAATCGCGCCGATGACCAATGTCCCCAACCAAATCCAATCGCTGATTTTATGGTTATCGAAACTGAATCTGCAGACGATCCCTAGAACTATGCCAAAGATGGCGAAGAGAGGAATGGGATAATTTTTCCCAAACGCCAATATTTTTTGCACGATAGATAGAGCCATGTGAGAGTCGGATCGCATTCGCTACAATTTGCCTATAAGGAATTTTTTGTTCAATTCACAACGACAAACAAAAAATTTCTTGAAAAAATCGTTCAAGCCGTCAATTTAAAGTATTTATTTTAAAAAATTTGGTTTAATTGAATTAACAAAAAAAACATAAAATGCAGTATATTTTCATTCCATGAACACAATAACAATTCCCAGCGCCATCTATCTACCGTTTGCACTCTCATCAAATCATGATCGTAACGGGGGTGGTAAAAGGGATAGCGTTCTGAATGACAAGGATCCGAAGAGGAAGATGGATTCGGCAAAGCCGGAGCTAGCAGGCGGCCGCCTTTTCACCACTACCGTTCAAAACTCTGCTCAACAGAAATTGTCAGGGGCGAGCTACATAAGACAGTCCAATCAAGCCCTCATCCCGGCAAAACCCAACACGTTGGCGAAGAGAGAGGAACCTTCCCTCAATACCCCCAAATTACAAACAAAAAAATCCCAATATTCGATCAAACAAATCGCCCTGGCAGCTCTCGGAATTGCCGCTCTCGCTTTCACATTTTGGAAATTCGGATTTCAGGAGCATGCGCCGCTTCCGGACATCACATTCAGCCCTCCTCTCTCAACTACTCCGCCATCCCCTTCTTTTCTTGAACCGGAAGAAATCAAGATTTTTACCTCGTACACGACAGATATTCCCGAACGATTGAAATTGTCGAAAAAAGTCGTACAGAATCAACTAAAATACTGCCAAAAACGAGGCTACCATTATGAAGTCTATGAAAAAAACTTGGCATACTTAGGTTGGTTCGATCAAAGCCTTCCCCAATGGTCTAAGATAGCGGGCATAATGCAACTGCTGGCTTCAGGAAGTGCGAAGTGGTATGTTTGGCTTGACGACGATGCAGTCATATTGGATAGCAACATGAAAATGGAAGACTTTATAGGAAGCCACGGAGGCAGCAATCCCAATACGCACATCATCGTCACCAAAGATTTAGTCGGTTTTGCAACGGAGGTGAATACAGGAGTCTTGATTGTGAGGAATTCAGACGAAAGCCGAGCCTTCTTCAAAAAACTATGGAATAAAAGGCATGAACAGATCTTCAAAAACAACCACTATATGAGATACAGTCAATGTCCCGGCCAGGAATGCTTTCACGAGCAAGAAGTGATGCATGAGCTGCTTAAGGACCCACAGTACCGGAAGCTCGTAAATATCATCCCTCAAAGAGACGCCAATAACATCGGCATCAATCTCTTTCAGCGTTTCGACCATCATGACTACGATCGCTGCGACCCCTGGACAAAAACATGTCCCAGATTTTTATCATTCAAGGATCCTCCTGAAAACGCCTGCGATCCAAAAAACGATTTTATTTGTCAGTGCACCGGTCTTGCAATCAAAGGCCATAGAACCGCCGCGAGCAGCCTATACCCCACAAATCTTCGATTGGAATGTATTGACGATCTTGTTAGCAAAGCTAAATAGCCGCAGAAGAATAGTAAAAAATTCATTTCACAAAAATATTATTGATTTTTAACTCTATCTCAGACAAAATAAATGCAAATTATTTTTGATTTTTATGAATATTGTCGCTCCAGTATCGTCTTTCCGTTTTGGAATCATCGAAGATCCTATTTGCAAAAGGGAAAAACGAACCGTCTACGGATCTCAGGCGAAAGAACTCGATATAAACCCTAAGCATCGATTGCCGCCTAAACCAATCGAACAGGGAAATACCAAATACGCTTTTTGGAAAAAAGCCGTTGCTGGAGTCCTCGCTCTAACAGCGATCGCAGCATTGGCGATATGGGCAAGACCGCGTTCTTATCCCCCAACTCCCTGCGATCCGGGAATCGACCCGAATTGCAGCGGTCCTTTACGCCAACGTATCATCAAGATCGGAACTGTCTACGATAATGGATCGAATCCCGACCGTCAGAAGATCTCGGATTTCGTCGATAACAGCCATAAAATCTATGCAAAGGAATGGGGCCTGATCCATGAGATTGTGCGAAAAAATCTCGTCGCCAAAAAATGCCTTCATCCGAGAACAAACGCTCCCATTGATTGCAATGTCTACGTGAACAAGTTGTGGCAGATGCTAGAATGGGTATCAGAGCCTGTTCTGTCGGATGGAATAGAAGAATGGCGCGTCTACCTGGACGATGATATGCCGATCACAAATATGAAAATCGGAATGAATGAAATCATCGATAAGTTGAGAAATGGCAAAGATGCTAGCGTCATCCTAGTCGAGGATGTTCACGATTGGCAGAAACTGTATCCGCAACGGATGGGGAACCATGTTCCCCACGCATCGGTCAATACAGGCTTGATCATCATGCGCAAAGATGCGGAAGCCAAAGCTTTTATGGAAGAGGTTTGGAGGCATAGAAACGATGTGATCAATGCATGGGATGATCATTGCCTGACTCTGGGCCAATGCCAAGGAACTATCGATTCAGCCATTTCGCTGCTCGATCAAGAAATGGTCGGCACGGTTCTTGCTAAACATCCAAAGTTCATGGATAAAACGGTTCTGGTCGTGCCGCCGCGCGATGCCTCTTCCCCAACTCGAGGACATATTGCCTTAAACACTTTGAACTGGAAGAATTTTTGTTATTCAAAATGTGAAAATGGCCGCGCGATGGGGCCGCCCGGATTTTTTGGTCAGAATGCTCCGCACCCGGAATGGTTGTGGGAACCGGGTGATTTTTGCGGCCAGCCGGCAGGAGTGTATATGGTCGGCAAAGAGTTCCCCTTGACGCCTACTGGCTGCCCCTCTAATAATTATCGTACGCCCTGTACGACGCCGAGGCTCAATCGAATACAAGAACAAATCGCCCAGACGATCGATATCTAAACAATTTTAAAGTGGTTTAGATATATACCCCGCGCAGCTAGCGCGCGGAATGGAAGCAAGAGCGAATCGGATTTAAGCTTTCTTCAGGTGCTTGCTGATTGCCCCGGCCATCTTGAGCATGTCGATCGATTTTTTGCCCAATACTTCTGCAAGCTTCGCATCCGGATTGATCATCCTTCTATGTTTTGCGTCCTGTAATTTTTTCGCTTTGATGTAGACCCAGATTTTTTTTACAACTTGCGGACGCGTCGCTTTTTTTGCGCCAACGATCTCCGCAAGTTCGGGAGATAGATGATACATGAGCTGGGTCAATCCAGATGATTTTCTTTTTGTTTTCGCTTTTGTCTTTCTCTTTTTGATGGCCATAAGAATGTTCCCTTTTTTGTGTATATGCGCGTTTTCTTGGAACGCGTCCTTTCAACACTTTATGTAAGAATTTTTTGAAATGATTGCAAGAGTATTTTTACGAGAGATCATCCGAGGCGATTTGACGGAGGTATTCTCCGTACTCATTTTTAGAGTATCGGGCAGCTAATGTAAGAAGTTCCTCCTTGCCGATATAGCCTTTCCGAAAGGCGATTTCTTCAATGCAGGAGATCTTAATTCCTTGCCGGTCTTGGATGGCTTGGACAAAGAGCGAGGCTTTCTGAAAAGAATCGAAAGTGCCTGTATCTAGCCAGGCATGGCCTCTTCCGAGGAGCCGCACGGTGAGTTGTTTTTGCTTGAGGTACATCCTGTTGACATCGGTAATCTCCACTTCGCCGCGCAAAGAAGGTTTCAAAGAACGGGCGATCTCGACGACCTCGGGCCCATAGAAATAGAGACCGGGAACCGCATAGGAAGATTTGGGAACCGCTGGCTTTTCTTCGATATCGACCGCGCGCATTTCCCGGTCGAATTGGACTACTCCGTATCGATTGGCGTCTTTGACCCTGTATCCGAAAATCAGCCCTCCCGATGACAAAGAGGTGCCTTCCTGCAAAAGTTCGGGAAAATTGTGTCCGTAGAAGATATTATCGCCGAGAATGAGGCAGACCGGGCTGTTTTGGATAAACGATTCGCCAACGAGGAACGCCTGAGCCAAACCGCCCGGATGCGGTTGGACGGCGTAGGAAAATCGAAGGCCGAGATCCGACCCATCTCTGAAAAGCCTTTCGAACCGGGGCGTATCCTCAGGAGTAGAAATGATCAAAATGTCCCTGATCCCGGCCATCATGAGGACCGAAAGAGGATAATAGATCATCGGCTTGTCGTAAACGGGAAGGAGCTGCTTGCAGACTGCGAGAGTTGCGGGATAGAGCCTAGTACCGCTGCCCCCGGCCAAAACGATCCCTTTCATGGAGACTGTCACGTGTCTCTTATTTTGCGAAGGTGCACCCTTCGGCAATGAGCTGATCAATGTAGTTGATGGTGTATTCATGGGTCAGGAACCGCTTGTCATCGAGCATATATTGATGGAAGGGGATCGTGGAATGCACTCCTGCGATATGGAATTCACGGAGCGCTCGCTTTGCATGAGCAATGGCTTCGGCGCGGTCTTTTCCCTTCACGATAAGCTTGGCGATCATCGAGTCGTAATTCGGTGGAATACGGTAGCCGCTATAACAGGCGCTATCGATGCGGATATGGGGCCCTCCAGGAGGGATATAGTGTTCGAGCTGTCCGGGAGAAGGGGCGAAATGGCGGGTCGGGTCTTCGGCATTGATCCGGAATTCGAAAACGTGGCCATTGAATTTGATCTCTTTTTGCTTGAATGGGAGTTTTTCTCCGCGAGCGATATGGATTTGCTGCTGGACGAGATCGATGCCGGTGAGTTCTTCGGTAATCGTATGCTCGACTTGAATCCGGGTATTCACTTCCATGAAATAAAAATTGCCCTTTTCATCGAGAAGGAACTCGACGGTTCCTGCCGAATGGTATTTGGCGGCCCGGACAATATCTACAGCGCACGATCCGATCTTTTTCCGCGTGGATTCGTCGATTTTAGGACTCGGGGTTTCTTCGATCAGTTTTTGACGCCGCCGCTGCAAAGTGCAATCCCTCTCTCCTAAATAGACATAATTGCCCATTTTATCGCCGAGGACCTGGACTTCCACATGGCGGGGGTTGACGATCATCTTTTCAAGATAGACGTCAGGGTTGTTGAAACTGACGTCGGCCTCAGTTCTGGCTGCGATGAATTTTTTTATAAAATCTTCTTCGCTATAGGCGATCCGGATCCCTTTTCCGCCGCCGCCTGCAACCGCTTTAATAAAAATTGGGAAGCCGAATTTACGGGCTTCCTTGAGGCCCGCCTCGACATCGGATACAATGCCTTCGGAGCCCGGAATGATCGGGCATTTCACGCTCTTGGCAGTGGCTTTCGCTGCCGACTTGTCGCCGAGAAGGGCGATTGCCTTGGATGGGGGGCCGATGAAGGTGAGGCCGCTGCTTTCGCAGATCGAAGCGAAATTGGCGTTTTCGCTTAAAAAGCCGTATCCAGGATGCACGGCGTCGGCGCCGGTGATCTCGCAGGCTGCAATGAGGTTGGATACTTTCAAATAGGATTTCGCGGAAGGGGCTTCTCCGATGCAGATCGCCTCATCGGCATGATGGACATGGAGCGCTTCGGCATCGGCTTCAGAATAGACGGCCACAGTCGCAAGGCCAAGATCGGCGCACGCGCGGATGATCCGTACTGCGATTTCTCCTCGATTGGCGACCAGTACTTTTTGCATCTTACTGAATCCGTAAGAGACGGGTTCCGAATTCGACAGGCTGTGCGTTGTCGGCTAGCACTTCAGCTACAATGCCGCTGACACCGGCTTTCACCTCGTTCATGACTTTCATTGCCTCGATGATACAGACGATCGTCTGTTCGTCAACCCTGTCCCCTACCTTGACGAAAGCGGGCTGGTCGGGCGCTGCGGAAGCATAAAAAGTCCCAACCATCGGAGATGTGACGAAAGTGCCAGTTGCGGCCGTCGATTCTTCGCGGCGTATAGATCCTCCCCGCTCTCCATGGAACGCGACTTCAGAAGCGATTTCTGGCATCGCCCTAGAAACCGGGACTCTTCTCTCCGACTCTTTTTCGAGACGGATCTCCATGTCCCCTTTCTTATAGATGAGCTTGGAGAGCTTGCTCTCCTCGAGATAGCCCATCAATTCCTTAATCTGCTCGATTTCCATGATTCCTTATACCCTTTGGACGTACTCGCCGATGTGCGTATCGACTTTGATCACGTCGCCGCTTTCTATAAACAGCGGCACCTCAACTTTCGCCCCCGTTTCGAGAACGCCTTTTTTCGTCGTTCCTCCAACGTTCGTCCCTTCTGTCTTGACGACCATGATTTCGAGGAATTGAGGCAGTTCGATGTTGAAGATCGTATCGCCGTAGAACATCGCCTTGACCTGGATCCCTTCCTTTAGATAGTGGACCTTTTCGGCCAAGATCGAAGAAGGAACGAGGACATTTTCCAAATTGCCGATGTCGAGAAAGAGATATTCTTTACCCTCTGGATAGAGGAACTCGAGGGTTCTCTCGATCAGGGATACCTCTTGGATCATCTGGTCGAGCTTGAAATTCCTTTCAATCACCTCTTCCGTGACCAGGTTCCGGAGCTTCGTTTTGACGAAGGGATTGCCCTTGGCCACCGTTACTTTCACGCTCGACTCGACGCGGAAGATCTTCCCGTCGATATTGAGTGTCATGCCAGGAGTGATTTGATTCGCTGTCGTCATCGTATAATTCCTTTCAATTCCGAAAGAGACGAGATCGAGTGGTCGATCCAATCGGCGCTTTTCACCATTTTGCCGCGGCCCCATCTCATGTGGATGGTGTTAATCCCAAGCTCATAGGCAGGTGCCAGGTCCATCTCGACCCGATCTCCGCAAACCCAGATTTTGCTGGGTTTGATTGAAAATTCATTTACTAAACCCAGATAAAAAGGTTTTTTAACTGAATCTTCCGGGATAGCTATCTTACTAAAAATAGAGGTATCAAGGCCAGCTTTTTCCATCTTCTCCCGCTGAAAGGGGGGGTGGCCGCCGGTCACGATGGCAAGTAGATAATTGGGACGAAAATAGTTTAAAACTTCTTTTGCATCCGGCGTAGTCGGGATCGTAAATCCGGCAGGCAGCGGCGCGGTCAGTTCCGCAAGAGCTCGCGAGATATCCGAACATCCGACTTTTTTCGCGAAATGGCGGATCGCGTCTTTCGACCGGGAAGAGAGGCTGTTCATAGCCATGAGTTCGGTATAGGCCTCTTCGAAATTGGCGACCTTGGCGCCATCTTGAATCAGGCGCTTGAGGCACTCCTTCATCTTGAATGGAGTGACCGTGCCGGATGTATCGAGCAAAGTATCGTCGAGATCAAAGATGATCAACAATTTTCATCAACTCCTGGGCCAGTTTTTTGGAATCATGCCGGATCAGGCTCCGCTTCATAAAATCCCGTTTTGGCTCCCCTTGCAGCCCTCCCAGCATATCGGCGTAAACCACGCGGTCGTCTGCCAGGTCGTTCTCCACTAAATTGCCCTCGGCGGCATAGACTTCGATCAGAGCTTTGGGAGGTTTTTGGCTATTGATCAAAATGTGGTCGAACGGATCTTCTCCTATAAAGCGGACCAGTTCGTTCAAATAGTCGCTGGCCTTGAAATGGGTCGTCTGCCCTCTTCGATTCATCAAGTTGACGACAAATACTTTTCTGGCCCCGCTTTTGCAGAGTGCCTCGCCAACTCCTTCAACCAAAAGATTCGGGATCAGAGAAGTATGCAGTCCGCCCGGTCCGACGACCATCAAATCGGCGCTGCCGATCTCTTCTATGACACGAGGATTGACTTTAGGAAACGGCTCGAGATAGATCGACCGGTATCCTTGATCGATTTCCTGTGAAAGGTAGATCTCTTTTTCCCCTTCTAAAATCTTCGAATTGTTCAGGACCATTTTCAAGCGGGTCTGGTGAGTCGTGACCGGGATCACTTTTCCTTTGATGTAGAGGATCTTGCCCGCTTCTTCGACGGCTTTCTCAAAACTTCCCGTCACTTTTTCCAATGCCGAAAGGAGAAGGTTCCCGAAAGAGTGGCCGCCCAGGCCGCCATTTTCAAAGCGGTAGTTCATCAGCGACCGCATGAGTCGGCTCGAATTGGAAAGGGCAACGAGGCATTGACGCACGTCGCCCGGCGGCAATACCCCCAGCTCATCCCGCAAAATCCCCGTGCTGCCTCCATCGTCGGCCATCGACACGATCGCGGTCAAGTCTAGCGGATATTTTTTCAAACCGTTTAGAACGACGAAATTTCCCGTCCCTCCGCCGATTACGACAACTTTTTTCAACGCGGAGCGGATCATTTCAAGCAGTTCCTTAGACTCTTGATCCCTTCGGCTAGGGATGGTTGTTCATATAAATAGTTGCCGCTGACTAATATATTGGCCCCTGCCGCAAGGCATTCCTTACCCGTTTCTTTGTTGATGCCGCCGTCCACCTGGATATCGAAAGGAGGGAGCGAGTCAAACTTCAGCCCCGTTTTGGCGATGATGCCCCCCTCCCGGATCGCATTCCGGTCGCAATATTCCCGTGTGAGCCGGATTTTTTCAATCACTTCAGGCATGAACTTCTGTCCGCCGAATCCCGGACTTACTGTCATCAGGAGAACCATATCGCACTGGTAAAGATACTTCGGGATCATCGAAAAGAAAGTTTCGGGCCGGAATGCAAGTCCCGCCTTCTTTCCGCTCTTCCTGATGAAAGAGAGAGTATCCTCGACATCTTCCGTCGCCTCGAAATGGAACGTAAGCCGGTCCGCCCCTTCTTGGATAAACGTTTCGATGTAGTCGAACGGATTGTAGATCATCAAATGGATGTCGAGAAATAGCGAAGTCGCGCGATTGATGGCGCCGACAGCACGAGGCCCTAAAGTAAGGTTCGGCACAAAATGCCCATCCATGATGTCGATGTGGATGGCATCGGCCCCGGCTTGCTCGATCCTCTTGGCCTCGTCGGCGAGGCGGCCAAAATCTCCGGATAAAATAGAGGGATTGACTTTGATCTTTAAATTTTCCATTGGCTCATATCCTATCCAGAACCCATCTTAAGGGCAAGATAGGATCTAATCGTCTTCACATTTTCCGATATTGCCGCCTGGTGCTCCGTTCAAAAACTTTTGAAACGGAGCACTAAGATCAAGAGGTGGAAGCGTTAAACATACAAGCCTAAGAGGCTGTCTTCAAATCGGGTTCTGTCGACTTCCGGGTTTGAGCCGATTTTCGATTCAAATTTTTGGGGTATTAATCCAAGTTGCTAGTCGCTGTTTTTTGAATTCGCCTCCAGGCGAATTCAAAAAACAGCGACTAGCAACTTGGATTATTACTAAAAATCGAC
>Ga0105242_10003880_pt1 | contig 11616 bp, 10 predicted proteins | sample KBSM24metaG_FD_81521 | JGI IMG/M metagenome (GOLD analysis project Ga0105242, IMG submission 81521) | Miscanthus rhizosphere microbial communities from Kellogg Biological Station, Michigan, USA - KBS M2-4 metaG | ecosystem: Host-associated > Plants > Roots > Rhizosphere > Soil | place...
ATTCGTCCTTTATCATGCTGCGTCGGCGGCCAGACGGTATTCCCTCAACTTTCGATACAACGTGGTGCGCCCGATCCCCAGCAGGCGAGCCGTCATAGCCCTGTCTCCATTCGTTCGCTCCAGTGCCATTTTGATCGCGGACCGCTCCACTTCAGCCAAGGGCAGAATGGCAGGCATTTCCGTTTGCGGATCGCTCGCCGTGCTGGTGGGCCACGCCGGCTGAGACACGCTGCCGTAAGCTGCCGAAGCGGCCACAGCCAGGAATTGGGATTTACGCTGCAGCTGGAAGTTCTGCACGCTGGACGGCAGTGCGTCAACGTGCAGCAAAGGCCCCTGGCCAATCGCTACCATGTGCTGGATGCAATTCTCCAGTTCCCGCACATTGCCCGGCCAATCGTAGGTGAGTAGGGCCTCCATGGCATCCGCGGTGAAGCTACAGGTCGGGCCGAAACGGGCAAGGAAGTGATCGGTCAAGACCGGAATGTCTTCGGTCCGCTCGCGCAGCGGCGCCAAACGGATCTTAACCACGTTCAGCCTAAAGAACAGGTCTTGCCGAAACCTTCCTTTTTCTACTTCCTTCGCCAGATCGCGATTGGTAGCTGCGATCACCCGAAAATCCGAGCGCCGAACAGCGAGGGAACCGACCGGACGAAATTCCTTCTCTTGCAACACACGAAGCAACTTGGCTTGCATGTCCAGAGGCAGCTCGCCGATTTCATCGAAGAAGGCGGTGCCTCCATTGGCGGACTCGAGCAGACCAACCTTCGTCATCGCCGCGCCGGTGAAAGCGCCCTTGACGTGCCCGAATAACTCGCTCTCCATGAGCGGCCCGACTAAGGAAGAACAATCGATCGTGACAAATGGTTCCTTGGGCGCGTTCCTGCTGTGGATCGCCCGGGCCACCACCTCTTTCCCGGTGCCGGTCTCACCCAGCACCAGAGCGGGCCAGCGGCCCTTCGCCAGGCGGTCGATCTTTTCTAGAACCTCGCTGGTCCGTTGCGAGTGACCCACTAAGACGTGCCGAGTTTCATCTAGAGCTTGCATCATTTTTCTCCAGGCTGCCTGCCTTGAAGTTGTATAGTGCAACGGGCCAAGCGAAACTCTACATCCGATTTGAAACGCCGAAAAAGCCCATCCACGTTGATCTCCGTGAATGGACCGCGTCGTTAACTATAGAGATTTTCGGGAGTTGGGACGTTTCCCAGGGTAAGTGAAACGTCCCATGTCCGGCTGAGGCCGGCTAGCGCCGGTCTTTTCAGCGAGCCTATTTAATGGTCGGCGCCGAGCCCGGCAGCGTGTAACGCAGATTTACGAACACCATGTTCGTGAGTGCGCTGGCCGGTTGGCCTGTCGCCACGAACCACGGATTCCGCACTACATAGGAGTACTGCGTCATCAGCGATACCGCACCGAACTTGGGATCCTTCCACATGGTTTGCGTCAGGCCCATAGTCACTTCTTGAATCGAGCGATTCTGTCCGCTGGGCGATCCGGTGTAACCGTACCCCACCCGCGCGTTGTTTGCCGGATCGATGGCCGTATTCCTGCCGATGTACACGCCGCCATAGTAGCCGTAGATCAAGGACTTCTTGGCTTGCACTTCGAAACCAGTAACGGTGGACGCCGCATGCACCAGGGAAGGCCGCCCGTCGCCCCGCACGATCATGTCGGGTGCCTGGCCGAAGATATACCGGCCGCCGCCGCTGCTGTAGTAATTGTTGGTTACGAAACGCACATTCTTGACAACCTCGACGTTCAGGTTGGCCTGCACGCCGCCGCCCGTAGCGGAATAAGCAGTCGCAGCGGCCGGATTATATACCTTAACGGTGCGCAGAACCCCGCCAACCTCGGCGTGGATGTTTCTCTTTCCCGGAGCGTGGCCGTCCCAGGCGATCTTCGCGATCACATCCGGATGCAGCCCGGGAACGGAGAGCGTTGTGCCTCCGTTATTGAGCTGGTTCGCGTATGCACTCGATAGGCCGGATGGAAGCGTCACAACGCCGCCGCCAGCCGACCCACCGATGTACTGCTCGGGATTCTCCAAGGAGACTCCCACTGCCCAGGCATCGGTCGGATGATAAACCAGCCGGAACTGGGGAACGCGTCCCCAGACCAATCCGGCCTGATAATTGACGTCGATGTTCTGGGTAAAAAAGAGATCGCCCGGCAGGGGCGAGATGTTCTTGCGTCCGGGAGTCATCAGGCTCCAGGATTGTCCCGCCAGCAGTTCCAGCTTTTTGCGCCGGACGTCCAGCCAGTAGAGGCGAAGACGGAGGCTGTCGCTATTGCTGCTTACCGCGGCGTTGGTGGGAAGGAATCCCAGGAAGTCCGATTCCAGATAGCCCAGAACCGTCGTATTTCCAAACTTGGTGTCCACTCGCAGGCCAACGCGCGAATTCTGCGCGCTCATCCGGCTCTCCGAGAGATTTCCATTCACCGCGCTCTTGAACGGGATGCTGCCGAAGTTGGTGCCGATTCCGCTGCCCGGATTCGTCGAGCGGGTTACGCTGGTGAAATCCAGAAATCCAACGGGTGTGATGAAGGAAGATCCCAGAGGCCATGAGAGCGGGCTGCTCAAAGTCGCTGTCGGGGCCGGCTTAGCCGGCTGAATGGGCTCTAGCGGGGCCGCGGGAGTCGCATTGGCCGCGGTGATGAACACCGCGCGCGTCGGACCGTTCTGGGTCTCGATCAACCCACGCAGTACCCGCGTGAGTTCCTGAATCTGACTTTCTTGCGCAGCTACCTTTTCCTGTAACTGCTGAACCAGCTCCGGAGGCGCTTGTGCGAAAGCTACCGTTCCGACCACGAATGCGAGGAATCTTTTCATGCCTAATGTATCGACATCCTAACTACAAATCGCAGACTAGTGCTTCGCGGGAGAATTCCGGACACGCGTGTTTTAGCGTGCGCGACGCGAGGCCGCCAGGATGGCGGATCCGATGTGCGAGAGCGGAAGGATCTGCTCGGCGGCACCCACTTCTATGGCGGCTCTGGGCATTCCGAAAACAACGCAGCTGGCTTCGTCCTGTGCAATAGTTTTTGCGCCGGCTTCCCGCATCTTGAGCAAGCCTTGTGCTCCGTCGGATCCCATACCGGTCAATATCACGCCAACCACGCGGTTCAAGTTTGTCGCGGCCACGGAATGGAACAAGACATCGACGGCCGGACGCTGGTAATGAACTCGCGGGCCATCCTTGACGACAACGCGGCAGACCCCGTCGGTCTTGCGAAGCATCATGTGGAAATTACCGGGAGCGACCAACGCACGGCCCGGGGCCACCAAATCTCCGTCGCGAGCTTCTTGCACTTCGATCTTGCACAGCGAATTAAGCCGGTTGGCAAAAGATGCGGAGAACAGCGCCGGAATATGCTGCGCAATCAAGATCGGCGGACATTGCTCGGGCATTTGGACCAGCACTGCTTCGATAGCCTGGGTCCCGCCCGTGGAAGCTCCGATCGCGATCAGCGTGCCTGAGGCGAAATCGGTCGTGGGTTCGTCGGTGGGCGCGGCCGGGGGCGTGGTGCTCGCAGAATTCCCATTCGCGGGAGTGCTGCTGGTTTTCCGCACGCGCGATGCGAACGCCGCTCGGATCTTCTGCGGCAGGTTTTCACTCAGGTCGCCGACAGAATAGGGTCCCGACGGCTTCGTCAGAACTTCTACGGCTCCGCGACGCATGGCTTCGACCGCGATGTCGCAAGTCGATTGCGCCACTGAGCTGATAACGATCACGGGCATCGGCCGGTGGTGCATCAGCTTGGTCAGGAATGTCAGCCCGTCCATGCGCGGCATTTCGATATCCAGCGTAATGACGTCTGGATGGAGCGCCAGTATCTTATCGCGCGCAACAAACGGGTCCGGCGCCACGCCGACCACTTCCATATCCCTCTCGCGATCGATCACCTCACTAAGCAGACGACGGACAAGAGCGGAGTCGTCAACGATCAGGACCTTGATTTTGTCCGCGCTCACGCACTGTTCTCCACGTATAGCTCGAGCCCGATCAGCCCCTCATCCAATCTCAACCACTGCTGCACGCCGTCGCAAAGCTCTGGGGGACCGGACTCTACCGGTTGAGGCGAACTCAGATTGAAAATCGAATCCGGCTCCAGCCGGCTCAAGGTCGCGCCGCACACCATATTGGCGAGCTCGCATAAGACCCCGACGGTGGCTTTCGAATCCATTTCAGCCGGATCGAATGCTCCCGAGAAGTTTCCCGCGATCGCACGCGCGCAGTCTTCCTCAATATGGATGCGAAATCCGCCTGCGAGAACGCCTTCGAATCTCAGCTCCGCCGTAAGCAGCGTATCGGGCCAAGGCTCGGGGACGTCCGAACTTTCCGGGCTGACGAAAAACATCATCTCCAGAATGTCCTGCGCCGCCTGCAGCATCATTGCTTGCTCGCGATGCGCTTCAATCATTGGATCCCCCCAGCACGCGTTCGATTTCTGCTTTCAGCGCCTCCGGAGCGAAGGGCTTCACCAGATAGCCGCGCGCACCCAGTTGCGCCATGCGTTCCCGGCGCGCTGTAGTTGCGTCCGTCGAAACCACAATGGCGGGAGTCGTCTTGGCGATACCTGACTCGGCCAGCCGCGAGACAAATTGTTCTCCATCCATGCCGGGCATGTTGATATCGGTAAGAATCACGTCCACCCATTCGCGATCGAGCAGATCCATCGCTTCCTGCCCGTCGGCGGCTTCAAAGACGGTTTCCACATCCAGGCCGGAAAGGTCGAACACGCGCCGGATAAATGCGCGCATCGCCGCTGAATCGTCTACTACTAGAACCCGGTACGCCATTTATGCTTTCCCCGCGCCGGCATGCAGCTCCTGCAATTCGCCCGCTCCTGTATTCCATAAGAGTTGACCGCTGCGGACCATCAGGCGGACCGTCCGGGAAATCGTTCCGCCGACGACTTCCCCGTGCACCATGACGCCGGCTTTCCAAAGAATCTTGCGGCAGGCCAGATGATTGCGCTTGCCGATGTTAAATATGCCGTTTGGGTCCATGACCTGGGCTCCTCCGATCAGACGCACCGATACTCTTCGCTTCTCTGCGCCCAGCGCATACGCCATGTGGAACAACTGCGGAATGCCGGTATCGGCAAACATGAAGGGCTGTTTCTGAGCCTTCACCGCATCGATCGACGATTCCGGCAGCATCAGGTGCAGCAGGCCGCCGACTCCCGCCTGCGAATCGTGGATCACCACCGCCACACAAGATCCCAGGGCGTGTGTGACCAGCGCCGCGTCCGGATCTTTGCTGACCTGACAATCTGCAATCCCCACGGTAATCGCCTTCACCGCTTCCGGACCCCTTCGCTAAATGCGCCCGTGGGACGCTGATAGATCGCCGGCGCGATGAATTTCAGACCGTGTTCGATGCCGCTCAGGCTTTCGGCATGCCCGATAAAGAGATGTCCGCCCGGTTCCAGATGATTGGTCATGCGGTTCACCAGGCTTTGCTGCGTCGTCTTGTCGAAGTAGATCATCACGTTGCGGCACGAGATGAGGGGAAACGTGCTGGAAAAGGTGAAAGACTCGATCAGGTTCAGGCGGCGGAATTGGATCATCCGTCGAACTTCAGATCGCACCTGGTAGAATCCTTGGAATTTTCCCTGACCCGGCGAACAGTACCGCGTCAGCCATTCCTTCGGCGCACCTTGCAGGCGCTCCGCGGGGTATACCGCCTGAGTAGCGACTCCCAGGGCCCTGGTCGAGATGTCCGTTGCCAGAATGCGCACCTGTGTGAGGGCCACCGAACCCAGCGCATCCAGCATCGAAAAAGCCAGGGTGTAGGGCTCCTCGCCGGTGGAGGCCGCGGCGCACCAGATGTCGATCTGTTTCCGCTTGCTCACCGCCGGCACGATTTCGCTGCGCAGAAACTTGAAATGTTGGGGCTCGCGCAGAAACGACGTGTAGTTGGTGGTCAACGCGTCGATCAGCGCGATCATCGAATCGCCGGTTTTGTCGGCGATCACGCCGTCCAGGTATTCGTCGTAATCGCGCAGACCGGACTCTCGTAACTTCTTCCCTAAGCGCGCGGCTACCAGGGTTTGTTTTCCCTGCCGCAGGTCGATTCCAGCTTTGTCGTAAATCAGCTTGCGGATTTTCTCGAAGGTGCGCTCAGTCAGCACCCGGGGCTCTTGCAGGACTACACCGGCGCTGGTGAGGGTCCCATCAGGCATGCGCCAGTTCTCCGAAAACACCGTCCATGTCCACGATCAGGCCAACGCGGCCGTCGCCTAAAATCGCGCCGCCGGCTACTCCCGGCAGATCCTTGAACATCGCGCCCAGTGTCTTGATGACCACTTCATGCTTGCCGATCAGCTCATCCACCACCAGGCAGAAACGCTTGCCGTGAGCTTCCGCCACCACCACCACGGATTCGGAAAGATCGGTCGATCGTGGCTGGACGTTGAAACGCTGGTACAGACGGATCACCGGAAGCAAGCTGCCCCGAATGAGCATCATTTCTTTGCGGCCTTCCACCGTGAAAATGGTTTCCGGACGCGGCTGGAAGATCTCGTGCACCACGAAGATCGGCACGATGTAGCGATGTTCGCCCACGCCCACCACCAACCCGTCGATAATGGCCAGAGTCAGCGGGAGCTTGATCACAAACTTTGTGCCGCGCCCCAGGTGGGACTCGATGTCCACGCGTCCTCGCATGCGCTGAACTTGCCGCCGCACCACGTCCATGCCCACGCCACGGCCGGATAGGTCCGTAACTTTCTCGGCGGTGGAAAACCCCGGTTCGAAGATCAGGTTGAACACGTCTTTGTCCGAAAGACTTGCCCCATCCTGCACCAACCCGCGCTCCCGGGCTTTGGCCAGAAGCTTCTCGCGCGATAAGCCGCGGCCGTCATCGGAGATTTCGACGGCGATGTAGCCAGCCTGATGATAGGCCTTGAGTCCAATGCGAGCTACAGGGCTCTTCCCCGCCTTGACCCGGTCTTCCGGCGACTCGATCCCGTGGTCCGCCGCATTGCGGATCATATGCATCATGGGATCTGCCAGTTCGTCAACAATGGTTCGATCCAGCTCGGTCTCTTCGCCCACCAGATCCAGCTCGATCTTTTTGCCGGACTTTCGCGTCAGATCGCGAATCAGGCGCGCAGACTTCTGGAAAAGCTGGCCGACGGGAACCATTCGCATGGACATCGCGGTTTTCTGAACTTCGCCCGTGATGCGCGACAGATGTGCAAGATTGCGCTGCAGCTTGGCGTGGCCGGAAACCAACTGGCCGTCGTGCCGAATCATGGATTGCGCGATCACAATTTCGCCCACCATGTCCACCAGGAAATCCAGCTTGGCCGTGTCTACTTTCACCAACCGCGATTCGGTCGCATCCGATTTCCGCGCTTCGGCTGCCGGAGCGGCGGCGGTCACTTCTGCCACGGATACTTCTGAGGCCTTAGCGGCCTTCCCCTCCATCAGGTCATGCACTTTAGCCAACAACGCAGCATTGGATGCCGGTTCCGTAGGCGCCGCGCCGCCCAGCAATCCCTCGACCCGCGTGACTTCCGCCTTAAGGTAGTCTGCGCCGGCCAGGACCACATCGATCAGCGCCGGCGTTACCGTAATCGTTCCGTTGCGGACCCGGTCCAGCAGCGATTCGACTTCGTGTGCCGATTGCTGCATGGCCGGAAGTTCCAGAAATCCCGCCAGCCCCTTGATGGTGTGGAAGCCTCGGAAAATCGTGTGCACCGCGTCCAGTTGCGAGGGGTTCTGTTCCAGCGTAAGGACGTTTGCCTCGATGGAGGAAAGATGATCTCGCGATTCCACGATGAAATCGGAAAGCAGTTCGCGGTCAGCGGCAATGGACGTTGGCGGTGCCGCCGGTACCGGCTTCTCGGACCGCTGCAGGGCTTCCTGGAGACGCTCGAGCCCCGCCAGAACAGCATCGTTCGCGCTGCCGGATTCCGCGCTCAATTCACGCGCGGCCAACCCGATGTCATGTAATCCCGCCGAATCTGCCTGCGCGGCCAGCTTGCCCAGCTGCGCCAGAAGCGCACCAATCTGCTGCTGGTCTCCGTCACCCAGCATCGCCTGAGTGGCCAGCTCGTCTACCGCTTTACTAAGAGTCTCCCTGACGGTTCCTGAGTCCGAGCTTTTACTCATTCCATTTCCCCTTCGCGTACCGCTTACGCCGCCGACGTTTGCAGAGCGGCCAGTTCGGAGGCCATCACCACTTGATCGATGTCCAACAGGATCTTGATGCTGTCCTTGATCTTCGCCATGCCCAGCAGATACGAAGTTTCCGCGCCAGATCCGAAATCAGGAGCGTCTTCGATATCGGCAGCAGCCACATTCAAGACCTCTGACACAGCGTCCACAATCACGCCGGCCAGCATTTTCCCGCCGTCGACCTGGACCACGATGATCGAAGTGCGCGCGGTATACTCCGCGGGGGACAGGCTGAACTTCGACCGCAGACAGACCACCGGAATCACTTTGCCCCGGAGGTTAATCACGCCCTTTACGTGCTCGGGCGTATGGGGGACTGGCGTAATCTCCAGCAGTCCCATGATTTCTCGCACCTGCATGACCCGGATCCCGAACTCCTCGCGGCCCAGGCGGAATGTCAGATACTTTCCCGCGCGCGATTCGCTGGATTTGACCGCGGGTTCAGTTGTGGCAGAAATAGACATTGTCATTGACTCCTTGATCTCTTAAACGTGTGATCTCTTAAACCTGAAAACTAAAAACTTCCCGAATTCTCTTGACCCGGCGTGTCCATCGGAAATGGATCCGTCTCGGGAAATGCATCCGCGGAAACCGTCACGGTTTCTGGAACGCGAACTGCCGCGACGGTCGCCTTAGGTGCGGGCGCACTTGCCGGCTTGGAAACGGCGGCCGCCTGTTTGGGACTCTTTGAGGTCGCCGGTTTTCGATTGCTGGGTTTCTTCGAATCGCCGGTGCCGACCATGGCTGACAGACGTCCCACGACGTCTCTCAGTCCTTGCGATTGCGCGGTCAGTTCCTCGGCCGCTGCGGCGCTCTCTTCGGCATTGGCTGCCGTAGTTTGCGTAATCTGCTCCATCTGCGCGACGGCTTTACCGATTTGCTCGATGCCGCGGGACTGCTCTTCGCTACCTACGTTGACTTCATCTACCAGCGTCTTAACCTTGCGAGACTCTTCCGTGATGCCACGAATTGATTGGGCGACCTGATCCACCTTCACCTTGCCGTCCGCGGAATTCGCGATCGATTCTTCGATAAGCGCGGCCGTGTCCTTAGCTGCTTGCGAGCAGCGTTGCGCCAGGTTGCGCACTTCGTCGGCCACCACGGCGAATCCCAGGCCGGCTTCTCCTGCCCGGGCAGCCTCAACAGCGGCATTCAGAGCCAAAATGTTCGTCTGGAATGCAATCTCATCGATTACCCGTATGATCTTGGAGATCTTCTCGCTGGAAGCGTTGATCCCATTCATGGCGCCGACCATCTGTTCCAGCAGGCGACCGGTTTCAGTCACCCTCTGCTGGGATTGGGCCACGAATTCGGCGGCGGAGCGCGAGCCGTCTGAGTTCTTGCGCGCCATCGCGTTGATTTCTTCAGTGGAAGCAGAAGTCTCCTCCAGTGAGGCGGCCTGCTCCGAGGACCCTTTGGCCAGCGACTGGCTGGACGCGGAGATTTGAGACGCCGCGCTCGCTACCTGGCCGGACCCTTCCGATAGTTCTGCGATGCTGCGCGTCAAGGTTCGATTGATTTGACGGATCATGAAAACGACGACCACTCCGGCCAGCAATGCCAGTCCAATCACGCAAACCGTGATCCAGCGGCTGCTCGATGCAACGGCGCTCGCTTCAGCAGCTTTCTCCGCCATCAGGCCAGATTGCAGTTTGACCAACTTTTCCGCAGCCGCGTTGGTCGATTCCAGAAGCGGGCTGATCTTGGCCTCCAGGAGTTGGGCTGCGGCCCTGACTTTCTTGCCGCGGATCAGACCCATGAACTCCGCGTGACCCGCCAGTATCGCCACCTGGGCGCTCTGCATTTCCGTAAGCGACTGCCGCCCTTCCGCGGTATAGGTCAGGGTTCCAAACTCTTCCAGGGAGTTCTTGAGATGGGTTGCGTCCGCCTCAAAGTCGCGGACGTATTTGTCGATGCTGCCTGTTTGCCGCGTCTCGGCGGCGCGGATGATGCCGCGCTCTACCGCCAGGAAGTCGGACAGGATGTTATCGATCTCGCTCGCCAGGATCTGTTCGCGGGCGTCCTTCTGGATCACCACCTGCATCAGGCTGCCGAGCTGTGCGACGTTTTTGAAAGCCACGCCGCCCACCACCAGCGTCAGCACCAGCACCGCTCCCAGCGCGGTGAACAGTTTCTTGGCCACGGTCCATTGAGTCTTCATTAGGAGCTTGTCTCTTTTCTTCAGATGTTCTCTGGCACAGGCCTTCAGCCTGTGTTTTGCTCTTGAAATTTGCTGGCGCGACCTATGCGCGGCTGGCGGCGCCCGTAAGCTCGCCGCCGCCCACCAGGCTCTCGAGAGAGCGAACCATTTCCTGCATGTGCTCCGCCTGAGCGCTCAGCTCTTCCGAAGCAGCAGCGCTTTCTTCAGCGCTCGCGGCAGTCCTTTGGGTTAGGGCCTGCATTTCAGTGATGGCCTTCGCGACCTCTTCGACGCCCCGCGACTGTTCGCGGCTTCCGGCGTTCACTTCGGACACCAGCACCTTCACTTTGTTGAGGGCGTCGGCCATTCCTTGCAGCGAAGTGGTCAGTTGGGCGGCCTTGGAGGAACCGTCCTTGGATTTCACAACCGAACCGTCGATCAGGTCGGCCGTGTCTTTCGCGGCCTGCGTGCAGCGGTGAGCCAGGTTGCGAACTTCGTCCGCGACCACCGAGAAGCCCATGCCGGCTTCACCTGCCCGAGCCGCTTCGACTGCCGCGTTCAGGGCCAGAATATTGGTCTGGAACGCGATCTCGTCGATCGTTTTCACTACCTTCGATGCGCTCTGGCTGGCTTCTGTGATCTCGCTCATTGCCTGGTTCATCTGCGCCAGCGATTGGTTGGTGCGCTCCATCCATTCCTGGAGCTGCGTCATGGTCTCGGCTGCCGACGCCGTGTGCTCGCTGTTCCTCTGCGCCATGGAGTTGATCTCCTGGCTGGAGGCCGAAGTTTCTTCAAGCGATGCGGCCTGCTCGGAGGCCCCCTGCGCCAGCGCCTGGCTGGACGCAGAAACTTGGCCGGATGCGCCGGATACCTGCGTCGCGCCTTGCGACATCTCGACCACTGCACGACGCAGAACCGACGTCGTCTTTCGCACGAAAAACGCGGCGAACAATCCAAGTGCGCCGAAGCAAATGCCGACGCCAATCATGACACCCAGGCCGGCTTCGGCTGCCGCCACCTGCTCGGCCGAGCGCTTAGTCAGCCACTCGCCCGCCTTTCCGAGGGCGTCCGTGGGCGGGCGATCCTGGCCCTTGACCAGGGCGTCAGCGCCTCGGAAATTCGTGCCTTTGGTCGCGGTGAAAGCCTCCAAGGCCTTCTCGTACTTCACACTCATCGCGTCATGGGCCTGGACGAAGCCTTCCATGATCTTGCGGACCTCTGCGTCGCTGGTTTGCCCCTGGAGTTTGACCGCCGCGGCTCTTACCTTGGTCGCCGTCTCGTGGAACTC